>Ga0111539_10006909_pt1 | contig 14574 bp, 11 predicted proteins | sample RhiMethybrSRZTD1_FD_79667 | JGI IMG/M metagenome (GOLD analysis project Ga0111539, IMG submission 79667) | Populus rhizosphere microbial communities from Tennessee, USA - Rhizosphere MetaG P. TD hybrid SRZTD1 (version 2) (version 2) | ecosystem: Host-associated > Plants > Roots > Rhizosphere >... | reverse complement strand
GGGGGAGAGGACGGAAGTCCTCCGACTCCGATGCTGAGCTGGGACCAGGTGCGCGAGATGGCCCGCGCGGGGATCACGTTCGGCGCCCACACGGTCACACACCCCATCCTCTCGCGACTGAGCCTCTCCGATGCGAAGGCGGAGATCGTCGAGTCCAAGCGTCGGATCGAGGAGGAGACAGGGCTTCCGGTGACGCTCTTCGCCTACCCGGTGGGGCGTCGATCGGACTATTCTCCGGAGGTCATCCGGGTCGTGGCGGACGCGGGCTTCCGCGCGGCCTTCACCACGACCCCGGGCGCGAATGCGCGTGGGGACGATCGGTTCCTCCTGCGCCGCGTCAAGCCCTGGGGAGAAGACGTGCCGAGCTTCGCTCTGGGGCTCGGCGTGCAGTACCTCACGGAATGGAGTCCGAGAGCGTGACCCCTCGCAGAAACGCGCCATCGCGGAGTCCGGGGCCGGCGTAGGCCATGCGCGATCTCCTGATCATGGGGCTCGTCTTCGGGCTCCTCCCCTTCGCGTTCTCACGGCCGTACATAGGCGCGCTGATGTGGGTGTGGATCAGCCTCATGAACCCCCACCGCCTCACCTGGGGCATGGCGTACGGGTTCCCGTTCGCGATGCTCACGGCGGCCACCACCGTGGCCGGAGTCTTCGTGTCGAGCGACAGAGGCCGCTTCCCGGCAGCCCGGGAGACGACGATTCTGCTCCTGATGGCATTCTGGTTCACCCTCACCACGACGGTCGCGTTGATTCCCGACGGCGCCTGGTACAAGTGGAACCGGGTGATCAAGATCCTGATCATGACCATCGTGCCGCTGTTCCTGCTTCAAGAGCGCAACCGGCTCCGGCTCCTGCTCCTGGTGATGGCCATTTCGATCGGCTATTTCTCCGTCAAGGGCGGGATCTCGTCGCTGATCACGGGAGGGCGCTACCGAATCTTCGGGCCTTCCCAGTCCTTCATCTCGGACAACAACGCGCTGGCCGTTGCCGAGCTCATGGTGCTCCCGTTCATGTGGTTCCTCGCGCGGTCGGAGCCGAGAAAGTGGTTCCGACGAGGTCTCTATCTCTCCGCCCCTCTGACCATCGTCTCGATCGTCTTCTCCTACTCGCGCGGAGCGCTCCTCGGTCTGATCGCCATGGTCACGGTCCTGATCGTCACCGGGCGCCGCTGGGGGCTCGCGATCGCGTTCGTCCTCCTCGCGGGGGTCGGCCTCGCGTTCGTTCCCTCCGCGTGGTACGAGCGCATGCAAACCATCGGGAGCTACAAGGAGGACGAGTCCGCCCAATCCCGTTTCCAGTCCTGGACGTTCGCCTGGAACGTCGCGACCGACCGGCCGCTGACGGGCGGAGGATTCCGGATCTTCTCGAAGGAGGGGTTCGTCCGGTACACCTCCGAGGAGTTCGCCGCCTTCGAGGCCCACAGCATCTATTTCGAGGTGCTTGGGGAGCACGGGTTCGTGGGCCTCGGCCTCTTCCTCATGCTTCTAGCCTCGGCATTCATGACCTTGAACTCGGTGGAGCGCCAGATTCGGGGACGACCTGTGGTCGCCTGGGCCAAGGACTACGCGATCATGCTGAGGTTGAGCGTCGTCTCCTATGCTGTTGGGGGGGCGTTTCTCGGACTGGCCTACTTCGATCTCTACTACGATGTGATCGCGGCCGTCATCCTGCTGAAGATCGTGGTCCACCGGGAGCTGGCCCAGGAAGCGGCGGCCTACCGCGCGGCGCGCATCGCCGAGCTCGAGCCGCCGCCAGCCCTGCCGGTTCCGGTCGCGCCCTGAGCGCGCCGGGGATCGCCCTCGGCGGCTCATCCGATTCTTTACAGGAAGCAGGGCAAATCCTTATAATTGAACGTTCTCGCTGCAAGCCAGCCTTTACCCGAGTGTGTTGAGAGGAGATGTCATGTTAGGCCTCGAGACTTCCATCCGCCTCCCCATGACGTTCGATCCTGAGCGGCTCCAGAAGGATCTCAAAGCGATCGAGCACGTCCACATGCAGTCCCACTACGGCAAGTATCACGACGGAGGCTGGTCGGCGATCGGTCTCGTGAGCCAAGGGGGGCAGGCGGACGAGCTGCACGTGGGGCAGGGGAAGTACGAGAAGACCGAGATCGTGAAGCACACCCCGTACTTCAACGAGGTCCTCGACCGCTTCGAGTGCGAGAAGCGGCGGTGCCGCCTGATGGCGCTGAAGCCCGGCGCCAAGATCTTCGAGCACTGGGACACGGACGAGAGCATCGACCTCGGCAGCGCCCGCATCCACATTCCGATCGTCACCCACCCGGACGTCCACTTCTATCTCGCCGGGAAGCGCATGAACTGGAAGCCGGGCGAGGTTTGGTACGGCGATTTCTCGTTCCCGCACCACATCGAGAACCGGAGCAACGTCAACCGGGTCCACATGGTCCTCGATGTCCTCGCGAACGACTTCCTCCTCAGCCTGTTCCCGAAGGGCTACGTGGAGCATAAGACGTTTCGCAACTACAAGCGGAAGATCCAGCTCACCGCCTGCGCGTACCGGATGAAGCTCCAGGGGAAGAAGATCGAAGACGCCTAGTACGCGGGGGACGCCCCCTACGCCGGGCGCCTGACGGACCATGCTGTTCAATTCACTCCACTTCCTGATCTTCTTCCCGGTCGTGGCGGCGCTCTTTTTCCTCGCGCCGCACCGCTACCGGCTCCCGCTCCTGTTCGTGGCCAGCTGCTACTTCTACATGGCCTTCATTCCCTCGTACATCCTGATCCTGTTCGTGCTGATCGCCGTGGATTACGTCGCCGGCATCCTGATCGATCGCGCCGAAGGGCCCGCGCGCAAGCGCCTCCTCTGGATCAGCCTCGTGGCGAACATCGGGATCCTCGGGGTGTTCAAGTACTTCAACTTCTTCAGCGAGAACGTGGCCGAGCTGAGCCGTGCGCTGGGACTTCCGGTGCATCCGACGCTCCTCCACCTCGCGCTCCCGATCGGGCTCTCGTTCCACACGTTCCAGTCCATGAGCTACACGATCGAGGTGTACCGGGGCCGCTGGAAGGCGGAACGGAACCTCCTCGTCTACGCGGTCTACGTCCTCTTCTTCCCTCAGATGGTGGCGGGGCCCATCGAACGCCCCTACAACCTCCTCCCACAGTTCCATCGGGACGTCGAGTTCGACTCCGAGCGCGCGAAGCAGGGGCTCCGGCTCATGCTGTGGGGCTTCATCATGAAGGTCGTCGTCGCGGACCGGCTCGCGATCTACGCCAACCAGGTGTTCGAGAACCCCTCGGCGCACCACGGCCTGACTACGGCACTCGGGATCTACTTCTTCTCGTTTCAGATCTACTGCGACTTCGCGGGCTACTCGACGATCGCCATCGGGGCGGCCTGGCTCCTCGGCTACCGCCTCATGACCAACTTCCGCACCCCGTACTTCGCCTCGTCGGTTGCGGAGTTCTGGACGCGATGGCACATCTCGCTCTCGTCGTGGTTCCGCGACTACCTGTACATCCCTCTGGGCGGAAACCGCGTCTCGCGCTGGCGCTGGTACTTCAACCTGATGTTCGTCTTCATGGTCAGCGGCTTCTGGCACGGCGCCAACTGGACCTTCCTCGTGTGGGGCGCCCTGCACGGCCTCTACCTGATCGGATCGATCGTGATCGATCCCGTCCGGAGAGCGTTCCTCCGCTTGGTCCGGCTGGCCGAGTCGGGGTGGGTGGTCCGGCTGGTGGGCGTCTTCATCACGTTCCACCTCGTCACACTGGCCTGGGTCTTCTTCCGAGCGCGATCCATGTCGGACGCCTGGCTCCTTCTCGCGAACCTCGTCCACCCGGAGCCGGGCGGCCTCACGTTCGACTACCCGATGGGATCGAGCGACTTCACGCTCGCCCTGCTTTCGATCGTGGCGCTCGTCATAGCGGAGCTTTTGCGAGGCCGGATCACGATCACGAGCCTCATCGGGGCACGCCCGGTCTGGGTCCGGTGGGGGGTCTACTATGCCGCCGTTCTCGGGATCCTCTTCTTCGGCGTGCTCACCCAGAGCCGCTTCATCTACTTTCAGTTCTAGATGTCCCTGCCGAAGTTCGCCACGCGGCTCGCCCTCTTCGCCATGGGACTCCTCGTCTTGTTCGCCGCCTGTTCGGCCCACTACGCGGTGCTCAGCCGGAGCGATAATCTCGGCCGCCAGCTCCAGCTCTTCGCGGCCGGCGAGCCGGAAGTCCTCATCCTCGGCGACTCCCATGCGGCCATGAACGTCGACATGGGGACGCTCGGCCCGCGCTACGCGAGCCTCGCGTACCCGGGAGAGAACTGGCGGGAGATGTTCCTCAAGGCGCGGTACGCCCTCCTGGCCAAGCCGTCGGTGCGCCTCGTCGTGATCCCGCTCGACATGCACATGTTCTCCAGCTACCGCGGGCAGGATCTCGACATGACGCACAGCATGCGGTTCACCAAGGCGTATCGCGATCTGGAATCGGTCTACGAGAGCAGCTGGTTCCAGCTCCGCTATCTCAAGTCGCTTTTCGCCTACTACGTGCCGCTCTGTCTCGGACCGAACTGGTCGAACTACCGCGTGCTCGTTCTCGACGGGATCCAGGGCGCGATCTCCGGGAAAGGACCGGAGAAGCGGATCGAGATCGACGATCACGGCTCCATCTTCTACTCCGATGTGCGGAGCTTCATGGACCTGCCGGAGCCGTCCCGGAGGGAAGCGGCGCGCGAGCGCGCGGTGGAGCAGCTCCGCCCGCCGGCCACGTGCGAGCCTCTCGTCCACGCGTTCGACGAATTCCTGCGGTACTGCGCCGAACACAAGATCGCCGTCGTGGGTGTGCGCTACCCGCTCACCTCCGAGTTTCGAGCGGCCGCGACGGGCTACGACCTCAAGGGAGTCGAGGCGATCTACCAGGCGCGCTCGTCGAGCTTCGCGGCCATGCTGGACTACTCGCGCTCCATGGAGAGAACGCCCAAGCTGTTCCGCGACGAGGACCATCTGACACGCGATGGCGCGCGGACCTTCACGCAAGTGCTCGGTCGCGACCTCGAACCGATCCGGCAGCACCTGGAGGCCTCCGCCGGAAGCGTCCCGTCGGCGGCAGGGAACTAGGAGAGTCAGGCGCTGACAGAGCTATCCCAACCTGCTATAATCAGTTGCGCGCGCCGGTATCCAGCATCACCGGAACGCTACCTTCCTTAGCGTCCCAGGAGCGACCCGGATGATTCACGGAAAGCGTCTCGTCGTCGTACTGCCCGCGTACAACGCGGCGCGCACCCTTCAGAAGACCTTCGAAGAGCTCCCGCACGAGATCATCGACGAGGTGATCCTGGTCGACGACGCGAGCAAGGACGAGACCGCCGAGATGGCGCGGCGGCTCGGCATTCGCACGTTCATCCATCCCAAGAATCGCGGGTACGGCGGCAATCAGAAGACGTGCTACCGCCAGGCGCTCGAGTGCGGGGCGGACATCGTCATCATGGTCCACCCCGACTACCAGTACACGCCGGCCCTCGTCACGGCGATGTCCTCGCTCATCGGAATGGGCGTCTATGACGCGGTGCTCGGATCTCGCATGCTGGGCACGAGCGCGCTCAAGGGGGGCATGCCGCGGTACAAGTACGTCGCGAACCGCATCCTCACGGCCACCCAGAACATCCTGACCGGGCGGAAGCTGTCCGAGTACCACACCGGATACCGCGCTTTCACGCGCCAGGTTCTCGAGACGCTTCCTCTCGAGGAAAACTCCGACGACTTCGTGTTCGACAACGAGATGCTCACCCAGATCATCGCGTTCGGATACACGATCGGAGAGGTGAGCTGCCCCACGAAGTACTTCCCGGAGGCGTCCAGCATCTCGTTCTCGCGCTCGGTGAAGTACGGCCTCGGCGTTCTCGCGGTCTCCTTCAAGTACCGGCTGCAGCGGTGGGGCCTTCGCACCTATCGCATCTTCGATCCCAACGGGCGGAAGATCGAGCTCGGCCCGACGCCCACCCACGCTTCGCAGGTACCGGCCGAGTCCAGGGCGTGACCGGACGCCGCGGAGCGGCGCTCCTCTTGGCCGCGTTTCTCCTCGGGATCGCCCTCTTCTACGGATTCACCCTTCGCCCCGGGCACGACTGGGGCGACGACTTCGCGATGTACGTCCATCACGCGAAGAACATCGCTCAGGGCCTTCCGTACGGCCAGACGGGCTACATCTGGAATCCTCGATTTCCGATGATGGGCCCTCCAACCTATCCGCCCGTGTTCCCGCTGATGCTCGCGCCGGTCTACGCGGTCTTCGGCCTGGATCTCATGCCGATGAAGTGGGTCGGCATCGCGTCGTTCCTCGGCGCGCTCCTCTTGACCGCGCTGATCTTTCGACGATTTCTCTCGCCTCTCTACCTGGCGGTCCTCCTCGCCCTCCTGGGACTCAATCCCTACTTCTGGCGGCTGAAGGACGCCGTGCTCTCCGATCTCCCGTTCTTCTTCTTCACCTACCTCGCGCTCTACCTCTTGCAGCGACAACCGGTCCCGGACCGGCCTCGCGGCCGAATGGCCCTTCATGCCATCGCGTTCGGCACCGCGTGCTATCTCGCGTACGGGACGAGGAGCCTTGGGGTGGTGCTGATCCCATGCGCGTTCCTCGCGGAGCTGGCTTCGCGCCGGCGCGTCACCTGGTGGAGCGGCATCGCGACGCTCGTGTTCGTGGCGCTCGCGGCGCTCCAGGCGGCGGTATCGCACCGGGACAGCGGCTACGCCAGCATCCTGAGTCTTGAGCCGAGGCGGATCGCGCTCAACGTCGTGGAGTACGCGCGCTACCTCTCGGGCCTCTGGGATAGCGCATGGGTCAAGACGGCCGACACCTGGCTGCTGATCCTGTTCGGGCTCTTGGCCGGAATGGGCTTCCTGGCGCGGCTCCGGGCGAAGCCCGGTCCGCTCGAGATCTTCGCGGTGCTCTACGGGCTCGCGATCCTGCCGTGGATCGCGACACAGGGCCGCTATCTCATCCCCCTGATGCCGATCTACGTGGGATTCGCTCTGTGGGCCGCGCAGGTGATGGGGAAGCGCTCGCCCGGACGGGGGCGCTTGATCCTGGCGGGATTGGTGATCCTCGCCGGCCTCGGATTCGCGAGCATCTACACGAGCGCGCCCTTGCGCGGCGGTCCCGAAGGGGTCGGAACGCCGGACGCCGTCGATCTGTGGCAGGCGGTCGATCGCATCACGCGCCCCGAGGACGTGATCCTCTTTCAGAAGCCCCGCGCGCTCGCGCTTTTCACCGGCCGCCGATCCTCCGGAATCCACGACGCTACGAGCGACCAGGAGGTATTGGATTACGTGAGGGGAGTGGGGGCGCAGTACGCGATCCTCGGTCCCGACGACCGGGTCTTCCTCTACCAGGACCGCGTCCGCCACGTGATCGAAGCGGAACCAAGCGGCTTCAGCCTGGTCTACCGCAATCCTGAATTCGCGATCTACCGCATTCGGCTTCCCGAGCCCCGGTAGGCGCGACTAGGGGCTGGTCAGGTTCCTCACCGCGGCCGGCGCGGTGTTGTCGGGAGCCGACACACCGTAGCGATACACGAGCATCTCGCCCCGCTCCCCGTAATAGCCGCCGATGGTGCTGAACTGCTGGCTGAACGCGTTCAGGAAGAACACGTTGTTCTCGGGGTCGTAGATGAGGTTGGCCCCGATCTGGACCTTGGCTCCTCCCGGCTCGTTCACGGGATTCATCTTCTTCCATTGGTTGGTCCGGACGTTGTACGCCCAGGTCGGAATGTAGGGCTGGTCGCTCTGCCCCAGGATCAGCAGGATGCCGTTGGCGCTGTCGAAGGCCGCGTTGGGAGCGCCGCCAGGGGGCAGACCGAAGACGGGATCGGGCAGGGGATTCAGCTTCGTCCAGACGTCCGACCCCGCGTCGTACGCCCACAGGTCGGCCGTCGTGGGATAGTCCTGCCCGTACATCAGCATCCGGCTGTTCACGGTGTCCCACACCAAATTCGCGTCTCCGCCCCACATCGGCGGCGTCGCCCGCTTGGACCAGACACCGGTGACCACGTTGAGAGCCCAGCATTCGGGCGTCGCGATCCAGGAGTATCCCGGCCACGTCCAGGTCCGGCCCGCTTCGATCACCACTTTGTGAACCGGGTCGTACTCGGTCCGGCTCTGCTGATGGTAGTTGTTGGGCGACGTGGTGTAGTGGGACCAGGTTTTCGTCGGAATGTCGTAGGCGAACGCGTCGGGCGCACCGTACTGGAGCGCCGTGGTGTAGCCGAAGATGAAGTTCGGGCCGATCAGAATGAACTTGTGATTCACCGGGTCGTACGTCATCTGATCGTAGCTATGGGCGGTCCAGGGCCGCCCCGTCTTGGTCGAACCGCGCGGCAGCCATGCCGCGGGCGGATTGCACACCTTCTGATCGGTGGACTGGCAGTATTGCTGGAACGTCATGGCCGTGGTGTCGTCGTCGATGGAATAGGGATAGGCCGACGGCGGATCGGGGAAGTACTGCATGCGCCATTCGTTCTTCCCGGTGTCGTACATCCACACTTCGTTGCCTCGGCGGCCGCCGTGGCCGCCTCCTCCGAACATGAGAATCGCCTTGTGGTCCGAGTCGTAGGTCATCCCGGAAAACGCGTTCCAGGGCCATCCGCCGGTGGCCGTGATATCGACCCCGTTCGCGTCGAAGCTCTTGGGATCGATGTGCACCCAGGTGTTGAGCGGGATGTTGGCGAGGGCCGGATTCACACCCGCGTACGCGACGCGACCGCCCAGAAGCATGAGAGCGAGGAGCAGCGCAAAGGGCAGGAATCGACGCATCACGAAGTGGCTCCTTTCAGAGCTCCCGCGTTCGGGAGACATGGCTCGCTTCATCGCCCTTGCAGATCCCGAATGGTTCCAGGCGGCGTGTTGTCGGGCGCAGCCGGCGTGAGGTCCATGAGGTAGGCCTCGGCCGCGCAGCTCGAACCGCCCGTGTTCCAGTTGCTCCCCCAGAGGACCCGGGTGCCGTCGCGACTCACGGTCGCGTGCGCCTGGGAGAAATACGACGCCAGGGGACAGTTCGGATCCGAGTAGACCTGAGCCTCATCGGATCGGTGGTTCGCAAGACGCTCCAGATGCGGAGCCTCGGGCTTGCTGTCCAGGTAGACCTTGACGATCTCCTTGTAGAACGCGACCGGAGGCGAGCCCGCGTTCGGATGATCGAGGCTCGCGATCACGAAACCCGAGCCGAACCCGCGCCCGGAGACGTGGCCGCCGCCGATCTGGTCGCTGAAGATGGCGAGCCTCCCGAACCCGGAGCTGTCGCCCGCCGCGAGCCGCGTCATTCCGTCCGGGATCTTGTACTTCGCCATGTAGGCACCGGTCTCTCCGCATCCCGAGTTCGACGTGTACGTCACCGCCCATTCGCTCCCGTCCTTGTCCACGGTGAGATCGAAATGGCCCCGCCCGCAGGAGACCTGTCCCACGTAGGCCATCGAGGTGTCGTACGCCTGGAGATTGCAGGTCGGCCCCCCTCCTCCCGTGCCCCAGTGGAGGAGGGCGTACTTGCCGGACGGAGACATGAGCATGTCGTCGAGACCGCTGCAGAGCCCGATTCCCGAGAAGCCGGGACGCGTCGTGCCCTTGCGATTGGCCAGCACGTCGTACACGAAGACTTCGCTGGCGCCGAACGCGAGGGTCGCGCTGCTCGACGTCAGCGTAGCCGCCTGGGACAGGGTGAGGGACGACGCGCTCGTCACGGTCTGGACGGTCGTTCCCGCCGGGATCCCCGGACCGTAGACGGGCATGCGCACCAGGACCTCGCCGAACCGTCCGGCGGAGGTGATCGTTTTCGATCCCGAGCTCATGGAGATCCCGGTGACCTGCACCGTGTCCTTCTGGGTCGCGGTGCGGTAGCCCTCGAGCACGACGCACCGCCCGTCGCTGGACATGTCCTCGAATTCATTACCGATCTCGAGGCCGCCCGGATACTCCGTGAACGTGTGAAGAATCGTGATCTGGTCCGTGTTCACGTCCATCCGTTCGAACCGGTTCGACCGCGAGTAGTAGCCGTAATTGGGATAGATCGGCGACCAGCGGAAGTTGGCGCCTCCGAGGGCCAGCCGCTTGTAGTACGTGTAGCTCGGACTCCGGAGCAGATCGCCCGTGGCGAGCAGGATCAGGCTCTGGTCGGAGTTCCACGCCTGGAGCTGCGAGTAGATCGGCACCGGATTGTGGGTCGGCGAAGGATGAGACGCCTCGTCCGAGATCCGCCGGAAGCACGTGCCGTAGAGGGTGTCGACGAAGGTCGCGTAGAGCGCGGGCTTCGGCGTCAGGGCAGGCTGCGGCAGGATCGCGGTCTGGCTCGTCTGCGTGGGGCTGCAGGTCTGTGCCACTGCATCACCCACGAAGGCCCCCGAAGCCAAGAGGACGACGCCCAGTGCAACCGCGCTCGACCGCTTCATCGACCGTCCCTTCCTCTCGAGGTCAGCGCCCATGGAGGTCCCGCACCGCGGCCGGCGGAGTGCCATCCACAGCGACGCTCGCCGGGACCTTGAATCCCGGGGCGACGGGCCAGCCTGGATTCGCATTCTGCGTCCACGTGTACGCACCCACTTCGGGCACGCCGGTCCTCGGGGTTCCGTTGAAGTCGTCGGACGGGGCGTACACCGCGTTCGCAATGTCGAGGAGCTTGGAGTTGGCGCTCGGGTACACGTTTCGAGCTACCGCGTTCACGAAATCCACCGACTGCCCGTAGCCGGTCGCGACGCCGGTGGAGGGAAGGGCCGTCGTGGCGGGATAGGCCACGTTGCCCGTCACGATGACGCCCGTCAGGGCGCCTACGGCGTAGCCGCCCGTCGAATAGATGGCGTTGTTCGCCAGGATCATGCCCTGCTTGTTTGCCCAGTTGGACAGCCGGAGCACCGGGGATCCGCCGACCAGCGTGTTGTTCACGAACTCGACATGGTTCGGCGTCACGCCGTTGTGGTCCTGGGAATTGAACCCATTGCCGGGCGACTCGAGGATGAGATTGTTTTGGATGAGGACGTCCGCCGCCGCCTGGATGCCCGAATCGCCACAATTCCAGAGAGCGTTCCGCTCGACCACGTTTCGGGGGTTGCCCATCGTCCCGTAGAGGATGATGCCAGGGTAATTGGTGTTGTAGATGACGTTGTCACGGACCACGTTCCCCCACGAGCCGAGCTTGATCTCGATACCGTCTCCCTGGCTCGCCTGAAGCGTGTCGTGGATCCAGTTGTTCTCGATGATCGATTCGCTCACCGCACAGGATCCGTCGTTGCAGCCGACGTACATCCCTTCGCCGGTGGAGCCGCCGTCTCCCGTGTCGTGGATGTGGGTCCGGCGAACCGTCACGTGATGCATCGAGCTCCGGAAGTTGATCCCTACGTCGACGTGATGGACCTCGCAATCCTCGATCGTGATGTGATGGGGATTCAGGCTCATGTTGATGCCGTCTCCGTTGCCGGAGATCTCGAGGCCCGCGATCGTGAGGTAGGACGCGCCCTCGACGTTGATCGTGTTCTGCGCCGTGGAGGCCGCGGGGCGGGTAATGAGCGGCCTCGCCTCGCCGGCCGCGCCGCGGACCAGGACCGGCGACGACGCCGTTCCCGGCACGGTGACGCTGATTCTCCCGGTGCCGTCATAGGTGCCCGCGTGGACCGTCAGCGTGTCGCCCGGCTGGAGCGACTCGACCGCGCTCTCGAAGCTCGAGCCCGGGTAGAGCTCGCGCTGAGCGGCCGTGACGGGGGCGGCGGCCAGGCCCGAGCCGGCCAGAACGATGCCGATCACGAGTCGCCCGAGCCGCACGCGGCGGGTAAGCTCCATCCCACGATCCTCACATGAACAGGGGGAAATCAACCTGACGCCATGTCCGCAAGCACCATGCCACCATGCAAAAGCCGCGTTCGCAAGGGTTAACTCCTCCGCCTTCGGTTCGGTTCCCTGGCCCATTCGGTCCAGTCGGTGTGAGAAGGCGTACGGGAGCATCTCCGCGTTGTCCGCAATTCGGTGACCTGCACGCGCTCCTCGCGGCCGTGACCGGGAACGCAAACGCGTGCGAGCGCGCGGCCATCCGGTTCCCGAGGCCGCTGCGGGCCGTGCCCGTTTCCTCGCCCCGAGGCATCCTGGACCGACCCTTGCATAGCGCACGACCGGCGCACGTCATAACTCGCAAAATCAGGTAGATCACATACAGGGAGGTTGGGTGACTGCACCCCACGGGGCACGTCTGTCCGCGGTGGTACTCCTCGCGGCACTTCAGCTTGCGGTGCATCCCGGCGGCGCCGCGGCGCAGATCGGCTCCTCGAACTCGAGGAGATTCGAGTGGACGGCCCCGGGAGACGACGGGAATCGGGGACGGGCTTCCCGCTACGAGATGCGCTACTCCACATCCGCCATCAGCAGCCAGGCGGATTCCATGGCCCTCGACTCGTGGTGGTCGAATCAGGCAACAGCGGTCCCCAGCATGCCGACTCCTTCCGCATCCGGGACGGCCGACAACGTCACCGTCGGCGGACTTTCGTACGGCACGACGTACTACTTCATCATTCGTTCCGTCGACGACGCCCAGAACTGGTCCGCGTATTCGAACGTCGCGATGGTGACGCTCGCCCCCTGCGACGCTCCGGCCTCCACGCCCGGAGCACCCCAGGCGCAGACCGATTCCATGGGCGTCCTCCTGTCGTGGAATCCGCCGCAGGATCCGCTCGCGACGTCCGTGCAGATCTACCGCGGCTCTTCCGCGAGCCAGCTCGCTCTCATCGGTTCCGTTCCGGCCGGGGAAGCGAGTTACCGTGACGCGGCCGTTCAAGTCGGATCGAGCTACGTCTACTCGCTCGCGTGGGCCGCGGCCTGCGGCAATGGAGCGCTGGGGAGCACGACCGCGATCACCATTCCCAGACCCCCCGCCGCTCCGCGCACACCGACCGGCGGGAGCTTGTTCGTCTATCCCAACCCAGCGTCCGGCCCGCTCACGCTCCGCTTCCAGATCCAGGGCACGCAGCCCCAGACCGTTCGCGTGCGTCTCTACGACATGACCGGACACTGGGTCGCGGATCTGGCCGACGGGACATTCTCCACCGGCGAGACGCTCCTCACGTGGAACCGGCAAACGCGCGGGGGAGATTCCGCCGCACCGGGCTATTACGAAGCACTCGGCACCATCGGCTCGACGCGCGTGAGGGAGCGGCTCGTTCTCCTGCCTTGATCGCTCCGTGCATCCCGTCGTTTCCCGGGATGCAATTCACTTCGATCCTGATCGTGCGACCTGCAACAAAACCCCGCCTCTGACCTAAGTCGCGTTTTCCCACCGCTCCGCGCCGTGCAAACCGCACGGATACGCGTGGCACCGTTCGTGCTGCTACGCATCCGGGTCGTTACTTCACCACATCCATGCTCAGAGCAAACTGTCCGAAAGGGCGGGACGCAGAGCTACGGGGCTATCCATCGTGAGCGGGGAAGAACGACCGCACGCGAGCTTGCCGGCCGGGCCGCCATGGATCCTTGAACGCCCGCGCGCCTCCTCGAGGAGCGCTGGACGCACCGGGGAGGACATCCATGAGGCGACCGGTTACGCATCGCAGACACAGCATCCGCCGCACGACCAACATTCTCCCATCGCTTCGCGCCGGAGGCCTTGCCGGCCTCGCATTCCTGGCCCTCCTCGTCCTCGCGGCTCCTCCCGCCCGCGGGCAGGTGAATCCCGATTCATCCGTTGTGCTTCAGTGGACCGCCCCAGGTGACGATGGTACGAGCGGGCGGGCGAGCATCTACGACATCCGGTACCGCACCACCGCCATTGCCGGCACCGACACCACCACGTGGTGGAACGGCGCCACCCAGGTGAGCGGCGAGCCGTCTCCGAGCAGCCCGGGACAGATCGACTCGATGCGGGTGCGCGGTCTCGCTCCGATCACGACCTACTACTTCATGGTCCGAACGGGGGACGAAGTGCCGAACTGGGCGGGCTACTCGAACCTGGCGCAGAAGTCGACGTCGGGCGACGTCGTGGCGCCGTCCGCGATCAGCACGCTCGCCGTCGTGGGCGTGGGGACCACATCCCTCTCGCTCCGCTGGACGAGCACCGGAGACGACAACACGACCGGCACGGCCACCAGCTACGACGTCCGGTATTCGACCTCGACGATCACGGCTGCGAACTTCGCGTCCGCGACCGCGGCCTCCGGCGAGCCGGCCCCGCAGGTCGCCGGAACGGTGCAGAACTTCAACCTGACCGGCCTTTCGACGGGACAGGTCTACTACGTTGCCATGAAGGTGACCGACGAGCGGGGGAACGCCTCCTTGATCTCGAACGTGGTGAGCGGTACCCCGGCGGACACCGTCGCGCCCGCGGCCGTCCGGGATCTCTCGCTCGGTCCGCAGGGTCCGATGAGCTTCGCCGTGGCGGAGCTGGAGGAGCATCGTGCCCTCGACTTCTAACCCTCGTCACTACGCCGTCGTCGCTGGAGCGCTCTTCGGGGCGCTCCTTCTCGTCGCGCTCGCCGTCCCCCGGACGGCGGGCGCGGCCGACGTCGTGCTCCACTGGACCGCTCCAGGGGACGACGGCAATTCCGGCACGGCGAGCTTCTATATGATCTGGTGGTCGTCCCAGGCACTCGCCAGCGAGTAGTCCG
>Ga0111539_10006907_pt1 | contig 14576 bp, 14 predicted proteins | sample RhiMethybrSRZTD1_FD_79667 | JGI IMG/M metagenome (GOLD analysis project Ga0111539, IMG submission 79667) | Populus rhizosphere microbial communities from Tennessee, USA - Rhizosphere MetaG P. TD hybrid SRZTD1 (version 2) (version 2) | ecosystem: Host-associated > Plants > Roots > Rhizosphere >... | reverse complement strand
GACCAGGAGTACGAGCGGTTCCGGGTCAGCGTCGAGATCGATGAGCACGTCCTGCGCGAGCTCTATCTGCTGCCGTTCGAGATGCTGGTCAAGGACGCGGAGATCGCCGCGATCATGAGTGCCTACAACCGGGTGCGAGGCGTGTACGCCACCGAGTACCGGCACACCCTGACCGACATCCTCCGCACCGAATGGGGCTTCGACGGCTACGTCCAGTCCGACTTCTGGTCGTGTCGCTCCGCTGCCCCGTCCCTCAACGCCGGCATGGACCACGAGATGCCGGACGCCAAGTGGCTCAACGAGACGAACGTCAAGGCAGCCCTCCGGGATACCAGCCTCGAGATCGAGACAGTCGATCGTGCCCTGGTCCGCCGCTACACGCAGATGTTCCGGTTCGGACAGTTCGAGCGCCCCTACGAGCCCGGCGAGATCGACGCACAGGCCCACGGCGCCGTCGCTCGGACCATCGGCTCGCAGATCGCCGTCCTACTCAAGAACGACAGCGGGTTGCTGCCACTCAGGCACGACTGCGGTTCCATCGTCATCATCGGCCAGTCCGCCTTCGTCGACGATGCCTGCCTGGGCGGCGGTGGCTCGTCCAAGGTCGACCCCTTGTACACCGTGCCGCCGCTTTCCGGCATGCGTGACGTGCTACGCGACCTGAGGTCGTCCGCCACCGTCGCCAAGGTGACCGTCGCCGACGATCTGTCCAATTTGGACGATGCCAGGAACGCCGCCCGCGAGGCCGACGTCGTCGTGCTCATGGCGGGCCTGGTGGCGACCGAGGGCGTCGACCAGTCGGACGCCAACATGCTCCACGACCAGAACCGGATGCTGGCCGAACTGCTGGACGCGAACCCGACCACGGTCGTGGTGCTCAAGGACAGCAACCCGGTGCTGATGCCCTGGATCGACAAGGCCCGAGCGGTGCTGGAGGTGTGGAACCAGGGCGCCGAGGACGGACACGTCGTCGCCGACCTGCTGTTCGGCGTGGTGAACCCGTCGGGCAAGGTGCCCACGTCCTACCCGAAATCGGCGGAGGACACGCTGTACGCGGGCAGGCCGGAGCGGTATCCGGGTACCGATGAGGGCGACGGCTACCCCGTGATCCGCTACTCCGAGGGGTTGGAGGTCGGCTACCGCTGGTTCCAGGCGCACGGCATCGACCCGCTGTTCGGCTTCGGGTTCGGCCTGTCCTACACCACGTTCGACATCACCGACGTGTCCGTGAACGCGCCGGACGGCGCGCATGCGCCGGTGACCGTGACCGCGACGGTGACCAACACCGGCGCCGTACCCGGCGCGGAGGTGGTGCAGGTCTACCTCGGCATACCCGTGGCGGGACAACCACCCAAGCGACTCGTCGGGTTCCAGAAGGTGTTCGTGGAACCGGGAGCGTCCACGCCGGTGACGATCACCATCGACCCGGCGGCCACCAACCACCCGTTCGGCGTCTGGGACCACTGCACCCGCCGCTTCGCGACCAAGCCTGGGAACTACACCGTGCACGTCGGCAACTCGGCGGACAACACACCACACACGTCAACACTGACCGTGGAGTGAGGCAGGCGCAGCGCGTCGGGCATTTCCCGGGTCGACGGCAACAAGAAGGGCGTCTTCACGCGGGAGCGACGCCCGAAGGCCAGCGCGCATGACTTGCGCCGGCGATCGGACCGGTCGTGTCCGACAGCCGATTCCCTGTCGGAGCCGTTTGCGCTGTCACCAGTTGGCCGGCGGATCGCTGGCAGGAAACGACTGCCTCCCCCATTCATCGACGATGTCGCCGCTGAAGCCGCCGACACTGGCACCGGCGTCCCTGGATGCCCGAACGTCGGATGCAAGGTCGGCAGAGGCGGCGTCCGAGTCGTGTTGTTCGGGTCGCGCACGCGGCGTCACAGCGGCTCGCGGTGCGGCCGCCCGCGGCGGCATCATCGCGACGCCGCCGAACCGGTCGCCCAACCGACGCGCACTTTGTTGTCCGGGTCATCGATTTTGATCGCGTCGCGCAGGTCGGTCCAAGAGACCACGCCGACCAGGACGTCGAATCTGTCGGCGATGGGCACCTCTGTGTTCATCACGTCTCGTACGCGCAAATGCAGCATAGCGTTCCTTTCTGAACGTCGGGATGTCTCGTCGACCTGACGGTGGGCCGGTGGATCGATCGCGAGTCGGGAGGGCAGCGGGAGGCCGACTACGGCGTCAGACGATGGGATCCGCCCCCGCGTGGCCGAACGCCAACGGTCGCGTGCGGCGGCGTCCAACCACACCTCGTCGTCGATGACGGCAACGACCCGGCGCCTCGGGTAGCGGTAGAAGCGGTCCTCATTCCGTCGTGGCTGCCCGATCATTGAGCGCTCCTTCAGCGTTGGTTGACGTGAGGCGTCTCCCGGCGTCCAACAGGTGACCACGGCCGACCCCGTCGAGACCGGCAAGCGGAACCGGCACCCAACCTCCACCTCCCCGACCGGCCACAAGTCAAACCGGCCCGGGGACTCTCATGGTCGGCGGCGGCCTGGCACAGCCCGAGCTTGACCCACCGCCGAGCGGCCGCTCCCCCGACAAATCCTGATCGACACCGATTGATGGCCGGCTGACGCGGCCCTCGTGACGCCCTGACGCCGGTCGGGAAAACGGCGTAGTCTCGATCGTGCGATCGGGCATCACCCGCCGACGCGCTCAGTCAGCGTTCGCGCTGGCATCCTTCGCCGCCCGGACCCGCGGTCCTCGACGTATGTGTCCGGCGCTGCAGCAGTGGCGCCGTCCGTGCCGGCACACCCGCGGTGTGTCCTACAGGAGGCGTGGATCAGCATGACCCTTCCCGCCGAGCCAGCGACGACCATCGTGGCGGCCACCCATCCCGTCGAGGCGGTTACCTCCGCCGCCAGGTACCCCGAACGGCAGCGCACCGCCGTATACACCGCTGCCCCAACCCGCGGCGGCCGGTCGACGTACGAACCCGGCCGCGGTGCACTGCGCCTTGCGGCCGCCCAGGGGTCGGCAGACGCACAATGCCCGGTCAACACCTGGCCGCTCCATGCGTGCGACCCGGTCCGGGTCGACGGTTACCGGTTGGTGGCCCGTCTGGGTGAAGGCGGAATGGCCGATGTGTTCTATGCCGCGGCGCCCACTGGCCGGCCGGTCGCGGTCAAAATCCTCCGTCCTGGCGGCGCAGGGCCCGAGGCGTGCCTGCGGGAGTTCCGGCTGGTCTCCGCGATGGACGCGGAGTGCACCGCACGGGCCCTCGGCCACGGCGTCTCCACAGCCGGTGCCTACCTGGTGACCGCTTACCTCGCGGGCTACCGGTGCGGCACCACGTTGGAGGGCAGGGCATCGCCGGCCGGGCAGCTGTGGACTCTCGGGTTGGCGCTGGCCCGGGTCCTCGCCGTGGTCCACGCCCGCGGTGTCGTGCACTGTGATGTCAAGCCGTCGAACCTGCTGGTCCGCGGTCCCGACGTTCGGCTGATCGACTTCGGAATCGCCCGCTTTGTGGGCCAGCGGTGCGGCTGCGACGGGCTCGTGGAGTGCTCCCGAGGCTGGGCCGCACCCGAACAGCTGAGGGCTGCACCGGCGACCCCGGCGGTAGATGTCTTCGCGTGGGGTTGCCTCCTGGCGTACCTGGCCGGCGGGGTACACCCGTTCGCCAGCGGAAGCGACAAGGAGTGGATTCTGCGCGTGCTGTCGGCCGAACCCGACTTGTCCGGTGTGCCCGAGGGTCTGCACGAGGTGATCCGCGCGACGTTGGCACGCAATCCGCTCGACCGCCCCAGCGCACGCGCGCTAGCCACGATCTGCCAGGCAAGCGGGGCCGGACGCCCCTCACCGTCGCGTGACGCCGCATGCCAGCCGAACCCGACCCCGGTGGTCGACGCGCGGTATTGACCCCGCCAGCAGATACCGAGGTGGGCGCGTCGGCAACCGGTGCGCCCGGCCGAGCCGCCGAGATCCGCCGGACCGTCGACCTGGATCCCACCCGGGTCAGCGGGAACGTAACGTGCGGTATGGACTGCGGGTCGTCGGTTTCCCGGTGACCAGGTAGAGATCGCAGACGCCGACGCGTCCGTTTGGCAAGATCACGGGCCGAGGCGGTAGGTAACCCACAGTCCGGCACCGGCGCCGATACCGGTCAACGCAACGACGATAATGCCAACGCTGCCCAGGATGAGGCCGACACACGCGACCGTCATTGCGACAGCGACGACGAGCAACGCGACGCGGCCGCCTCGCCCGGACCGCAGCTGCGGCTTCGCGCTATCGTCGAACCGCTGCACGAAGGCGGGATCCTCCGCCCCAAGCTGCGATTCGATCTCAATGAGCTTCCGTCGTTCGGCCTCACTCAGCATGACCGGCCCCCTTCCTTCGCTCCTATAGTGTGCTCCGGCGAGCCGGACTTCAACATCCGCTCGACGGCCCATCAATCTTTTCGGACCGCAGCGTCCGCTGACACGACGGGCGATGGCGAATATCGACGGAGGCCTTCGCCGACCGTCGGCAACAAGGCATCTGTGCCATCGGAGTCACCGTCAAATCACCTCCCGGAGACGAACGCCAGCCCCCAGTCACCGGCACGGCGGCGAGCGGGGAAGGCCGTCCCAATACGGCGGCGGTCATAGAGCGCCGGACCTGGCCGCCCCCTCCGATCTCGCCACACGAACGCCGCAGCCGCCGGCGGGGCATCACGCGCGCGACGGTACGCACTGTCGGGTGCACGGGGGAAGGCACCTTCCTGTGCGTTGCCATCACGGTCGGAGCCCGGGCGATCGATACATGCGGCGGTCGGTGCGGCATCCTCAGGTCCGGCGCCTGGCTTCAGCGTGCCTCGCACGCAACGCCGGCGGTATGTCCACAACTCACAACAAGAGACGGCCGAACTTGCCGGTCGCCGGCAAAGCCGACGCCCGGCCGCCGCTCCGGCACGGCATTGTCAGGTCGCTGCCACGCCGAGCGCGCTGCGGGCCTCGCGGACCATCTGGTGGGTGAAACCCCATTCGTTGTCGTACCAGGCCATCACCTTGACCAGCGTGGTGTCCACGACTCTGGTCAGGTCCAGATCGATGACCGCGGCGCGTGGGTCACCGACGATATCGGAGGAGACCAGCGGGTCCTCCGATACGCCGAGAATCCCTTCATATTGCGCGGATGCGGCCTCGTATCGGAACGCGTCGTTGACCTCCTCCACGGTGGTCGGCCGGTTCGCGACGAACACGATGTCGGCGATCGACCCGACCGGGATCGGTGCGCGCACCGCGATCCCGTCGAACCTGCCGACCAGTTCGGGCATGGCGCGGGTGGTTGCCCGCGCCGCTCCGGTCGAGGTGGGCACCAGGTTGGCGGCACCTGCCCGGCCGCGTCGGAAGCTCTTGGCGGGGCCGTCGACGAGGTGTTGACCGGCCGTGTAGGCGTGGATCGACGTCATCATGGCCCGCTCGACCCCAATGTGGCGGTGGGCGATCTCAATGACGGGGGTGATGCAGTTGGTGGTGCAGCTGGCGCAGGAGATGATCTGTGGTTCACCGTCGGGACGGTTCACGCCGTGAACCACGGTGGGCACGGTCTCCGAGGTCGTCGGTGCGGACAGTATCACGTACGAGGCACCGGCCTGGATGTGCTTTTTCAGGTCGTCCTCGCCCTTGAAGACACCTGTGCATTCCAGCACCAGGTCGACGCCCAAATCGGCCCACGGCAGGTTCGCCGGGTCGCGTTCGGCATAGACGGCGATCCGCCTGTCGTCGACGAGCAGTGCCCCGTCCGTAGCGCTGACCGGACGGTGGTACCGGCCGTAGACGGTGTCGTATTTGAGGAGGTAGGCCAGGTTCTCCAGGTCGGCGATGTCGTTGACCGCGACGAGGTCGAGCCCATCGGAGTCCAGAAGGACCTTCAGTGCCGCTCGACCGATGCGGCCCAGGCCGTTGATGGCCACGTTCGGCATCTCACACCACCTTCTTCCTGCTGATTCAGGTTCGTCGTCGCTCAGTCCGCCGTGGCGGCCTCAGAGGTGCTCCGGGTGCGCGGCGACGAGTTCGGTGTCCATGCCGACCCGGCCGAGCTTGGCCGCCCCACCTGGCGAGTCGAGCGCCGTGGCCGCACCGGGTAGCGGCTCGGTGAAGAACCTCGCGTTGTCCGCTGTAAACGCCGACCAGACTGCGGGCACGTCATCCTCGTAGAAGATCGCCTCGACCGGGCAGACCGGCTCACAGGCACCGCAGTCCACGCATTCGTCGGGCTGGATGTACAAGGCCCGCGCGCCCTCGTAGATGCAATCGACCGGGCACTCCTCAACGCACGCCCGGTCGACAACGTCGATGCAGGGCTCTGCGATCACGTACGTCATGGAGATCCTTCCTCACCAATTCGATTTTAGACTATCAGCATCATTTCTATTATGCTGGTGAGGTGGACAACGACATGGCTCACGAGCGAACGCAGACGCACGGGGCACTCGCCGTCGCCAGCCGGTTGCGGCTGCTCGACGCGTTACGCACCAGCGATCGCCCGTTGGACGTGCGCGAGTTGGCCGCGACGTGCGGGCTACACGTCACCACCGTCCGGTTCCACCTCGACGTCCTCACCGACGCGGGCCTCGTGACGAGCCAGTTCGGCCAGTCCGGTACGCGGGGACGCCCCCGACGTCTCTATGCCCCGGCCAGCCGTGCCGTCGCGGCCGGCGGACACGCCGGCTACGAACTGCTCTCGGGGATCCTGGCCGAACACTGGGCCGGGAGCCGTGACGAACGCGCGCTGCGGGCCGAACAGGCCGGTTGGGCGTGGGCCGGCCGGCGGGAGCTCGATCCGACGGCCACAGCGACAACCGCGGACGAGACGTCCTTGGACCAGGCGGCGGTACACGTCAACGCCGTGTTTGCCGAGCTCGGCTTCGACCCCGAACTCGTCCACGACGGGGAAAGCCTGCAGATCCGTCTGCACACCTGCCCGTTTCGCACCGTCGCCGTCACACATCCGGAGGTGGTGTGCTCGATCCACCTGGGTCTGCTCCGGCGGACCCTGGCCGACTTCGATGCCCCACCCACCTCCGTCAGCCTCGAGCCGTTCGTCCGGCCCGACCTGTGCCTGGCCCGGTTGGCCCCCGCCAAGCAACAGGTGGACGGCCAACAGGCCCCGCCCTCACCGAGCGTCGGAGATCAGCCGTGACTGCCCTCGCCGCCGTGCAGCTCGCTGTCCCCTTCATCTGGCTCGGCATGGTGCTGGCCATCTCGTTCCTGGAGACGCCACTGAAGTTCCGCGCACCCGGCATCACCCTGCCACTCGGACTCGGCATCGGCCGGCTGGTCTTCCGGGCACTCAACGCCGCAGAACTTGCCCTTGCCGGCACGCTGACCCTGGCGCTGCTCGCGAGCACTGCCGGCGACGGCAACCTCGGCGGCGCCGCGACGATCGTGCTGCTCATTGTCTGGACGCTGCTGCTCGTGCAGGTAGCCTTACTACGACCGCGCCTGGACCGTCGCGCGCAGCAACTGATCCACGGGCAGCATCCACCGCGATCACATCAGCACCTCGCGTACATCGCCGCCGAGTGCGCCAAAGTCGCGCTCCTGCCCACCCTCGGGCTCCTGCTGGCCGATCGGCTCCTGCCATGAGCCCGCCACCGGTGCCGAGAGGTCCCCGACCAGCCGATCCCGCTGCGCCAAGCTCGAGCCTTCGGAAGGCGACACCATGAACTCACAAACCCAACGCCAGGCATTGATCAGCGACGGGCTACCCAGCCAGCTTCCCGATCTGGACCCGGCCGAGACCCAGGAATGGTTGGAGTCCCTCGACGCGGTGGTGGAGCACGCCGGACCGAACCGGGCCCGGTATCTCATGCTCAGCGTGTTGCAGCGGGCCCGTGAACGGCAGGTCGGGGTGCCGGGTCTGCACAGCACCGACTACATCAACACCATCCCGCCGGCGTTGGAGCCGCCATTCCCCGGCGACGAGCAGATCGAACGGCGCATCCGCGCATACATCCGGTGGAACGCGGCGATCATGGTGCACCGGGCGCAGCGGCCCGGGGTGGGGGTCGGCGGCCACATTTCCACCTACGCCTCGGCCGCCTCCCTGTACGAGGTTGGGTTCAACCACTTCTTCCGCGGCCACGGCGCCGCGGGCGGCGGTGACCAGATCTACTTCCAGGGGCACGCCTCGCCGGGCATGTACGCGCGGGCGTTCCTGGAGGGCCGGCTGTCCGAACACCGGCTCGACGGATTCCGGCAGGAGCTGTCCCACCCCGGTGGTGGCCTGCCGTCCTACCCCCATCCCCGGCTCATGCCGGACTTCTGGGAGTTCCCGACCGTGTCGATGGGCCTGGGTGCGATCAATGCGATCTACCAGGCCCGGTTCAACCGCTACCTGCAGCACCGCGGTATCAAAGACACCAGCCGGCAGCGGGTGTGGGCATTCCTCGGCGACGGTGAGATGGACGAGATCGAAGCACTCGGCGCAATCGGAGTCGCCGCCCGCGAGGAACTCGACAACCTCACCTTCGTCATCAACTGCAACCTGCAACGCCTCGACGGCCCCGTGCGCGGCAACGGAAAAATCATCCAGGAACTGGAGGCGTTCTTCCGCGGCGCCGGCTGGAACGTCATCAAGGTGGTGTGGGGCCGGCAATGGGACCCGCTGCTCGCCGCCGACACCGACGGGGCGCTGGTCAACCTGATGAACGTTACGCCGGACGGGGACTACCAGACCTACAAGGCCGAATCCGGGGCGTTCGTGCGGGAGCACTTCTTCGGGCGTGACCCGCGTACCCGCCGCATGGTCGAGCACTTGTCCGACGATCAGATCTGGGGCCTTACGCGCGGCGGTCACGACTACCGCAAGCTGTACGCGGCGTACCGGGCGGCAGTCGAGCACACCGGCCAGCCGACCGTGATCCTGGCCAAGACCATCAAGGGTTGGACGCTGGGCTCCCACTTCGAGGGCCGCAACGCTACCCACCAGATGAAGAAGCTCACCCTGGACGACCTGCGCTCGTTCCGGGACCGGCTCCACCTCGACATCCCTGATTCGGCCCTCGACGAGAAGTTGCCGCCCTACCACCGGCCACCCGACGACTCGCCGGAGCTGGAATACCTGCGCGAGCGGCGCCAGGCGCTGGGCGGCTACCTACCCGCCCGCACGGTGCCACGCCAACCTCTCGCCCTACCGGACACCGCCGCGTACGCGGTCGCCGGCCGCGGCTCCGGCCGGCAGGAGGTCGCCACCACCATGGCGTTCGTCCGGCTGCTCAAGGATCTGATGAAGAATCCCGACATCGGCCACCGCTTCGTGCCGATCATCCCCGACGAGGCCCGCACCTTCGGCATGGACGCGCTCTTCCCGACCGCGAAGATCTACTCACCGCACGGGCAGACCTACCTGGCCGTCGACCGGGAACTCATGCTCAGCTACCAGGAAGACACCAAGGGCGTCCTGCTGCACGAGGGCATCACCGAAGCCGGATCTGTGGCGTCCTGGACCGCAGCCGGAACCTCCTACGCCACCCACGGCGAACCGATGATCCCGGTCTACATCTTCTACTCCATGTTCGGGTTCCAACGCACCGGCGACGGTCTGTGGGCCGCCGCCGACCAGATGACCCGCGGCTTCCTCCTCGGCGCCACCGCCGGCCGGACCACGCTGAACGGCGAGGGCCTGCAACACGAGGACGGCCACTCGCTGCTGCTGGCTGCCACCAATCCCGCCTGCATCGCCTACGATGCCGCCTTCGCGTTCGAACTCGGCCACATCGTCCGCGACGGCCTACGCCGCATGTACGGCGAAACCCGCGACGGTGAAGACTCCAACGTCTTCTACTACCTCACCCTCTACAACGAACCGATCACCCAACCCGCGCAGCCCGCCGACGTCGACGTCGACGGCATCCTCGCCGGAATGCACCGCTACTCCCCCGCCGATAAGACCGACGGGCCGCGCGCACAGATCCTCGCCTCCGGGATCGCCGTGCAATGGGCGCTGCAGGCACAACGCCTCCTCCGCGACGACTGGGGCGTCGCCGCCGACGTCTGGTCGGTGACCTCGTGGACCGAACTGCGCCGCGAAGCCCTCGCCGCCGACGCATGGAATTTCATGCATCCCGATGAACCCCGCAGAATCCCGTACGTCACCAGCCGCCTGACCGGACAACCAGGCCCGGTCACAGCCGTCTCCGACTGGATGCGGGCGGTACCCGACCAGATCGCACCGTTCGTGCCCGCCGCCTGGTCGTCACTGGGAACCGACGGATTCGGCCAGTCCGATACCCGCGGGGCGCTGCGCCGCCGCTTCCACGTCGACGCGCACTCCATCGTGTTGCGGGTACTCACGCAACTGGTAGACGGCGGAGAAATCGACGGGTCCGCGCCCGCCAAAGCCATTGAGCTGTACCGGTTGAACGAGATCGGCGCCGCCGCGCCCGGCAACACCGAAGGCTCCGCCGAATAGCACGGGAACCTCGGACCAGGCGTGCCGGCTGTGAACCGGGCTCACTGGCCGGTCTTGGCGGCGGGCGCGGTCAGTACCGTAGGGTCGCGGCCACGGGGTCGGTGGAGGGCATGCGGGGTGCCGGGACGGCGTACACGACACCGCTGTGACGCAGGGTCGCCACTGCGGCGCGGTCGAGTCGCTCGCTGGCTGCCGTGGCCGATGGTGCCAGCCGGGACGCCGGCGGGGTTCCGGTGGAGTTGCTCGGCGAGTACCTGTCGCTCCTGGCCGACGCAGGTGTGCACGGACGCCGACCCAAACGCGGGAGTTGGACGCTGTCGGTCTGCTCGGCCGGCGGGCCGCCGAACAGGGCATCGACCTGGTGCACGCCGTGCTCAGCCCGCTCGTGCAGGCCCGCGGCGGTGCCGGACCGCTGTTGGACACCCTGGACGCATACTTCGCCACCGGTGGAGTGGCCACCGAGTCAGCGAAACGCTTGCACGTATCGGTGCGCACCGTCACCTACCGCCTCGACCGGGTCAAGACACTGACCGGATACAACCCGACCGACCCGGCCCACCGGTTCACCCTGCAGGCAGCCGTCCTCGGCGCCAAGGTCCTCAACTGGCCCCGGGAGCAACTACACATCCCTGGCTGATGCTGCCGCCATCCGAGGCGCCGGGCACGTCTCGTGCACGGCATGGGCCGTGCTGAGTCGACACGCATGGTCGACGCCGCCGTGGCAATTGCCGGCCGTCGGCAACCACCAACAGCGAAGCTCGCCGTCGCCGACCCTGGTCCAAACCGGGCCACGCAGACATGCTGGAACCAGACAATCATCCACTCACCCCGCCCGCTGCTGTGCGTTCGGGCTTACGACACGTTGGAGGTGCACAGACCGTGCAACAATGGCGGGTCAGCGACGTAATGACCACTGACGTGGTCACTGCGCCGCTCGACACATCGGTCGGAAAACTGGTCGACATCATGTCCACCAACCGCATCAGCGCAGTACCGGTCGTCGGCGACGACCGCGTCGTGGGCATCGTTTCCCAGGCAGACCTACTGCCAAGGGTTGCGGCCACCGATGCGGGTGCTCGCCGGACGCGCCGCCGTGGGGCAGCGAAAGCCGCCGCGACCTCCGCCCGGGACCTGATGAGCGCACCAGCGCTGAGCATCGCCCCGGACGCGACGCTGTCCGCGGCCGCAAAGAAGATGCGGGCCAAGAAGGTCAAGCGGCTCCTCGTCACCGGACGATCCGGCCGACTGCTGGGCATCGTCTCCCGCGCCGACCTGCTGCGCCTCTACACACGCCCAGACACGGCCATCCGCCAGGACATCATCGATCACGTCCTGCGGCGCATCATGTGGATCAGCCCCAACGAGGTACAGGTCGATGTCGCAGCCGGGGTGGCGACACTCACCGGCGCTGTCGGAAGGCGAACCACGGCCGCCATCGTCGCACGCCTGACCGGGCAGGTGCCCGGCGTCGTGGCCGTTGTCGACAACGTCCACTACGACTTCGACGACACCATCCTCGCCCGGTCCCGGATCCACCGCACACACCCGTTCAGCGCCGAACCCTTCAAGCCCTGACGGCGGGAACCTGTCTGGATACTGAAGGAGGTTTCTGATGCTTGTCCACAACCATTCATCCGCGTGGGCATTGGCGATCATCGTGTTCGGCGCGATGGCCGCTGCCCTGTTAATCACCTATGGGATCGGGGCCGTGCTGATCGCGACGTTGGTCGTATTGCTGGTCGTCAGCTACGTCGTGCACCGCAACATGGACGCCGATCTACGCAACGAGTACCCGCGTCACGGCGACCGCATGGACTAGCATTCGATCCGGGGCGGTCCCGCCGGTCGACGCCAAGCCGGTGTGAGGCGCCGCCTCGCCGTGGCCGCGGTTCCTCGGGTGCACCGCCGGATGACGAAAATACATCCCGCGCGCAGTTCGCGGTCGAGGCCAACCGGCATGCCGGTCTTCGGATTCATTCCGTCGGCTTCGAAGCGGGGGGCTGCCGGCTCAGTCGCCGTAGTGCGCTGGCCGCACGGGCCTGCGCCACGCCTGAAACGTCCGCGAGCGCCGACCATCGTGCGGCGCTCGACGCGACTCCGCCAAGCATCAGGCCCGGAGGCTCTGCCGTCATCGGCAACGACGTCGGCCGCGAAGAAGCGAGGGCTGGGTCCCCATCTCCTGTTGCCGACGCTCGGCAACGGAACCCGTGGTTGTCTGTGCGGCGCACATCTGCCGGACGATCCAGCGATACACCATCGTGAGAAGTGGCCGGCTCCAGACACAGCACCCGAACCGTCACGTTGATGAGAGGAACCTCCAATGCTCCCCGCCAAACGCTCACAGACGCTGCTATCGGCAATGGCCACCGCCCTGTCCCCGACGCTACTGATCCTCGTCGCGATAACCGTTGCGATGGTCATTCCCGAGCACGCCACGATCATCATTCTCGGCGGCGTAGCCGTGGCAGTGGCAGCCTCCTTCCTGCTCAGACGCTACCGTTCGTCCCGCGGCGTGCGGGCCGGCCCGGCCGACCGGCAGCGCCGCTCCACCCGCGACGCCACAGATGCGAGTGCGCACCGTTGGCCGGTGAACAGCCGCCGTCCGGATGCCGCTGACAACACTGTGGAGCGTGTGCCATGAACGCGCCGGTCGTCGTCGGCTTCGACGGCTCCTCCTCCGCCCGCGCCGCCGTGCAGTACGGCGTCCGTGAGGCCCTGCTCCGCGGCTGCGGTCTCCGTCTCGTCCATGCGTTCAGTTGGCCGCTGATCTATCCGCCGTTCGGAGCCGAGTACGACCCGCACGACCGCGGTCCACGAGTGGCCATGCTGAACCTGTTGAAGGTCATGGCACGCGATGTGCAGCGGGACCATCCCGACCTGGCGGTGGACACCCGCATCGTCGAGGGCTCGCCCGGCGGTGTACTGGTGGCGGCCTCGGCGGAAGCCGCTGTGCTTGTCGTGGGCCATCGCGGCATGGGCGGCTTCACCGGCTTGCTGGCCGGGTCAGTCGGCATTCAGCTCACTGGACACGCTCAGTGCCCGGTCGTGGTGGTACGCGGGAAGCCCGCAACCGCTAGCCTGCAGCCCGGCAACGGCCCCATCGTGCTCGGTTTCGATGGGTCACCCGGCGCCGTCATGGCTGCGGACGCCGCCTTCGCTCAGGCCCAACGCTGGGCCGCCGAACTGCTCGTGGTGCATCACCATCCGTCGCACGCCTCCCGTGCTGAGGCGGCGGCAGCAGCGGCCGGCAATCGCCCGCCGCCCCGTGCGACGGATGAGTTCGCAGCGAGCCTGCGCGTCGCCGCGGAGGCCTACCCCGAAGTCAAGTACCGCACCGAGGTGATACCCGGCGACTCCGCCGCGACCACTTTGATTGCTGCCTCCCGCAGCGTCGATGCCGGTCTACTCGTCGTGGGAGCACGCGGAGTCGGCGGGTTCCGTGGACTGGTGATGGGGTCCACGTCCCGCAGTTTGGTCGAACACGCACCCTGCCCGATGATGGTGATACCCCCGAGGGTCCACCCGGCCTGACGGCCACGCCGTCGCCCCCTGCGCGTCAAACAGTGCCCAGCTGTGCCGACCACGTGGATGAGTGGATACCCGATGATCGCCGCCACGGGGAACAGGTGGAGGCCGACAACGAGCGCGATCCAGACGGGGCTGACGTCGGATTTGCCTCGGGCACGCAGCACCGCCGCGCCGACACCGGCCAGCACGAACTCGATCCCGACGACAATGCCGAAGGTCTCGCTGGTGTCTTCGTCAAACGCTGTGCCCTCGCTCCAGTGGCAGGCATCGTGGCATTCATCGCCGGCCGCGGCGCGTGGTTGGACGCTAGGTCGGTCGTTCGGTCGAGGCTTCGAGCGGTGTGGTGGCGAGCCGGGGGGTGCGGACGTAACCGGCCGGCTCGGTGTCGGCAATTCCCAGCCGCAGTACGAGGTGGGGGCAGCCGAGGCCGGCAAGTAGGTGCCGCAGCGTCTGCCAGGTGTAGGTCACTTCGACGACGTCGCTCAGCGGCACCACTGATACGCCGAGTGTGGTGGCGGTCAGCCAGGCCGCCGACAGTGCTTCACCGCTGCGCAGCCAGCTCACCGGATCGTCTGCGGTGCCGAACAACAGCGCGTAGACCGCAGCCCGGTCGTGTCCGGAGCCGATCG
>Ga0111539_10006905_pt1 | contig 14577 bp, 8 predicted proteins | sample RhiMethybrSRZTD1_FD_79667 | JGI IMG/M metagenome (GOLD analysis project Ga0111539, IMG submission 79667) | Populus rhizosphere microbial communities from Tennessee, USA - Rhizosphere MetaG P. TD hybrid SRZTD1 (version 2) (version 2) | ecosystem: Host-associated > Plants > Roots > Rhizosphere >... | reverse complement strand
TCCTCTACGGCGTTTCCACGTTCGACGTGCTGACGTTCATGGTCACCGTCGCGATCCTCGCAGCGGTGGCGTTCGCCGCCTGCGCGATTCCGGCACGGCGCGCCATGCGCGTGCATCCCATCGCGGCGCTGCGGCAGGAGTGAGGCGGGCCTGGGGACGGCCGATTTGGCTTCGGCTACTCGTTCTTCGTCCTGTTCAGTTCCGGCTCGACGACACTCCTGTAACAGTTCGGGCAGATGCTATGACTGAATTCGGCGTTGATGTGCTCCGAGAGGTACGCGTCGACCGACTGCCAGTAGTTCTCGTCGTCGCGAATCCGCTTGCAGTACGAGCAGATCGGCAGAATGCCTCGCAGGATTCTGACTTCGGCGAGCGCCGTCTGCAGCTTCTGAAGGAGTGTTTCCCGCTCCTCTTCAGCGCGTTTGCGTTCGGTGACGTCTCGGGCGACGGAGTAGATGACGTTCCGGCTGGAATCGGGAGCCGCGTTCCACACCAGCCATCGGTACGAGCCGTCTTTGCAGACGTAGCGGTTTTCGAACGAGCGCGCCTGACCGCCGCCACGAACCTGGCGGTTCTGCTGCAGGGTGCGGTCACGATCGTCGGGATGCACGAACTCGATGAACGGTCGCGACATCAGCTCTTCCCGGGTGAATCCGAGCGTGGTCTCCCAGGTCGGATTGAGCCGCTTGAAGTGGCCGTTGAAGTCGAGCACGCAGAGCATATCGATGGCGAGGTCGAAGAAGCGCTCCTCGAGCTCGCCGAGGGATTTCTCGCTCCGGGCATGGCGGTCAGGCTGGTCCGTCATGCTGGAATTGTTACAGACGCCCAGGATTCTGGCGAATGCGCGACCGACGGCATGCCTCGCCCTGTGGGCGCGGGTTTTCGTTCAGCCGGCCTGACGGTAGGGCATACTTAGCGTTGGACTGCCGGCATGCCAGAACCATCGGCGCGTTCGCGAGTCGTTCCTGCGATCCTGGCGCTCGCCGCCGTGTGCCTCGTTGTCGATCGTCACACCAGCGTTCGGGCTCAGCAGACGGCGCGACTCACCTCGGTCGCCGCGGCCCGCGGCGTTCCCGCAACAACCGTCTTCAATCAGTACTGTGTCGGCTGCCATAACAGCCGGCTGAAGACGGCGGGTCTGCAACTCGACAGCCTGGACGCCGACCACGTTGCGGACAACGCGCAACAGTGGGAAAAGGTCGTGACGAAGTTGCGCACTGGCGAAATGCCGCCGCCGGGTCGGCCGCGGCCGGACGCCGAGACGTATCGCGCCGTCGCGGCAGCGCTGGAACGGGAGCTCGATGCGGCGGCGGCCGCGACGCCACACCCGGGCCGCGTGCCCGTGCACCGCCTGAATCGCAGCGAATACACTCACGCGATTCGCGACCTGCTCGCTTTGGAGGTTGATGGCCGCGCCCTGCTGTCGGCCGACGAAGCGGATCAAGAAGGGTTCGACAACGTCGCCAGTGTGCTGTCCGTCTCGCCGGCGCTGCTGGAGAACTACCTGTCGGCGGCGCGTGCGATCAGCCGCCTCGCGGTCGGCGATCCCGGGCACCATCCGGTCGTCGACACCTTCAAGATTTCCAAGGCGCTGGTGCAGGACGAGCGTCTCAGTGACGAGTTGCCGTTCGGCTCGCGCGGCGGCGCGCTCGTTCGCTACTACTTTCCGCTCGACGCCGAATACACGATCAAGGTCCTGCTGCGGCGCCAGGAGTACGACTACATCATCGGCATGGGCGAGCGGCATCAGCTCGACTTCCGTCTCGACGGCGTCCGTATCAAGCGCTTCTCCGTCGGCGGCGAAGCGAAGGGGATGACGACGCCGGAGAACTTTGCCGGGAATACGCAGGGCGATCCCGAGTTCGAGGAATACATGCACACCGCCGACGCGCATCTCGAAGCGCGCGTCGCGGTGAAGGCCGGACTTCACGAAGTCGGCGTGTCGTTCGTCGGCAGGCTCTGGGAACCGGAAGGCGTGCTGCAACCGCCGCAGACCGGTTTTGGACGCACGACCAACGAGTACTACCACGGCAATCCGGCCGTGGAGATTGTCATGATCGGCGGTCCGTACGGGTCGCTTGCCGGTAGCTCGGTTACGAGCGGGCCGAGCGGAGGTGGGGCCAGCCGCCGTCAGGTGTTTCTCTGCCGGCCCACGGATGCCGCCGGCGAAGAGCCGTGCGCGAGAAAGATTCTGTCGACGCTCGCGTCGCGCGCCTATCGGCGGCCGGCGACCGAGCGCGACGTCGAGACGCTGCTCGGTTTCTACCGTGAGGGGCGACTCGGCTCGGAAGCCGGCTCGGAGCCTCGCTCAGGCCAGAGCGCGTTCGAGGCCGGAATCCAGCGCGGGCTCGAGCGCATCCTCGCGTCCCCGAGCTTCCTCTTCCGTGTCGAGCGCGAGCCGGCCGGTATCGCGGCCGGCGCGGCGTACCGGCTCGACGATCTGGACCTGGCGTCACGTCTCTCGTTCTTCCTGTGGAGCAGCATTCCGGATGACGAGCTGAGGGACGCGGCGGTTCGGGGAACGCTGAGCGATCCGACCGTTCTCGAACGACAGATCCAGCGCATGCTTCGCGACCCGCGGTCGTCAGCGCTCGTGGACAACTTCGTGACGCGGTGGCTCGAGTTGAGCAAGCTGCCCGGGGTGGTGCCCGACACCGAGCTGTATCCCGAGTTCGACGAAAACCTCCGCGCGGCGATGGAGCAGGAGACGCGGCTGTTCGTTGCGAGCCAGATGCGCGACAACCGCAGCGTCGTGGAACTGCTGACGGCCGACTACTCGTTTCTGAACGAACGGCTGGCAAAGCATTACGGGATTCCGAATATCTACGGCAGCCATTTCCGCCGCGTCGCCTTCAGGGACAAGACCCGCGGTGGTCTGCTGGGCCAGTCGAGTCTTCTCACCGTCACCTCGTATCCGAATCGCACCTCGGTGACGATGCGCGGGCGCTGGCTGCTCGCGAACATGCTGGGCGCGCCGCCACCGCCGCCGCCGCCGGACATTCCGGTGCTCAAGGACGCCGGCGTCGACGGGCAGCCGCGTTCGCTGCGCGAGCGGATGGAGATGCACCGGAAGAACCCGGTGTGCGACTCCTGTCATCAGCGGATGGATCCGCTCGGTTTTTCGCTGGAGAACTTCGACGCGGTTGGCAAGTGGCGCACCGCCAGCGACGGCGCGCCGATCGATCCGTCGGCGGTGTTCCCCGACGGCACGCGGTTCGACGGCATCGCCGGGCTGCGCGCGCTGATGGTCGCGCACCAGGAAGATTTCGTCCGGACGTTCGGCGGGAAGCTGCTCGCCTATGCAATCGGCCGCGGCCTCGACCATCACGACGCGCCGGCGGTCCGTCGCATCGCGCGTGACGCGGCGCCGGCCCATTACTCCTGGTCCGCCCTCATCACCGGCATCGTCACGAGCACGCCGTTCAGCATGGCGGTGGCAGGGGGAGAGGGCGGCAAGGCGACGGCAGCGGCAGGAAAGGACTTGCAATGATCATTTCGAAGATGGCGATACCACGGCGCACGGTGCTGCGCGGGATGGGCTCGATGCTGGCGCTGCCGCTCCTCGACAGCATGATGCCCGCGTTGTCCGCCCTGCAGACGTCCGCCGCCAGACCGATCAACCGCTTTGGCGTGATGTACGTGCCCAACGGCATGATCATGAAGAACTACCTGCCGTTGACCGAGGGCCGCGACTTCGAGCTCACGCCGACGTTGAGCGCGCTGGCGCCGCTTCGCGAGCACATCCTCGTGCTCAGCGGGCTCGAGTGCGTGCCGACGCCCGGGCGTCCCGGCGGCGCCCACGCGAAAGCGAGCACCCGGTTTCTGACCGACGTGTCGCCGCCGTTGAGCGAGACCTGGCTCGACGCCGGCATCTCGATGGATCAGATCCTCGCGCAGGAGACGGGGAAGCGGACGCAGATCGCGTCGCTCGAGCTGGCGATGGAGTCCGGCGAAACGGCCGGCGCGTGCGACACCGGATTCGCCTGTCCCTATACGAACACGATCAGCTGGAGGAGCCGCAACACGCCGTTGCCGACGCAGAACAACCCGCGCGTCGTGTTCGAGCGCCTGTTCGGCGACAGCACCAGCACCGATCCGGAAGTCCGCCGGACGCGGCTGCGCCAGCAGCGCAGCGTGCTCGATTCGGTCGGCGAGGAGGTCGCGCACCTGCAGGGCAGACTGCCGCAGAGCGATCGGACGAAGCTGTCCGAGTACCTCGAGGCGGTGCGCGGTGTTGAGCAGCGCATCCAGATCGCCGAGGCGCAAAGCGATCAGCAGCTGCCGCTTGTCGATCACCCGGCCGGCATCCCGGCGACCTGGGACGAGCACATGAACCTGATGCTCGACCTCCAGGTGCTGGCGTTTCAGTGCGACCTCACGCGCGTCATCACCTTCATGGTCGGACACGAGCACAGCGGCATGACCTATCCGCAGATCGGCGTGCCCGACGCGCATCATCCGATCTCGCACCATCAGCAGGAACCCGAGAAGGTCGCGAAGGTCGCCAAGATCAACGCCTACCACGTTCAGATGTTTGCCCGGCTGCTCTCGAAGCTGCAGGCGACACCCGACGGCGACGGCACGCTTCTCGATCACGTGACGATGATGTACGGCGCCGGCATCGCCGACAGCAACAGCCACTCGCCGATCGACATCCCGATGATCCTGGCCGGCGGCGGCGCCGGGCATCTCAAGGGCGGACGGCACGTGCGGTTCAAGAACGTGCCGCTGGCCAACCTGCACCTGACGCTGATGGATCAGTTCGGCGTGCACCAGGATCAGATCGGCGACAGCACGGGACGGGTCGATGAGCGGATCCTGTCGCTGTAAGGGCGTCGCGCGGCTAAAGCCGTCGCGCTCCACTTACGCTCGGCTGAAGCCGTCGCGCTCCATCAACGCTCGGCTAAAGCCGTCGCGCTCCATTTACGCTCGGCTGAAGCCGTCGCGCTCCATTTACGCTCGGCTAAAGCCGTCGCGCTTCACTTACGCTCGGCTGAAGCCGTCGCGCTCCATGGAGCGCGAAGCCTTTAGGCGAGCGATCTTCGCGGCGGTCGCGGTCGCTCTTAGCGGGCTCGTCGTGTCTGCTTCGACCGACCTGCCGCTCGTCCAGGCCGTTAAGAACAAAGACCTCACGACGGTTCGCGCGCTGCTGAAGCAGCGCGTGGACGTCAACGCCATCGAGGGCGACGGCACGACCGCGCTCCATTGGGCGTCGCACCGCGACGACTTGGGGATCGCCGACGCGCTGCTGCGTTCCGGGGCCCGCGCGAACGCCGCCAACGACCTCGGCGCGACCCCGTTGCACCTCGCGTGCACCAACCGCAGCGCGCCGATGGTCGAGCGACTGCTCGCCGCCGGCGGCAACCCGAACGCCTCGCTGCTCAACGGCGAGACGGTACTGATGACCTGCGCCCGCGCCGGCGACGCGCGCGCGGTCAAGGCGCTGCTCGCTCGCGGCGCCGACGTCAACGCGAAGGAGCGCGAGCATCAGCAGACACCGCTGATGTGGGCGGCCGCGCAGCGCCATCCCGCGGTCGTCCAGCTGCTCATCGAGGCGGGCGCCGATATCCGCGCCCGCTCCCTCACCTACCCGCAGACCGTCGTCGGCGAACAGACGCAGCGCGCGGGCCGAGAGGAGCTGAATTACACGGTGCTGCGGGGCGGGGCGACGCCGCTGCTGTTCGCGGCGCGCGTCGGCGATGTCGAGTCGGCGCGGCTGCTGCTGAAGGCGGGGGCCGACGCGAACGAGTCGCAGCCGGATGGCGTCAGCGCCCTGGTGCTCGCGGCCCACAGCGGCAACGGGCCGGTCGGCGCGGTGCTGCTCGAGCACGGCGCGGATCCCAACGCGTTCGGCAGCGGCTACACCGCGCTGCATGCCGCGATCCTCCGCAGCGATGTGAATCTGGTGAAGGCGCTCCTCGCGCGCGGCGCCAATCCCAACCTGCGGATCGCGAAGGGCACGCCGATGCGGCGCGACACCACGGATTGGAACCTGCCGGCCACCCTGATCGGATCGACGCCGTACCTCCTGGCGGCGCGGTTCCTGGAGCCAGCCATCATGTCGGCGCTCGTGGCGGGAGGCGCCGATCCTGCCGCGACGCTGCCGAACGGCGCGGACGCCGTGATGCTGGCGGCCGGGATGGGATCGAGCCGGACTGCGAGCCGCCGCGGTATCGAGACCATCGATTTCGGCAAAGTCGAACCGGAGAGCAGAGTGCGCGAGGCCGTCGAAGCGGCGATCGCCTTGCGCGGCGACGCCAGGGCCGCGAGTCAGATCGGCGACACCGCGCTGCACGTCGCCGCGGCTCTCGGGCACGACACCGTCGTGCAGTTCCTGGTCGAGCACGGCGCGAGCCTCAGTGCGAAGAACCGGCGCGGCTTCACGCCCCTGATGGCCGCCATGTTTGGGTCGACGGTTGGCAGAGGCCGATCGGCTCCCGCCGGCGCCGATTCCCTGGGGTTCGAGGCGCCGATTGAGGTTGCGCATCCGAGCACCGTGGCGCTGCTCAAAAAACTGGGCGCGACTGAGTGATACGTGAAATTAGGAATTAGGAATTAGGAATGAGGAATTGGAGGAAGAAGTCTTTTGCGCCCAGTCCTAATTCCTAGTTCCCAATTCCTAATTGCTGTACTCGTCGTCTGTGCTTTTGCGGAGAGCGCCGCCCAGCAAACCTTCACCGGCAGACTGTCTGACAGCGTCTGCGCCGGCTCTCACCAATCGAAGGCCGCGACGGCACAGCTCACCGATCGCGCATGCCTGTTCGCCTGCATCAACGCACTGGCGAAATACGTGCTGGTCGACTCCGAGGGACAGGTGCTGCCGATCGCGAATCAGGATGCGATGGGCCTTCCGCTGTACGCCGGACGGCCGGTCAGGATCACCGGCGAGCGGAAGGGCGACGCGATCGTGGTCGTGAAAGTCGAGGCGATTCCCGCGCATCTGCACATCGGCCACGTCGTAACGAACTGGCGCGACACGCCAGGCTCGCGTGGATTTCTGCCGGTCGCCGTCGACGAGGCGCGCGTGGCGGCGCTGCACGCCGGCCTCGCCGCCAGCGCCGCCAGTCTCGACGACATCAAGTTGCACGCCGGGCACGTGCTGCACGCGCTGGATCCCGCTGTCGAACCCAAAGGGCCTGGAACCGGATACGGTGTGAAGGCCGCTGCGATCGGCGCACGGCAGCATCTCGATTTCGCGGCCCGGGCCGATGGCGCGACCGCCAGCATCACGACCCACGCCGTCGACGTGTCGTCCTCACTCTCGAACGCCCTGGAATCGCTCGGGGAAGCGATCGTCGTCGCACAGCGGATCCGATCGGCGACCGACGTGGCCGACGCCAGGCGATTGGCTGCCGAACTGGCCGCCCTGACGCGGCGAATCAGCGGCGAAGAACTGCAGCGCGCGCAGGCGGCTATCGAGGCGATCCTGAAGGCCGAGGGCCTCGTCGGCGCTCCTCGATAATCCCCCCCGCCGGCTCAGTAGAGGAGTGTCGCGATGACCTTGCGCGCTTCGTCAGCCCCATCGAAATCGGTGCTGAGCCTCAACGCGGTCTGCAGAGTCTTACGCGCGATCTTGTCCTGGCCTTCGAGCGCATACGCCATCCCAAGGTGGTACTGATGCACCGGGTTCCTGGGATCCAGGTCGACGGCGCGCTTCAGCGCGCGAATCGCCATCGTCGAGATCTGCTTCTTGTAGTAGACCCAGCCTAACGTGTCGTGGAATTCAGGCTGCGCCGGCATGGCGGCGGTGGCGGACTCTGCCAGCTGGATCGCAAGGTCCATGTTCGTCTCATGCGACGCATAGAGCCAGGCGAGGTTGTTTGCCGCGACGGCTGCCGCCCGCCATTCGATCTGCACGGCCTTCTGGTACCACTCGATGGCCTTGGGGATGTCGTTCTCGGCTTCCGCCAGCAGCCCCAGCATCGTGTGGGCCGGAACCGAGCGTGGTCGCTGCTTGAGCACGGCAGCGTACTCCTGCTTGGCGTCGCCGATTCGCTTCTGACGCACGAAGATCTGGCCGAGCAGCCCGTAGGCTTGCAAGTCCTGCGGGGCGATCTCGATTGCGCGCTTCAACGCCGTTTCCGCCCCCATGAGGTCGCCTGCCGCCAATCGCACCTTGCCGGCCAGCAACAGCAGGGCCTGCCGATCCGGCTGTTTCTGCAGCCGGGCTTCAACGAGGGCCCGCGCTTCCTGCGGCTTCTTGGCGGCTGTCAGCAGCGCGGCCATTCCGGCCAGTGCGTCGACATTGTCAGGATCGAGCGCGAGGGCGCGTTGCCAGGCCGCCTTTGCGCCAGCATTGTCGTTCGCGGCGAGCGCAAGCGTGCCAACCATGTTGTGCACCTGCGCCGCTTTGGGCGCCTTCGCGAGCAGCGTTTTCATGATCGCTCGGGCGCGTCCGAATTCGTATTGCGCAACCAGCCCCTGCACGAGCGTCAACTGCGCTTCGATGTTGTCCGGATCGGTTTCGATGGCTTGTTCCACGAACTCGATCGCCGTGCCCACCTCGCCGCGCTGCAGGTGCAGCTTGGCGAGCTCAACCTGCGGCTCGACGTTTCGCGATCCCAGCTTCACCGCTTCATTGAACGCCGCTTTGGCGTCGTCCACCTCGAGACGCGCGAGGTGCGTCTTTCCGAGCAGAATGTAGGTTTCCGCTTCCTTCTGGTCCGCGCTGACGGCCAGCGTGATGGTCTTCAGAGCCTCGTCGGTCCGACCCTCCGCCAGGAGGAACCGGGTTTTGACGGCAAGCGCCGGGACGTGCTTCGCATTCAGCTTCAGCACGTCCTCGAGCAGCTTGTAGCCGTTGGCTTTCCGCCCCGCGGAGAATTCGATCGCCGCAAGTCGCGTCGTTGCCGACGCAAAGCCGTCCTTGAGCGTCAGGATTCCCTTGAGTATTTCGATTGAATCCGATCGCCGTCCAATCGCCAGATAGAAGTCCGCGAGCGAAAGGCCGGTCTCGAGGGTCTTCGCCTGTTCGTACGCTGTTTTCAGGTACGGTTCAGCGTCGCGCGCGTGGTCGCTGTGGACGAAGAAGGACGCCATCGCCTGATTCGCCAAGACATGGCGCGGATCGATGGCGAGCGCTTGACGAAGCGTCGCTTCGGTTTGATTGGCGCGTCCGGAGATTCGATACAGCTCAGCGAGCGAGAGACACGCGCTGACGGACTTCGGGTCCACTTCGAGCGCTCGTTTGAAGGCGCGCTCGGCCAGGTCGATCTCGCCCCGGGCCATCTGGAAGACGCCCATGTTCCGGTAGATCCCGGACCTCTGCGGCTCGAGCAGCACCGCCTGCTGACTGAGCTCGACGGCACTCTCGAGATCCTTGAGACCGGCCAGCGCATTTCCGAGAAGGATGAGCGCGGCGACATTCTTGGGATTCTTCTTCAGCGCCGCGCGCGCGCGCGTCTTCGCATCCTGGTACTTGCCCGCCATCAACAGGAGATTTCCTGCCTTCAGCTGAGCGTCTTCGTTGTCGAGGAGGCTGTCGGCGGCCCGCAAGAACTCGGGATAGGCGCTCCGGAGGTCGTCGTTGGCCATGAACGCCTCGGCGAGCTTCAGATGCGCTTCACCCGAACGGGGTGAGTAGTTCAGTGCCGTGCGGTACTCGATGATGGCTTCGCCGTATTTCTTCTCAGCGAGGTAGCGATCGCCTCGTGCGACGTGGCGTTCGGTCAGGACCTTGGGATCCCTGGTACAGGCGAAGACGGACAGGGTCAGGATGGAAAGGACGCCGAGGAGGCCGGGGCGCGTGAACATGGTTGTGAGGAGATCTAGGATATGAGCAAACAGTTCTCCGACCGGGCCGAGGCGCGTCACTCACGCTAACTGTTGCAATAGCTATGGTTAGATGGCCAAGACGTTGTTGACGAACCCGAAGGGGAGACATAGACCGCTGGCAGGCAGACAATTATCGCTGCAAGCGGTCCTTTCTGGAAAGTCTTACGAAGAACTAACGGCGGTGAAGGCGATAGCGCTTCGCCACCAACAGGAGCCCGGAGCCGCAGAGCAGCAGGCTCGCCGGCTCGGGAACTGCGGGCGACTGCGTTGTGGTCGTCGAGCCGGGCACCCACCATTCCTCGAAGCCCGCCTGCGATTGATACTTCTTATTCTGGCCGTTGCCGCAGTCGAGGGAAGCGGTAAATGTTCCGCCGCAACCGAATGCCGAATACAGGTAGACGTATTGGTTGCCGGCGAATCCGACGTCCGGGACGTAAAGCACCATGTCGCCCCAGCCGCTGCCCCCACCCACCAGGAGGTAATCGAGGTTGACCCAGTTGTCGCCGGAGCCCGTTTCCATGTCGTACACTTTCGTGGCACCCGCGATCGACCCGTAGCCGGGAGCCCCGGACGTGTGCGTCGTCAGGTTCGGCGTGTTCGACACGAAGATTTCAACCTGATCCAGCGTGATGTAGCCCTTTGGAGTGGCGGACGGCTCGTTGATGTCGAGAAAAAACTGCCGGTAATTCGTCCCATTGATGTTCACAATAGGAACTGAGGACGTCAGGAGGTTTCGCGTGTAATTCGGGTCGGTCTTGTCGTCGCACACCCGCCCGTCGCACATCATCGGGCGCGCCCCGGTATTGAACCCCTCTTCGGCGCCCTTCTGCTGGACACGCAGGAACGAGTCGATGACGCCGGTACCCGTCGGGTGAGGTCCCACCACGTTGTAGATACCGCCGTTCTGCACGCAGCTCGAGGTTTCTGTGTACAGATCGCAACCCGAGGCCGAGGCGTCGGCGGTGAAGAACAGCACCCCTGCTGCGAATCCCAGTGCGACCGTGATGCGACGGGTGAAGTGACCCATGGGCGATTTGTAACCCCTTCCCGGTTTTGAAACGATCTGAACAGCAAAAGAGCGTCCAGTCGAGGTGTACGCGGAACCCTTAGTACGCAACGCAATAGCAGCATTCCTGCTAATAAAGCAGGCATAAAGTCCGCGGGCACGGCGAACTTGTTCTCCGGGCGCATGCAAGAGGAAGAAAAGGTGCGCTCCTACGTTGCAGCGTTAAGATGACCTCAAATGGCGCCGCGCGGTGAGACCATCGGCAGCCTGCTGCGACCGGATTATCTTCTCGACGCCCGGCGGCGCCTCGCGCAAGGGGAGCTGACGCCCGCGGCATTCAAGCGTCTCGAAGATCGCGCCGTCGACGAAGCCGTCGCGCTGCAGGAGGCGGCCGGGCTCGACATCGTCACCGACGGCGAACAGCGGCGCTACGCTTTTTTCGGCCACCTGGTGGACGCGCTCGAGGGGTTCGACAAGTCGGCCGGTTGGGCCATCACGTTTCACGACGAACAAGGCAGCGAGCTCACGCTCGAACGGCCGGTCGTCGTCGAAAAACTGCGGTGGCGCCGCCAGATGAGCGTGGAGGAATTCACCTACCTGCGCGGACGAACCAGGCGGCCCGTCAAGGTCACGCTGGTCAGCGCGCAGCAGGCGGCGGCCTACTACGATCCAGACAAGTCACGCGGCGCTTATGCGACGCGCGACGCCTATCTCGCCGACATCGTCGATTTCACGCGCCGCGAGATCCAGGAATTGCGGCGGCTCGGGTGCGACTACGTGCAGATCGACGCGCCGCAGTACGCGGCGCTGCTCGACGAATCCATTCGTGAGGGCTATCGGAAGCGCGGCAGCGATCCCGACCGGATGCTCGACGCCTGCATCGAGCTCGACAACGCGATCATCGAGGGCCACGCCGGGATGGTGTTCGGCATCCACATCTGCCGCGGCAACTATCGCAGCATGTTCTACGCGTCGGGCGGTTACGACCGGATCGCGGCGCAGGTCTTCCGCCGCTCGCGCTTCGATCGGTTCCTTCTCGAGTACGACGACGAGCGGTCGGGGACCTTCGAGCCGCTGCGGCACGTCCCCGACGACCGGACGGTAGTACTCGGGCTCGTGAGCACCAAGAAGGGCCGGCTCGAATCGACGCGCGAGCTCGAGACGCGGATCGCGGAGGCGGCGCGCGTGGTGCCACTGGAGCGCCTGGCGCTCAGCCCGCAGTGCGGGTTCGCCTCGACTACGGAGGGCAATCGTTTGTCGTTCGACGAGCAGCGCCGCAAGCTCGAACTGGTCGGAGAGACCGCTCGGCGCGTGTGGTCGACAGACGTCGCACCGGTCTTGTAAGGTACCTGGCGACCCTGAATGGCTTTCGGCCGGCCTGTCCGTCCACTCTGTCGATCGCTGGCGCTCGCGGCCGTCCTGATCGTGCGGCAGTCGATTGGACACGCGCAGACGCCGCCGCAAAAACCGCCACCGGCGCCGTCGCCCCCGACGTTCAAGGTGGAAGTGATCGAGACGACGCCGCTGCCGGGCCTCGATCTGAAGCTCGAACAGATTCCGGCTCCGGTTCAGACCGCCGTCAGCGCTGACGTCGAGGCGAGCGGCGCGCTCGATCTCTCCGACTTCCTGAACCGGCGCTTCACCGGCGTCTTCGTCAACGAGATGTCGGGCAATCCGTTTCAGACCGATCTCAATTACCGCGGTTACACCGCGTCGCCGGTGCTCGGCACGCCGCAGGGCATGTCCATCTACATGGACGGCGTGCGTCTCAATCAGCCGTTTGGCGACGTCGTAAGCTGGGATCTCATTCCCCGGTTGGCGATCGGGTCCACGACGCTGATGCCGGGCTCGAATCCTCTTTTCGGTCTCAACACGCTCGGCGGCGCGCTGTCGATTCAAACGAAGGACGGCCGTAGTTTTCCAGGTACGACGATGCGCGCGATCTATGGCAGCGACGTGCGGCGAGCCGTGGAGTTCGAGCACGGCGGCAGCCGGGCGAGCGGGCTGCATTGGTATCTGGCCGGCAACCTGTTCGCCGATAACGGCTGGCGCGACGCGTCGCCGTCGCGGGTCGGACAGCTGTTCGGCAAGGTCGGGCGCCACGACTCGAAACACGACACGGCGCTCTCGGTCGGCTACGCCGACAACGCGCTGAACGGCAGCGCGCTTCAGGAACAGCGCCTGCTGGCGCGGGACTATGCCAGCGTGTACACGAAACCCGACGAGACCGACAACCGCTCGACGTTCGTCAACCTCACCACGAGACACGATCGAACCCGGACCCTGACGTTGAGCGGCAACGTCTACTACCGCGATATCCGGACCAACGCGTTCAACGGCGACATCAACGACGACTCACTTGACCAGGCCGTGTATCAGCCGAGCGCGGCGGAACAGCGTGCGCTGGCGGCCGCCGGCTACGCCGGTTTTCCGACGAGCGGTGCGACGGCCGCCAACACGCCGTTTCCCGTCTGGCGCTGCATCGGCAACGTGCTCCTCAACGACGAGCCCGGCGAGAAATGCAACGCCCTGCTGAATCGCACGGACAGCGTTCAGCGCAACGCCGGCCTGTCGGGGCAGATGACATGGCGCGACTGGCTCGCGCGACCCAATACGCTGACTGTCGGCGTGGGCTACGACCATAGCCGCTCGGCGTTCCACCAGTCGACGGAGCTCGGCTACCTCAATCCCGATCGCAGCGTGACCGGGCTGAACGCCTACGCGGACGGAGTCACGGGCGGAAACGTGGACGGGGAGCCGTTCGACAACCGCGTGAACCTCGAAGGCCGGGTTCACACAGGCAGCGTCTTCGCGTCAGATGTGCTGCCGATCGGCGACGCGTGGAACGTGACGATGTCGGCGCGATACAACCGCACGACTGTCAGCAATGCGGATCGGCTGAACCCGGGCGGTGGATCGGGCTCGCTGGACGGCGACCACGTCTTCAGCCGCTTGAATCCGGCGGCTGGCGTGACGTTCACTCCCTCTCCGTCGATGAACCTCTATGCCGGATACAGTGAAGGCAGCCGCGCGCCCACGTCGATCGAGCTGGGCTGCGCCGATCCAGGCGCACCGTGCAAGCTCCCGAACGCGCTGGCGGGTGATCCGCCCCTGGATCAGGTCATCACGCGGAAGTGGGAGCTGGGCGCGCGCGGTGGGCAGGGCGCCCTCACGTGGAACGCGGCGCTGTTCAAAGCCGACAACAAGGACGACATCCTCTTCGTCGCGTCCACGCAGACCGGCTTCGGGTACTTCACGAACTTCGGCAGCACCCGGCGTCAGGGGATGGAGCTTGGCGTGAACGCTCGACGTGGACGCTGGAGCGGCGGCGCCGGCTACACCTGGCTGAATGCGACGTTCGAGAGCCCGGAAACAGTCAACGGCATCGGCAACAGCACGAACGACGCGGCTGCCGCGGGCGGCCAGGGATTGCACGGCACCATCGCGATTCGGCCGGGCGATCGCATTCCCCTGATTCCGCGGCACACGCTGAAAGTCTTCGCTGACTGGCAGGTCACGACGAGGCTGTCGCTCGACGTGAATGTCGTCGCGGCGTCGGGCGTGTTCGCACGCGGCAACGAGAACAACGCGAGCCAGCCGGATGGCACCTATTACCTCGGGCCCGGCGCGACGCCGGCGTACGGGATCGCCAATCTCGGCGGGCACTTCCAGCTCACGCGTCGCGTGCAGATCCTGGCGCAGATCAACAACCTGCTCGACCGCCGCTACTACACGGCCGCCCAACTCGGCCCGACCGGATTCACGGCTACCGGGCAGTACATCGCGCGAGCGCTGCC
>Ga0111539_10006902_pt1 | contig 14582 bp, 11 predicted proteins | sample RhiMethybrSRZTD1_FD_79667 | JGI IMG/M metagenome (GOLD analysis project Ga0111539, IMG submission 79667) | Populus rhizosphere microbial communities from Tennessee, USA - Rhizosphere MetaG P. TD hybrid SRZTD1 (version 2) (version 2) | ecosystem: Host-associated > Plants > Roots > Rhizosphere >... | reverse complement strand
GCGCCGGCGCGCCGACTCCCAGTCGTCACCCCGCCAATCGGTCACGGATATGGATGCTGCGGGAGATTTCACTTCGGCCTTTGCAGAGCGATGGCTTCCAGAGCCTCGATATCTTGAAGGTCCTCGGGCCGGCCCGCAAGACGCTTGAGCGCGATCAGGTCGGAAATCGAGGCGATACGAACCGCGGTCACGTCGAGATGCACGAGCTCGCTCCGCTGCCAGAGCTCGGCGAACGGGATCGGGTGCTCGACAAAAAGATCGACCTCGCGCATCGGCACCTGGGGATCCCAGAAGGAGAACACGGTCATCCCCTTTTCTTCGATCCAGTTTCGTCGCACCTCGGCGTCGGCGAAGGCGAGCGGATCGACGGGGGCGCGCGGACGCAATCCGAGCGCGCTCATCGCCTCGAGAGTCTTCTCGAGCTCCGGCGGATCGAGGTCCACGATCATGTCGATGTCGGCGGTCAAGCGCGCATAGCCGTGGAGCACGGTGGCGAGGCCGCCCACCACCACGTAGCGCGCCTCCACCGCGTTGAGCGCGACGAACACCGGCTCGAACAGCGACATCGCGCCCTACCTTAAACGGCCCGCGCGCAGACCGCCGCGCAATTGACCCGCTGCGCCAAATTGGGTGCCACGCCGAAGGAAAGCGAGCGACGCAGTGCGGCGCGGGATGAGCGCGAGAAAGCTGGCAATTTGCCTGCTACGCTGAACGCCCGTGCTCCGCTCGTTACGCGCGTTGCTCCTGTTCTGGAGCATCTTCGCATCGTACGGCCTGCAGTGGCTCCTCACGCGGCTGCTCGGATCGCGACGCACGCGTCCGCGTCTGAAGCGCGTGCACGTCCGCAACGCGCGGCGGCTCGCCGACGGCTTTGCGCGGCTCGGCGGTGTCTTCATCAAGCTCGGCCAGGTGCTGAGCGTGATCGGCACCTTCTTGCCGCGCGCCTACGGCGAGGCGCTCGAGCGCCTGCAGGACAAGGTGCCGCCTCAACCGTTTTCCGCCGTCGAGGACCGGCTGCGCGAGGCCTTCGGGGAGCGCGCCCTCACGCGCTTCGCGAGCTTCGAGCGCGAGCCGCTGGCCGCGGCGTCGCTGGCGCAGGTGCATCGTGCGGTGACACGCGAAGGTCGCGTGGTGGCGGTGAAGGTCCGCTATCCCGGCATCGAGACCCTGATCCGGCGCGACCTCAGGGTGTTGCGTTCGATCCTGCCCGTGGCGCGCCGGCTGATCACCGTGAATGGCCTCGAACGCTTGCTCGATCAGCTGAGCGCGATGCTTTCCCGCGAAATAGATTACGCCCACGAGCGCGACAACATCGAGCGCATTCGCCGCATCTTCAAGAACCAGAGCAACATCGTGATTCCGGAAGTGATCGCCGACCTCTCGCGCGCCGGCGTGCTGACGATGAGCTGCGAGGACGGAACCAAGGTGACCGACCTCACCGCTCTGGTCGAGCAGGGCATCGAGACCGAAACCGTGGCTCGGCTCCTGGTCGAGTCCTATTTCACCATGTTGCTCCAGCATCGGGTGTTTCACGCCGATCCGCATCCCGGCAATTTCCTGGTGCGCCGCGGTCCGACGCTCGTGATCTTGGACTTCGGCGCGGTCGAGGAAGTGACGGACGCGCTCGCCGAGGGCATGAAGGGCGTGGTGCTCGGCGCGCTGGCGCACGACGACGAGCAAATCCTGCGCGGCATCGAGCGCATGGGTTTCGTCGCCGAGGGCGGCGATCGCAAGCTGCTCGGCCGAGTCGGTCGCGAATATCTGAAGCTCTTGAGCGAGGTCCGGATCGAGGACTACTCGCGGCTCGATCGCAGCTCGGTGCAAAAGCTCACCGGCTACCAGCAAGTGCGCGGCCAGCTGCGCGAGATCATGAAGAACGTGCAGTATCCGGACGGCTTCTTTTACGTCGAGCGCACGCTGCTCTTGTTGTTCGGTTTGATCGGACAGCTCGCGCCGCGCTCGGGTCTGCCCGGCCTCCTGTTGCCGCACGCGTCCCGGATCTTCGCGCGCGCGCTCGCGACGCCGAGCCCGCCATCGGACGGACCAACGCAAGCCGTGTCATGACGCCGAGGGCCGCGCTGCTGGTCGCGCTCGCCGCGATCGCGTGTAGCGAAAAGCCGCCGCGGGGCGCGTCCGCCAAAGCGGCATTCACGCCGGGCTGCCACTACGAGGCCCGGCTCGTGAATCCCGAGGACTTCACGCTCGAGGTCGAAGCGCGCTGCCTGAAGCGAGGGATAAAGGGCTTCCGAATGATCGAGAGCGCGGCGCACGGACACGTCAGCGACGTGCGCGACGAGAAGGGAACGCCCTTGCGTGCGAGCGGGTCGAGCTTCGAGCTCGACGGCAAGGAGCCATCGGTCCGCTACCGAGTCGAGCTGGGAGCCATCGCGAATGCCGAGGACGATTTCGACCTCGCCGCGCGCTTTGGCAAGTCGCTGATCGCTCCGGTTTCGACCTGGCTCTTGGAACCGAACCCGGTGCGCTCCGGTGCGCCGCTCACGCTGCACGTCACGAGCCTCGCCGGCGCGGCGTTCGCGAGCGCCCTGCATCAGGGCCAGCCGGGCCTCTTCGACATAGAGCAGCACGAGCTGCGCGTCGCGAGCTATTCGGCGTTCGGGTGGCTGCGCTTGCACGAGCTCGATCTCACGGGTCGCCACGGGCAAAAGAGCCGGCTCGAGATCGTGTTCTTGGACGGCCCGCTGGACCTCGAAATGGACGCGTGGCTCGGCTTCGTGAACGAGAGCGTGCGCGCGGTGAGCGCCTTCTATCAGGGCTTCCCGGTGCCGCGCGCGACGCTGTTCGTGATGCCGCGCTCCGGGCGCGCCGGCGTCTTGTTCGGAAAGGTGCTGCCCGAAAGCAGCCCGGGGATCGCGCTCCTGATCGGCCAGCACACCGAACGCGCGATGCTCGCCGACGATTGGATCCTCGTGCACGAGCTCTATCACCTCGGCTTTCCTTCGTTCCAGGGCGAGGGCAAATGGCTCGATGAAGGCCTCGCCACCTATTACGAGCCGATCATCCGCACTCGCGCGGGCCTGCGCAGCGAAGCCAGCCTGTGGGAGGAGTTCGTGACCTCGATGCCTCGAGGCCTCGACGCGCTCGCCAACGGCGGGCTCGAGAACGCCGCCAACTTTCGCGGCATCTACTGGGGCGGCGCGATCGTGTGCTTGCTCGCGGACGTCGAGATTCGCCGGCGCTCGAACGGCGCGCAGGGCCTCGAGGACGGCCTCCTGGCGCTGCTCGACGCGGGCGGGCACGCGTCGGAGGTCTGGACGCTGAAAGACGCGATCGAGGCGGTCGATCATGCCGTGGGCGCGCCGGTGCTGGAGGGCCTTTTCGCGCGCCACGCCCGGCGCAGCCAGTCGCTCGATCTGGCTCGGCTGTTCAGCGACCTCGGCGTGCGGCGCTCGGCGCGCGGAGTGGTGCTCGACGATCGCGCGCCGCTCGCCGCGGTGCGCCGCTCGATCGTCGCCCGGCGCTGAGCGGACTACTCGAGGCCGAAGCGCGCCTTGTTCTCTGCCAGGTATTCGACGTAAAAGCCGGCTTCCTGCTGGGCCGGGATCTCGCCCGTCTCGACCGCCGCTTCGAGCGCGCGTTTGATGTCGCCGATGCGCCGCGACGGCGGCAGGCCGAAAGCTTTCATGATCTGATCGCCGATCCCGCCTGGCAGCGGCGGCAGCTTCGCATCCTCGGCCGCGAGGTCGTTGATGCGCCGGCTCAGCTCGTCGATCATGGCGATCCCGCGCTTCTTCTTCTCGGGCCGCTTGGTCGTGATGTCGGCCCGCGACAGGCTGAGCAGATCCTCGAGATGCGCTCCCATGTCGCGCGCGAAGCGCCGCACGGCGTTGTCGGTCCACTTGCCGTCGTACTGGCTCGCGCGCAGATGGTTCAGCACCAGAAAGCGCACTGACTCGCGCAGCGCCTCGTCCGCGGAGAACAAGCGCTGCCGGCGCTCGAGCTTTTCGAACATGCGGGCGCCGACCTCGGCGTGACCGAAGAAGTGGACCTCGCCGCTCGGCGAGATCGAGCGCGTACGCACCTTGCCGATGTCGTGGAACAGCGCGGCCCAGCGCACCTCGAGGCGCGGCACGCTTTGCCCGACCACCTGCTTCGTGTGCTTCCACACGTCCTTGTGACGCCACTCGCCGTCGCCGAAGCCGACCATGGCGCGAACCTCCGGCAGCAGCGCTTCGAGCACGCCGCCGGAGAGCAGCGCGTCGAGCCCTTCGTCCGCGTAGTCACCCATCAACACGCGATCGAGCCGGCGCCGCACGGCCTCGGCGTCGAGCCCCGAGAGATCCTCGCGGCCGACGAGAATGACCGGCCGATCCGCGACGCCGCGCTCGGCGCAGGCGACGGCGCGCTCGAGCGCGTCGACGGCGCGCTGCGGTTGGGCGGGAGGGGTGAGCGACTCGGGGGCCATGAAATCAGCCTGGGCCCGCGGGGTTCCGGGAGCCAGAAGGGCGTCCCCCTAGCGCGGAACTTTGGCGGGCGGCAACCACTGACTCAACATATCGAAATTATAGGCGCGATTCCCCATGCCCAACCTGGACGGTGCGCCGCGGCCACGGGGCACGACACCCCGGGAATCGAGCATCCTGAAGCCCTCCGCGATAGGATTCGTCTTTCTTCCTGCGCCCCATGAGCGTCGACCCGCGGCCGAAAAAGCTCAGGGCTGGCCGAGACTTCGGTCGCCTTGCCGCCCGCATGCTGTGCGCAATTTTCGCGCTGATCGGCGCGCTGCCGCTCGCCGCCGCCGTGCTCACGCGCTCGGAAGCCGTGCGGACCTGGGCTGCCGCGGAGACGGCCCGCGTGCTCGAAGAGGAGCTCGGGGTCCTAGCAAGCTACCGGGTCGAGGTCAGACTTTTTCCGCTGGAGCTCGCGCTGCGCGAGCTGATCGTGCCGTCGGCAGACGGCAAGCAGCCGTTTCTGCGTGCCGACAGCGTTGCGGTGCGGCCGCGCATTTTTTCGCTGCTCGCCGGCCGTTTCGACGCGGGCGAAATCGAGATCGACGCGCCGTCGGTGCGCGTCGTGATCAAAAACGGATTGCTCGCCAATCTCAAGTACCGGCTGCCGGAGACCTCGACCCCGCAGGCGCCGACCACTCGCGCGCCTTTTGGATCGATCGCCATCACCGACGCCGCGTTCGACGTGGACATCGAGGGCACCCACGTGAAGAGCGGCTCGGTCGATCTCGACGTGTACGCAGAGGCCGGGCCGACCTTCGACATGGCGCTGCGCAGCGGAGAAACTGAGCTCGTGCGCGTGCGGCAAGTCGAGGACGTACTGAAGAACGCCGAGGACGAGCCGCGCATCATCACCAGCACCGCCAGCGACGAAGACGTGGTGTGCCGGCTCGAAGCGCGCGTGCGCATCGAGAAAAAAGAGATCCTGGTGCGCCGGCTCTCGCTGCTCGGCGTCGCCGATCAGCAGCCGAAAACCGACAGCCTGCCGAGCTGTGCCCGCGCCGAGGACGAGGACGAGGTCGCGCGCGTGGCGCTGCGCGCGTCTCAGCTCCGGATCGGGCTCAGCGACGGCAAGCTCGGCCTGGCCGACGGCCACGTGGTGGCGCGCGCCCCGGCTTTTCTCGGCAACCGCTTCGCGCGGATGGGAAAGCTCAAGGGCTGGGTCGGCTTCGTCGGCGATCTGCATTTCGACGGCAGCACCAAGCTGCCCGAGCTGCGCGGCAAGCTGCGTGGCAAGGGCCTCGAGCTCGAGCGCTACAAGCTGATGAAGCATCTCGATGCCGACGTCGAGATCGCGAAAGATCGCGTACTGATCCCGCGCTTCGAGATGGGGTTCGCGGACGGCCTTGTCCAGCTGAGCTCGGGCCGGATCGAGCCTTTCGCCGACGGCGTGCCGATCACGGTCGACAAGGTCGAGGCAGCGGGCATGGCGTTCGAGGGCTTGATGCGCGATCTCGGCGTGACGCCGAACACGATCGTCAAGTGGGACCTCAAGCACACCAAGGTCGCCAAGATTTTTGGCACCATCGATCCCCTGAAGATCGACGGCGAGCTCACGGGCGAAACCCGCGACTTCGAGGTCTTCGACCGCGCGTTCCACGATCCCAAGCGCAAGCACATGCTCGGCGTGCGCGGCTCCCACACGCTCCGCGGCCGGCTCGGCGTGCGGCCGAATGCCTTCGAGCTCTACGACATCCGCGCCGATTTCGGCAAAAGCAGCGTACTGACGAACCTGGTCTCGATCGGTTTTCACAACGATATCGAGCTCAGGGTCGCCAAATCGAAGGTCACGCTCGCCGACATCTCACCGTTGATCGACATCCCGATGGCGGGCCAGGCCGAGCTTTCCGCCCAGATGCGAGGCAAGGCCAACGATCCCGAGCTCACCGGCGAGGTCGCGATCCAGAGCTTCGAGTTCGGCGGCTTCCCGCTCGGCGATATCCAGCACGGCAAGGTGAGTTTCCGACCGCTCAAGCTCGATCTCACCGACGTCGTCGCCAGAAAGGGCATCAGCTCGTACCTGGTCTCGAGCGCGCGGCTCGACTTCGACGGCGACACCGGCGCCTCGCTTTTGGCCGATGCCACGCTGAAGAGCCAGCGTTTCGATCTGCGCGACTTCATGGGGATGTGGCACTTCGACAAGGACCCGCGCTTCGAACCGATCCACGGCGAAGGCGGCGTGCAAGCGCGCATCCACTACGACCTCGGCGGCAAGGCCGACCGCTGCGGCGGCGGGTACCTGCGTGTCGAGGGCTCGCTGGCAATGAAGAAGCTCGACCTGTTCGACGAGCGCTACGACTCGGGCGACGTCGATTTCGACTTTCGCTGGGCCGATCGGCACGCAAGCTACCTCGGCGTCGAGCTCGATGCGCCGAGCATCACGCTCAAGAAGGGCACCGGCACGCTGCTCGGTTCGCTCAACGTCGAGCGCGGCGGCGTCGTGCGCGGGCACGTGGTGGGCACCGCGGTGCCGCTGGCCAAGATCGACTCGTTCGGAAACCTTGGCTTGATCGCCGACGGGCGGATCAGCGCCGTCGCCGAGGTCAGCGGCACCATCGACGAGCTCAAGGCCGACACCGCCGTGCGCGTGAGCCCGGTCCGGATCGGCAACGTGACGCTTCCAGCCTCGGATCTGAAGGTGAAGCTCGTTCCGATCAAGAAGGAGCCCGACGTGATCGGCAAGGGCCGCTGCGGTCAGCCGATCACCGGTCCCTTCGATCTCGCCGAGTATCAGGCCGATCGCCCGAGCGGAGTGTTTCACGTGGGGGGCGAGCTCTTCGGCGGGCAGCTCCACTTCCAGGATTTTCAGGTGACGCGCCAGCGCAGCAAGACCGTGCGCGGCGACATCGCGATGGTCGATCTGGATCTGGCGGCGGCGGGCGAGCTTTCGTCGGCGGCCGCGGTCGGCGACGCGCGGCCGACCGGGCGCGTCACCGGCCAGCTGCACATCGACGAGCTCATGATCGATCACCCGTCCAAGGCGCGGGCCCAGCTCTTTTTGAGCCGGCTCGAGCTTGCGCAAGCCGGCATGGAGGCGAAGCTTTCACCGGGGGCGCAGCCGATCGCGATCCGCGACGGGCGTCTCGACATCCACGGCCTGACCCTGGCCGTGAAGACCGCGCGCGGGCAGAAGGGCATGTTCGACGTCCAGGGCAGCGTGCAAAACCTCACGCGCTCGCCGGAAGTCGATGCGGTACTCGCGTTGCGCCCGACCGAGCTCGCGGCGTTCTCGGCGATGTTTCCGCGCGCCGAGCGCGTCAAGGGCATGGTCGACGGCAAGATCCGCATCACGGGGCCGGCCAGCGGGCTGCGCTATCGAGGCGGTTTCGCGCTGCGCGGCGGCGAGGTTTTCGTGCGCGGCATGCCGGCGCCGGTCTCGAACCTGGAGCTCGCGCTCGATTTCGACAACGACGAGCTCCGAATCTCGCGTGGCACGGCGCGGATTGGCAGCGGCACGCTCAACGTGACCGGCAGCGCCCCGCTGCGCGGTTTCGAGCTCGGCGCGGTGCGTGCGGTGGTCAAGGCGCGCGAGCTCGGCTTGCCGCTCAACGACGGCGTCAAGGCCACGATCGACGCCGATCTGGTGACCGACTGGAAGCCGACCGGCGAGGGCGAACGCGCGCTGCCCGAGGTCACCGGCGACATCACGCTGCGCTCTTTCGAGTACACGCGCCCGGTCACGATGACCGCGGACATCTCGAGTCTCGCCGCGCGCGGCCGCCGCACCAGCTTCGAGTCTTACGACCCCGACGACGATTTCGTCGAGTTCGAGGTCAAGCTTCGAGCCAATCGCAGCCTCCGGCTCAGCAACAACCTGATCGAGGCCGAGCTCGAGCTCGATCGCGACGGGCTCCTGCTCGCCGGCACCAATCAGCGCTTCGGCCTGCGCGGCGCGGTCAAGATCAAGCAGGGCGGGCGGATCCGCATGCGCCAGAGCGAGTTCGAGGTACGCCAGGGCTACGTGCGCTTCGACGATCAGACGCGGATCGCACCGCAAGTAGACGTCACGGCCGTCACCGAGTACCGGCGCTACGCCGACTCCTCCTCGGCCGACAGCGGCGGGACACGCGCAGAGACCTCGGGCACCGGGTCGGCCAGCGTCGCGGGCGGCCGCTGGCACATCACGATGCACGCCTACGGCGACGCCGACAAGCTGCGCATCGATCTCACCAGCGAGCCGGCGCTCGCGCAGGACGACATCTTCCTGCTCCTGACGGTGGGGTTGACGCGCGCCGAGCTCGACCAGGCGCAGTCGGCGAGCGTCGGCGAAAGCGTGGCGCTCGAGGCGCTCGGCACCTTGACCGGCGCCGACCGCGCCGTGAAGAGCGCGGTGCCGCTGATCGACGACGTGCGCTTCGGCAGCGCCTACTCGTCGCGCACCGGGCGCACCGAACCGACCGTGACGATCGGCAAACGCCTGGCCGAACGCATCCGCGCCAACGTGACCAGCGGGCTAGCCGATTCGCGCGAGGTGCGCTCGAACATCGAATGGCGACTGAGCCCGCGCGTCAGCGTCGAAGGCTCCTACGACAACGTCAACGACATCTCGAGCTCGTCGCTCGGCAACCTCGGCGCGGACGTGCGCTGGCGCCTCGAGTTCGAGTGAAGCGAGCCGAACGCTGCTCTAGAGCCGACTGGCGGTCTGGGTGCGCGACTGCTTCTTCTTGGCTTTGGAACCGCCGGGCTTCGGCTTGTAACCCGCCGGCTTGACCTTCGCCTGCTTGTGCGGGCGCGCCTTGGATTTTCCGGCCTTCTTCGGCTTACCGCCGGCTACCGCCTTGCCCTTGCCGTGGGCTTTGCCCTTGGCGGCTTTGGGGTGGGCCTTGCCCTTCGCCTTGCCAGCGTGCTTCGGCGCGTGCGACGCGGCCGGTGCCGGTTTGGGCTTGGCTTTCGTCTTCGCCAGCGCACTCGGCGCGGCGAACAGACTCATCAGAAGAACTGCAATGCCGAGCAGAGACCAGCGGATACGAGCCCTCATAGCGGTCAAGATAGCTCGTCCAACCGCGCAACGCCATCGTTCAAGCTCCGCCCATGACGCGCTGCGAAGGCCGAGCGCTCGGAGTACGGATCAGCCTTTTACGGTTACGAACCGCTACCGTGTTCCCCAGTTTCGCCGGCCTCGAGCGGATACGAGCTGATTGCGACGCGGTTGCCCTCCGGGTCCCGAGCATACGAGGTGTGCTCGGTGCGTGATTCGATCGCGCCGAGCGCCCGCTCGAGCCCCGCGCGCGCTCCCGGAGCGATGCGGAAAGCCAGCAGAAATGCCCCGGCTCCGACGCCTTCCACGTGTCGCGCCGGCTCGCCGGTGCGTTCGATCATCAAGATCGCGCTACCGAGATCGAGCCAGATCGAGCGCAAACTGCCGTCTTCCGCCCGATGACGCGTGATCTCGGCCAATCCGAACACGTCGCGGTAAAAGGCCGCCACGGTTTCGACGTCGCGTGCGCCGAGCGCGACGTGGTGAAGTGAGGATCGTGGCAAACTGGTTGCGAGGTTAGCTTCGATGAGCCGGCGCCGAAAGTTCTGGGGCTGGGGGTGGGAGGACGAGCGCGCCAATCCGCTCGAGCTGCAAGCGGTCGAGGGCATGATCGAGCACCTGCTCGGCATGCCGGAAATCACCGTAACGCCGCCGCCGCGGCTCGATCAGCTCGCGCTGCGCGCGCCGCGTTTGAGCGCTCCCGCGGCGCTCGCGCAGCTGACCAGCGACGTGCCGTACGAGCGCGCGGCGCACAGCTACGGAAAATCGTATCGCGATCTGGTGCGTGCGCTCTCCGGCGATTTTTCGAATCCGCCGGACCTGGTGGCGTTTCCCGAGACCGAGCTCGACGTCACCCGGCTGCTCGACTGGTGCACGAGTGCCCGGGTAGCCGCGATCCCGTACGGCGGTGGGTCCAGTGTATGCGGCGGAGTCGAGCCGGACGTCGGCGAGGACTTCGCCGGCACGCTGGCGATCGACCTGTCTCGGATGCAAAAGGTGCTCGAGGTCGACCGCCAGTCGCTGGCCGCCCGGATCCAGGCGGGCGTTTTCGGTCCCGATCTCGAAGCGCAGCTCAGGCCGCACGGCCTCACCTTGCGTCACTATCCACAGTCCTTCGAGTTTTCCACGCTCGGAGGCTGGATCGCGACCCGCTCGGGCGGGCACTTCGCCACCCTTTTTACGCACGTCGACGAGCTGGTCGAATCCCTGCGCGTGGTAACGCCGAGCGGATCGATCGCCACGCGGCGCTTGCCCGGAGACGGCGCCGGCCCGAGCCCGGAGCGCCTGTTCATCGGCTCCGAGGGCATCCTGGGCATCATCACCGAAGCCTGGATGCGCGTCTTCGAGCGCCCGCGATTTCGCGGCGCTGCTAGCGCCCTGTTCGCCGATTTCGCGAGCGGCGCCCGGGCCGTGCAAAGGCTGGTGCAATCCGGTCTCTACCCGGAAAATTGCCGTCTGCTCGACGCGCGAGAGGCGATGCTGAACGGTGCCGCGGGCGGCGAGCACGCCGTGCTCCTGCTCGGCTTCGAGTCGCCCGACCACGCGCCCAAAGGCCGGCTCGCCCGCGCGATCGAGCTGTGCCGGGACTCGGGCGGCGAGGTACCCGACAGTTCGATCCGATCGAGCGATCTCGGCGCCGGTGAGCGCAGCGGAGCGGCTGGCGCCTGGCGCGGCGCTTTTCTGCGAGCGCCGTATCTGCGCGACGAGCTGGTGGCGCGCGGCGTTTTCGTCGAGACCTTCGAGACGGCGATCACCTGGGACCGCTTCGAGGCCCTGACGTCGGCCGTGCTGGCCGCGGCGCACGGCGTCGCGCGGGAGCTCGGCGCCGGGTCGACCGCGATCGCCACCTGCCGGATCACGCACGCCTACCGTGACGGCGCCGCGCCGTATTTCACGGTGATCTGCCCGGCGCGGCGCGGCGCGGAGCTCCAGCAATGGGCGCTGATGAAAGCCGCGATAACCGACGCGATGCTCGACCACGGCGCCACCGTCACGCACCACCACGCCGTGGGCCGCGACTTTCGCCCCTGGTACGCGCGACAAGTGCCCGTGGCATTTCAGCGCGCGCTCGCCGCCGCCAAGGGCGCTCTGGACCCGTCGGGCGTGCTGAACCCGGGGGTCTTGCTGTCGAAATCGGCTACGCTTGGCGGGTGAACGTCCGTCTGATCAAGGAGTATCGATTCGAAGCCGCGCACCGGCTTCCAAATGTGCCCGAGGGTCACAAGTGCGCCCGGTTGCACGGGCACAGCTTCAAGGTCGAGCTCACCATCGAAGGCGCCGTCGACCCGCGCACCGGCTGGTTCATCGATTACGGCGACCTCGACGGACTGTGGCAGCCGCTGTACGAGCTGCTCGATCACCACTATCTGAACGAGATTCCGGGGCTCGAGAACCCGACCAGCGAGTTTCTGGCGCGCTTCATCTGGGAGCGGCTGAAGCCGAAGCTTTCGGTACTGACGCGGGTCACCCTGTTCGAGACCTGCGACGCCCGCTGCGAGTACGAAGGTAACTAACGACGGCTCGCGTGGCAGCCGATGCACAGGTTGCTCTGTTGCATCCACGTCGGCGGATCGTTCGAGCCGTCGGCGTCGGCGTAAAGCGCGGCACGCTCCGCGGCGCTTTCGATGCGCGCTTCGAGCTCGGCCGCGAAGGGCCAGGCCTCGAAGGTGGGCGATAGCTTCGCCGTTTCATAGAGCTGGCGCGCCCGGTTCAAGTCGCCGCTTTTGACGAAGACGTCGCCGTAGATCAGGAAAATTCCCTCCCACACGTGCTCGACGATGCCCCGGTTCCAGCACGTGGCAGGCGGAGTGGCCGTTGGATACGCGACCGAGATTTCTCCACCGGGGGAGGCGTCCATGCCGCACTGCTCCAGGGTCGCGTACATCGCGTCGATCGCTTCCGGAAAATACCGATGGTCCCGGGACAGCATGCCGAAAGCCTGGGTGCGAACGCCGTTGACGTACGGCGGGTAGAACGGCACGCCCCCGGCGAGCACCTCGCGCCCGGTCTCGATGCGCTCTTCGTCGTTGAGCCTCGCACCGAGCGCCACCTGCGCGATGCCGAGAAAGGCGTTCACGTGCGGATCTTCGGGCCGTAGCTCTCGAGCCCTTTCGAGCTTGTCGATCGCGCCGAGCACGTCGTCGAGCTGCTCGACGATCTCGCGCGGCCCGCCGGTCGCGCGCCACAGGCGCATCGTTCCAGCGTAAAACGCGACGCGGCCCTGATCGGGATGCTGCTCGAAGGTCGCGTCGAGGCGTTCGATCAGCGCCGGAACAGCGGCGTAGTCCGCCGCTTCGAGCGCGGCGTACGCCTCGGCCGTGGGACTCGGGGTCTGCGACTCTGAAGCGCGCTCGTCGTCGCCGCCGCAGCCCGCGGCGGCGAGACAGCCGCCGAGAACGACGGCCTTCCGAGACAGGCGGGGCAGAGTGTGCATCGCTCACATCCTGGGACCCGCTCGGCGTCGTCACCAACGCAAAGAATTTGTCGGTGGGTGAATTGGTTTCAACGCTCTGGTGGGCTGGTTTGGCGCGGTGGAGGGCCAGCCCAGGGGCCCAAGAACTTCAGGGACGGTTCGCGGGGGAGACGCGCGGGTTGCGCACCGCTGTGGCTGAACACGCCAGCTGTGCCGACCAATGCGACGAGCTGGTAGCCGTTCGGCTCGAGCAGGTAGGCCTCGCGCGGCGCCCAGTTGCCGGCGACGAACACGCGCGGCTCGTGCTTTCGGATCATGCGCAGGATCTCCGGCACGGTGATGATGTGAAAGCGCTCGCGCTCCTCCGGCGACAGGTGCTCGGCCGCGCGAATCCCGAAGTCGTTCGCCATCTTGGGTACGATCGGCGTGCGCGTCGTGACGAAGTATCCAGGCCACCAGCTCGCGCCGAGGTTCGCGCCCTGGGAGTCGATGGCGCTCGACAGTAGTTGCACGTTGCCGATGCGCCAGTTTTCCGCGGGTTGCGATCCGGTCACGCCCGGCACACCGGCCCCGTCGACCGTGAAGCGGTACGCGTCACCCGCCCCCATCAGCACGTACAGAACACCGGCTGGGATGGCGAGGCTGGTCAGTTTCGAGAGCTCGAGGGTCGAAAGAAACCGTGTCGTCTCGATGATCGCGAACGGCACCAGCATGCAGAAGTACTGCGTGAAGCTCGGCGTCGGCAGCAGACTCGTGACAAACAGCATGATCCACGCGTAGCCAGCCAGCGAATTCTGAGCGGTCTTGCGCGATACCAGGGCTGCGACAGCGAACACGAGCAGCACGGCAAGCTGGACGCTACCGGCACCGTCGACCCCGTGCAGCGGAAGGACCGACGTCAAAATGGTCCACTTCTGTTCGAAGTCTCCGATGAAGCTCGACTGGCCGTAGACGCGTACTCGATGAAAGCGAAATGTCCCGAACGTGAAGGCTTGCCAATCCGCGAGCGCCGACGGCAGCAGCGGAATTGCGCCCAGCACGGCGCCGCCCGCGAGCAGCGCTGCCTCGCGCAGCCTCTGACGCCAGGACAGCTCGAGACGCAAGAGGTAGATCGCCGCACAAGCGAAGACCACGACGAGGTAAAGCCGCGTCGCTGCCGCCAGAGCGATCAGCACACCCGCGAAGAGGCTGGAGAAACGCTTACGTTTTTCCAGTACCAGCAAGCCCGCGAGCAAAAACAGCATCGCCAGGCCATACGTCTTTACGATCGTAAACCAGCCGAGCACCATACCCGAGGTCAGGTACAGAAGGACGGCCAGCCAAGCCATCGAACGGCGCCCCGTCACGAACGATGCGTAATCGAACACCAGAAGTCCGATGCCGATCGCGAGCGCGCACGATACGAAACGCGGCGCATACCAGCCTGCCCCGAGGACCGTGAAAACGGCGCCGTGAACGTAGGAGAGTAACGGCATCGCGCAGATGAAAAAGTCCGCGTAAGGGCGCTTTCCCTCGGCGATCAGCCGCGCTGCCATCAGATAGAATCCTTCGTCGCCGTCGATCAGCCGAAAGGCCGCTACCGGCACCATCACCACGGCCAGGAGCAGGGCCACGGCGATCCGCTCGCGGCCCGCGGCGGACAAGGAGAACGGCTTCGACCCGTCGCGCACGATCGGCACCTCGCGATCAGCCGCCGTTCGGACGCCCCTCGAGCACGATCTGATAG
>Ga0111539_10006901_pt1 | contig 14584 bp, 14 predicted proteins | sample RhiMethybrSRZTD1_FD_79667 | JGI IMG/M metagenome (GOLD analysis project Ga0111539, IMG submission 79667) | Populus rhizosphere microbial communities from Tennessee, USA - Rhizosphere MetaG P. TD hybrid SRZTD1 (version 2) (version 2) | ecosystem: Host-associated > Plants > Roots > Rhizosphere >... | reverse complement strand
ATGGATCGATTGACGCTCGAAGCGCTCGCAGGCGTCTGAGGTGATTCGTTAGGCTTCAGTGGCGTCCGCGCCATTTGTTGATGTCGCGCCGCTCTTTCTTCCCCGGCTTGCCGCGATCGCGGAACACCGGTGGTCCGAGCGCCTTCATTTTGGCAGCCAGTACTTCGCGCGCCTTCTTACTGTCCTCCGACTCCGAGTAAAGCGTTGCTGCGACTGAGGCCGGCCCACGTTGTTCGGATTCGCCGCGGACTTCGATGACTTGCTCGAACGGCGGCTTCCTGATCCGAAGCTTGTCGCCAATCGTTATGTGCCGCGCACGCTTCGCCCGTTCGTCGTTGACCTCGACGCGCCCGGCATCGATGGCCTCAGCCGCCAGCGTCCGCGTTTTGAAGAAACGCGCGGCCCACAACCACTTATCGAGACGGACGGGCACGAGGCGGGTAAACGGGTAAACGGGTAAACGGGTAAACGGGTAAACGGGTAAACGGGTAAACGGGCAGGCGCGTCAGTACCGAGTCACGAGTCACGAGTCACGAGTCACACTTCGCGGCTCAGGACCCTGCGCAACGTGGCTGCATCGACGTTTGCCCCGCTCAGCACGATCCCGACGCGTTGACCCTCGAGCTTCGACGCGAGTTTCCGGAGACCCGCGAGTCCGGCGGCGCCGGCCGGCTCAACCAGCGTGTGCGTGGTGCGCATCAGCATGCGCATGGCGTCCGCGATCTCGGCGTCGGTGACCGTAATGAAGTCAGCCAGGCCGCTGAGAAGCGCCGGAAAGGTCAGTTCGTACGTCGACCGCGTGGCGAGTCCGTCGGCGATCGTGTCGGCGCGATCAGTCTCGACCGGTTTGCGCGCCACCCAGCTCGCATGCGCCGCGGACGCACCGATTGCCTGGACGCCATAGACTTTCGCGTCAGGCTTGAGACCGGCAAAAACCGTCAGCGCGCCGACGGCCTGGGATCCACCACCGATCGCGATCACCATAGCATCGATCCCGGGTTCCTGCTCGATGGTCTCGAGCGACAGCGTCCCCGCACCGGCGATGATCATCCGGTTGTTGGTCGAGTGAGCGAGCGTCGCGCGCTCCTCCCTGACGATGCGATCAGCGACTTCCAGTGACTCGTCGTAGTCGCGTCCCTCCTCGATCACGCGCGCGCCAAGGGCGCGCATGCCGGCGTTCTTGTCAGGGTTGTTCCCGATTGGCACGCAGACCGTAGTGCGTACACTGAAGGCACGGCCGGCGTAGGCGAGGCCGAGTCCGTGGTTTCCGCGCGTTGCCGCCACCACGCCGCATGCCCGCAACTCGTCAGGCAGCGCGGTCATGAACGACAGGCCGTTCCGTACCTTGAACGAACCGGTCGGATTGAAGTTCTCGTGTTTCACGAACACGTGAACCGAGTGACCGACCGCGTCATCGAGCTCGCGATAGGCGCGGAGCGGCGTCGGGGCCAGCAGCGGCGCCAGCCGAATGCGTGCGGCGTGAATGTCCTCGAGTGTTAGCGACAAGATGCGAGCCGGGAGAAGGGAGGTTGGGGGCTTCGGCTATCCTGAAACTTTGGTCAGCGTAATCCGCTTAGTGAAACATCGGAACAGAGTCGGCGTATATTCCGCCATCTGCCGACCTCAACAGGATCGAAATATGTATGCGCTGACCCGTCGCGCGATCGCCGCGCTCGTGATGATCTCTCCGTCACTCGCAGCTGCCCAGGTCTTTGAAGATTCCGTTGAGCGACCGATCAGGGGGGCGGCAGGCGCCAGCTTCTCTTATGGCCGGCCAGTCGGAGACTTTCTTCGTTACGTCCACGAAGGGTACGGCCTCGACGGATTCCTCCGGTTCAACATCGAGCCGCAGGGCATCCTGAGTCTCAAGCTCGACGGCGGGTTCCTCATCTACGGGAGCGAGACCAAGCGCGTTCCTCTTTCGAGCACGGTCGGGGCGCGTATCCTGGTCGATCTCACGACGTCCAACAACATCGCGTGGATGGGGTTTGGCCCGCAGCTCACGTTGCCCGTCGGTCCGTTCCGCCCATACGGAAGCGCCTCGATCGGCTTCTCCTATTTCTTCACGGAGTCGTCGGTCGAAGGGTCGGATGACGCGTTCGACTTCGCGAACACCACGAACTTCGAGGACTTCACCTTCCGTTACGGCTTCGGCTGGGGCGTGGTAATTCCGTTCCAGTCCACGGGTACCGAATGGGGGATCGACATCGGTGCCCAGTACCACGGGAACGGACAGGTGAGGTACCTCCGCGAGGGTGGGATCACCGACCTGCCGAACGGCTCGATCATCCTGAATCCCATCCAGAGCGACGCGAATCTGTTGACGTATCGCTTGGGGTTTTCCGTGAGCTTCAGGTAGTGACTGGTGAGTGGTGACTAGTGACTAGTGACTGAGACGGAGATCTGTCGGTCTTAGTCTGTTGACCAGTCACCAGTCACCAGTCACCAGTCACTACTCACTACGTTGCCCCAGGACGATCTCGACCGAGGCCTGCCGCAGCGCTTCGCCGGTTACGTATTCGGCATAGTCATCGGCCTTCTCTTTGGTGCGCCGTTAGGCTGGCTCCTCAAGTTGCGTGGGCCGTTCCTGGTGCTGTTTGTCATCCTCAGCATCTGGGCCATGGCCACGTTCATTCGCGGGATGATGACTGGCGTCGTGGACGGCACGGCCAGCTTCTTCCTCCGGATGGTCTGGCCGAGCGGAGACTCGACGCCGTACGCGAAGACCTATTCGGCCGAGCAGGCGCTGGCCGCTCGCGGGGATATCGAGGGCGCGCTCAAGGGCTACCGCATGGCGATGCACCAGAACCCGGGTGATGCCGAGCCGCGCTTTCGCGTCGCCGAGTTGCTGTTTCGCGGTGATTACCCCGACAAGGCCGTCGCTTTCTTCAGGGAAGGCCGTGACCTGGCGGGAGAAAATCGCGCGCGCGAGCTCTACGCCACCCAGCGCCTGATCGACCTGTACCTGGGCCCGTTAGGCGACGATGTCCGCGCGCTGGTCGAGCTCCGGCGGCTGGTCGAGCGATTCCCGGGGACGCCGGAGGCGGCCGCAGCTCGCAATGTCCTGATGCGAATGAAAGCTGAGGTCCGGCTGGACGCATCGTGACCCAGCGATCGCTGGTCGCTAGGTCCGGATTCGTGACCATGGCGGCTTCCTGCCGAGCACCTTGGCGTAGATCGGGCAAGTCTCGCGATGCGCGCCGGGCAGGTAGCCCGTGCTGACCAGGAACTCGTTCACGATCTCACCACCGGTGAAGACGAAGGTCTTCTTGAAGACCTTGCGCCATTCGTCGAGCGACAACGGATGATGCGCGTCGAGCCACTTCCGGAAGGAACCGTGCTCCTTCCGGATGGCCTTGATCCGTTTCGCGTTCTCGATCGCCGCGTTCACCTTGAGTCGGTTGCGAATGATCCCGGCGTCGCGCAGCAGCCTCGCGCGATCCCGCGCACCATAACGAGCGACGCGATCGATGTCGAAGCCGTGGTACGCCGCGTGGAAATTCTCTTTCTTCTTCAGGATGGTGAGCCACGACAACCCCGCCTGGTTGATCTCGAGCATGAGCCGCTCGAAAAGCGCGTTGTCGTCCCGGATCGGGAATCCGTACTCCGTGTTGTGGTACGGACCGTGAAACGGGAGATCAGCGGCGTCGCAGTAACTCATTGATCACGCGGTTTCATTCGAAGTCCGACCCGCGCTCGCGCTTCCGTCGGCTCCGCAGCTTCTTCACACGCAGCCGCTCTTCCCGGGAGGAGGCGGTTGGCGCGGTACTGATCCGCTTTTTCCGCACGTGAAGTGCCCGCGCCACCAGGCTGGCCAGGCGTTGCTCGGCGAGGAGCCGGTTCTGCCGCTGGCTCCGCGTATCGCTGGCCGCCACGCGAATCCACCCGTCGCCGTCCATGCGCGATGCCAGCCGCTGCGCGACGCGAGCCTTCTCGTCAGGCGTCAGCACGCTCGACTCGCCCGGGTTCCATCGCACTTCCACGCGTGAGGACGACGTGTTGACGTGCTGGCCGCCCGGTCCGCCCGACCTGGTCGCCTTCACCAGGAGCTCGAACCGCGGGATCGCGTGGGTGCCGTCAACGACGATGACGTCAGTCAATCGGTGACTGGTGACTGGTGACTAGTAACTGGTCCAGCACTGACCACTCAGCTCGTTCTTCCCCTGTTCACCCTGACGCCTGCCACCCTCCTTCCATCCATGGCGATGACCTCGAGGTCTCCGCCCGGAAACACGACTCGATCTCCAACCCGCGGGATTCGCCCCAATCGCGCAAAAACATAACCGCCTAACGTCGTCCAGTCGCCCTCGGGAATGGTCACCCGGTGGTCCGACCGCACGTCGATCAACGAAAGGTTGCCAGCCAGCTCCAGCACGCCATTCACCTCCACCGACTCGCGCGCCACCATGTCGTATTCGTCGGCGATGTCACCGATTACTTCCTCGATCAGGTCCTCCATCGTCACGATCCCTGCCGTGCCACCGTATTCGTCCAGCACCACGGCCATGTGCGCGCGCGTCTTGCGCAGGTCATCGAGCACGCGCACCGCGGGCCTGGTCGCCGGCACGTACAGCGGGTCGCGCACGAACTCCCGAAGCGAAAACGGCGCCTTCCGGTCGTGCAGCCAGTAATCCTTGGCGAGGAAGACTCCCACCACATCGTCCAGCGACTCCTGGTAGACGGGATACCGTGAGTACCGCTCCCGGCGAAGCGTCTCACGCACCTCGTCCTCGTTCGCGTCGAGCGAGAGCGCGACCATCTCCGTCCGCGGCCGCATCACGTCGTGGACCTTCTTCTCGTGGAAGTCGAACACCCCGGCCAGCATCGCCGTATCGCTCTCGTCGAGCGTGCCGTGGGCGCGCGCCTGCATCACGAGCATCCTCAACTCCTCGGGCGAGTGCACGTGGCCACGCTCGCTCATCGGCTTGATCCCGAACAGCTGCAGGGACGCGCGGGCGCTTCGGTTGAGCAGCCAGATGAACGGCATCGTGAGCTTCGCGAACAGCATCAGCGGTGGCACCAGCCAGCCGCTGAGCCGCTCTGACATCACGAGCGCGATCGTCTTCGGCGCCAGCTCGCCGTAGACGACGTGGAGGAACGTGATCACCGCAAAGCCAACGGCGATCGCCGCCGCCGTATGCGTCGCGCCGGCACTCGGCTGCACGCCGAACGCGCCGAGGATCGCGTCAATCAGGGCGGCCACCACCGGCTCTCCCACCCACCCCAGCGCCAGCGACGCAATCGTGATTCCGAGCTGCGTGGCGGAGATGTACCGGTCGAGGTTGTCGAGCGCCTTGATGGCCAGCTTCGCGAACCGGTCACCGCCTTCCGACATCTCCTGGAGCTTCGAACGGCGGGCTCCAACCAGCGAAAACTCGGCGGCGACAAAGAATCCGTTCAGAAGGACCATGGCCAGGACCGCCAGCACCCTGCCCAGAACCCCTTGCCATGTCAGGTGATCGGCAGGGTTCACGGGGAAACTCCGTGTGACGAGGATCGTCCAAGTTCTAGCAGATTGCGATGGTATCTGCCCCGTCCGGTTTCTTGCACTTCGCAACGGGACGCCCGGCTCATTCCGTGAATACGCCGATCTCCAAGGCTCCAGTCCAGACGTTGACCGTCCTCGATCCGCGACTCCTGCTCAGGTGGGAGTACGCAGGTCGTCTCGCGCTCACGCTCGCGATGTTCGTCGCGGTCGGATTCGTGTTCCAGGACGCCGAACCCAACGACCGACTGCTCACCACCATGCTGCTGGTTGGCGCCGGCGTTTTCACCGCGATCTCCGCGGCGTGGAGCGAGTTCCAGACCGGTGCGCTGAGAGATTCGTTCCTTGGTGGCCAAATCCTGTTCGACCTCGTGCTGGTCACTGGGCTGGTGCACGTCACGGGCGGGGCGGCGTCCCAGTTTGCCGCGCTCTACATCCTGGTGATTGCCGTGGCGGCGCTGATGCTCACGGTGTCGGCCGGGTTCCTGGTGGCGGCGCTCGCATGCGTGCTCTACTTCGCCGACGTCATCCTCGCGCATGGTTCGTCGCTGGCTCTCGGACACTGGCTGCAACTCGGAGTATTCGCTGGCGTCGCATTGAGCTCGGGATACATCGCCTCGCGCCTGCGCGAAGCCCGCGCAGGTCGTGAAGAGCTGGCGGCGGAACTGGTCAAGGTGAGACTGCAGGCCGAGGACATCCTGCGCAACATCCGCAGTGGTATCGTAACCGTTGACGCCGCCGGACGCCTTGTATACGCCAACCCAGCGGCGAGCTCGTTGCTAGGGCAAGACCTGGGTCGCAGCACGGGCCGCGTCGCGCGCGAAGTTTTCGGCGACATCTCGCCCGAGCTCGTGTCGGCGCTGGAGCAGGCGGCGACGTCGGGCATCAGGACCATCCGCGCCGAAGGGCGTGTCATTACCCAGTCGCGCGGCTTCCCGATCGGCCTCAATACCACCGTGACCGCGGGAGCCGAGCAGGGGAGTGACGGGAACGGGGACGGCCCCGGTTGGACCGCCACGGCGATCTTCCAGGACCTCACCGACCAGAAGCGGCTCGACGCGCTTCGCCGCCGCACGCAGCGTCTCGAGGCGGTGACCGAATTGAGCGCGTCGCTGGCGCACGAGATCAAGAATCCGCTGGCGTCCATCCGCAGCGCGGTCGAGCAACTCGGCCACGCCAAGCGAGCGACGCCTGACGAGCAGACGCTGTCGTCGCTGATCGTGCGCGAGTCGGATCGGCTGTCGCGGCTCCTCACGGACTTCCTCGAGTTCGGCCGCGTGCGCGTGTCACGCGTCCAGCAGGTGGACATCGCGACGCTGGTGCACGGCGCCGCCACGCTGGCCGCCGCGCATCCGTCGCTCCCGAAGGGCGTCAACGTCACGGTGATCGCCGACTCGAAGAAGATCGGCTTCGTCGAGGGCGATGACGATGTGCTCCATCGCGCGGTGTTCAACCTCGTGCTGAACGCGGTGCAGCAGTCGCCCGAAGGTGGCGAAGTGCGAGTTGATGTGTCGTCGCTTCGTGGCGACGAAGCGCCACCGGGCGTCCGGCTGCCGGGCGGCGGCGTCTCGATCAGCATCGCCGACGACGGGCCGGGCATTCCACCCGAAGCCCGCGAGAAGATGTTCGACCCGTTTTTCACCACGCGACCGGGTGGCAGCGGCTTGGGCCTGGCGGTCGTGCATCGCGCCGTTGAGTCCCACGCCGGCTGCGTGTTCGTGGACAGTGAAGTGGGGAGCGGCACCCGGGTGACCGTGTTGCTGCCAAGGGAGCATGACCAACCGGTGGAGGCCAAGTGAGCGAGCGGAACCCGAACGTCCTCGTCATCGACGACGAGTCCAGCATCCTGGAATCCCTGCGCATCCTGTTGCGCAACGAGGGATTCACGCCGCACGTGGCGCAGGGCGGCCGGCAGGGCCTGGAGCAGCTCGCCAGCCTGTCGCCTGACATCGTCCTGACCGACGTGCGCATGCCTAACGTCGATGGCATAGAGGTCCTCTCGGCGGTCCGCAAGCAGGACCCGACCACGCCCGTCATCCTCATGACCGCGCAGGCGACGCTGCAGTCCGCCGTGCAGGCGGTGAACGAGGGCGCGTTCTACTACATCCAGAAGCCGTTCCGGAACGACGACCTCGTGGCGATCCTGCGCCGCGCCGCGGAGCATCGCCGGCTGCGCGTCGAGAATCAGTCGCTCAAGCAGGAGATCCGCCGGCGTGACTCATCGGTCTCGGGACGCCCGGTGGGGAAGAGTCGTTCCTGGACCGAAGTCCTGCGGCTCGCGGAAACGGTGGCGCCGACCGAATCGACGGTGCTGATCCAGGGTGAGTCGGGCACCGGTAAGGAAGTCATCGCGCGCTACATCCATCAACTTTCCGGGCGGGCCGACGGGTCGTTCCAGTCGATCAACTGCGGCGCGCTTCCGGAGAGCCTGCTCGAAAGCGAACTGTTCGGTCACGTGAAGGGCTCCTTCACCGGTGCGGTGAAGGACAAGCAGGGTTTGTTTACCGCCGCCGCCGGCGGAACGTTCTTCCTCGACGAAATCGGCGAAACCACGCCGGCGACGCAGGTGAAGCTCCTGCGGGTGCTGCAGCACCGTGAGGTCATTCCCGTCGGCGCGACCGAGCCGATACCCATCGACACGCGCCTGCTTGCCGCGACGAATCGCGACCTGGAAGAAGCCATGCGGCGCGCCACGTTCCGGCAGGATCTCTACTATCGGTTGAACGTGATCGCGCTCCACCTCCCGCCGCTGCGTGAGCGGCAGGATGACATTCCGTTGCTGGTGGAGTCGTTCCTGCAGCGGCTGTCCGCCACGCGGGGCGACGGCGAAAAGGCGCTCTCCGACTCGGCGACCGACGCGATTCGTTCCTACCAGTGGCCCGGCAACGTCCGTGAGCTGGAGAACGCGCTCGAGCGGGCCTGGATCCTCACGTCCGGCACGAAGATCGAAGTGAGTGCGTTGCCGGAGCGCGTGACCTCGCCGGCGCCGACGCGGCTGCTGGACGACCGGGCGGCGCCGAATCCGACGCTGGAGGCGATCGAGCGGGCCTACATCCTCTGGGTCCTCAACGCCGAGGGGGGGAACAAGACGCGGGCCGCCGAGTCGTTAGGTATCGACCCGTCGACGCTGCACCGGAAGCTGTCGCGGTTCGGGTCGGAAGGGTGAGTGGCGATGAGTGACCTGGGTTCAAACGCGCGCAGCGCGGCGGTCGTACAGCCGGAGCGGTTGGCGCCGCTGCTGCTGGCCGCGGCTGCCCTCGCGTGGATCGTGATATCGATCGAGCCGTTCCCCGTGGGCGTTTTCCAGGACGACGGGATCTACACGGAGCTGGCCAGGTCGCTCGCGACGGGGCAGGGGTACCGCTTCCTGAACCTGCCCGGGACGCCTAACGCGACACATTTTCCTCCCCTGTACCCGCTGTTCCTGGCGTTGCTCTGGAAGGTCTTCCCGGCGTTTCCGGCCAACGTCACGCTGTTCAAGTTCGCGAACGCCGTGCTGGTGGCGCTGGCGGCCGCTCTCGCGTGGCGGTTCGCGCGGCGCCGTGTGGGCATGAGCCCCTGGAGCGCGGCCCTCTCGGTCGGCGCGTTCACCGCCTGCGCCCCGATCGTGCTGCTCGGTGTCATGGTGATGTCGGAGCCGCTGTTCCTCGCGGCGCTCTTTCCGGTCCTCGTGGTATGTGAGCGGGCCGCTGACACCGGCCGCAGGCGCGACGCGATCGTCGCCGGGGCCGCCGGGGCCGCGCTGGCGCTGGTTCGGACGTTAGGCATCGTGGCCATCCCCGCCACGGCGCTGGTCCTCGCCTGGCGTCGGCGCTGGCTCGCGGCACTGCTCGTGTGCGCGGCCGGCGCGGCCGTGATGCTGCCGTGGCAGCTGTGGGTGGCCGCGCACGGGGCAGACGTACCGGCGGTGCTGGCCGGCAAATACGGCTCCTACTGGGGATGGCTGATGGAAGCGGTGCGAGGCGGCGGAATCCCCTGGGTCGCGCAGCTTGCAGCGCACAACGTCGCGCAGCTGACCGCACAGGGCTGGGCGACGGTGGCTGTCGATCCGCTGCCCGCCGTTGTCCGCTGGTCGGCAACCCTCGTCATGGTGGCCTTCTTCGCCGCCGGTTGGTGGCGGCTGCTGCACCGGGCTCCGGTGGCCGCATGGCTGCTGGCGATGTACATGGCAATCGTCATCTCGTGGCCGTTCACGCCGGCGCGCTTTACGTGGGCGATCTGGCCGCTCGTCGGGATCACCTTCGGCCTTGCGATTGATGCGGTCGTCGCGTGGCGGCCCGATACGCGACCGTGGATGGGCGCGCGCTGGGCTGGTGTCGCTGCCGCCGCGCTGCTCATCGTCGGATACGGCCGTTACAACTACCTCGGCACTACGAACGACTGGTGGACCCACGTGCAGTCGAGCGCGGCGACTCGCGCAAGGCCGCTCGCTGAATGGATCATGGCGAACACGCCCGAGGACGCGGTCATCGCGACCGACGACGACGTATTGATCCACCTCTATACCGGACGCCGGACCATTCCCAACGGGACGTTCACGCCACAGGAGCACCTGAAGCCGCAGACACCGGCGTTCGCAACCGAAGCGCTGCGCACGATCCTGCAGGCCTACGACGTGGATTACGTGATGGCGTCCTCCGAATACGGCACCTACGCGGCGCGCGGGCTGCTCCAGGCGCAACCGCCGGAGCTCCAGCTTCTCGGGGCGCTGAAATTCGGCGTGGTCTTCAGGCCCGTGCCGCGGAGCGACCCATGACGGCGGAGGCGGTGGCGGTGACGCGAGCGCCTGCCGGCGTTCGCCTCGAGCGGCTGGTGCCGGTGGCGCTCGCTGCCCTCGTTATGCTGGTCGCGCTGCTCACGGTCACGCCCTGGCCGGTGGGCGCTTTCCAGGATGATGCGATCTACACGGTCCTGGCCAAGGCCCTCGCGACTGGCGAGGGGTACCGGATGACCAACCTGCCCGGTTCGCCGCACGCCACGCACTACCCGCCCGGGTACCCGTTCATCCTGTCGCTGCTCTGGCGGGTGTCGCCGTCGTTTCCCGAGAACATCGTGCTGTTCAAGTTCGCCAACGCGGTCTGGCTGTCGCTGGCGGCGTTAGGCGCCTGGGCCTTCGCCCAGGCGCGGCTCGGCTGGGCTTCCGTGTCCTCGGCGCTGGCCGCCATCGCCGGGACTCTGGCGATCGTCGTGCTGCTCGTGACCGGCGTCGTGCTGTCGGAGCCGATGTTCATGGCGCTCCTCTTCCCGGCGCTGCTGCTGTCCGAGCGTGCCGCAGAACGCGGCTCGTGGCGCCTCGCAATCGCCGCCGGATTCGCGTGCGGCGCGCTGGCGCTCGTGAGAACACTCGGCGCGGTCATCGTGCCCGCGGCGATCCTCGTCATGGTGTACCGGCGTCAGTTCCGCGCCGCCTTCGCGATGTTCGCCGCGGCCGCGCTGTTGCTGGTACCGTGGCAGCTCTGGCTGAATGCCTGGCAGCACGAGATTCCACCGGTTCTCATGGGGAAATACGGAGCGTACGGTCCTTGGGTCGCGAGCGGGATTCACGAAGGTGGCATCGCGTTCGTTCGCGATGTGGCGATCGCCAACCTCCAGAGCGTCGACCGGTTCCTCAATTACGCGTTCATGCCGATGGCGGCAGTCTGGCCACGCGCGCTGGCATTCGTGACGGCGTGCGCGCTTGCTGCCACCGGCCTGGGCGTCCTCGTCAGGCGGTCGACCGTGACGGCGATCTTCCTCGCGGCGTACGCCGTCGTGATCCTGGTTTGGCCGTTCGAGCCTGATCGATTCATACTCGCCGTCTGGCCGCTCCTCACGATCTCGGGGTTGGCTGGGGTCGCCGCCATATGGCGTTGGCGGCCCGCGTTTCGCGTCACGCAGGGCGCGCGTATGGTGCTCCTCGTGCTGTCGGCGGCGGTGGCGCTCGGTTTTTCCGCCTACAACGTGCGCGGGTACCGGAATCAGTGGTGGGCTTCGGTCCAGCGTGACGCGGGGCGGCGCGCGAAACCGATCGTCGAATGGGTTGCGGTGAGCACGGCACCGTCCGATGTCCTGATGACTGACGACGACCTGCTTGTATATCTCTACACGGGTCGCCGCGGCATGCCGACGTCGTCGTTCCTGCCCCGGGAGCGAGTGCGGCCGCCGACGGACAGCGATAACATTGCGGCGGTGCGAACGATGGTCGACAGCTTTTCTCCGCGGTACTACATCACGACATCGGAACCGGGACGGCGAGCCGCCGAGGCGTTGACGATAGGAGAATCACCGGTGCTCCGGCGCCATCGTCTCATTCCGAACGCATTCATCTACGAACGCATCGCCAAATGAGCGCTCCTCCGCAGCGTCCACTTACTCCATTGTCGAACGAGGTAATCGAGTCGGCGGTCCCCCGCCTCCGCGGGCGCTCGCCGATCGCCACAGACCAGGTTCACCTCTCCGTGCTGATTCCGGTCTACAACGAGGAGAACACGATCCGGATCATCATCGACCAGGTTCGCTCCGTGCCGATCCGGACAGAGATCGTCTGCGTGAACGACTGTTCGACGGATGGATCGCGCGAGATCCTGGACCGGCTTCACGCGGCAGGGCTCATCGACACGCTCGTGCACAAGGAGCAGAACGAGGGGAAGGGCGCCGCGATCCGCACCGCACTCCAGCACAGCACGGGAAACATCGTCATCGTACAGGACGCGGACCTCGAGTACGATCCCGCGGACTGGTCGCATATGCTCGACCCGATCATCGAAGGAAAGGCGGACGCGGTATTTGGTTCACGCTTCCTCGGCGGACCGCACCGCGTGCTGTACTACTGGCACAGCGTGGGGAACTCCATCCTGACGACGGTCAGCAACTGGTTCACGAACCTGAACCTCACGGACATGGAGACGTGCTACAAGGCGATCCGTGGGGATCTCGCGCGTTCGCTGGTGTTGACGACGGATCGTTTCGGGTTCGAGCCGGAGGTCACGGCGAGGCTGGCCCAGGCGGGCGCCCGTATCTGGGAAGTACCAATTAGTTACTCGGGGCGCACATATGCCGAGGGAAAGAAGATCGGCTGGAAGGATGGCATCGCCGCATTCTGGCATATCGTCCGCTTCAACCTCACGAAGCCGTGATCCAGCGCACACGTCAGGCAGCCGGTGACGCGTGGCCTGTTACCCGTTAGGCCGAATCTCCGTCTAGGCGGTGTTCCCAAGTCGTATGTGCCAGTTGTCGGGGCCGGCGGTACGGGACAGAGTGGGGATCTGGCGGGCCGTTGATGGCCGCCGCAGACTGCAAGACGGGTCGCATTTCACGGTGCATGGGGCAGTCTGGGAGCAGCTCGAAGATCCACGCCAACACGTTGCGGCAACGCCGCTTGTGATTCGGCACCCTTCTCTGGTCCACGTGTTGCCTAACTCGGAACCGGTGCACGCCTCTTCGGGCGACTTCCACCTCACCAGGGACCTACGGAGACCACAGCATGCGCAACACGATTCGCAAGGGCTTTACCCTCATCGAGCTTCTGATCGTCGTCGTGATCATCGGCATCTTGGCGGCCATCGCCATTCCGAAGTTCGCGAACACGAAGGAAAAGGCCTACCTGGCCTCGATGAAGTCGGACCTCCGCAACATGGCGACCACGCAGGAAGCGTATTTCGCCGACTTCCAGGTGTACGTTGCGGGTACGGCGTCGAACGTTGGTGGTACGACCGCGGCGGTGAACGGTTTCGTTCCGTCGAGCGGTGTGACGGTGACGGCGGCTGCGTCGGGCGGTACGGGTTGGAGCTCGACGGCTGGTCACTCGGGTACGACCAAGACCTGCGCGATCTTCGTCGGCGTGGCGGCAGTTGCGCCAGCGGTCGTCGAAGGCGAGCCGAAGTGCAACTAACCTCGTAGCGACCTCCCACAGCTAACGAGGTGGAACGGGCGGCGACCGAAAGGTCGTCGCCCTTCCGCTTTTTTGGATACCTGCGGATTTGAAACAGAGATGTCCGCGGCGAAGCGTGAACACGGATTACGCTGATCACGCAGATCACTTAGGTACTGCGCACGAGGAGTTGCAATCAGGGCTCTGCGAACACGCTCTTGCGCCACGGCCCGCCTAACGACTTCGGTGCGGCTGCAGGACACGCTCGCGTCCGCTGGATCGACTCTGCCGGGATTCGGTAGTAGAGGGAGACGCCGGTGGCCGGCGCCCACGTCGCGCTTGAGCATCCCGAGCCCGACGCGGTCCGATCGAAACCCGCAGGAGGTAACGATGCGCATTCCGATGATCGTCGCGGCCGCGATGTTGTTCACGGTGGGCGCGGGGAACGCGTCCGCGGCACCCACGCTGGACACGCCGTTCCTCGTCACCGCCAGCATGCAGGACCCGGCGCCGCCGCAGCAGCCAGGCGGGCAGGTGAAGGTCGACGTCAACGTCGACAAGGGCCGCACCGTCTGGTACACCGATCCACTGTGGATCGTCCTTGGCGCCGCGGCAGTCATCGTCGTGGTTGCGCTGGTCGCAGCAACGGCACGCGGTGGCGACGACACCACCGTGGTGGGATAGCTCAGACGGGCGATGGGAGCGTCCGCTTCTCCGGGTGTCGGAAGTAGGTAGTGCCATCTTCTACTTCCGACCGATATCCGACCATCTGACGCCGACATCGCGCGTCGAGCCCGCCTAACGTGAAAACGGTCCCGGCCGCGCGTATGCCAGCGCCCGGCGAACCGATCCCCTGCGCCCGAGTATCAACCTGAACGCCGGTGCTCCGGCATCCCTGCCGCGCCCGCTCGAATGCGCGCGCTGCGGGGCCGATCGAAACCCGCAGGAGGAGACAATGCGCATTCCGATGATCGTCGCGACGGCGATGTTGCTCGCAGTGGGCGCCAGGACTGCATCAGCCGCGCCAGTGCTGGACGTGCCGTTCCTGGTGACGGCAAGCGCAGTGCAGCAGACGCCACCGCCGGCACAGCCGGGTGCACAGGTGAAGGTCGATATCGACACCGATTCCGACAGGACCGTCTGGTATACCGATCCACTCTGGATCGTTCTGGGCGCCGCCGCGGTGATCGTGGTGGTCGCGTTGATTGCCGCCGCCTCGCGTGGCGGAGGCGGAACGACCGTAATCAGGT
>Ga0111539_10006899_pt1 | contig 14589 bp, 12 predicted proteins | sample RhiMethybrSRZTD1_FD_79667 | JGI IMG/M metagenome (GOLD analysis project Ga0111539, IMG submission 79667) | Populus rhizosphere microbial communities from Tennessee, USA - Rhizosphere MetaG P. TD hybrid SRZTD1 (version 2) (version 2) | ecosystem: Host-associated > Plants > Roots > Rhizosphere >... | reverse complement strand
ACTGACTGCGCCGCTACCAATCGGGTTCGGCGTTCCAGAGCCACGTCTCGGCTTCCTGCGCGTCCTTGAAGATCTCGACCACGGTTCCCGTGCCGGCGCTCTGCTTGAGCATCCGCGCCAGCACGATTTGGTCGACCGTGCTCACGATGTAGGCATGGAGGCGCGTCAGCCCGCCTTCGCTGCGCGCCTGCGACACGATCGCATCGACATCACCATGCGCGGGCAGCGTCGTCAAACCGCGGAGATCGATCAGCGTGCGCGTGTCGGGCTTCAGCAGGCCGTCGGTCATCAGCACGCGGCGGAACGCCGCGCGCTCCTCGAATGATGGCCATTCACCGGTTACCGTGATGCGAAGAAAGCGTGGCGAATCTGATGTATCGGCGTCGAGGGGCAAGGCATCGTGATTTTATTACGGACTCGCGCGTTCGTACACCTATCTCACATTACGGATGAGATGGCGAAACGGAATTACGCTTTTTGTCATTCGTAGCGTGGTGATGTGCTCCGCGAAAATCTATGCGCCGCCATGCAGCCGCTCGACGAGCGCGATCGCGTTCGTCGTCGCCGCGCCGCGCGCCGTGTTGTCGAAGACGCACCACACCGGCCGATCGCGCGCGAGCTCGGTCATCCGCGCGGCAAGACGATCGAGCACCGCAGCCTCGTAACTCGATTGATACATCACCGGCGAGCCATGAAGACGGAAGTAGGCGATTCGCGGCGAGCCCGACGGCTCGTCACCGCCTTCGCCGCAGGACGGATCCGCGGCGACACGGCCGACGCCGTGCGCGTCGAGCCGTCGATCGGCCGCACCGGTGAACCAGGTCGGGTGCCGCGGCTCACAGACAGCCGGCCCTCGATACCGGGCGCGAAGCGCGGTGAAGAAGCACTCGACGGTGCGGGGATCGTAGGCCAGGCTCGGCGGCAACTGCACGAGCACGCATCCCAGCTTGCTGCCCAGCCCGGCGATTTCTTGCAGGAACCGTGTCAGCGCATCACCCGTGTCTTCCAGACACCGCTCGTGCGTCAGCAGCTTCGGCGCCTTCACCGAGAATCGAAACGCTTTCGGAACGCTGTCAGCCCAGCGTGTGTAGGTTTCGCGGCGATGGGAACGGTAAAAGCTGGAATTGATCTCGACGGCCCGAAAGCGCGACGCGTAACGCTCGAGATGCGATTCGCCGGGCGCGAATAAATCCTGTTGCTCGGTGCGGATGGACCAGCCGGCGACCGCGACGCGACAGTCGTGCTCCATCTAGAATAGGAGCCTTGCAAGCTCCAGTCCTACAGGGCCGATCGCGCGTGCTGGCGTGGTGCGCGTTTTACGGCGTCCTCAGCGCGGCGTTCTGTGCGCCGCTGTTTGCGCAACCGATGGCGCTCGGCGTCAACGACTGGGATCAGCATCTCTTCTACTACGGCTCGGTGTTGAAGAACGTTGTCGAGTACGGGCAGATGCCGTACTGGAACCCCTGGTACTGCGGCGGCAACGTGATGTGGCAGAACCCGCAAATTGCCCTGCTCAGCCCGGTGTATCCGCTCACGGCGATCGTGCCGCTGCAGCTGGCGATGAAGATCAACATCGTGCTGCACTACTGGATCGGCTTCATCGGGATGCACGTGCTGCTCAGGCGCGTGATCGGCATCACCTTCACGCCGGTGGTGATCTATCTCGCCACGCTTGTCACCGCCTCAGGCGCTCCCGCGATTCATTTACGCGTCGGGCACAGCGTGTTCCTGCCCGGCTTCTACCTGCCGCTGCAGCTGTACTTCTTCTTCCAGGCATTCAGGACCGGGGCCTGGAAGTACATCTTCCTCTCGGCAGCGACGCTGGCGCTGATGGTGTTCAACGGCGGCACGCACATCCTGCCGATGTCGATCGCCGCGCTCGGCATGTTCTCGCTCTCGGCGGCGATCGGGCGGCGCGACTGGCGGCCGCTCGCCTTTGCGATCGCCTTTGGCGTCGCGGGCCTCGCCTATTCGGCGCCGAAGCTGCTGCCGGTGGTGCAGTTCGTGAACGGCGACTACTTCTGGGACACGCGCAATCCCACCGAGCATCCTGACGTCGTGACGCTCGACATCCTGAAGCAAACCTATCTCGTGCCGACGCAGGACGTCCGCGAGCGGCTGCCGATGCAGCGCCACGGCTGGCACGAGTACGGCAACTACATCGGGCCTGGATCGTCGCTCGCCATCGTGTTTGGTTTCGTCTGGGTGCTGGTGCGGCGCTCGCCCACGCAACACTGGTTCGGCCTCTCGCTCGCCGTGACGACCGCGTTCCTATTCCTCTTGTCGCTCGGCGAATTCGCATCCTATGCGCCCGCGAATCTCGCGCATGATGTGCCGCTGTTCTCGAGCTTCAGGATTCCAAGCCGCTACAGCATTCCGTTCCTGCAGTTCGCCGCGCTGACGCTGGCCTGGGCCTTTCGATCGATCGTCACGCGTTACGGCTTCTCACAACCGGCCCGCGTGGCGGTCACGATTGCCGCGCTCGGAGCATCGGCGCACCTGATTTACGTGAATCAGTGGAACTTGCGACAGGTGTTCACCGAGACGCCGTTCGACACGTCGTTTCACTGGATGAGCGGTCCCAGGCAGATCAGCACGCTGGCCGATGTGAGTCCGTACACACCCGGCTCGCCGATGCTGCGCGCGCTGATGGAGGATCGGTCGTTCTTCACATGCTACGAGTCGCTGCAGCTCGATCGCGGAGCCGCGCCCACTCGGCCGCAGGTCTTTGACGCCAATGCCGGCGATCGCGCCGGCGAGCTCGATTTCTCTCCGAACGAGCTGACCTTCACGGTCAAGGCCGGCACCGAGGATGCGCGCGTGCTGCTGAATCAGAATTGGGCGCCGGGATGGACAAGCACCGCGGGGACGCTCACGGCTCCGCCGAAAACCGAGCTGCCGTCAGTGATCGTCCCGGCGGCGCAAAGCGGCCGCTATGTCTTTGCGTTCCGGCCGCCCTGGCTCGTCACCGGTTTGGTGCTCTTCAATGTCGCGCTGATTGCGACGCTGCTCGCGTGGCGACGCCAGTCGAGGCCTGTTTTTTAGGTTCCGCCCTCTATCGCTTGGGTGGCTCCGCCACCACGATCGCGATGGCATCGCCTTTCGGCGATACGGCGAGCCGCGTGATCGCGCCGAGCTGATGCGGCGCCGCATCGAACACCTCGGTCCATCCAGCCGCGCCGCGTGACCACGACATCACTTTCGTGCCGGCCGACATCAGGATGGTCTTGCCGTCGGGCATCCACGCGTAATCGCGATCGCTGCTGCCTTCGGCGGTTCTGACGAGCGGATCGATCTTCTTCGAGCTCACATCGATCTGCTTAATCCACCACTCGTTCTGCCCCTGGCGCTGCACGAAGCTCGCGAGCCGTGAACCTGGGATGCGATGCAGCGATCGGCCAATGTTGTCGACGACGACTTCTGCCTTCCCGGTTTTGACGTTCGCGATCTGCAGCGTCGCCGGCTTGCCCTGTGCGCCGAGTACGAACAGGACGAGCTGATCGGCGTCGATCCAGGCGTGATAGCCGACCGGGTTGATGTCGGGGAGGATCAACTGCGGTGACATCCCGACAGCATTGAAACGCCAGAGCCGCTGAATCGGGGTGGCCGGCCTGCCCCCCGACGCATCGAACTCTGACCTGACGACGCTAAAACTGCCGGCAGCGCCAGCGTCGGTGGGCAGATAGGTCGGCGAGTTTTCGTTCTCTGCCGTCCGCGTCAGCTGCGCCACGCCGCCATTACTTCGATCGAAGACGAACACGTCGGTCTGTTTGCCGTCGCGATTGGCGGCAAAGAGGATGCGATTACCGTCCGCACTGAAGTTCGGCTGGTTGTCGTAGCCCGGCGCGGCCGAGATCGGCGACAGCTTCGCCGACTTGAGCGACGCCAGTCCCCCTGTGAGCGGCAGGAGATAAATGTCAGTGCCCGGCGGAGGACTAGGTGCCTGGGGTGCCTGGGGTGCCTGAGGTGCCTGAGGTGCCTGAGGTGCCTGGGGTGCCGCGAGCGCAACCAGAAACACCGCTAAAACGATCTGCATGGTGCCCATTTACATCTTCGGCTTGTCGTTCTTCAACTGGACGACGATCACCTCCACGGGTTGCGTGCCGGGATTGACGTCGGCATGCTGCGTGCCTGCCTTGTCGGCGTCGAGCCACATCGCCTTGCCGGCCTCGAGCTTGTAGACGTCCATCACCTTGCCGTTGCCGTCAACGACGTTGAGCGTGCCGCCGTTGAGGGAAATCAGCGCGCGGCCGTGATCGTGGCGATGCAGCGCGAGCGGCTGCTTCGGCATGACGATCGACTTCCACACCATGACTTCGCTGTTTTCGAATTGCGGCTCGCGGCGGCTGGCGCTCCCCTGCTGTCCCACGGCCACACCCGCGGCGAACACCGACCCGACGATCGCCACTGCTCCGATTGCTTTGATGGTCATCTCTACGCTCCTAAAAGGTTTGCCGCGTTGCGGCCCGCAATGCCTTCGCGCTCGGCCGGCGATACCGGCAGCCGGCTCACCGCGTCGAGCATTTTCGGGATGCTGCCGATCTGATGCGGGTAATCACTGCCGGCCAGGATGTGATCGACGCCCGCGAACTTGATCGCCAGCTCGATGCAGTTCAGATCGAAGTTCACCGTGTCGTAATAGAACTGCTTCAGGTAGGTGCTCGGCGCGCGGCTGATGTTTTGCCGGCATTCGGCGAACGCTTCGTAGCCGCGGTCGAACCGCTCGGCGAGGTACGGCACCGCGCCGCCCATGTGGCAGAGCACCCACTTGATCTTCGGGTATCGCTCGGGCACGCCCGCGAACACGAGATGCGCGGCCGCGAGCGTGGTGTCCATCAGGAAGCCCACGAGCGGCATCAGCCAGTACTGCTCCATCGCCTCCACGCCCAGCGGATGCGCGGGGTGGATGTAAATGACGGCGCCGAGGTCGTTGGCCTTCTTCCACAACGGTTCGTAGACCTTGTCGGCCAGCGCCACGCCGTTGACGTTGCTGAACACCATGGCGCCGGGCAGGCCGAGCGTTTTCATGGCTCGCTCGAGCTCGGTCACGGACGCGGCGGGATCGTTCAGCGGCAGCGTTGCCAGCGAGAGGAAATGCTTGCGCTGTTTGACCGCCGTCGCGAACGCATCGTTGATGTGCTTCGCCATCGTGACGGCGGTCGCGGGCTCTTCGAAGTGCGTGCCCGGCGTCGTGAACGTGATCACCTGCTTGTCGACGCCGTGCTTCTTCAAGACGCCTTCGCGGTAGTCGAGATCGCGATGACCGGGAACGAGAATGTTGTAGTCGCCGGGATAATGCAGCCGCGGATTGCCCTCCGCGTCGTAATCCATGCGAACTTTCGCGGGACCCTTCTTGACGGCCGCCAGGTATTCCGGCGGGTAGTAATGATTGTGAAAGTCGATTTTCATTTACGCCAGAAATAGTAGGCCGGAATGCCGGTCGCGACAATCGCCAGGCCGACCGCGGCGTTCTGCCAGTTCGCGCGAATCTGGTTGGCGACGATCAGCAGGGAGACGATCACGAACAACAGCGGCGCAATCGGCACGAGCGGCATGCGCCACGCCGGCGCATAGCCGGGACGCCGACGCATCAGGATGACGCCGAACGCGAGCAGCGCGAAAAAGATCCATTCCGTATAGATCACGCGGGTGAACAGCGTGCGATAGCTGCCGGTGGCGACCAGCACCGAGGCAATCACCGCCTGGAGGAGGGTCGCGCGATCGGGCGTCTGGTAGACCGGATGCAGATGCGCGGCCCAGCGGAAGAACAATCCATCCTGCGCCATCTGGTAGTAGACGCGCGGTCCCACCAGCACGATGCCGTTGAGCGCGCCAAAGGAGCTGAACAGCACGAGCGCGGAGATCGCACCGGCCGCTTTGGGTCCGATCAACACCTCAAACGTGTCGGCAGCCACGCGCGTTGATTTCATGACCACTTCAAGCGGCAGCACCGACAGATAAACGATGTTGAGTCCGATGTAGCAGAAGGTCACAATCGCCACGCCGATCATCAACGAGCGCGGGATCGTCCGCGTGGGATCGACGGTCTCCCCCGCCGTGTAGGTCACCATGTGCCAGCCGCCGAATGCGAAGAGCCCGGCGCCGACCGCGAGGAAGAAATTCGCAAGCGGAATGACGGGACTCATCTGCATGCCCCCGATGGGTCTGTCGATGGTCGGCGCAATGCGTCCCGCATCAAAATAGAAGCCGAGCACGATGATCGCCAACACCGCGATCACCTTCACGAGCGTGAACGCCGACTGCACGCCGCCGCCAAACCTCACACCGAAATAGTTAATCGCCGAAAGCACCACGATTGCCGCGATCGCGACCGCGCGGGTGCTGACGTCGTCGAGCGGTACGAAGAAGCCGGCATAGCGCGCGAAGACCGTGGCGATCGCCGCGAGAATGCCGCCATGCATCGACCACACCATCGCCCAGCCCCAGAGGAAACCAAGGCCTGGTGAGTAGATCTCGTTCAGGTAGACATACAGGCCGCCGGTCTTCGGGAATGCCGAGGCGAGCTCGGCGCACACCAGCGCGCCGAGCAGCGTCAGGACGCCGGCGACCGCCCAGGCGAGGATGACGAGCGTGGGATCGGGAACCAGGCTCGTGATCTCCGACGCCTGGACGAAGATCGACGAGCCGATGATAGTACCCACGACGAGGGCCGTCGCGGTTGGGAGTCCGATCGCCCGCTGCAAGGTGCGGGGATTCTACGTTATTCCTGGCGCAGAACGTTCATGGGATCAACACGGGAGGCGCGCCGCGCCGGCAGGTAGCTCGCAATCACACCGATCGCGGCCAGCACGGCGATCGCGCTCGCCATCGTCAGCGGATCGCCTGGCTGCAGTCCAAATAGCAGCGAGCGGGCTGCCCTGGCCGCGCCGAGTCCCATCGCGGTGCCGATCACGATGCCGGCGCCGATCAGCCACACCGCTTCCACGATCACCAGGCGCAACACGCCGCTCCGGCTCGCGCCCATCGCCAGCCGGATGCCAATCTCATTCGCGCGCCTCGTCACGGTGTACGACATCACGCCGTAGATGCCGATCGCCGCCAGCAAGCCGGCGAGCGCGCCGAACGCCGCCGACAGCGCGGCCATCAAACGCTCGCGCACGAGTCCATCGCGAACCTGCTGGCCGATGACGCGCATTTCAATGGAGATTTCCGGATTGACGCGTCCCACTTCGCGCGTGATCGCGGCCATCACTCCATCCAGGCGGCCGCGCGGCTTCACCAGCATCCGCACCATGCGCCCGTCGGAATTCTGCGCCATCGGCAGGTGCACGACCGGATCGAACTCGTCGCGGATGTCGCCGTACTTGGCGTCGCGTGAAATGCCGACGACTTCGATCTTCGTGATCGGCGTGCCCTCGGCGACTTCGATCCAGATCCGGTTGCCGACGGCTTCTCGATCGGGAAAGAATTTCTTCGCGAACGTCTCGTTGACCACGGCGACGGGCGCCGCGTGCAGCGTATCGGCATCCGAGAACGCCCGTCCCTTGACGATCGGCACGCCCACGGCCGTGAAATAGTTCGGGCCCACGGTCGAGAAGTTGGCGAGCGCCTTTTCGGGCTTGCCATCGGCATACACGTACTCATTGCGCCAATTGCCGGTGAGCGGCGCGTTGTTGACGAGGACGGCATCGGCGATCCCGGGTAATGCGGCGATCCTCTGGCGCAGGTCCTCGCGAACCACCTGCAGTTGCACCACGTCCTCGGGCTGCAGACTCGGGTGCGACAACTCGACTTGCATGATCTGCTGATCGAATCCCGCGTCGATGGTCAGCACGTTGTAGAGCGTCCGGCCGAAGAGCAGCGCGCCGATCAACAGCACCAGCGACAGCGCGACTTGCGCGACGACCAGCGCCTTGCGAAGGCCGAAACGGCCGCGCGCTTCGGAATTGCCCCGGCCCCCGGTCTTGAGCGCCGTGACCGGCGCGAGCGCGGTTGCCTGCATCGCGGGCGCCAGTCCGAACAAGAGGCACGCCGCACCGGCGACGGCGGCAGTAAACGCGAAGACCGTCATGTTCCAACTGAGATCGAGGAAGAGCGATCCCATACCTGCGGCGAGTTGCGCGACCAGAACGTCGGTGAGCGCGCGCGCAACGACCATCCCGAGGACCGTGCCCACGAGCGCGAGCAGCACGCTCTCGATCAGCAACTGGCCGACGATGCGTTGCCGCGACGCGCCGATCGCGAGGCGGATGGCGATTTCACGCTGTCGCGCGGTGGCGCGCGCGAGCAACAGGTTGGCCAGGTTGGCGCACGCAATCAGCAACACGAGCCCGGTCGCCGCCAGCAGGACGAACAGCGGTTTTGCAAACTGCTCGCGCAGATCGGACAGCCCCGAGGATGCGGCCCGCGCCTGAAGCTTGTTGTTCTTGTACGCCTGCTGTCCTTCGCTGGTGTAGCCGTCCGGCACGCTCGCCGCCGTAATCGCGGGCGACACGGCGATCAGGCGATCCGTCGCGGTCGCCACGGTCTGTCCTGGCTGCAAACGCCCGACCACCGCCAGCCAGAAGTTGCCGCGCGACGCGATGCGGTCTCGCTGCGACGGCAGCAACGCATCAGCGCAGATTGGAATCGCGACGTCAAAGCGCCGTCCGACGTCGAGGCCAAAAAAATCCGGCGGGGTCACGCCGACGATGTCGAACTGCGTGCCATCGAGCCGAACGGTCTTCCCGAGCACGTCCGTGCTGCCGCCGAACGCGCGTTGCCAGTACGCGTAACTGATCACCGCCGGCGCTGAACCGCAGCCGGGGCGATCGTCAGCCGGGGTGATCAGCCGTCCAATGACCGGGCGCAGGCCGAGGATGTCGAACGTCTCGCCGCTGACCCAGAGCGTGTCGGCGGTTCGCACTTCTCCGCCCGTCGCGGTATTGAGCGCCAGGCTGCTCCACGCGAACAGGCCGGAGAACACATCGTCGAGGCGCTGCTTGCGAAGTTCCTCAACCTGCGCGGACGTCATGTACGGCATCCGGCTCGAGAACCGGCCGCTCAATTTCGATCCGCGCTGGAAATGGATCACGACCAGCTCGTGGGGATCCGTGACGGGCAGCGTGCGCAGCCGCACGGTGTCAAGCAGTTGGAAGATCGCGGTGTTGGCGCCGATGCCGAGCGCCAGCGACAGGATGGCGGCCACGGCAAAGCCCTTGTCGCGCCTCAGCAGGCGCACCGCGTACTTCAGGTCCTGCCAGATCGTGTCGACGGGCCGCACGGTGTTCATCCAGTAAATCTCCTCGCGCACTTGCGTCGCGTTGCCGAACTTTCTGACCGCGGCGTCGTGCGCGGCCTGTGGTGACATGCCGCGGGCGACGTTGTCGTCGGTCTCGATGGCGATGTAGGACGCGATCTCGCGCGCCGCTTCATCGTCTCGACGGTTGCGCCGGAAGAATTTTGTCCAGGCCATAGGTCAATCCGTCGTGGGCTTCATTACCTGACCGATCGCGCGCACCAGCTGCTCCCAGCGCGAGGTTTCTGCGGCGAGCATCTTCCGGCCCGGCGGCGTCAGCCGGTAGTACTTCGCCTTGCGATTGTTTTCGGAGGTGCCCCAGAACGACGCCAAGAGCCCGCGATCCTCGAGGCGATGCAACGCCGGATACAGCGAGCCGTGCTCGACCTGGAGGACACGATCGGAACCATGCTCGATCGTGTGGGCAATGGTGTGGCCGTGCGCGGGGCCGATCACGAGCGACCGCAGGATCAACATGTCGAGCGCGCCCTGCAGCATGTCGCCCTGGCCGGACTGGCTTCTTCGCGGCATAGGTGGTTCGACGAGTCTACTCCACTAGATGTTCTATGGGAAAGAGATTTCGCGCTGCTGCATCCTTGCTAAGCTGAGGACATGGCACGTCTCGCGCGGCTCGCCGGCTGGGCTCTTCTCCTAGGAATTCTGGCGCGGCCGGCAGCGGCCCAGGTTCGCACCCAGCTCATCGTCAGCGGCCTGAACAATCCCGTGGCGTTCGTCATGGACCCGCTGGACCACTCGACGTTCTATGTGGTCGAACAGCGCGGCACCATCCGCGTCGTACGCGACAACACGCTGTCGCCGGCGTTCTTTCTCGACATTCGATCGGCGATCTCGTCCGGCGGCGAGCGCGGCCTGCTGGGCCTCGCCTTTCCACCCGATCACGAGACGTCGCGGCGCTTCTATATCAACTTCACCAATCCGCAGGGCGATACCGTCGTTGCGCGCTATACGCGAACCGCCTCCGGATCGGTCGACGTCAATTCGCGCTTCGATTTGATGTGGCCCGGCGGCCGGCGCGACATCGAGCAGCCGTTCTCGAATCACAACGGCGGCCACCTCGCGTTTGGATCCGACACCTATCTCTATATCGGGCTCGGCGACGGCGGCAGCGGCGGTGATCCGATGAACAACGCGCAGAACCCGAACACGCTGCTCGGCAAGATGCTGCGCATCGACGTCAACGTGCCCGACCACGACAGCCGCGGCTATCGCATTCCCGAAGACAATCCGTTCGTCGATCGGCAGCCGATTGCCGCCCTGGGCGAGATCTGGGCGTTCGGCCTTCGCAATCCATGGCGCTACTCGTTCGACGACTGGACGCACGGCGGCACTGCCGCCCTGGTGATTGCCGACGTCGGCCAGAATGCGCGCGAGGAAGTGAATTGGGAGCCGCGCGGCGCGGGCGGCCGGAACTACGGATGGCGGCTGCGCGAAGGACGCGCCGCGTACGACGCGCGAACCGCCGCGGCATTTCAACCGCTGAGCGAACCGATTCACGATTACCCGCGCAGCGACGGCATGTCGATCACCGGCGGGTTCGTGTATCGCGGCGCGGCGCTCGATCCGATGTTCAACGGACGATATTTCTTTGCCGATTACGTGGCCGGCCGCGTCTTCACGATCGGCCTCGCGCTCGACGAGCGCCAGGAGGCTCGCGCCGTCGATCTGCTCGAGCTCACCGACCTGCTGGGCGGAACGAACGAGCTCGGTTTGATTAGTTCCTTCGGTGTCGATGCGGATGCCGAGCTCTATGTGGTGAGCTACTCGCGCGGCCGAATCCTCAAGATCGTGCCGTAATTCCAGCTGTGCAGTGGCGCGCCAGAATGCGCAACCTGTGCCGTTACACCCGTAAGGTAGACTGATCGGACGATGACGCCGCCGACCGCCGCTGTGAGCCGACGCCCCAGAAAGCGCCGCGCCGCCGAGGCCGTCGCGATGCCCGCGCCGGTCCAGCAGGACTGGTCGAATCTCGATCCGAACGATCTCAGTAGTCCCGCGCTCTTCATCAATCGCGAGCTCAGCTGGCTGGCGTTCAACGAGCGCGTGCTCGCGCAGGCGCAGGACGCGTCGCATCCGCTGCTCGAGCGCGTCAAGTTCCTCGCCATCACCGGCACCAACCTCGACGAGTTCTTCATGGTGCGGGTGGCGACGATCCTGAAGAAGTTCCGCGCCGGCATCGAGGAAGTGTCGATCGACGGCCAGACCACGGATCAGCAGCTGGCGACGATCCGCAGCCGCGCGCTGACGCAAATCGACGATCAGACCGCGTGCTGGAGCCAGTCGTTGCGTCCGCTGCTCGCCGCGGAAGGCATTCATTTCCTCGAGCCAGCGGAGTACACGCCGGCGATCGACGCGTGGCTCGCGCAGTACTTCAAGGATCACATCTTCCCGGTGCTGACGCCGCTGGCGTTCGATCCCGGCCATCCGTTCCCGTATATCTCGAACCTCAGCATGAACCTGGCGGTGCGCGTCCGCCACTCCGGCCGCACCAAGTTCGCGCGCGTCAAGGTGCCGAGCATGCTGCCGCGCTTCATCGCGCTGCCCGACAACCTGTCGCCGCAGACCGGCGTGTCGCACGTCTTCCTCGAGGACGTGATCCGCCGCAACATCCAGCAGCTGTTTCCCGGCACGCAGGTCGAGGGCGCGCACCTGTTCCGCATCATCCGCGACACCGACATGGTGATCCAGGAAGACGAAGCGGACGACTTGCTCGAGACGGTGGATCGCGGGTTGAAGCAGCTGCGCTACGGCGCACTGTCGCTGCTCCAGGTCGAAGCCGACATGCCGAAGCGCGTCTTGAGCATCCTGATCGAGAACTTCGAGGTCGATGAAGACGTCGTGGTGCGGACCACCGATCGGCTGGGCTACGGCGACTGGCACGCGCTCTACCGGCTGCATCGGCCGGCGTTGAAGTACCCCGCGTTCACGCCGCGCACGTTGTGGGCGCCGGACGAAACCGACAAGGTGTTCGATCAGATCGCCGATCAGGATTTCCTGATCCACCATCCGTTCGACTCGTTCACGTCGGTCGAAACGTTCCTCCGCGCCGCGGTCGAAGATCCGCACGTCGTCACGATCAAGATCACCCTGTACCGCATTGGCGCCAACTCGCCGCTGGTCGACTTGCTGATCCGCGCGGCCGAAGCCGGCAAGCAGGTCGCGGTGCTCGTGGAGTTGAAGGCGCGCTTCGACGAGCGCAACAACATCGCGTGGGCGACGCGGCTGGAAGAAGCCGGCATCCACGTGGTCTACGGCCTGATGAACCTGAAGGTGCACTGCAAGCTGTGCCTGGTCGTCCGCCAGGAGGCCGACGGCATCCACCGCTACGCGCACGTCTCGACCGGCAACTACAATCGCAAGACGTCGGAGATCTACACCGACCTCGGCCTGTTCACCGCTGACGAAGCGGTGCTCGACGACGTCACCGAGGTGTTCAACTCGCTGACCGGCTACTCGAACCGCCGCTCGTACAACGCGCTGCTCGTCGCGCCGGTTGGCTTGCGGCAGGGGTTCCGCGCGCTGGTCGAGCGCGAGATGGAGCATGCCAAGGCCGGCCGGCCGGCGCGCATGATCATGAAGAACAACGCCGTCGCCGATCACGGGATCATCAAGATCCTGTATCGCGCGTCGCAGGCGGGCGTGCCGATCGACATGATCGTCCGCGGCGTGTGCTGCCTGCGGCCCGGCATTCCCGGGATCAGCGATCGCATCAACGTGCGCTCGATCGTCGGCCAGTTCCTCGAGCACTCGCGCATCTATTACTTCGAGAACGGCGGCTCGCCCGAGGTCTACATCGGCAGCGCCGACCTCATGGAGCGCAATCTCGATCGCCGCGTCGAGGTGTTGTGCCCGGTGAACGATCCGTCGCACCGCCAGCTGCTGCGCGACGCGGTCCTCGAAGTGCTGCTCAGCGACACCGATCGCGCCTGGACGTTGCGCAACGACGCCACCTACGCCCGCACCACCGCTCCCGAGGGCGTGCCGCCCCTCAACTCGCAGCGTTTCCTGCTCGAGTGGTACGCGGCGCAACACGAGAGCTAAGCGCAACTTCGCCGGGTTTCACGCGGCTGCGTTTCGCTTGCACAGTGTTTCTTGCGCCACGCTCTGCGGGGCACGGGTATAGTGTGGCTCCCTAGACGGGCGCATGAAAGTCGAACAGATCACGTGGTCTGAACGAACCGGCTGGCCCCACCCTGCCACCATCGCCGGCGCGCAGCTGGTGCTCGCCTTCGGGCAACGATCGATCTTCGAGCAGTCATCGTTCGCCGACAGCCTGGCCGCACAATGGCCCGCGGCCGTGCGCGTCGGCTGCTCGACCGCCGGGCAGATCCAGGGCACGGAGGTGTTCGACGATGGCGCGGTGGCGACGGCCGTGCGATTCGATGACACCGAGGTCCGCGTCGCCACGGCGCCGGTGACCGCGGCAGAAAGCGCCTCGGCGGGCGCCGCACTCGCGAAGAAGCTCACCGGCCGCGATCTGGCGCACGTGCTGATCCTTTCAGAAGGACTCGACATCAATGGTGAAGCGCTGGTCCGCGGGCTCGGCGAAACACTGCCGTCGCACGTGTCGGTGACCGGCGGGCTGTCCGCGGACGGCGAGCACTTCAAGGAAACGCTGGTGTTGTGCGATCGCGTGGCGGAAAAGAATACCGTCGCCGCGATCGGGCTCTACGGATCGAAGCTCAAGGTCGGATGCGGATCGCTCGGCGGCTGGGATCCGTTCGGGCCGGAGCGGGAGATCACCCGCTCGAAGGGCAACGTGCTGTACGAGCTCGACGGCCAGTCGGCGCTCGCCCTCTATAAGCTGTATCTCGGCGATCACGCCGCCGACCTCCCCGCATCGGGGCTGCTGTTTCCATTGTCGCTGCGCACGCACGAGGTCAGCGCCCCGGTCGTGCGCACCATCCTCTCCGTCAGCGAAGCGGATCAGAGTTTGACCTTCGCGGGCGACGTGCCGGTGGGCGGCTACGTGCGATTGATGAAGGCCAACTTCGATCGGCTGATCGACGGCGCCGTGGGCGCGGGCCGCGTCAGCGCGGCAGCGCTCGGCATTCCCGTCGACCTCGCGCTGCTGATCAGTTGCGTCGGCCGGCGCATGGTGCTGCGCCAGCGCGTCGAGGAAGAAGTCGAAGGTGTCCGCGACATCGTCGGGCCGGACGCCGCGATCACCGGGTTTTATTCCTACGGAGAGATCTCGCCGTTCACGCCGCAGGCACGGTGCGAGCTGCACAACCAGACCATGACCGTGACGACGTTCTCCGAACGGTAACGATGGCCGATCTCCACAGCCTGCTCCGACGGCAGCTGAAGCGTCACTTTCCCGACGATCGTGT
>Ga0111539_10006898_pt1 | contig 14592 bp, 14 predicted proteins | sample RhiMethybrSRZTD1_FD_79667 | JGI IMG/M metagenome (GOLD analysis project Ga0111539, IMG submission 79667) | Populus rhizosphere microbial communities from Tennessee, USA - Rhizosphere MetaG P. TD hybrid SRZTD1 (version 2) (version 2) | ecosystem: Host-associated > Plants > Roots > Rhizosphere >... | reverse complement strand
TATCGCTGGCGCTGGCGCAGTGACGAGAACGGCCAGGAGTTCGGATTCACTGGCGAGGTCCTGGAAGTCGTTCCGCACGCGAGAATCGTGCATACCCAAATCTACGATCCGGGTGATCTGGGCTATTCCATGGGGGGTGAACCATATATCGTGACCGTCACCTTCCAGGAAGCCGACGGGATTACGAACGTGGCGACCTCGATCAAGTTTGCTTCGAAGGCCGACCGCGACGCGGCGTTCTCTACTGGCATGACTGATGGTATGGAGATGAGCTACAAGCGGCTCGATGATGTGCTGGCTGAAGGGTGACGAGTGAAAGTCGTGAGTGGAGCGGGATTAGGTTGGTCAGGCTAATCACTGGTTCGGCCGAATGGGAGCGACACCAAACATGAAGACAACAGCTTTTCTCTTGACGATGCTCGTGCCGGCTGTCGTATTGGCGCAGCAAAAGCCAACGACGGGCTACGCGCCCGTCAATGGACTGAAAATGTACTACGAGGTCCATGGCAGCGGCGAGCCGGTGGTGCTGCTCCACGGCGCGTTCATGACCATCACCAACAACTGGACCGGGTGGATCGGCGAACTCGCCAAGACGCGGAAAGTGATCGCCGTCGAAATGCAGGGCCACGGGCGCACGGCGGACATCGAACGCGACATTAGCCAGGAAAACCTCGCCGACGACGTGGCGGGGCTCCTCGATCACCTCAAGATCCCGCGGGCGGACCTCATCGGCTACAGCATGGGCGGCGGCGTGGCGATGGAGTGCGCGATCCGCCATCCGGACAAAGTGCGGAAGGTGGTCGTCATTTCGTCCATGTTCCGCCAGGACGGCATGGTCAAGGAAGCGCTCGACGTGTTTCCGAAGCTCTCGGCGGACGCCTTCAAAGACTCGCCCATCGAAATCGAGTACAAGAAGCTAAGCCCGACGCCGGACGACTTCCCGAAGTTCGTCAAGCGGCTCGTCGCGACGGCCACGAAGGGGCACGACCTGGGCGCCGACAAGCTGAAGGCGACCACGGCGCCCATGTTCTTCATCCACGGCGACGCCGACGGGATACGGCTCGAACACATCGAGGAGATGTTCCGCCTGAAGGGCGGCGGGACGCACGGCGACCTGGGGCCGCGCTCAGCATCGAGGTTGGCCATTCTGCCCGACACCACGCACGTCACGCTGATGCAGCGCATGGCGATCATCGTCCCGATGGTGAACGACTTCCTTGATGCAAAGCCGCAAAAGTGAAAACCTATAGAAGGCTGCCGATGTCATAGAAGATTCCGATCTCGATTTCACTATCGTCAGGCCCGCGTGGCTGACCGACAACAACGAGGTCGATTATGAGACGACGCAAAAAGGCGAACCCTTCAAAGGCACCGAAGTCTCACGCAGAAGCGCCGCCACGTTCATCGCAAGCGTTATCGAACATCCCGATCCGATTCGACTTGCCGGACTAAAGCGCTCCTTACAACCGTTGGAAAAGATTGAGCATTTCTGCCGTTGGCTTCAACAAAAAGTTGGGAAGATTGTGCACTGAGGTAGCACCTAGCGAGCTACCAACTTTCGTAACAAATCGACTGGTAATCTATAACTGCAAGCCACCGATATTTCTTGCATCTGCTCAGAATGACCTTAGGCTATCCTGACCCGACCTCGTTTTGGATTGGACATCTCAAAGCCGTCGGCATGCCAAAGGTTTCTAATCCGACTCGGTCGTAAATTGGGATCTCATCGTCATAGATAGGGTACATGCCAACCAGATATACGGTTCTGTCCGGCAGCACAAATTTCGACTGTTCCCGATCGAGAAATGATGGTGCAAACAGAAGGATTCATTTCTCCCTCTTCTGGTGAGATTGGGTCGTCTATCCCGCTATGGCGAGGCCATTTCGATAGGCGTAAACCGGCTTGCAGCGCAAAAACGTTAGTAAGGCAAAGGCGTCAGGACAACAAGAAGGCGTAAAGATTGTCCACTATTGGGAGTCAAATTCTTCTGATGCGTGTTAATCCGCGACTAACTCGTGCCGCCCTCGAGCTTGGGCATCTGAGGTGTGGTGACCGAGGTTCGCTTCACGCGGTCGATCGCCCACGCGCCGACGAGCCAGAGCGCGCAGATCCCGATCATGATCGGCGAGAACCATTTACCGTACAGTCCGTCAGGCGAGAACTTTTCGGTGGCGATGTGCAGGGCCTCGCTGTTCGGCAACACTCCTGCTTCGGTGAATTCGTGAAAAGAGAGGATCACGACCTGGACCATGAAGAGCAGTAGGAAGATGCTCGTGACCTGGAAGAAGCGTTTCACATTCAGCAGATGTCCAAACTTGGCCCAACCAATCGCAAACGCGACAGCCGCGACTAACCCGAGCACTGCGCCGCTGATCAGGTTCGGATCCTTTACCTGCATCAGCAACAGCGCCGTTTCCATTCCCTCGCGGGTGATCATCAGGAAGGTAAAAATGAACACGCCGGCCACAGCCGCAAGGCTGGAGCTGCGCGACGAAACCTCACTCAACCTCTCGCGCATACGCTGCTGAATCTTCGGACCTGCCCGCCACATGTGAATCACGAGCGTGCCGACCATCACTACGGCTATTGCGCCCAAAACCGCCTCGCGCAACGCCTCGTTCGCAAAGAACTGGCTAATGTAACCACCGATAAACTCACCAAACATACTCTGCACGACGGCGTCGTCGACGCCGGCCTTCAGCAGGTAGGCGAGGCCGCCGCTGGCCGCGAGTGCCAGTGCGATTGCCAGGTAAACCGAGGTATTCAGCCACTGTTGCCCTGATTTTCGGAGATAGGCAAGAATGACGGCGACGAGTAGAAACGACTCGAACCCTTCGCGGAGGACGATAATGAATGAGTTCAGCATGGCGACGGCAGTATAGTCTAGTTGAAAACAGTTTTCAATTTCAGCTAAGCAGGGTTCGAAGGAAAGCCGGGGTCGCGGAGTAAACAGGGTTACTGAGGAGAGGTAGGAAGAATAGCCAGGTCGGCCCGCACCGGACCAAGCGGTGTCGCAGCCGTCAACCGTAACGGCAGCCGTCGCTCGTCGTCGCTCACCCACAACCGCAACTGATACTTGTCAGGCTCGGGATCGTCCGTCGTGATCGTAAGCGCAATCGCCGGGACCACTCGCGCACCCAATCCGATCTGCTCGCGTTTCTGCGCCGTCACGTAGACCGTCTTGAGTTTGTTCTCGACCAGCACCGGCACTCCATTTCGCTTGCCGACAACGAGACTGAACGTCCGCAGCGCATAAAAGAACGAAACATAATCGTGAGTGCCAACGGGAACCTCTATTCGCGTGCCGCCGTCTATGGATACCGTTCCGTTGTCCTGGTTCGTCGTGACTGTTTGATTCAAACGGCGTTTGCCTTCGACGAGATTGAACACCGTTCGATACGGCAGCAACGCCCTTGGATCGACGTACGAATCGATCTGGTCTCGCGCGACAAACACACGGGCCGCGGCGTTGGTCGTTTGTGCAGTGACAGTCAGAAAGATCCCGTCGCGATCGAAATACTTCGAACGTCCCTTGACCTGAAAATTCGCCGAGCCCATTGCCGTCGTACTTGCTCCAACGAATATCTGAAAGTTGAGTTGTTCGTTTAGTGGAAAGGGGAAATTGCCTGTCACAGCCGGGGCGGTCGCGGGGGTCGGCGCCGTTACGGGGTTCGGATTCGGGTCGACGGCCGCCACTGGTTTGGCCTTGCTGGGCGGCGGCGCGATCATTTCCGAGGCTGCGAGTTCGGCGCGCAACTCACCAGAACTCACCTTGCCTGTGAACAATACCGGCACGTGCCGTTCGTCGTCGGTGAAATAGACCTTGACGTTCTTGAAACGTGAGTTGGCTTTTACTTGCGTGACGATTGTGTCAAACGAGCCGACGTTTGTTCTCACCGTCTGCCGTCCGACCACTTTCACCTCCACCGGATAATCAACTCCGTCGCTGCGCACGGTCATATCGTATTCGGCGCCATCGGCTAAAGGCAGCGCCCGCGCACGATAGAATGCAGACAGGAAGTCGAACACGCCGCCTAACGCGCTCACTTTCGGCGGTATGGCTTCGTTACCGGCGGGTTGCGGGAACTCCTGGCTTGCTTCCGCCGAAGCCATTGCGTCGCGAGCAGTTTCCTGCGAGCGAAAGGGAAGACCCGATTCGGGGTCGATGTAGGTCATGTAGTCGTTATTGAGCGCGAACAGCGCAACGTTCACGACGCCGGTCGTTTCGAGATGCGCGCGCAGTTGAATGGCTTCGCGGCCGTAAAAGACCCCGCGTGAGACGATTTCAAACTCCGCGTGAGCGGCGGTCGCGAAACTCGAATAGGAGATGTTGTACGTCAACTTTTCGCCGACGCGGTATATCCCCTGCGACACTGAATGCGCGCCATTCTGAGCAGCGACAGGAAAGATGAACGCGAGGATCAGGACTATAAATGTCGAAATTAGCGGGGGTTTCAAGCTGAGATTCACCGTCGCATAATAGTTTCAAATCAAAAGATGGGCAAACCTTAAAGTTCTCCCGCCAAGGCGCAAAGACGCAAAGAGAAAGCCGCAAATGAGATTTAACTTGGCGACTTTGCGCCTTTGCGGGAGGGCTTTTATTTCGTTAGTACACGCCGCGGTTAATTATCGGTTCCCTCTGATTTCCTTCGCGCGGCAGCCGATCGCCTCGTCGACCTTCGCAAAACCTTCGCGCCGCAGGATTTCCACCAGTCCTTCATTGATCTGGCGCACGATGCGCGGTCCTTGATAAATGAAGCCCGTGTACAACTGCACGAGACTCGCCCCCGCGCAGATCTTTTCCCACGCGTCTTCTGCGGTGAAGATTCCGCCGACGCCGATCAGCGGGATTTGTCCGCGGGTGAGTTCGTAAAGCTCGGCGATCATTTGCGTTGCTCGCGTTGTTAGTGGTTTGCCGCTGAGTCCACCCGCGCCACACGCCTCGACAGTTGTTTTGTCCGTTTGCAGAAAGTCGCGACTGACCGTCGTATTCGTCGCGATGATGCCATCGATCTGTAAACGCTGGATTACGTCGACGATCATCTCGAGGTCGCGGCGTTCGAGATCCGGAGATATTTTGACGAGCAGCGGGACGGGCGTGACGCGTCCATACCGTTTCTGTAGCTCATGATTGCGAGCTTGTAGTGCGGCCAGCAGCGACTCCAGTTGCTCCGACTGTTGCAGTTCTCGCAACTGCGGCGTGTTTGGTGAACTGACGTTGATCGCGACGTAGTCCGCCAGTCTGTAAACGAGATCGAAACTCGCGAGATAATCCGCCGTCGCTTCTTCAAGCGGAGTGATCTTGCTTTTGCCGATGCTGATACCCAGCACGCAATCCGGACGGTGATGTTCGACGCGCTGCACGAAAGCTGCTGCGCCGGCGTTGTTGAATCCGGCGCGATTGATCAACGCCTGATCGGCGGAGAGTCGAAACATGCGCGGCTTCGGATTGCCTGGCTGCGGGTGAAACGTGACTGTCCCCGCCTCGATGAACCCAAATCCCAACGCGGCGAGGGATTCAAGCGCGATTCCATTTTTGTCGAAGCCGGCAGCCAGTCCGACTGGATTTGCGAACCAGTGATTGAACCGATTGATTCGTAAGGCAGGAGCTTCGAAAGGACGCGCCATCAACCTGCGAACAGGAAGAAGAGAAAGAGAATGAAGTGCCAACTCGTGAGCGGTCTCGGGCGGAAGTCGAAAGAGAATGGGTCGCACCATCGAGCGATAGACCATGTATCAACTTTATAAAGTACTGAGCGAACTTTATAAAGCTCAAAAATCGAGGCACAACTTGTCACCTCAAACGCTTCTTGTTAGTATCCGCGGAAATGGATTTCATCGAGAAGGCTCGCATAATGGACGGTCCGCGCATCAACCGTGCGCTTGCCCGTCTGTCTTCTGAGATCGTCGAAGAAAACCACGGCGCGGGAGATCTTTTGCTGGTCGGCATTCGTCGCCGCGGAGTGCCGCTGGCTGAACGCATTGCGGCGAAGATAGCCGATCTCGAAGGTGCGCCACCGCCGCTCGGCGTGCTCGATATCACGCTTTATCGCGACGATCTTTCGACCGTAGGTGCGAAGCCTGTCGTCAACCGAACCGACCTTCCCGGCGACATCGAGAACCGGAACATCGTGCTGATTGACGATGTCCTTTATACAGGCCGCACGATCCGCGCGGCGCTCGATCAATTGATCGACTACGGACGTCCGCGACGCGTGCAATTGGCGGTTTTGATCGACCGCGGGAAAGAACATCGCGAGCTCCCGATTCAGGCCGATTACATCGGTAAACTCGTGCCGACGAAGAAAAGCGAGATCATCAAAGTGATGCTAAACGAATTCGACGAGGAAGAAGGCGTGGTAATCGTCGAGCGACCGTCAGAGACGGCGTGACGAAGCGGCCGACGGGCCGCTTTTTTTGTGCCTTTTGTGCCCCTTTGTGGCTAAGATGCAGACAACCTTCAATCGCAAACATCTACTAGGCATTCGCGAACTCGAAGCGCAGGAGATCACGCACCTGCTCGACACCGCCGAGACGTTTCGCGACGTTTCCAAACGCGAGATCAAGAAGGTCCCGGCGCTCCGCGGTCGCACCGTCATCAATCTCTTCTTCGAACCGTCAACCCGCACCCGAACTTCATTCGAAATCGCCGCCAAACGCCTGTCCGCCGACGCCGTAAACGTCAGCATCTCAACCTCCAGCGTCACCAAAGGCGAGACTCTGCTCGACACCGCGCGCAATCTCGAAGCGATGGCGCCCGATTGCATCGTCATTCGTCACTCGATGGCGGGCGCGCCGCAACATCTCGCTCGTATGTGCTCCGCGCCTATCGTCAACGCCGGCGACGGTTCGCACGAGCATCCGACCCAGGCGCTGCTGGACGCGTTGACGATTCGCGAATACAAAGGCCGGATCAAAGATCTGAAGGTCGCAATCGTCGGCGACATTCTGCATTCGCGGGTCGCGCGTTCAAACATCTACCTGCTGACAAAGCTCGGCGCGAACGTCAGCGTCGGTGGTCCAGGTACGCTGGTGCCGAACGAATTCGGCGAACTCGTCGACAGCGGACTGCGCGTTGAAAAACATTTCGAAGACGCGATCGACGGCGCGGACGTGGTGATGATCCTGCGGATTCAACGCGAGCGACAGGATGCGGCGTTCTTTCCGTCGATGCGCGAGTACGCCGTGCACTACGGTCTGCATCCCAAACATCTCAAGCGCGCCGCATCGGACGTGATCGTTATGCATCCCGGTCCGATGAATCGCGGCGTCGAGATCTCCTCGGAGATCGCAGACGGCAGTCAGTCGTTGATTTTGGACCAGGTGACAAACGGAGTCGCCGTGCGCATGGCGGTGTTGTACCTGCTTGCGGGCGGCAATTTCGAAAAAGAAGACGAACCTGCTCCGGTGAAAAAACAGAAACGCAAGGCCCCCCAGCAATGAAACTGTTGATAGCGAATGGCTACGTGATCGATCCGGCGCAGCAGATGAACGCCGGACGCAATGTTTTGATCGACGAAGGCCGCGTCGTCGGCTTGCTCGACCGGGCTGAACCAGCGCCCGAGGACGCACACGTGCTCGATGCGACCGGACTGATCGTCGCCCCGGGTTTCATCGACCTGCACACGCATCTGCGCGAACCGGGTCAGGAATACAAAGAGACGATCGCCAGCGGCGCATCAGCGGCCGTGGCCGGGGGTTGGGCCAGTGTTTGCGCGATGCCCAACACCGATCCCATCAACGATAATCCCGCCCTCACGCGTTTCATCATCGAACAAGGCCAGGCCGCGAACCTCGCAAACGTTTTTCCGATCGGCGCAGTAACGAAAGGCAGCGGGGGAAAAGAGCTCGCCGAAATGGGCGAGATGAAGAAAGCCGGCATCGTCGCGGTTTCCGACGATGGACGCCCGGTACCCACCTCCGGAATGATGCGTCGTGCGATGGAGTACGCGCGCGGTTTTGATCTGACGGTCGTCGATCATTGTCAGGATCATTCGTTGAGCGCCGGCGGCGTGATGCACGAAGGACGCTGGTCGCTGATTCTCGGTTTGAAAGGCATGCCCGCAGCGGCCGAGGACGTCGACGTCGTGCGCGACTGCGTGCTGGCAAAACTGACCGGAGCTAAAGTTCACATCGCGCACGTCTCTACGCGCGGCGCGCTCGAAGCGGTGCGACAGGCGAAAAACGACGGTTTGCCGGTGACGTGCGAAGTCACGCCGCATCACTGGACACTCACCGACGAAGCAGTGCAGGAATACGACACGAACACCAAAATGAGCCCGCCGCTGCGCAGCCGTGACCACGTCGACGCTGTGCTCGCCGCCATGAAAGACGGCACCATCGACGCAATCGCCACCGATCACGCTCCGCACACGCCGACGAGAAGGGGCTCGAATTCGATCAGGCGCCGTTTGGCATCACGGGACTGGAAACCGCCGTGGGCCTAGCGTTCGATCTCGTACATAACGGGTTGATCGATCTCGAACGAGTGGTGGAGATGTGTTCGACAAACCCGGCGAGCATTTTCGGCCTGGCAGACCGCGGCTCACTGAAAACCAACGCTCACGCCGACGTCACGATTCTCGATCCGCAACTCGAATGGGTCTTCGACGTTACCGGCACGAAGTCGAAGAGCCGAAACACGCCTTTTAACGGACGCTCGATGCACGGCGCTGCGGTCGCCACCATCGTCGGTGGGCGGCTCGTTTATCTTCACCCCGATTACACCCGGATTAGCGAACTGAAACAGCGGCGCGCTTCCGTCTGAACCCCGAATTAATTCTGAAGAATTCCGCCACAGGCGCAGCACAACTTCACCCCATTATTTGCCGCCCTTAAGCGCTAAAAACGTTGCGTATCGGGAGGTCTCGCCCTAGAATGCTCCGGACTAACGTCCCGGAAGCATTTCAGACGCAAAAGTTCAGGTGGTTTCGTCTTTGTTAACGCCCCACACGTAGCAGAGTCGTTTTCGCTTTTTTACAACGGAATAATTTTCAGAGCCCCGGATCTAAAGAACCAAACGGAGGTCACGATGAAGAGTAAGCTTCGTAGTCTTACCTGTATGGCCGCCCTCGTCACTCTGGTGTTCCCACCTGTCTGTTTCGCTGACAAGAGCAACAACAGAATGCTGAAGCAGCAAGAGCGCTATACACTTTCCCTGGAGTTGGAGTTTACCAAGAAGGAACAGAACCCGCTGGAACACGCCATTTCCGTTCTGTTTGATGTTGGTCCAAACGGTTACGCGACCGGTTTCCTCGTAGGAAACGGATTGGTGATGACGGCGTATCACGTGATCTCCGGTAACCTCAGCAGCACCAAGAAGGTGATGCTGGGATTCAAGCCGAACGACGAACTTAGCGTCAAAGTTTACGTCGACGGCTGTAGGGCGAAAGTAATCAGGGTCGACAAGGAAGCGGACCTCGCGTTACTCGAGATGTGCCGCAACTCGAAGACGGCGAAAGCGCCGAAATTCCAGACCGCGCCTTCCAAAGACGATAAGTTGTTTCTGATTGCGCGGCCGCACGGCGACAAAATCGTCAGTCACGGAAGCTTTTACGGCAACTACATGCTCGGCACCCAGGAGTATTGGTCGGTGAAGATCGACAGTCGCGACGGGTTTTCGGGAAGTCCGGTTTATAACTCGAACGCGGAAGTAGTGGGCGTGTTCAGCGGCTACGACTGGTCGCAGAAGTTGGCGCTGATAAGTCCGAGCACACGCGCGCAGAAGTTGCTGGAGGATTACCAGGCCAGCAATCCGTAACCGCAGATTATTGTTTTAGCGAGCGCTTAAGATGCTCGCGATGGATGTCCCTGACCCAATAGAGCTCCGGGGCGCTGACGCCGATCAGTTTGCGTCCCGCGATCTGCGCGCAAACGATTAGATAGTTTGTCAACTGATTTGCCACCACTCGCCAGCGCGGCAAGACCGAATGCTCGAAGTTAAAGTTCGCCTCGAGTCGTACCTTTAATCTTTCCTGCGAAGACCACCGCTTCTTCGAGCTCGTTGCGCCGTGGTGCAACAGCACGGCGTCCGGAACAAACATCAACTTCCAATTCGCTTTCGTGATCCGCCAGCACCACTCGGTGTCTTCCGAATACATGTGAAACTTTTCGTTGAACCCGCCGACCTCGTCGATCATCTCGCGGCGCGCCAGCATCGCGGCGCCGCTCAGCATCGGGACCGACCGCAATCGATCGTGGTCCCAGTGACGTCCCAGTAACAACTCGCCGCGCAGCTTGTGTGGGAGTAGAGAGTAGAGTTTCAACTGCGACAGGATCGTGTGCCACACGCGCGGCGGATTGAAGAACGCGCTGATCTGTAACGACGCGTCGGTGTTCAGGATTTTCGGACCGCAGACGCCGATGCGCGGGTCTGATTTGATCGTGTTCAGCAACGTGTCGATCGTTCCCGGCGGCACTTCCGTGTCGAGATTGAGAAGAAAGACGAATGGCGAGTTGGTTAATGCGAAGCCCTGGTTGTTGGCTGCGCCGAAGCCGCGGTTTTCTGAGTTGTTGACTAAGCGCAGTTGCTGGCTTGCGAATAGCGGTGCGATTGATTCGCTGGCGCGCAGTTGGTCCAAGCTGTCGTCCTCTGAGGCGTTATCGACGATTACGATCTCGTAGCTGTTAGCGGGCTCGGAACTAACGATTGTTTCGACGCAACGGCGCAAGAGGCCACCGCCGTTCCAGTTGACGATGATTATCGATAGCTCAGGGGGCATCAGGAGACGAGATCTTTGGCTGCGCTTTTGAAGCCGTTTGCGTACTCGTGGTAACGCCAGGCCAGGAGCTCGCGCAGTATTGTTGGGACGCGGTTGAGACGTCGTTGCGGGAGATTGGCGCGTGCGTCGAGATGTCTGGCGTAATCGCCGGCAAAGGCGAGCGCTTTGCGACAGTCGAATGCGTTTCTGTGGTCCAGGAGGCGCTGTTCGAGCGTTTCGAGAATCGTGTGTAGTTCAGTGCTTGGGTTGGATCGCTTAAGAGCTTCCAGTGTCGTTGCTTGCGGCGCTTTGGAGAGACGCGTTGGAGCGCCAATTTGCTGGCGCTCGTGTTGGCGATACTTGATGAGCGGTTCCTCGATTGCCACGACGTCTGCGACAGCGGCTACAGTCAGCGCGATCCAGCCGTCGTGAATCATCTGAATGTTGGTCGGGACTGGCAGTGCGAGGCTTTTGTAATTAGAACGGAACGCCATCGTCGCGCCAGTCACGGTCCAGCCGGTGATCAAGACGTCGAGGGCGCGGCCGTTCGCGAGCAGTTTTCGTTTGTGATTGTCGAAACCGACTTCGTCCCACATGCGGCGGCCGAGGGAGTTCAGCTTTTCGTCCACGATTTCGGCGTCGGAAAAGACAAGACCGGCGTTCGGATTCTTATTAAAAGTGGTTTCGATCAATTGAAGCCTGTCTTCGCGCCAAACATCATCCTGATCGCTAAGGGCAATGATGTCGCCGGTGCACAACTCTATCGCGCGTTCGAAATTTTTTACCGATCCCACGTTCTGCATGTTCGTGTGTACAGCAATGGGTAATGATGACTTGTCAGCGAAATCTGTGATCACGGATTGGGTTTCATCCGTTGAGCCATCATCAGAGATCACGATCTCGTCCGGTCGCCGGATTTGCGACGCAATGCTTTCCAACTGCGCCGGCAAAAACTCGGCGCCGTTGTAGGTACACATTGCAACGGAGATTCTCATTACCACGTATTCTACCTAATAGACCTCTCGCCGTTGAACTCGCTGCTTTGTCGCGAGACTGAAACGCGGCTCGGGAGTGCCAGTGCCGCCGATCATAGCCGCGACATACTGCCCCACGACTGGTCCATGCTTGAAACCATGCCCCGATCCACCACCGACGATCCACACGTTCTCCAGCGCGGGATGTCGATCAATCAGCAAGTCGCCGTTCGACGTGTTTTCATACTGGCAGACGCGAGACTCCAACACGGGCGCATCCGCGAGCAATGGGACGCGGCGCGCAAGATATGCGCGTGCGGCTGCTAAACCCTCTTGCGTCGCTACACGCTCACCAGTGTCGGGATCGAACTCCGGTCCATGTGCGTCGATTGCCAGCTTGAATCCGCGTCCGTCGAGGTTCGGCAGTCCGTAAACCAGATCGTTGAAATCGATCCACGCCGGCAGTGCCTGCGGTCCAAAACGTTCGTCGGCTGCCGGCACTCCGAAGAAGAAAACCTCCTGGCGCGTCACGTGAATCAGTTCGCCCAGCAGCTCAGGAAAGATTTTCGGCAGCCATGGACCACACGCGAATACAGATCGCTCTGCATTGATTTGCGTTTGGGGTGTGACTCGCGCTTGCAGATAGTCGACGCCGATCTCCCGCGCCCGCGCGACCACCGCTTGCACGGCGCGACGCGCCATCAACACGCCGGAGTCGGGCTCCAGAATTCCCCACACATTCTGATCGGGATTGATCTGGGGAAACCTTTGGCCCAACTCGGCGCGGTCTAACTTTTCAAATCGCGCGCCGACCGTTTGCAGCGTCGACAGCACCGCTTCGCAGTACGCGTCAGGCTCTCGCGCCAGCCAGAGAATGCCGGTGTTCTGAAACAACAGGGTGGCATGTGGCCCAATCTCTTCAAATAATTCTTTCCACAGTTCGAGCGAACGTTGTGCGGAGCGCGTGTAGATCTCGTCTGATCCGTAGCCCAGCCGAATCATGCGTGACTCGCCACCGGAGCTGGCGCGGCTGTTGCCCGGTCCATACGCGTCAATCAACAGAACTTCCGCGCCTCCGCGACGCAACCAGTACGTGGTCCAGGCGCCAAACACGCCTGCGCCAATCACTGCGACGTCATAACTCTTCGCCATGCGCGAGATTGTAGCCTATGCGCGCGGGCGCGTTGACATAGACCACGGATCGAAGGCAAATTGTTTCTCCCCCTAAACAACCGCAGGAGGAACAGTACATGAAGCGCTTAGGTGCAATTGGGGTATTTCTATCGCTGCTGATCGTTATGGCGGCGTGTAACAATCCGGCGTCAGACGTCAACAAGGCCGTCACGGGTGAGGCGCAAAAAGCCGCGTCACCTCAAGCGGCGGGTGCGCAGACATACGTAATCACGCCGCAAAACTCAAAGATCGACTGGGTCGGATCAAAAGTGACTGGTAGTCACAACGGATCGTTCGAGAAGTTCAACGGCGAGATTCATTACGCGAACAACGACGTCGCGCAAAGTCACGTGCAGATCACGATCGATTCGAGTTCCATCAAGGCCGATGATCCAAAACTTACCGAACACTTGAAGACGGCAGACTTTTTCGACGTCGCCAAGTTTCCGGAGGCGAAGTTCGAATCTACCGCGATCAAGGCAGGCGGTGATAAAGGCGCGACTCACACAGTCACCGGCAACCTGACGATGCATGGTGTGACCAAGTCGGTAACGTTTCCGGCGACGATCGCAGTTACGCCTGACACGGCGACCGTCGATGCGACCTTCGCAATCAATCGCAAAGACTTCGGCATCAACTACGCCGGCGCGGCCGACAATCTGATCCGTGATGAAGTTGTAATGAAATTGGCGATACGCGCAAAGAAGGCGAGCTAAATCCGTGGTTCTGTGACGCTCCGTGTCTCACCGGTTGAGACACGGAGCACACAGATTTCTCACTAACTGAAAGCAGGCGAAATACTTTCCACTTTTCGCCGCGCTTTCGGCGTGAGTGACCCGAGCGTTTCCAGTACCCGCTCGTGTGTCATGCCGGTTCCGAGATAGGTCCAGCGGTTCGCCTGGAGCTGTTGCTGGCGAAACTCTTCCTTCTCACGATCACTCAGGCGAGACCCAATCGCGCGTTCGAGACTGTCGAGATCAAACTCGACCTGCTGCTTCAAACCGCCATCGATGAACCCGCCAATCGCGAGGTACTCATCGACACCGCGCATGATCGCGTCTTCACTGAGCCCCTCAGCCAACGACTCAACCATCAGCGTGTCGAGCTTCGCATGTTGCACCTCTTCCACCCAGTGATGCTTCAAGAGACTCTTGAACTGGGGATCGAGTGCCTGATTGTCTCTGATGCTCTCAACGTAATGCCGTTGGACCATCCATTCGATGTGCAACGTCGTCAGCGCCACGCCCAGCGGATCGTGCTTCAGTATCTCCGCGGCGATCGCTTCGGGTGGTCCAATCACCATACTTTGAGTGCCGAAACCGTCTTCAAATTCCTGGCGGAAGCGTTTGAACAACTGAATGTGCTTTGCTTCCTCGCCGGCAAACGTCAGCAACGCCCGCACGCGGTAATCGTCGCCCGAGAGTTGTGGCCGAGCATGGTCCAGAACGAAAGGTAAAATGAACTCCTCGACGAGGCCAAAGATACTTAAGTATGCATTGCCTCTAATTTGATTAAGAATTCGTTTCTCGTCGGAGTTCAGAAACGTCAGCGGCTCGACCCGGGCCAACGACTCAGGCATGAACGGTTTGTGAAAATCCAGCGTCTTTTCACCACCGATGATGTCCTCGATGCGCCAGTGGATCATTTCCGAGGCCGCCAACACCGATTGATAAGTGTATCTGTCGAGCATATATGGAACACCTCCTTACTAGGTCCCTTTTATAGACGCGCAAAAGACATCGAG
>Ga0111539_10006897_pt1 | contig 14592 bp, 13 predicted proteins | sample RhiMethybrSRZTD1_FD_79667 | JGI IMG/M metagenome (GOLD analysis project Ga0111539, IMG submission 79667) | Populus rhizosphere microbial communities from Tennessee, USA - Rhizosphere MetaG P. TD hybrid SRZTD1 (version 2) (version 2) | ecosystem: Host-associated > Plants > Roots > Rhizosphere >... | reverse complement strand
GCCGTCGACGTCGAGCGTGCCTACCGGCGTCCGGTCATGGTCGCGTTCCACGCCCTCTTCAGCTTCGGAGGGATGACGGGCGCGGCCATGGGCGGACTGGCGGCGGCGCGGGGCATACCGCCCCTGCCGCACCTCGCTGCCATCGGAATCACGCTGGCCGTGGCGACGTTCTTCGCGACGCGCCGCCTCCTGCCGGACGATCCGGAGGCGTTGGCCACAGCGCCGGAGTTCTCGCTGGCCGCCATCCGGCCGCTCGTGCCGCTGGGCACCATCGCCTTCTGCATCCTGCTCGGAGAAGGCGCGATGGCGGACTGGGGCGCCGTCTACCTCACGGAATACACGAGCCAGGGCGCGGCCGCGACGGGCTACGCCGTGTTCTCGCTGACCATGGCCGTCGGACGATTGGCCGGGGACTGGCTCCGAATGAAGATCGGGTCCGTGAACCTCGTCCGCCTCGGAGGCGCGATGGCGGCCGCCGGACTCGCGGCCGGCCTTGCCGTCGGCGGCGTCGTCCCCACGCTGCTCGCCTTCGCTTGCGCGGGCGCGGGGTTCTCGACGATCTTCCCGATCACGCTCTCTGCGGCCGGGCACAAGGTCGCCTCCCAGACCGGAGTGGCGGCGGTGACGGGGATCGGCTACCTCGCGTTCCTGGCCGGCCCGCCCGCCATCGGGCTTCTGGCCGACGCGATGACCCTGCGTGTCGCCCTCGGGCTGACCGTGATCCTCAGCGCGATCGCGGCCCTGCTGGCCGGCTCCGTGCGCGAGGCCGATGCGGAGATGGGGCTGACCGGCGTCGCCGCCGATCACGGCCACTGACGGCCGGGACCGGACGGCCGCGGAACGACGCTAGGACCGGCGGACCTTCAGGCTCTCGGCGAGGATCCGCTCGCCGGGGATCGACTCCACCCGGTGCACGGCGGTGCAGCGCGGGCAGGCGAACTGCGGGCACTGGTCCACCTGGATGCCGGACTCGATGTCGAACGTGACCATGAGGTGCGCGCCGCACCGGCAGGCCCAGGACCGTGCATGAGCTTTCACGACCTTCATTCTAGTGTCTTTCTGTAGTCCGCCTCGAAGAAACCGTTGAGCTCGGCGTAAGTCACGGCGCCCTCGAGGCCGTCGAAGCGGCCGGCCTCCGCCATCAGGCGAGCCGCCTGGATGAACCCGCTCCACGCGGCGCGGGCGAGCGCGCCTCCCACGCTCACGCGACGCGTCCCCAGCTCCGCGAGATCGGAGAGCAGGAGGCCGCCGTGCCAGCCCATGAGCACGTTGACCGGCTTGGGCGCGACGGCGTCGATGATGGCCTTGATGTCGGCGCGCTCGCGGGGACCGGGCGCGTAGAGCACGTCCGCGCCCGCCTCCGCGTAGGCGCGGAGACGGCGGATCGAGTCCGGCAGGGGATCCGGCGTTCCCACCAGATGACATTCCGCGCGTGCGGTCAGGAGGACTCCGGTCCCCGACGCATCGATGGCGGCGCGTGCCGCCTGCAAGCGCCGGACGGCCTCGTCCACGTCGTACAGCGGCCGCCGTGGGTCGCCCGTCGAGTCCTCGATGGAGAGGCCGGCCACGCCCGTCTCCACGCAGCGCCGCACGTTCTCCCCGACGCCGGCCGGCGTGTCCGCGTAGCCGGCCTGGAAGTCCGCGTTCACGGGCACGTCGCACGCGGCGGCGATCTCCGCGAAGTGGGCGAGCGTCACGTCGAGCGGCACCGCGGACGAGGAGTCCGGCCGCCCGCGCGAGAACGCGAAGCCCGCGCTGGTCGTGGCCAGGGCCTTGAAGCCGAGTCCCTGGAGGTAGCGGGCGCTTCCCACGTCCCACGGGTTCGGGATCAGGAAGCAGCCACTCTCGTGGAGCTTCCGGAAGGTGGCGCGGCGTGCGGCGAAGTCGGCGGACCGGGATTCAGACACCGATATCGATCATAGCCCCTTGCCGGTCGCCGCCGTCACCACCGCCGACGGCGCCTCCAGCTGGGGATAGTGGCCGATCCCGGGGAGCTCGACCACGTCGGCCCCGGGCACGAGCTCGCGGTAGCGCTCGATGAGCGAGACGCCCGAGACGGGGTCCTCCGGGCCCACCACCAGGCGGCGCGGCACCGCGGTCCGCAGGAGCGCGCCGACCCAGCGCTCGCGGTGCCGGCGGCGCTCCTCGATGTAGCCCAGCAGTTGCGGGGCGAGGCGGAGCCCGCCGCCCGCGGTGACGATCTCCCAGAGGTCGTCGAGCTCTGCCTCCGTGGGACGGATGTGGGGGCCGAAGATGGCCCCCAGGGCGCGGCCGAAGGCGCGGCGGGTGAAGGCGCGCACCAGGAGCGGCCCCAACGGCCCCGCCATGAGACGCTGCGCGCGCGTAGCGCGGTGGGCCTCGGGAAAGAGGCCGCCGTTCAGGAAGCACACCGACTCCAGCTCCAGCCCGCCCTGGCCCTGCGCGCGGCGCTCCTCGTGGCGCGCGAGCAGCTCCTGGGCCACGGTGTCGCCGTAGTCGTGCGCCAGCACGTGGACGCGGCCGATGCCCAGCCGCTCCAGCAGCGCCTCGTGGAGGTCCGCCTGGTCCGCTACCGCGTACGGGTAGGGCCGGGGCTTGGCCGAGAAGCCGAAGCCGATCATGTCCGCCGCCACCCGGGTGGGGAAGCGTGCGGCCAGGCCGTCCCACACCCGGTGCCAGTCCCAGGAGGCGGTGGGGAAGCCGTGGATGAGCAGCAGGCAGGGGCCGCCGCCGGCCCCGCCCTGGCGGCGATAGAAGATGCGATGGCCGCGGTGGTCGAAGGCCTCGCCGGCCGCGCGCCAGGCGTCGAGCGCGGCGCTCAACGCGCGGCCTAGGGCGAACGGCGCTGCGAGAGCCGCGCCACCATCGCGAACAGGAGGCCCGGGTCGACGGGCTTGGCCATGTGGACCTGGAAGCCGGAGCGGATCGCGCGCTCGCGGTCCTCGGGCCGTGCGTAGGCGGTGAGGGCCACGGCGGGAACGTCGCCGCCCGCGTCGGGTCCCAACGAGCGCACGCGCCGGATGAGGCCGTGGCCGTCTTCGCCGGGCATGCCGAGGTCGCTGATGAGCACGTCGAAGCGGCCGCCGGCCATGAGGCGGAGCGCTTCCTCCGCCGATCCGGCGGTGGTGACGATCGAGCGGCGCTCCTCGAGCAGCCGTTTCACCATCTCCCGGGCGTCTTCGTCGTCGTCCACCACGAGGACGCGCACGCCGGTGATCTCGGTCTCCGCATTCGCGGGGCCGGGTACGGCCGCGGAACCCGTACGCAATCGGGGCTCGATCGGGGCCTCCGGCTCGACCGCCGCCGAGATCACGGGCAAGCGGACGCCGAACGTCGCGCCCCGGCCTTCGCCTTCACTTGCGGCGTGCACGGTGCCCCCGTGCAGCTCGACGAGCTGCTTGACGATGGAGAGTCCGAGGCCCAGGCCGCCGTGCCGCCGCGTCGTCGCGGCGTCGGCCTGCCGGAAGCGGTCGAACACGTAGGGGAGGAACTGCGGCGCGATGCCGGGGCCCGTGTCGCGGATCTTCACCTCGACCCCGTCTTCCACGCGATCCAGGGTGACGAGGATCTCGCCGTCCTTCGGCGTGAACTTGACCGCGTTGCTGAGCAGGTTCCAGAGGACCTGCTGCAGGCGGCTCGCGTCCCCGCTCACGAGCACCGCCGCCCGCGGGTCCAGCACGGACTGGATGCCGATCTGCTTGGCCTGGGCCGCCGGCATCGCGGTGTCCACCGCGGACTGCACCAGCGTGGCCAGGTCCAGGGGCTGCAGGCTCAGCCGCACCTTGCCGGACAGGATCGCGCTCATGTCGAGGAGGTCCTGGATGATCGTGGTCTGCGCGTGCGCATTCCGCTCGATGACGTTGACACCGCGGAGGACGTCCTCCGGCACGCCGGGCTTGAGGCGCAGGAGCCGGGTCCAGCCGAGGATCGCGGTCAGCGGCGTGCGCAGCTCGTGGCTCAGCGTGGCCAGGAACTCGTCTTTCATGCGGTTGGCCCGCTCCGCTTCCGTGCGCGCGGCCTGCTCGGCCTCCAGCGAGTGGCGGAGGCGGCGGTCCACCCGATCCTTCTCCAGCACGATCCCGGCCAGGTGGGTCGCGGACTGGATCAGCTCGATGTCGTGGGCACCGGGCTGGTGAGGCCGCCGGTAGTACATGGCGACGGTGCCCAGCAGCGCGCCCTCGCTGCTGAAGACGGGAGTGGAGCAGCAGGCGCCGAGGCCGTGCGCCGCGGCCAGGCCTTTCCAGTCCTCCCACAACGGATCGGCCGCGATGTCGGTGACGAACACGGGCCGGCGCTGGAAGGCAGCGGTGCCGCAGGACCCCGTGCTCGGGCCGATGGCGGCGCCGTCGATCATCCGGTTGTAGGCCTCGGGAAGGCTGGGAGCGGCGCCGTGCAGGAGCCGCTCTCCGGCTTCGTCGAGCATGAGGATCGAGCAGATCAACCCCTCCGCGGACTGCGCCTCCGCCGCGCGCGCGATCGCGTCCAACGCCTCCGCCACCGGCGCCCCCGCCGCGATGCGCTCCAGCACCTTCTTGTCGGAGGCGAGCGCGGCCTCGACCTGCGCGCGGTCCACTTCGGCCTGCTTGAGGGCGTGGATGTCGGTGTTGGTGCCGAACCAGCGCACGATGCGGCCCTGCTCGTCCTTGATGGGGAGGGCGCGGCCGAGGTGCCAGCGATAGGTGCCGTCGTGACGGCGCAGGCGGTACTCGATCTCGTAGGGCTCGCCCGTGCCCAGCGCGTGCGGCCAGACCTCCATGACGCGGCGAAGGCCCTCCTCCGTGTGCACGTGTTTCCAGCTCTCGAACCCGGCCGCTCCCTCGGGCAGGCCCGTGTATTCGTACCACTGGCGATTGAAGTAATCGACAGTCCCGTCCGGCTGCGCGGCGAACACGATCTGGGGCATCGCGTCCGCGAGCTGCCGGAACCGCGCTTCGCTCTCCTGCAGCGTCCGCCCGACGCGGGCGCGCTCCACCGATTCCCAGCAGCGGTTGGCGACATGGCGGACGAGCTCGATCTCTTCTTCGAGCCAGAGCCGCGGCCGGCCCTGGCTCACGGCGAACGCCGCGACGAGACGCCCCGCCTTGTGGAGGGGAGCCGCGATCAAGGCACGGACGCCGGCTTTCCGGAAGGGCTCCATCGACTCGGCGTCGGAATCGACGTCGTTCAGGACGTAGGGGATGTTCCCCTTGAGGTGCGACTCGATCTCGGGGCCGTAGTCGGAGAGACGCGCGCGGCCCGGGAGCGTCGGCGCGCCCCGGGTGTAGGCCGCCGTGCGCTCGAAGGAATCGCCGTCCGCTTCGACGTCGGCGTAGCTGCAACGGTCGACGTCCAGGTGCTGTCCCAGGAGACGAGCGGAGACGGCCATGATCTCCTCGGGAACGGTCAGGGGCCGCACCGCTTCGTCGAGGGAGAGCAGGAAGCGGTCGCGGGCTTCCACCGTCGTCATGGCCGTCACTTCCGCGTCATTGGTAGGATCAAGTTAGCGCCAAAGGCACGCGGGAGGCAACCGCGGGACGCGGAACGGCGTCCGTCACAGCGCGGGAGGCGTGTCCTCCGAGACGATGATCCAACGGCCGCCGCGCCGTTCCATCTGGTACTGCGTGATGAAGCAAGGCTCGTAGCCGAAGCAGGCCTCGGTCTCGGCGTACACGCGGGTCTTGGACAGCCAGTCGATGCCCCGTATGTCGAGCGACTGGTAGAGGCTCTCCATGACGTCGGGCGCGGACGGTTTGTCGGAACGCGTCGCCCGGCACTCGTCCATCGAACGCGTGACCTTCAGGTCCTGCAGCCGCTTGAAAGCGGCGTCTCTCACACCGTCGGCGAGGCACCAGGTCCTGGCGTCCTTGGCCAGTTCCTTGCGGATCAGGATCTCCTGGATCGCGTTCTCTTCCGCAAGGCGGGCCGGCGACGGCGGCTCCAGCACGCGGAACATCTCGACGAAGCTCGTGCTCCCCCCAAACCGCTGATGAGCGCGCCGCAGGGCGGGAAGAGCGCGCACCAGCGCCGGGCGGGCGGAAGGGTGGTGGACGGCGAGTTGGGACAACGCCCCCACCACATACCAGCCGAGGTTGCTCTGCTCGATCCGGGGCTCGTCGAGCACGGCGAGCAGGGCGGGGACGACTTCGTCGGGGCGTTCGCCGATCGATCCCAGCGCGGAAGCGGCGGACCATCGTACGCCTTCGGCTTCCTCCCGATCGCGAACGATCGCGAGGAGCGTGGGCACCGCTTCTCGCGCCGGGGGTCCGATGTACATGAGAGCGGATGCCGCCTGGTAGCGCGCCGGCTGCTTCACGTTGTCCCGGTCCGGCAGTGTGCGGTCGAGCAGCACCTCGATCAGGGCGGGGACGGCAGGCTGGCCGATATGCTGGAACGCATGGACCGCGTTCGAGCCGTAAGACGTCTTGATCTGCTCGATGAGGCGTGGCACGTCGGCCGGCGCTGGGGACGGCACGGGTCCGGCGACCCGAGCCGCCAGGAGGACGCCGGCAAGAATCGGAGACGTCACAGCAAGATCCTACCGCCGATCAGGAGAGAGCGGCCATCTCCAGGAAACGGCGCCGTGAGAGACTTCCGTCCCCATCGTCATCGTGCGAGCGCTCGCTCAAGGGCGGCTCCTTGTCCCCGGGGATTGGAGTTCAACAGCGGAGATGAGTGATTCCGTCGGGACGGGACGCGCGTGGCTGACGTTCGCGGCCGTGGCCATCCTCTGGGGCCTTCCATATCTTTGGATCAAGATCGTGGTCGAGGAAGGCGTGCCGCCCGCCTTCCTGGCCTGGGTCCGCATCGTCCTCGGCGGTACCGTGTTGCTGCTGCTGGCCTGGCGCGCGGGCGCCCTCCCGGCATTGCGCGGCCGCGGGCGATGGCTCGCCATCTTCGCCGTGGTCGAGCTGGCCATTCCGTTTCCCCTCATCGCGGCGGGGGAGCAGCACGTCACCTCCTCGCTGGCCGCGATCCTCATCGCCTCCGCGCCGCTGTTCGTCGCGCTGCTGTCGCTTCGCTTCGACGCCAGCGAACGACCCGACCGGCGGCAGATGGGCGGGCTGATCCTCGGCCTCGCCGGCGTGGCGCTCCTCGTGGGCATCGACGTGGCCGGGCGTCCGGACGAGCTGGTCGGGGCGGCCATGGTCCTCGCTGCGTCTTTCTGTTACGCCGTGGCCCCGATGGTCTTCAAGCGCCACCTCGCCGACCTCGACCACCGCGCGTCCATGGGGGCGGCCCTGGCCATCGCCGCCGTCGCCCTCGCCCCCTTCGCCGTGATCGACCCGCCGAGCGCGATGCCTTCGGCCAAGGCCCTGGCCGCCCTGGCCGGCCTCGGTCTCTTCTGTACCGCGGCCGCGCTCGCCCTCTGGGGCGCGCTCATCGCGCAGATGGGAGCCGGGCGCGCGCTCGTCGTGACCTACGTGAACCCGGTGGTGGCGGTCGCGCTCGGTATGCTCATCCTCGGCGAGCGCCCGGGCCTCGGCTCCGTGGCCGGCCTCGTCCTCATCCTGGCCGGCTCCTGGCTGGCCACGGCCCGGCCTGCGAATCGCCTTGACGCGGGAGCGGCCCCGGCGTAGCTTTAACCGGATGGTTAAACCGGATGGTGCAACCGTCGCCGACGACGGGACCGAGCAGCGCATCCTGGACGCGGCGGACGCCGTGTTCGTGCGACGGGGGACGGATGGGGCCCGCATGCAGGAGATCGCGGCGGAAGCCGGCGTCAACAAGGCCCTTCTTCATTACTACTACCGCACCAAAGACGGCCTGGCGGAGGCGGTCTTCCGGCGGGTGGCGGGCACCTTCATGCCCGTCATCATCGAGACGATGGCCTCCGACCTCTCGCTGGAGGAGAAGGCCGGGAAGGTGGTCCAGCATTACCTCGAGGTGTTCGCCCGCCGCCCCTATCTCCCCGGATACGTCATCAGCGAGATCACGCATCACCCCGGCCGCCTCCCGCCGCTGTTCGCCGCCCTCGCGGGCACGCAGATCAAGAAGCGCGTGCTGACGAAGCTGGGCCAGCAGATCGACGAGCGGGTGCGGACGGGAACGCTGGCGCCCATCGCGCCCGAGCAGTTCCTCATCAACATCATCTCCCTCTGCGTGTTCCCCTTCGCGGCGCGGCCCATCATCATGGTCGCCCTCGGGCTCGACGCGAAGGGGTTCGACCGGTTCATCGCGCAGAGAAGGGAGACGCTGCCTCCGTTCGTGGCGCGGGCGCTGCGGCCATGAGGGCGGCCCTGACGCTCGTCCTCGTGCTCGCGGGCGCGGCCGCGCGCGCCCAGGAAGAGGTCGAGCTCGATACGGCGCGGCAGCAGGCCCGGGCCGCCGATCCCCGTCTGCGCCAGCTCGACCTGGAAGCGGAGCAGAGCGCGCTGCGGCTGCGCAACATCGAGATGGCGCGCCGTCCTTCGTTGTCCCTCGAAGGCCAGGCCCAATACCAGTCGGACGTCCCCAAGTTCCCCTTCCGGCCGCCCGATTCATCCGTACCGCTGCTCGTGCTCAAGGACACGGTGGATGCGCACCTCGCCGTCGAGCAGCCCATCCTCGATCCCACCACGAAGGCCAAGGCGGACGCGGAGCGGGCGCGCCTCGCCGAAGCCCAGGCGCGCATCCGTACGACCCTCTACACCCTCGGCTACGAAGTGGACGACGCGTTCTTCGCGGCCGCGCTGCTCCAGGAGCGGGAGACCCAGGTCGCGCTCGCCGTCACCGACCTCGAGGCGCGGCTCGGCGAGGCCCGCCTGCGCGTGGAGGAGGGCAACGCCTTGCCCAGCGAGGCCGAGTCGATCGAAGCCACGCTCCTGCAGCGGCGGCAGGACGTCATCAAGCTTCGGGCGGATCGGCGCGCGGCCCTGGCCCGGCTCTCCGAGCTCATCGGCCGGCCCCTGAAGGCGGAGGACCGCCTCGCGTTGCCCGACGCGGCCGCGCGCGTGACGGAAGCGCGGGCCAACCTGGACGCGATCCGCGCGCGTCCCGAGTTCGCGCAGTTCGCGCGCCTGCGCGAGCAGCTCGAGGCCCAGAAGCGCCTGGTGAGCACGCAGGACGACGTGCGCCTCTCCGCATACGGGCGCGCCGGCGTGGGCCGGCCCGGCCTCGACTTCCTCAGCCACGACGTCAACCCGTATTGGCTCGCGGGCGTGCGCGTGCAATGGAATCCCATCCGCTGGGGCGTGCCCGCGCGCGAGCGGGAGGCCCTCTCCCTCCAGCAGCAGGCCGTGCAGGCGGACGAAGACGCGTTTGCGCGCCTCCTGCGCCGCACCGTCCAGCAGGACCTGGCCACGCTGGACCAGCTCGACGAGGCCGCGCCCCTCGACGACCGCATCGTGGCCCTGCGCGAGTCCATCGAGCGCGAGACGAGCGCGCGCCTGGCGGAGCGCGTCGTGACCGCCGCCGAATACGTGGACAAGCAGACGGACGTGCTGGAAGCGCGGCTCCTGCGCGCGACCCGCCGCGTCGAGCGCGCGCAAGCGCAGGCACGGTTCCTGACCGTGCTCGGACTGGAGGTGCGGTAGTGCGCAAGCGGATGTCGCGGTCCTGGGTCCTCCTGCTCGTGCTGGCCGCCCTGGCCTGCCACGAGGAGAAGGAGCCCGACGCCTACGGCAACGTGGAGGCGGTGGACGTCGTGGTGGGCGCGGAGGCCGGCGGCCGCATCGCGACCTTCCAGGTCGAGGAGGGACAGGCGCTGGCCGCGGGCGCCGTGGTGGGCACGATCGAGACGACGCCGCTCCTCCTGGAGAAGAAGCAGCTCGCGGCCCAGCGCGCGGCCGCGGCTTCGCGCCTCGGGGAGATCGCGAAGCGCATCGACACCCTCGAGGTGCAGCGGCGGATTGCGTCCCGTGCCTACGAGCGCACGCGGCGGCTCCACGCCCAGCAGGCGGCGACCGCGCAGCAGCTCGATCAGGACGAAAAGACGTACAAGGTCCTGGGCGAGCAGATCGAAACCGAGCGCGCGCAGGCGGCCACGGTCCGCCACGACGTGGAGGCGGGGGACGCGCGCGTGGCCGGGATCGCGGACAAGATCGAGAAGGCCTCGATCCGGAACCCCGTGGGCGGGACCGTGCTCGCCACCTACGCCCGCGCCGGAGAAGTCACGCAGCCGGGCCAGCCGCTCTACCGGATCGCGGATCTGCAGACGGTCGAGGTGCGCGCCTACGTCGCGGAGACGCAGCTCACCTCCGTGCGCGTGGGCCAGGCCGCGCGCGTCTCCGTGGACGTGGGCGGGGGAAAGCGCGAGGTGCTCTCCGGCACCGTGACCTGGGTGTCTTCGGACGCCGAGTTCACGCCGACCCCGGTGCAGACGCGGGAGGAGCGCGCCGACCTCGTCTACGCGCTGAAGATCCGCGTGGACAACCCGAGCGGCATCCTCAAGATCGGAATGCCGGCCGACGTGGACCTCCTGGCCCAAGCCGCCTCGCGATGAGCGGCGCGGCCATCGCCGCTCGCGGATCCGGCCTCGTCAAGCGCTTCGATGAGACGACGGCGCTGGGCGGGGTCTCGTTCGAGGTGGCCGCGGGCGAGATCTTCGGGTTCATCGGCCCGGACGGCGCGGGGAAGTCCACGCTCTTCCGGATCCTGGCCACGCTCATCATCCCGAGCGCGGGCACGGCCGAGGTCCTGGGACGGAACGTGGTGACCCAGCACTGGGACGTGCGCGCCCGCGTCGGCTACATGCCCGGCCGCTTCTCCCTCTATCCGGACCTCAGCGTCGAGGAGAACCTCACGTTCTTCGCGTCCGTCTTCGGGACCACGATCGCGCGCGAATACGACCGCATCGCCCCGATCTACTCGCAGCTCGAGCCCTTCAAGCAGCGCCGCGCGGGCGCGCTGTCGGGCGGGATGAAGCAGAAGCTGGCCCTGAGCTGCGCGCTCGTGCACCGGCCGGAGCTGCTGCTCCTCGACGAGCCCACGACAGGGGTGGACGCCGTTTCCCGCCGCGAGTTCTGGGAGCTCCTGGCCCAGCTCAAGACGACCGGCCTCACCATCGTCGTCTCGACGCCCTACATGGACGAAGCCGACCGCTGCGACCGCATCGCCCTCATCGAGCGAGGCAAGATCCTGGCCACGGACACGCCGGCCGCCATCGCCGGCTCCTTCGGCCGTCCCCTGCTGGCGGTGAAGGCGAAGGACCGCTACCGTGCGCTGCTCATCCTGCGCACCTTCCCGCACGTGCACACCGTCTACCCGTTCGGCGAGGTCCTCCACTACAGCGACGAGCGGAAGGATGCCTCCCCGGAGCAGGTCGCGGCCGAGGTCGCGGAGTTCCTGCGCGTGAAGGGCCTGGTCGGGGCGGACGTCCATCCGATCGCGGCCGGGATCGAGGACAGCTTCATGGAGCGCCTGGCATGACGGGCGGGCCGCCCGTGATCGAGGTCAACGACCTGACGCGGACCTTCGGGTCGTTCGTCGCCGTCGACCGCATCACCTTCGAGGTGCATCCCGGCGAGGTCTTCGGCTTCCTCGGGGCCAACGGCGCGGGGAAGACGACGGCCATCCGCATGCTGACCGGACTCCTCGTCCCGTCCGGGGGGCAGGCGAGGGTCGCCGGCCACGATGTGTACACGGAGAGCGAAGCCGTCAAGCGCTCGATCGGGTACATGAGCCAGCGCTTCTCGCTCTACGAGGACCTCACCGTGCGCGAGAACGCGCGGCTCTACGGCGGGATCTACGGTCTCACCGACGCCGAGATCCGCGAGCGCATCGGGGCCATGCTCGCCCGCCTGAAGCTGGAGGCGGCGGCGGACACGCGCGTGAGCGCGCTGCCCCTGGGCTGGCGCCAGAAGCTGGCCTTCTCCGTCGCCCTCCTGCACCGGCCGACCATCGTCTTCCTCGACGAGCCGACCAGCGGCGTCGATCCCGTCACCCGCCGCCAGTTCTGGGAGCTCATCTACGAGACGGCGCGGGCGGGTACGACCGTGCTCGTGACCACGCACTACATGGACGAGGCGGAGTACTGCGACCGCATCTCCATCATGGTCGCGGGCCGCATCGAGGCCCTGGGCGCGCCGTCGGACCTGAAGAAGCAGTTCGGCGTGGAGTCGATGGACGAGCTCTTCGTCCGCCTGGCGCGGCCGGCCGCGGGGGCTTCCGCGGGAGCGGCGGCGCCATGACCGCGCTCTGGGGCCTCCTGCGCAAAGAGGCTCTGCACATCCTGCGCGACCGCCGCACCCTGGCCGTCCTCCTGCTGCTGCCCGTCCTCCAGGTCGTGATCTTCGGCTACGCCATCCGCACCGACGTGGAGGACGTGCGGCTGGCCATCGTCGATCCCGCTCCCGATTTCGCGACCCTCCGCCTGCGCGCGCGGCTCACCGCCGCCCACGTGTTCCGCGTCGTCACCGTCCTGCGCGAGACGGAGCCCCTGGAGCGGCTCTTCCAGACGGGGACCGTGCAGGCCGCGCTCGTGTTCGAGCCCGGGTTCGCGGACGACCTCGGGCGCGGCCTGCCCGCCCGGCTGCTCGTCATCACGGACACCACGGAGCCGAACACCGGCGTGACCATCCAGAACCACGTCCTGAGCGTCGTCCAGTCCGCCGCGCGGGAGATGCCGACGCGGGCGGGCGGAGTGCAGATCGTTCCCCAGGCCCGCCTGCGCTTCAATCCGACCGCGGAGAGCAAGAACCTCTTCGTGCCCGGGCTCATGGCCTTCGTCCTCACCATCATCTCGTGCCTCATGACCGCGATCACGCTCACCCGCGAGAAGGAGACGGGCACCATGGAGGCGCTGCTCGTCTCGCCCCTGCGCCCCTGGCAGATCATCGTCGGCAAGGTGGCGCCCTATCTCCTCGTCGGCTTCGCGAGCGTGATCGGCGTGATCGTGGAGGCGCGCCTCGTCTTCGACGTGCCCCTGCGCGGGAGCGTGCCCCTGCTCCTGGCCGAGGGACTGCTCTTCATCCTGGTCTCGCTCGCCCTCGGCGTCCTGATCTCCGCCCGCACGGACAGCCAGCGCGTGGCCATGACGGCGGCCCTGCTGGGCACCATGCTGCCGACGATGATCCTGTCCGGCTTCATCTTCCCCGTGGAGAGCATGCCGCGCGTGCTCCAGTACCTCTCGAACGTCGTGCCCGCGAAATGGTTCGTGATCATCGCGCGCGGGATCATGCTCAAGGGCACCGGCCTGGCCTATCTGTGGCAGGAGACCCTCGTCCTCTCCGGCATGGCTCTCGTCCTCCTGGGCGCCGCCGCCCGCTCGTTCCACGAGAGGCTCGAGTAGTGCGCCGGATCCTGTTCCTGGCCCGCGCGGAAGTCCTGCACATCGTGCGCGACCGCACGACGCTGGCCCAGGTCCTCGTGGTGCCGATCGTCCAGCTCCTGGTGCTGGTGAACGCGGCCACCTTCGTCATCCGCGATACTCCGACCTACGTCGTGGACTACGACCGCACGAGCGCGTCGCGGGGCCTGACCAACCGGCTGGCCGCGTCCGGGCACTTCCGGGTCCTGGAACGCTCCGCATCCCTCACGCAGGCGAACGACGCGCTGCTCGAAGGCACGGCCACCCTCGTGGTCACCATCCCGCGGGACTTCGAGAAGTCGCTCACCCGCGAGGGACGCGCGCCCGTCCAGCTCGTGGTGAACGCGGAGAAGGGATCGGCGGCGGGGATCGTGCTCAACTACGCGGGGCAGATCCTGGCCCGCTACTCCGCGGAGCTCGGCCGCGAGCTGCGGCCGAGCCTCTTCACGATCGGCATGGGGACGAGCGAGCCCGCGCCCGGCCGCGGAAATCCGCGGATCGACGCCCGCACGCGCGGCTGGTACAACGCGACCCTCGATTACCGCCACTACATGGTGCCGGGCATCCTGGTCGCGCTGGTGACGCTGATCGGCACCCTGCTCTCCGCCCAGAACATCGCCCGCGAGAAGGAGCTGGGCACGCTCGAGCAGCTCAACGTGACCCCTCTGACGCGCGCGCAGTTCATCGCGGCCAAGCTCCTGCCCCTCTGGGTGCTGGGCCTCCTCGACCTGGGACTGGGGCTGCTGGCCGGCAAGCTCGTCTTCGACGTGCCCATGCGGGGCAGCCTGCTGCTGTTGTTCGCGGCGGCCGCGATCTACCTGCTGGTGGCGCTGGCCATCGGCCTGCTCATCTCGACCGGAGTGGACACGCAGCAGCAGGCGATGTTCGTGACGTTCTTCGTCCTGAACGTGTACCTGCTCCTCAGCGGCCTCTTCACGCCGATCGACAGCATGTCGCCCTGGATGCAGGCCGTCTCGCAGCTCAACCCGGTGCGCCACTTCGTGACCATCTCGCGCGCCGTGCTCATCAAGGGGGCGGGGCTGGCCGAGGTGGCGCAGCCCCTCGTGATCCTGTGCGGGTTCGCGGTGGTGACGTTGAGCCTGGCCGTGCAGCGGTATCGCAAGCGGACGGCTTAGCGCGGCGGGACCAGGGCGCGGCGCACGGCCGGGACGAGGACGAAGGTGGCCAGGCACGGACACCAGCCGATGCCGGCGGCGACGAGAGGACTGAGGAAGAGGCGCCGCCGCCCCTGTTTCCACCAGACGACGAGCGCCGCGAAGAGCGCCACGTAGGCGGCCGTCACGATGAAGGCGTAGACGGCGATGGCTGCGTCCGTGCGTACCCTCTCCGCCGGCGTCTGACCGGGAAAGTCCCACAGGAAGGCCTGGATCATCCACAAGGGGAGGGCG
>Ga0111539_10006896_pt1 | contig 14594 bp, 10 predicted proteins | sample RhiMethybrSRZTD1_FD_79667 | JGI IMG/M metagenome (GOLD analysis project Ga0111539, IMG submission 79667) | Populus rhizosphere microbial communities from Tennessee, USA - Rhizosphere MetaG P. TD hybrid SRZTD1 (version 2) (version 2) | ecosystem: Host-associated > Plants > Roots > Rhizosphere >... | reverse complement strand
TTCTCGCGCTCGAGCAGCGCGGCCGCTGGTGCGCGGTGGGCCTCGTCGACATCACCGGCTTCAAGTGGTACAACGACGCGCTCGGCCACGCGGTCGGCGATCGGATCATCGAACGGGTCGCCGCGCTGTTGCGCGAGCAGGTGCGCTCGGACGACCTGCTGGCGCAGGAGCGCCTCGGGCCGCGCAGCGAAGACCTGCACGCCCGCCTCGGCGGCGACGAGTTCTGCTTCCTCGTCCCCGATCTCGCCGAGTGTCACCAGGCGCACGCGGTCGGCGAGCGCTTTCGCGAAGCGGTGGAGCGCTACGACTGGACGCTCGAAGATCGGCGCCTCGCCGCGCAGCCGGTGCGCGTCGACGTCGGCGTCGTCTGCCTGTGGCTGGGGCGCGTCGCCGACCGCCGGTTCATCGCCCGCCGCCTCGCCGCCGACCTGATTCAGCGTGCCGACAAGTTGATGTACGACGCGAAGAGCGAGCGCGCCAATCACATTTACCTGGTGCGGGCGAAGATCGAGAACGGCTCCGTGGTCGACGCCGTCGACGGCGAAGTGCCCGTGGTGGAAGAACCCGAAGTCTAAGTGCTACACTGCACGATTGTTGAGTTGAAGAATTGAGGAATTGGTGAATGAAAATTCACCAATTCACCAACTCTCCAATTCACTCTCTGCGTGGTTCACCCTTATGGTGGGTGTAGCTCAAAGGTTAGAGCGCTGGTCTGTGGCACCAGAGGTTGCGGGTTCGAGTCCCGTCATCCACCCCAGTTCCGCTGATTCATCCGGTTTCCGTATTACCGCTCGATCTTCAGCCTGTCTCTCACCTCGGTGACGCCGGCGGTTTCGCGCGCGAGCTGCACCGCCCGATCGCGCTCGGCGGCCGATCGCACCACGCCGCTCATCGTCACCGTCGTCCCGTCCGTCGAGACGTCGATCGAGCGCGCCTTGATCGTGTCGTCGAGCACCATCTTCGCCTTGATCTTGGAGGTCAGCGCCGCTTCCTGCGCGCTGTCGCGGACTTTCGCGGCAGCGACCGCCACTTTTTCTCCCACTTCGGCGCCGCGCTCGCGCGCCGCGTTGACGTCGACCGTGCCGCTGGTGCCGACGGCCGCCGGGCGGCCCGTGCGCGGATCGCTCAGGAGCGGGACGCCGTTCCAGTAGTTGAAGGCGACGACGCCGACGATGACGAGCAGCACGCACATCAGCAAGGCTCTCATGACGACCCCTCCGCCGCTCTGCCTTTCAATCGCGCTGCCAGCGCCGCCAGCTCTGCCGCGCGGCACGGCCGGGCACAACCGTTGCGTCGAAAACGCCTGGAGGTAGACGCATGGTCTTCGGCATTCTGGTTGCGCTCGCGCTGGCGATGGCGCTGCTGGTTCCGTATCTGGTGAAGGAGATTCGCAAGGGCAAGGTGAGCCTGGGTCCGCGCATCCCCGACGGCGCAAGCGAGCCGCATCCGGGACGCCGCGGCAACCCCGCGCCTGGGCATCCCGAGGCGCAGGCGGATCCCTATGAACCGAGGGCGAGCCGCTGAGATAGGCGAGTAACTAGCTTCGCAGTGACTCGATCGGATTGATGGCAGTGGCGCGGCGCGCCGGCACATACGCCGCGCCCGCCGCCAACCCCAGCAGGACAATCGCCAACGCCGCATACGTCGGCAGATCGAATGGCGTCACCCCGAAGAGCAATCCGCTTGCGACACGCGCGAGCGCGAACGCGATCACGGCGCCGCTCGCGATGCCGAGCGTCGACATCCGCAGCCCGCTGCCCATGACCATCCGGACGAGCGCGCGCCGATCGGCGCCGAGCGCCATGCGGATGCCGAGCTCGCGGCGGCGCTGGCTGACGTCGTAGGCGAGGACGCCGTAGACGCCGACGATGCTGAGCGCAAGCGCCAGCACCGCGAACACGCCAATCGACCAGGTCGCGGCCCGCCGCCGCCCCAGCGAAGCGCCGAGCCGATCGTCGAGCGTCCGCGCATCGAACACCGGCAGCGCCGGATCGACGCCGCGCACGGCCTCGCGCGCGAGGGCCGCGGCCGCTTTCGCATCTCCTGCCCCGTGGATGACGACGAACACAGACGCGGTCGCGCGCTGCGCGAGCGGAAAATAGAGCGCGCCCCGGGGCGGCGCGTCGAGCGCGTCGTGATGGACCGCGCGAACGACGCCAACCACTTCACGCCACGTCGCGCCGGCGCCGCCGCCGTCGAGGCTCACGCGCTGGCCGAGCGCGCGCTGGCCCGGCCAGTACTTCGACGCAACCGCCTCGTCGACAATGGCGACCCGCGGCGCATCGGCGCCGTCGCGATTGTCGAACAGGCGCCCTGCGGCGAGCTCGATGCCCATGGCGCTGAAATAACCGGGCGAGGCCGATCGCCAGTCGGCATGGGGCTCGTCGCCGCCGCGAGGCGTGGCTCGGCCCTCGATATCGAAGGTGCCCATGTTGGCGAGCGCGCCGAGCGGCAGCTCCGAGACTGCGCCCACTACACGAACGCCCGGCAGCGCCGACAGGCGCTCGAGCAGGAGCGCGTAGAACGCCGACCGGCGCGGCGCGTCGGCATAGCGCGCGGCCGGCAGCGACAGCCTCAGCGTCAGGCGATCGTCGACGCCGAATCCGGGATCGACGGCAGCGACGCGCGCGAAGCTGCGCGTGAGCAGCCCCGCGCCGACGAGCACGGCAAAGGCGAGCGCGAGCTCGGCGGCAACGAGCAACCTGCCGGTGCGGCGCCCCGAGCCCGTGCGAGTCTCCTCGTTCAGCGCGCTCCGCAGATCGGTGCGCGACACCTGCCACGCCGGAATGGAGCCGAAGATCGCGCTGCTCGCGAGCGAGGCCGCCAGCGCGAAGCCAAGCACCGCGACATCGATGCGAGGCGCGTCGACCTGCGGCAGCGTCGCCGCCACCGCTCGTGCAAGCACGGGGAGCGACGCGGCAGCGAGCGCAACACCCGCCGCGCCGCCGGCTATCCCGAGTGTCGCCGTTTCGACGAGCAGCTGACGCCTCAGCCGCGACGGCGACGCTCCGACTGCGGCACGCACCGCCAGCTCCCGCCGCCGATGCGAGGCACGCGCGAGCAACATGTTGGCGACGTTGGCGCAGGCGACAAGGAGCACGAGGCCGACCGCACCGGCGACGGCGACGACCACCGGCCGTGTGTCGCGAACCAGATCCGCGGGCAGCGGCTGCATGCCGACCGTCCACCGCGGCGAGTCGGCGTAGTACTGCTGCTTCCACACTGCCGCGAGCCGCGCCAGACCGTCGCGCGCCTGCGGCAGCGTGACGCCAGGAGCCAGCCGGGCGACGACATCGAGAAATTCGCTGCCCCGCGCGGCGGCGCCGCGCTGCGCCGGCGTAAACGCAATCGGCACCCACGCGTCCGCGGTTTTCGGGAACGTCGCCGCCGCGGCCATGATGCCAACGACCAGGTGAGGACGATCGTTCAGGCGGATGCTCTCACCGAGGACCCGCGGATCGCCGCCGAATCGCCGCCGCCAGAACCCGTCACTGAGCACGACCACCGAGGTGTCGCCCGGCGTGTCCTCCTGCGTCGTGAACCACCGCCCCATCGCGACCTGAAGGCCGAGGGCCGGTTGAAAGCCTTGCGAGGCGCGGACGACGACGACGCGCTCGGGCTCGCCGCTGCCGGTGAGGTTCAGGCTGGCGGTGGTAAAGGCGGCGGCGTCGTGAAACAGCGCCCGCGCGGGCGCATCCAGCAAGTCGTAGTACCCGGGCACCGACACCGCGCTGCGCGGCAGGGCCGGCGGGTAGCCGTGCCAGATCACCACGAGACGATCGGGATCGGCGAACGGCAGCGGCGCGAAGAGCGCGCTGCGGACGACGGAGTAGATCGCGGTGTTGGCGCCGATGCCGAGCGCCAGCGTCAGGATCGACACCAGCGCGAAGCCCGGCGCGCGCACGAGCAGCCGCACCGCATAGCGCACGTCCTGCACGGTCGGCTTAGACGCCGGGCGGGGCGGGAGCGTTGTCGGCGCGCGGCGCGGGCGAGCTCGCCGCGCGACACGACCCCGAAGTCGACGAGCACGATCTGGAACAGCTCGTCGATCGATTGCGGCGGCTCGGCGACCGGCGATTGCACGGTGCGGCGATCGAGGTCGCGCGCCGCAGTGCGGCAACCTCGGCGCGTCAACCGACATCCACCCACGTACAAAACTGTGATTTGAAACGGCACACGCTGTGCCGTATCAGCGCACGAGCTCGCTAAGTGACTGATGTATAACGCTGTAGCGGGCGAGAACCAGACACTATCGAACTCTCCTGTCGTGTAAACGAACACTTCAGGCCTAAATCATCCTCAGCATAACTACCGTAAATCACTGAAAACACTCGGATTCATCCGAAGGTCATCCATTGGATCTGGTGTTGCTTGATGACGCGCAGAACAGGCGACGTGTAGGCGTTTCCGGACCGACCAAATCCCAATGGCCGACTCAACCGTCATCGGCGTGCCGACCTGGCGCAACGCGCTACCGATGCTCTCCGGGCGCACCGTCACCCTGCGCGAGCCGGTGCCCGCGGACCTGCCGTCCCTCATCCGCCTGCTGTCATTGGGCGACGCGCAGCGGTTCGGTATCGACGAACCACTCAGCGAGGTCGCCGTCCAGGAACTCATCGAGCGTGCGGCGCGCGACCGCGCCAACGGCACCGCCGCGACCTGGGCGATCACGCTTTCCAACACGCACGAGATCGCCGGCCTGCTGCAGATCCGCCAGCTCGATCCGGCCTTCGAGGCCGCCGAGTGGGAGTGCACGCTGACGTCGGCGGCGCGCGGCACCGGCGCGTTCCTCGAAGCGGCACGGCTCGCCGGCTCGTTCGCCTTCGGCACGCTCAACAGCCACCGGCTCGAAGCGCGCGTGCTGTTGCAGAGCGGCCGCGGCAACGGCGCGATGCGCAAGCTGGGTGCGGTGCAGGAAGGCGTCCTTCGCCGCTCGGTCCGCTATGCCGGTGAGTATTTCGACCAGGTGCTCTGGTCGATGCTGAAAGAGGACTGGGGCGAGCATTGGGTCTCGATCGCCCCGCGCGTGCACTGATGAATCAGCTGCCGCGCGCTGCGCACTACTACGTTTCGTCGGTCATCGCCATCGGCCTGGCCCTGCTGCTGGTGTGCCTGCCGAGCGCGAGCTTCGACCAGCCGGTCCTTTTCGTCGCGCTCCTGCTGCTCTCCTCGATGTCGGCGTCGCTCAAGGTCTACCTGCCGCTGACCACCAGCGGGTCGACGCTGTCGGTCTCCTACGCCGTCGATTTCGCCTCGCTCCTGCTGCTCGGCCCGCATACGACGATGCTGGTCGCGGCGGGCAGCGCGTTCAGCCAGTGCCAGTTCAAGAGCAAGGAACAGCAGCCGGTGTATCGCACGCTGTTCAGCGTGGCATCGCTCGTCATCACCGTCCAGGCGACCGGCTTCGCGTTTCAGCTCCTCGGCGGCCGCTACGACATCGCGATGCCGTTGCCGGCGCTGGCGCGGCCGCTCGTCGCCGCCGCCACCGTGTACTTCCTGCTCAACACCGGCATGGTGGCGACGGCAATCGCGCTGTCGACGAAGACGCCGATCGTCAGCACCTGGCACAACAACTTCCTGTGGAGCGCGCCGAGCTATTTCGTCGGCGCCGGCTCGGCGGCGCTGGCCGCCTCGTTCGTCGTGCACGCCGGCTACTGGGTGGCGCCGCTGACCTTCGCGCCCCTCTACCTGACCTACCGCACCTACAAGGTCTACATGGGGCGCATCGAGGACGAGCAGCGCCACGTCCTGCAGACCTCGGATCTGCACCTGGCGACGATCGAAGCGCTGGCGCGCGCCATCGACGCGAAGGATCAGACGACGCAGATGCACATCCGGCGCGTGCAGGTGTACGCCGCCGGCCTGGCGAAGGCGCTGGGGCTGTCGGAAGCCGAGATTCAGGGGGTGAAGACCGCGGCGCTGCTGCACGACATCGGCAAGCTCGCGGTGCCCGAGCACATCCTCTCGAAGCCCGGGCCGCTGACGCAGGAAGAGTTCCAGAAGATCCGCATCCACCCGCAGGTCGGCGCCGAGATCATCGCCGCGGTGCCGTTCCCCTATCCGGTGGCGCCGCTGATCATGAGCCACCACGAACGGTGGGACGGCAAGGGATATCCGCAGGGGCTGGCCGGCGAGAACATCCCGATCGGCGCACGCATCCTGACCGTCGTCGACTACTACGACGCCGTCACGACCGAGCGCCCGTATCACAAGGCGCTGAACTACGACAGCGCGATCGGCCTGCTGAAGCACGAAGCCGGGCGGGCGCTGGATCCGAAGCTGGTGCCGCTCTTCATCGACATGCTGCCCTCGTTCATCGCCGAGCTCGGCGCGAGCGGCATGGAAGTGGCGACCGCGGAGCCGGTGCCGGCGCAGCAGGGTTCGACCGCGGTGGGGCTGGTCCCCTCCGGCGCGCCGAACGCCTTCGAGAACATCGCCCTGGCGCACCGCGAGATTTACGCGCTCTACGAGATCGCGCAGTCGATGGGCACCAGCCTCGGCGTGTCCGACACGATGGCGCTGATCTCGTCCAAGCTGTCGAAGGTGGTGTCGTGGTCGGGCTGCGCGCTCTTCCTGCACCAGCCGGAGGGCGACTCGCTGAAGTGCCGCTTCGCCGCCGGCGTCGACGCGCCGCGGCTGCTCAACGTCACGCTGCCGTCGGGCCATGGCCTGTGCGGCTGGGTGGCGCGCAACCGCCGCACGATCATCAACGGCGACCCGCGGGTCACCTTCGAGGCGGCGGGCTTGACCCCTGACATCTCAATCCGCTCCGCGATTGTCTGCCCGCTGCAGTACAACGACACCTTCATCGGCTGCCTGGCGCTCTATCACGTCGAGCCGAACCACTACACCGAGGATCATCGCCGTCTGCTCGAGCGGATCGCCGAGCAGGCCGGCGCGGTGATCCACAACTCGATCGTGTTCGAGCAGACGCAGGAAGACTCGCTCACCGACCCGCTGACCGCGCTGCCCAACCGGCGCTCGATGTTCGTGCACCTGTCCCGCGAGCTGGCGCGCGCCGAGCGGCTGAAGAACGAGCTCGCGATCATCGTCATGGACATCGACGGCTTCAAGGCGATCAACGACACCTACGGCCACAACGTCGGCGACCACGCGCTGCGCGAGGTGGCGACGGCGCTGCAGGGTGCGCTACGGCCGTACGACTTGTGCGTCCGCTACGCGGGCGACGAGTTCATCGTCGTGCTGGCGGACTGCTCGCGCGAGGCGGCGGATGCGAAGCGCCGCGAGCTGCAGTCGCGGATCTCCGAGATTCAGCTCGACGTGCGCGCCGGCAAGCGGCTGCGCCTCGGCGCCAGCGCCGGCGCGGCGGTCTTCCCGCACGACGGCGCGACCTACGAGGCGCTGCTCGCGGCCGCCGACCACCTGATGTACCGCGACAAGGCGTCGCGTCGCGCGCCGGGCGTGCTCAGCGGCCGCTCGGCGCCGGTCGACTTCGTCACGCCGTCGATCTTCGACGGCCCGCCGCTGCAAACCGCCCCGCCGGCGGTCATGCCGCAGACTCTTTCGTAGCGCTTTTCAAACGTAGTGTCCGGCTTTAGCCGGACCGACGGAGGTCCGCCTGAAGGCGGACACTACGCTTAACGCTGCGAGACGTCGCTCGGCCCCGACCCCAACTCGTCCGGCTCCGCCGTCGCGCCAATCGGATCGGGCGCGAGGCGACCGCTCGCGGCGTTCTCGGGCTTCACCTCAGGCATCTCCGGCGCGGGCGGACGCTCGGTCGGTCCGCCGGTCTCGCGTCCACCGCCGCCAATGGTCCCGCTGACGCTGCCGTCGAGTGGTCCAGCCTTCTTGTCCTGATTCTCGTTTGCCATGCCTGGCGCGTCGCAAGTCGTGTACCGGCTGGCGCACCGTGGCTCGCGTCTCCAGCCAACGCGAGCGGAGGCGGGCACTCGTAGAATGGGGTGTGTCCAAAGATGACCTGGTCGAGCGGCGGCAGAAATACATCCGCCGGCAACTCGCGCTCGACAAGAGCGCCGTCAACGTCGAATTCGCGGGCCGTCGTCCGGAAGGCTCGGGCCCGTCCAACCGCCACGGCATGCCGCGCCTGCCTGTCGGCCAGCATGAGGTGAAGAACTGGCCGGTTCTCGATCTCGGGGAGCAGCCGAACGTTCCGCTCGACCGGTGGAAGCTGGAAGTCGGGGGCCTGATCGAGAACCCCTTCACGCTCGACTGGCAGAAGTTTCAAGCGCTGCCTCAGGTCGACGACGTCAGCGACTTCCACTGCGTCACCACCTGGAGCCGCTACGACAACCGCTGGCGCGGCGTCCGCTTCAAGACGATCGCCGAGCTGGCGGTGCCGAAAGAGGAAGCGCGGTTCATCCTCTGCACCGGCTACGACTTCATGCCCGGCAGCTACATTCCCTACACCGTGAACCTGCCGCTCGCCCGCGCGCTCGACGACGACGTGCTGCTGGTGCACACGTGGGAGGGCGCGCCGCTTCCGCGCGAGCACGGCGGCCCGGTGCGCATGATCACGCCGAAGCTGTATGCGTGGAAGGGCGCGAAGTGGATCCGGAAGATCGACTTTCTCGCCGAGGACAGGAAGGGGTTCTGGGAAGTGCGAGGCTACTCGAACTCCGCCGAACCGTGGTTCAACGACCGCTACGCGACGGAGTAGTTGCTGGTGGCTCGTTGCTGGTTGCTAGCTGCCGGACTCGAGACAGCTAGCAACCAGCAACGAGCAACCAGCAACTAGCAGCTTCTCGTCTACCGCTTGGGCTCGAAGCGATAGACGAGATACACGATCGGCCCATCGAGCTCGCTGAAGCGATGCGCGGTTCCGGCGGGCACGATGATCACATCGTCTTTCTTGACGCGCCGGCTCTCGCCGCCCTTGTGCACGCCGGTCTGGCTCATGCCGGCATTGAGGCGCGTCAGATCGGTCGGCTTCGCGTCGGTGAGCGAACCGCCGGTCACCAGCGTGCCCGACCCCTCGACGATCTGGTAAATCTCCGTCACGTGATCGTGAATCAGCGCGCTCGTCTCCGGTCTGACGCGGCGCAGCATCGCCAGCGACGCCTTGTGCCCGCCGGGCACGTCGGCCGCTTTGATTGGCTGGTCGACGACGTTGTTCGCGATCGACTGCTTCAGCGTCGAAGCGATCTCGTCGCTGCTGATGTAGGTGCCGGCGGCCGCCGGCTGCTGCTCAGCCAGCGCGAGCGCGAATGCAAGGGCAAGAAAAATCATCCGCGGATTATACGGCCGATTGTTGAGCTGGAGGTGCACCGTGTCTTCATGCATGGCACAGGAAACGTGGCTATGGCACGATCCGTGAAGCTCGACCGTCGTGCGCGTCTGGCCCGGCGACCCCTATCCGCTCGGCGCAACCTGGAACGGCGTGGGCGTGAACTTCGCGTTGTTCTCCGCCCACGCCACCCGCGTCGACTTGTGCCTCTTCGATTCCCCCGATGCGCTGAAAGAACGCGTCTGCGTTCCGCTGCCTGAGCACACCGACATGGTGTGGCACGCGTTCCTGCCCGACGCGCGGCCGAACCAGCTCTACGGCTATCGCGTGCACGGCCCCTACGAGCCGTCGGCGGGACACCGTTTCAACCCCAACAAGATTGTCATGGATCCATACGCGAAGTCGGTCGCGCGTACGATTCGGTGGGCCGACGAGATGTTCGGCTACGAAGTCGGAAACGCCGCGGCCGACCTCTCGTTCGACGGCCGCGACAACGCCGCCTTCGCGCCGCTGTCGGCGGTGGTCGATTCGGCCTTCACGTGGGGGGACGATCGCCCCCCGCGGACGCCGTGGCACAACACGGTGATCTACGAGCTGCACGTGCGCGGTTTCTCGATGCGCCACCCGGGCATCCCGCCGCACGTGCGCGGCACTTATGAAGCGCTGACCACCGAGCCGGCGCTCGAGCACTTCAAGCGGCTCGGCATCACCGCCGTCGAGCTGATGCCGGTGCATCACCACGCGCGCGATCGCCATCTCGAAGAGAAGGGGTTGACCAACTACTGGGGCTACAACAGCTTTGGTTATTTCGCCCCCGAGCGGCGTCTTGCCGCGTCGCGAACGCCGGCCGGCGCGGTGCGCGAGTTCAAGCGCACGGTGCGCGCGCTGCACAACGCCGGCCTCGAGGTGATCCTCGACGTCGTCTACAACCACACCGCCGAGGGGAATCAGCTCGGGCCGACGCTGTCGCTGAAGGGGATCGACAACGCGTCGTACTACCGGCTGGTCGCCGGCGAGCCGCGCTACTACATGGACTTCACCGGCTGCGGCAACACGCTGAACATGCAGAGCCCGCAGGTGCTGCAGCTCATCATGGACAGCCTCCGCTACTGGGTACTCGAAATGCACGTCGACGGGTTCCGGTTCGACCTGGCGAGCGCGCTGGCGCGCGAGCTCTTCGATGTCGACCGGCTCGGCGCGTTCTTCGACATCATCCATCAGGATCCGGTGCTGTCGCAGGTGAAGCTGATCGCCGAGCCGTGGGATCTCGGGCAGGGCGGCTATCAGGTCGGCAACTTCCCGGTCCTGTGGACCGAGTGGAACGGCAAGTATCGTGATTCGGTGCGGCAGTTCTGGAGAGGCGAAGGCACGAGCGTGTCCGAGCTGGCAACGCGGCTGTCCGGCAGCAACGATCTCTATGCGCACAGCGGGCGGCAGCCGTACGCGAGCATCAACTTCGTCACCGCGCACGACGGCTTCACGCTCAACGATCTCGTCAGCTACAACGAGAAGCACAACGAACAGAACGGCGAGGACAACCGCGACGGCGAGAGCAACAACCTCAGCTGGAACTGCGGCGTCGAGGGACCGACCGAGGATCCCGGGATCAAGGCGCTGCGCGAACGGCAGAAGCGCAACTTCCTGGCGACGATGCTGCTGTCGCAGGGCGTGCCGATGATCAGCCACGGCGACGAGCTCGGGCGGACGCAGCGCGGCAACAACAACGGCTACTGCCAGGACAACGAGCTGTCGTGGGTCGACTGGAACCTCGACGCCGACAAGCAGCTGCTGCTCGACTTCACGCGCAAGCTGGTCCACTTCCGCCGCGCCCAGCCGACGCTGCGGCGCCGCAAGTATTTTCAGGGCCGCAACATCCGCGGCGCCAAGGACGTCGCCTGGCTGTCGCCCGACGGCCGCGAGATGGACGACGCCGCGTGGCAGGCCGGGTTGGTGCGCACGCTCGGCATGCTGCTGTCGGGCACTGCGATCGAAGAGGTGAACGAGCGCGGCGAGCCGATCACCGGCGACACGGTGCTGGTGCTCCTGAACGGCCACGCCGACAAGGTGCCGTTCACGCTGCCGGCGAGCGAAGGCGATCGTGAGTGGCACCGCGTCGTCGACACCGCGGAGCCGCAGAGCCCGGATCACACCTACAAGGCCGGCGGCCGCTACACCCTCCAGGGATTGTCGGTGGCCGTCTTTCGAATTCTGGCGCCGATGCGCGCGCGGCGCCGCGTGTCGGACGTCGAACAGGCTCCGGTGACGGTGGGCGCGGGAAGCGAGAGCGTAGTGAGCGATGGCAGGCAGCAGGGTGCAGTCGTCGGTCGTCAGTCGTAATCGGTCGGCGGTCGTCAGCCGTGAGGCGGCAGGCGTCGAGCCGGCGTCTCTCGTCAACCTGCCGCCGTCGCCGCCCGAGATTCCCGAGGCGCTGTCGCAGCGCGTCGTCATCGAGCGCGTGGAGCCCGAGATCGACGGCGGCCGGTTCTTCATCAAGCGCACGCCGGGAGAGCTCGTAGAAGTCTCGGCCACGATCTTCGCAGACGGCCACGACGTCGTCGCCGCGCTCCTGCGCGACCGCGGCAGCGCAGAGGCCGCAGAGACAGCAGAGACCGCAGAGACAGCAGAGACCGCAGAGAAGGCGCGGGCGTGGCGCGAAGCGCCGATGACGCTCGAAGCGCCCGGCACCGATCGCTGGCGCGCGGGCTTTGCCGCGGGCGGCGTCGGCTGGCACGAGTACCAGATCGTCGCCTGGGTGGATCGTTTTCTCACCTGGCGGCGCGATGTGAAGATCAAGGCGGGCGCCGGCCAGGACATCGCGCTCGAGCTGCTCGAGGGGTCGATGATTGTTCGCGACGCCGCAGGACGCGCGAACGACAGCGATGCGGCGTGGCTGCTGGAGCAGGCGGACGCGCTGAACGACTCGACGCCGCCGGCCGAACGGGTGGCGCTCGCGCTCGACGAGGAGCTGGCGACCGCGATGCTCACCTACGCCGATCGGTCGCGCGCCACCGAGACGGCGCCGCTCCGCATGTGGGTCGATCGCGAGCGGGCGCGCTTCGGCGCCTGGTACGAGATGTTCCCGCGCTCGGCCGGCCCCGACCCGCGCCGGAGCGGCACGTTCGCCGACGCGCGCGATGAACTGCCGCGGGTCGCCGACCTGGGCTTCGACGTCGTCTATCTGCCGCCGATTCACCCGATCGGCACCAGCTTCCGGAAAGGGCGCAACAATTCGCTCGTCGCCGGGCCGGACGATCCCGGGAGCCCCTGGGCGATCGGCTCGGCGGAGGGCGGCCACACCGCCATCGAGCCCGCGCTCGGCACCTTCGACGACTTTGCCGCCTTCAACGCCGAGGCGCGGCGCCTCGGCATGGAGGTGGCGCTCGACCTCGCCTGGCAATGTTCGCCGGATCATCCGTGGGTCAGGGAACACCCAGAGTGGTTCCGCCATCGGCCCGACGGCACCATCAAGTACGCCGAGAACCCGCCGAAGAAATACCAGGACATCTACCCGTTCGATTTCGAATGCGAGGAGTGGCGGGCGCTGTGGCAGGCGCTGCTCGATGTCACCCTCTTCTGGATCGAACGCGACGTCCGCATCTTCCGCGTCGACAACCCGCACACCAAGTCGTTCACCTTCTGGGAGTGGATGATCGCCCGCGTCCATGCCCGCTACCCCGACGTCATCTTCCTGTCCGAGGCGTTCACGCGGCCGGCTGTGATGCAATACCTCGCCAAGACCGGCTTCACGCAGTCGTACACCTACTTCACCTGGCGGAACACCAAGGCGGAGCTGACCGAGTACTTCACCGAGCTCACCACCGGCGAGTCACACGAGTATCTCCGGCCCAACCTGTTCGCCAATACGCCCGACATCCTGCACGCCTACCTGCAGCACGGCGGGCGGCCGGCGTTCGAGGCGCGGCTGCTGCTGGCGGCGACGCTCGGCGCCAGCTACGGGATCTACAGCGGCTTCGAGCTCGCCGAAGGACAGGCGGTTCCGGGCACCGAGGAGTACGCCGACTCGGAGAAGTATCAGTTCCGCAAGCGGGACTGGGACCGGACCGGCAACATCGCCGAGCTGGTCTGCCGCGTCAACGAGATCCGCCACGCGCACCCGGCGCTGCAGTTCGACTCGACGCTGCGCTTCCACCACACCGACAACCCCGAGATCATCGCCTACAGCAAGCGCGCCCCCGGCGGCGGCGAAACCATCTTCGTGGTCGTCAATCTCGACCCGCTTCACATGCAGCACGGACACGTCGAGGCGCCGGGCTTTGCGGCGGAGGCCGCTTATACCGTGCGCGACCTCCTCGACGATGTCACCTACGAGTGGCGCGGGGCGTGGAACTACGTCCGCTTCGATCCCGACATCCGGCAGGGACACATCCTGTGGCTACCGACACCCCGAACCTGACGATCACGACCGATCCGGTCACGACCGCGCAGTCGGCCGCCGACGACGATCCGCTGTGGTACAAGGACGCGGTCATCTACCACGCCCACGTCAAGGCGTTCTTCGACAGCAACAACGACGGCATCGGCGACTTCCGCGGCATCACCGAGAAGCTCGACTACCTGCAGGGGCTCGGCATCACCTGCCTCTGGATCCTGCCGTTCTTCCCGTCGCCGCTCCGCGACGACGGCTACGACATCGCCGACTACCGGAGCGTGCACCCGAGCTACGGCACGATCGACGACTTCAAGGCGTTTGTCGCCGCCGCCCACGCGCGGCACATCAAGGTGCTGATCGAGCTCGTGGTCAACCACACGTCCGACCAGCATCCGTGGTTCCAGCGCGCCCGCTACGCGCCGCCCGGCTCGCCCGAGCGCAACTTCTACGTGTGGAGCGATAGCGACAAGAAGTTTCCCGAGACCCGCATCATCTTCACCGACACCGAGAAGTCGAACTGGACCTACGACCCGGTCGCGAAGCAGTACTACTGGCACCGGTTCTTCTCCCACCAGCCCGACCTCAATCACAACAACCCGGCGGTGGTCGATGCGGTGATCGAGGTGATGAAGTTCTGGCTCGACATGGGGGTCGACGCGCTGCGGCTCGATGCCGTGCCCTACCTCTGCGTCCGCGAGGGCACCAACAACGAGAACCTGCCCGAGACGCACGCGGTGCTGCGGCGGATGCGCCGCGAGATGGACGCCGCCTACAAGAACCGGATGCTGCTCGCCGAGGCCAACCAGTGGCCCGCCGACGTCCGCGCCTACTTCGGCGACGGCAACGAGTGCCACATGGCGTTCCACTTCCCGGTGATGCCGCGCATGTACATGGCGCTGCGCAAGGAAGATCGCACGCCGATCGTGGACATCATCGAGCAGACGCCGCAGATCCCGGACGACTGCCAGTGGGCCATCTTCCTGCGCAACCACGACGAGC
>Ga0111539_10006895_pt1 | contig 14594 bp, 10 predicted proteins | sample RhiMethybrSRZTD1_FD_79667 | JGI IMG/M metagenome (GOLD analysis project Ga0111539, IMG submission 79667) | Populus rhizosphere microbial communities from Tennessee, USA - Rhizosphere MetaG P. TD hybrid SRZTD1 (version 2) (version 2) | ecosystem: Host-associated > Plants > Roots > Rhizosphere >... | reverse complement strand
TCGCCATCGCGTCCGATGCTGCTCGCGCCATCGACCTTCAGCCGCAGCCGATCGGTCTCCGCCCCGGGTGCAACAACAAGGTCGTATTCGAGGCGCCCTCCGTCGCCGTAATACAGCAGGTCCACTCCCGGATAGAGATCGCGATACCGCACCTTGGCGTAGTTGGGAACGTTGGTCTGCCACTTCGTCGAATCGCGGCCGATCAGATAGTTGCTCTTGCCGGGGAGCTCCTCGATCCCGGCAACAACGGCTTCGTCACTCACGCCGAGCCATCGCAGTCGCAGGATCGATTCGGATGGCTCGGACGCGCCCTGCCCAGACAGCCGGACGACGGCGCCATCGCTGGTGAGAAACAGCGTGTGCGTTCCGAAGCGCGCGAGGAACTTCACCGCATCGCTCGTTTGACCGCGATTGGGTTCGAACCGCAGCGGCAGCCCTCGCATCCGCGCCAGCGCCGCCTGCGCGTCGATCGATGCAGGCGTGGACTCTGTTGCCGGTGCGGGAGTGGCGTGGACCGTCGTCGTCGAGACGGCAGCGCAGAGAGTCAGCGCCGCGCACAACATGGCGAGGCCGGCGGGTCTGGAGAGGGAACACGATCGTGCCGTCATCGGTAGCTCTTGAGGAATTCGATAAGCGCTTTGCGCTCGGCAGGCGCGGCAATCGCGCCTGCGCTCATGTCGGTTCCACCGACATAGCCATTGGGATTCGCGAGAAACGCGTCCAGGCGCTCCTCCGTCCATTGCCCACCCAGTTGTGACATCGCCGCGGAGTACTTGTAGTCGCGGACCGACGCCACTCGCCGACCCACGACTCCACGAAGCGACGGGCCAACCGGGGGACCGCTTTCCGAGGGTTCGTGACAGCTTCGACACGTGTCGTAGACGACGGCGCCGACCGGCGCGGAAGGTCCGGGCGCCACCGTCACGATCTCGCGCTCGTCGGTCCACATGTAAATGCGGCCATCCGATGCCTGCACCAGATCGCGGATCTGCCGTCGCAACACGATGGGTTCGACGTACGTCACCCGGTTGTTCAGGAGGCGGATCCGATAGAGCGTCTCAGGCCGCAGCGACGCGACCAGGAAGTCGCTCTTCCACTCCGGAAACAACTTCGAGTCGACCTGCAGCAGGTTCGATACGCCGATCGACGGAACGAACGCGTGGACGGGCTCGGCGAAATCCCCGTGGTTGTGCGCCACGGGCGCGAGGGGCCAATACCTGCGGCCGTAGTCGGTTCCGTACGTGACAGCGGGCCAGCCGTAATTGCGCCCGCGCTCGAGCAGATTCAGTTCGTCACCGCCCTGCGGCCCGTGTTCGGTAATCCACACCTGCTGCCGTTCATCCACGAGAAGACCTTGTGGATTCCGATGGCCCTTCGTGAACACTTCGGACTGGCCAGGGCCATGAATCAACAGCACCTTGCCATAAGAGTTGTCATCACCTTGTGCGAGCGCCTGTGAGTCGATCCCGTCGAACCCGTGATCGCCGATCGTCAACAGGAGGTCTTTCCCCAACCACGCCAGCCGGCCGCCGGTCTCGACATCGGAGAACTTCGCGCTGGCTGACAGGCACGGCGACGACTCGAACAGAGTCGTCCAATCGGTCTGGATCTCATCCGACGCCGTTCGCTCGAGCAGCTGCCGATCGACCGCGGCGACGGAAACGCGCATCGTGAAACAGCGCTCCGCTGAATTCCAGTACTGGTGCGCCACGAACAGACGGAACGGCTCCTCCTGCGACAGCACCATGTCGGTGACGCGAAGACGCTTGGCGTTCGGCTGATTCTGTTGAATCGCACGGAACTGCTCTGCCGTCACCGGCGGCGTCAGTGGAATGCGACGGGATGTCAGCTTCGCGCCATTTCCGCCGGGCGATAACCGATAGAACGTGCCGTCGCCGGTGACGAGCAGCAGCGAGTCCCCGAAACGTTCGATCGCGCCGCCATCGCGCGGTGACGCGTCGACCAGATTCCGGTCATACGTGATCGACAAGACCTTGATGGCGGTCGCCTTCACACGAGCGGCATTCTCGGTCGTCGGGCGCGACCGTGAACCCGTTGTCGCGCCCACGCCGACGAGCAGCGCCAATGCGACGAATGAGACGGCGTGATAGCTGCCAACGAGATACGGAAACAACGCCAGTGGAGGACCCGCAATCGCGGTCGTCAGGCACGCGACCGAGCTGCAGTGAATCTCCGGCCGGAGCTGCGTGACCGCCAGCGTCGAGCCGAAACAGACAGCGGCGCCGACGAGCGCGGCGGGCAGCCGCAAGCTGCCGTCGCGATGGCTCGTGATTGACAGGAACAGCGCGTAAGCCAGGAACGCGCTTCCAAAGAGGACTGCGGCGCCAAGCTCCGTCGCTGGAGCGGTCCAGAATGCTCCCGGATAACCGAGTCGGAGCGGCGCCAGACCAATTGCCGCCACCGCGATCGCATTCCAGACGAGGTGAAATGTCGTCCCGCTCTTCCGGCTCTCAACCGGCAGATTCCAGAGCCGATGGAGCACGTCCGTGGTTCGGCGATCCTCGTTCATGGTTAGCGGGCTGCTCCCTCGTGAAACGCGGGGGGGTTCGCGTTCGCACAGAGCAAGAAGTCGGGAAGATGGCAAGAAGGATACCGCGCCGCTGGCGCAGTTCAGGCGCAAATCCCGCCAAATTTGACGGGAATCGCCGTATTCGACGACTTAAGTCCGCGAATCTGCGCCGTCCCGGATCTGCGACAGGGCCCGAATCTGGTCGATCGCCATGGCCACGGCGAGGCACTCGTCTGGCGAGATGGGAGGCGCTCCCCCGCTGACGGCGGCCTGGTAAACGGCATCGACCAGATCACGCAAGCCCGGATACGCGGACTCGCGGGTAACCACACGACGGGCAAGATTGCTGGCCGCGGCCGCGAGGATCGATCCACTGCTGATGAATGGCTGCAGGATCTTCCCTGCGCGGGTCGTGCGACCACGCGCGATCGACGCAAACCCGTGAAACAGATCGACGTGGATCGTTCCGCGCGCGCCGATCAACCGCATCGCGTTGAGCGTCGGACGTCCGCCGGCCGAGATCAACGCGGCGACGGTGGTCCCCTCTATTGCGCCGTCGACCCGCAGTTCTCCCGGTCCCGTGTGTCGCACATGCCAGTTGGCGTCGACGATCGCGGGGGACACCAGCCTCGCCGTGAGCGACAGCGGATGCGGGAGGATCTCCAGCACCACCTGATCTCGGCCCGACGATCCGAGTCCCGACGCACCTGCGGTGCACACGATGACATCAACGTGGAGCAGCGGTGCGATGGTCGGCAGCATCTTCACCGCACGCCGCACACCTCGCTGAAACAGGAACTGGTGAACCGGAACCATGAGCCGCTGGTTTGCCGCGGCCAGATCGATCAGCGTCTTCGTCTCACTCGCGCTCCGAGCGACCGGCTTTTCGACCACGACGTGACGACCGTGCTCGAGTGCCTCGCGCGTCAGAGCGACGTGCGAGTCGAGCGGCGTGCAGATGTGAACGACATCGACATCGCTGATGGCGGCAAGTGTCGATGCGACGTGCGAGCCCGGGTATCGCGAGGCAAGGGTCGTTGCACGTGCAGTGTCGGGTTCCACGATCGCGCGCACGGTATGGCCCGACTGGGAAATCGCTGCGGCGTGCCAGCGCCCCATCAGCCCGGCACCGACGACCGCTCCGCGAAGGTGTCGCACGGATGCCGCTACGCCGACGCGGACTCCTTCGCGTTCAGCACGAGCAGCGGCCTGCGCCCGCCAGGTCCGCTTGCCGGGGGCAGAGGAGTGATGGAGCGAAGAAAGTAGCGGCGGCCGGCCCACATGATCACCACCGCCGTGGCGTGGCCGACCGTGTCGGCGACGGCGCGGCACAATCGATAGCCGATGTCACTGCGAGTTTCGTTCTTCAGGACGCCGTGACGGTTGATGATGTGGTTCTGCAGAAACTTCGCGAACCGATGCAGCCTGACGATGTCCTGTGGCCGCAGGTTCTCGTTGCCTGGCGAGCCGTCGTGAGCGCTGATGATCTTGTAGAACTCGGGCGCAACGTATCCCTGGCGGACGGCCCACTGATGCATCGGCGTCCCGGCGAACGGCGTCGCCACGGTGAACTGAGTCCAGTTGGCCCGGATGCGGACGGCGAAGTCGATCGAGCTCAGAATCGTCTGCACCGTGTCGCCGGGCAGGCCGACGATGAAGAATGCAAACGTGGAGATGCCGTTCCTGCGGCACATCTCGACCTTGCTGATGAACTCGCCGGTGAGAATCGGCTTGCGGTGCACGCCTTTCTGAATCTCGGGATCGGTGCTCTCGACGCCGAAGTTGATGCCGCGGCAGCCGGCGCGCGCCATGATCTGGATCGTCTCCTCGTCCAGACAGTCGACCCGTGTTTCGCACTTCCACTCGACCTTCAGGCCGCGATGGATGATCTCCTCGCAGATCGCGACCACGCGCTTCTGCTGCAGCGAGAACATCGGATCGCGAAACAGAATGTGCTCGACGCCGAGATCGCGAACGAGGTGCTCCATCTCGTCGACGACATTCTGCGGAGAACGGAACCGCCACTTGAGACCTTGTCCGACCGGATATGGGCAGTAGCTGCAGCCATACGGGCAGCCGCGGCTGGTCAGCATCGGCAGGAAACGGCGCCGCCCCGACACGGAGGACTTGGGAATCACGTACCGTTCGATCGGCATCAGATCCCATCGTGGAAAGGGCAGCCGATCGAGGTCGCGTTCGCTCGGACGCTCTGCGCTGCTCGCCCAGCCCGTGCCGTTGCGATGCATGAGACCCGCAACGTCGCTGAGCGGCGCGCCGTCCATCAGTTCGGCGACGGTGGCATCCGGTTCACCGAGGATGGCGAAGTCGATCTGGTCGTCGCGTTCGATCCGGTGCCGCAGCGACGCGATCACCGCGCCGAAGAGCGCAACCGCCACGCCGGCGCAGCGCCGCTTCAGTTCGGCACACACTTGGAGGTCCCAATCGATGGTGGGCAGCGACGTGCGGACCAGCACCAGCGCCTGCTGCGCGAGCGGGTCCGCGCTGACCTGGGCGCACACCTGGTCGGTCGTCAGATGAAGCGCGCCCGCTTCAATCACGTTGACCTGGAGACCACGTTCCAGGAGAAAGCCGGCCAGATACGGGATATCCAGCGGCGGAAACGGCGGCGCGCCCTCTGGATAGAGCTGGCCGAACCCGCCCATCGAATCCTTGTTGGACACGTATCCATGGGGATTTGGCGGGTTGACGATGATCGCCTTCTGGAATCGCATGTGCAGGGACTCTTCCAAGGACACTGCCAATTCCGGCGCACCCACTGACGCGAAAGTGGCCCGCTTCAGCCTGATGGGGACGGGACTAGTCCCGGCACGGCCAGAAAACCTGTTGCAGGGTAGAACTTTATCAGCGGCGGCTCCCCTGACGGGAGCCAATTCATCGACCAGACGATGATTCTCGTGACCGGCGGAAGCGGGTTTGTCGGCGCAGCCCTGGTGCCCATCCTGGCCGCCAGCACCGAACGGCTCTGCGTGTTGACCCGCCGGCCCGGCGGCGGTTCCCAGAGCGTCGAACTCAGAACGGGTGACCTGCTCGACGCAGCAACCCTGACCACGGCGCTGCGCGACGTGACGACGCTGATCCACCTTGCGGCGGCCCTTCCACGCGTGGGTGTCGACTTCGGAATCATGCGGCGCATCAACGTCGACGGCACCAGGAACCTGGCGGCCACGGCGATCAGCGCGGGCGTCAAGCGATTCATTCACGTCAGCAGCGCCGGCGTGTACGGCGACCGCGGCGAGTTGCAACCAGCCAACGAGCAGACGACACCCACGCCGCAGACCGCCTATGAACGCACCAAGCTCGACGCCGAGCACGTCGTCACGGAGGCGTGTCGGAACAGCAGCATGTCGCTGGTGATCCTCAGACCAACTGGTATTTTCGGCCCCGGTCGCGACAGCACGTTGCACTTCTACAAGCAGGTGGCGCATCGCGCCGTCTGGATCCACGGCCCGTCACGTGTGATCGTGCACCCGACGTATGTCGGTGACCTCGTACAAGCGATCCTCCTCACGCTCACGTCACCGATGAGCGAACGCACCGTCTTCAACATTGCCGGTAACGAGTCACTCGACTATCGCGAGTTGATCGCCAGGATCGGTCGCCGGATCGGTGTCCGGACACGGCAGGTGCGAATCCCGGCGCAACCCACACTCGCGATTGCAAAAGCCGCCATGGTGGCGGCGCGCGCGATCGGCCACTCGGCATCGAGCCTCGAGCGGATTCAGCAGCGCGTCATCAATCGAAGTGTCGATACGTCACTGGCCCGTCAGGTGCTCGGGTTCACGCCATCCCCGCTCGAGGACGGGATCGACGTCACGATCGATTGGGCTCGCCGCGCGGGCAGATTATGAGCACCAGTCCGGAACTCACGGTGGTCATCGCCGCGCACAATGCCGGGCCCGTCATCGGCGACACGCTGCACGCGCTCATCGCCGAGATGCGCGACGGCGACGAAGTGATCGTTGGCGACAGCTCCACCGACGGTACAGTCGACATCATCAGGAGATTCGCGAGCGTCCGACTGCTCCACTACGATCAGCCGCTGACGGTTCCCGAATTGCGCGGCCGCGCCATCGCCCACGCGCGCGGGCGCATCATCGCGATTCTCGATCCGTTCTCTGTCGTTGCGAGTGGCTGGCGCGATGTGGTCGTGGAGGCCCACGCCAACTGCGAGCATCCCGTGATTGGCGGTGCAGTCGAACTGCGCGGCGACGGCCGGCGATCGCACGCGGCGTGGGCGCTCTACATCAATGAGTACGGCATGTTCATGCCACCGGTGCATGCCGGTGCGGCCGACCTCGTTCCCGGCTGCAACGTTTCGTACAAGCGCCGCGCACTGTTCGCCGGCGACACGCCTCGATTCGACGTGTTCTGGAAGACGTTCGTGAACTGGGAGATTCAGGCCGCGGGCACTCCTTTGTGGCTCGAGCCGCGCGCGGTCGTGGAGCTCGACAAGCCGATACCGCTGTCGGACTTCCTCGTCAGCCGCTTCGATCACGGACGGTGCTTCGCCGGGATGCGGTCCGCCACGTGGTCTCGCGGCAAGCGGCTCGTGCGAGCGATTCTCGCCCCCGTTCTTCCTCCGCTGCTGCTGTGGCGATGGAGCCGCGTGTACTGGGCCAAGCGACGGCACCGGCGACGACTGATTGAAACCCTCCCGCTGCAGGTCGCGCTGTTTGGTGTGTGGGCCGCGGGTGAGGCCTGCGGGTACCTGCTGGGCGGCGGCCAGAGCTGCCGGCGGCTGTTCTACTGATGGCCGTCGAGGCACCGGTGCCGCCGCTCTCCATCATCGTCGTGTCGTTCAACGACGCCACGATGCTCGAGCGCTGTCTGACCTCGCTGGCCGCTCAGGCCGCGAACCACGGCGCCGAAGTGATCGTGGTTCGGGCGGCGCGCGATGATGATGCTGCGGTGACATCGCTGCGCGAACGAACCACACACGTCACCTGGATACGCGCCGACGCGGACGAGACGATTCCACGCCTCCGAGGTCGCGGATTGCTCGCCGCGCGCGGCCCCATCGTCGGGTTGCTCGAGGACGACTGCATCATCGATCCCCGCTGGTGTGCCGCGGCGCTCGAGGCGCATCACCACGCCGCCGTCGCGATCGGCGGCGCGGTGGAGCCTGCCGCGTATCGGCGAGCACGGGATTGGGCGGTGTATTTCTACGAATACGGGCGCTTCATGCTGCCCTTCCCTCCGCATCGCTGCGCGGCGCTGCCCGGGAACAACGTGATTTACAAGCGCGCCGAGGCGGTCGCGGCGCTCTCACCGGACGGCGGCGGCTTCTACGATGTGTCGGCACACGCCGCGTGGGATCGCGCAGGCCGCGAGATGCAGATCACACCGGCGCTCGTGGTCGCCAACGGGAATGCGTGGTCCGCGTCGCAGGTCACGATCGCGCCGTTTCATCACGGGCGGGGGTACGCGGCACAACGCGTCGCGGGTCGAGGCGCCGGCGAGCGACTGGCGCGCGCCGCGCTCACCCCACTGCTGCCCGCGGTGCAGGTATTGCGCCTCATCCGCCAGACGAACCAGCGCCGGAGATTGCACGGACGGCTGGTCGCGGCCCTTCCCTGGCTGACCGTCTTCGCGGTTTGCTGGGCGGCGGGCGAGTGTGTGGGATACGTGGCCGGCCCCGGACGCAGCCTGGAACGCTGGCGCTGATACACTGACCGGGGCTCGAAACCGGGCGGCTTCACAGCTTCGCACTGGCGTTCCGGACTTTAGTCACCCGGACATCGGACCTCTGGCGACTTCTGGATGTTCCGGGAGTCGTCGGGACCTGATTGCCGCGAAACTGCGGCATTCGAGCCGTGAGCGCTGGCTCCGTTCTTGCCTCGGAATGTGTTTCCGATTCGAAGATGGCGCCCTACACCCTGATCGGCACATGAATCTGATTCAACGAGCCAGCCGACATACGCGACTGACCCTGGCCAGCTATCTGGAGCCGACCAGCCCGCCCTTTCTCGTACTGTTCGTGAATTCGATCTGCAACATGAAGTGCGAGCACTGCTTCTACTGGCAGGAGTTGAATCAGCGGGACGACCTGACGACCGAAGAAATCTTCGCGCTGTCGCGATCGCTCGGGCCGATCGAGAACCTGAATCTCTCGGGCGGTGAGCCGTTTCTCCGCAAGGAATGGGGCGCGATCTGCCGCCAGTTCGTCCAGCACAACGGCGTGCGTCAGATCTATACGCCGACCAATGGCTGGTACACGAAGAAGACGATCGAGCAGATCACCGAGCTGCTGAAGGAACCGACGCTTCAACTGATCGCCGTCGAACTCTCGCTCGACGGGATGCCGGAATTCCACGATCGGTTCCGCGTGGCGAATGGCGCATTCGCCCGCGCCATGGAAACCTACGAAGCGCTCGCCGAACTGCAGGCGCGCGACCCGCGGGTGCGTATCCACTCGATCTCGACGGCGACCGACGTCAACATCGACGAGATCCGGACGCTCACCACGTACCTCTTCGAGCGCTGCCCGAAGATGGACCATCACAATCTCGCGCTGATTCGTGGAGACCGCAAGAATCCCGCGCTGCGATGTCCGGACATGATCGCGTACCAGGACCTCTACCAGTACGTGCGTCGCCTGTGGCACCCGCGTGAGCAGGGGCGCTACGGCGCCATCGTCGAGCCGATGCTGCAGTGGGCCAAGGTCGAGACCGTCACGCGAAGCACGCAGGTCGTGCCGTGCAGCGCGGGCGTCCTGACCGGTGTCGTCTACGCGAACGGCGACGTTGGCGTGTGCGAGCTGCACGAACCGCTCGGCAATCTGCGTCAGCGGTCGTTTCCGGAAATCTGGCAGTCGCCGGAGGCGCAGCAGCTGCGACGGTCCATTGCGAACAAGCAGTGCCATTGCACCACCGAGGTCTTCCTCTGGCCGAGTATCGTCTATCAGCCGGTCAGCCTCGCGCGGGCGATGGTCCACGGGAAGGTGTGGCAGCAGGTCGATGCACTGCCGGAAAGCGAGCGTGTGTCAGTACCGCCGGTGGTCTTGACGCCGACGACAACGGCGCCGGCCGCACCCGCGACGCCCTCCAAGCGAACACTGCCAATGGTTCACTGAGGACTGACGCGGCGTGAACGTCATCCTCGGCGTCAACGGAATACGCCTCGTCGCCAACCGGAGCGGCGTTGCCCGCGCGATAGAAGCGTTTCTCGGTTGCCTCGACGAGGTCGAACATCCGTTCACCGACGTGCGCGTATACACGCCCACGCCGCTCGATTCATCGGTGCGGATGCCCTCGTGTGGGCGCAACGTCGTGCTGCGGTCCTCGTTGCCGCCAAGTCTCTGGGAACAAATCACGCTGCCGCTGGCACACGGCTCGCGCGATGTGCTGTTCTGCCCGAGCTATGTGCTTCCAGTGCTGGCGCGCTGCCCGATTCTGCTGGCGCATCACGGGTCATACGAAGGGTACGCGGAGGTCCACCAGGTGTTCTCCCGCTGGGCGCTGCTCAAGACGCGCGTGAGCTATCCGCTCAGCGCGCACCGCGCGACCGTGGTCACGACCGTGAGCAGCTACAGCAAGCAGGACATGGTCCGCTACTACCACCTTGCGCCGGAGCGGATTCACGTCGTGCCTGAGGGCGTCGATACGCGGCGCTTCAAGCCGATTGCGGACGCTGCGCTGCTCTCGCAGTGGAGACGCAAGGTTCTTGGCGAGGACGTCCCGTTCATCCTGTACGTGGGGAAGCCGACGCGGCGCCGAAACCTGCCGAACGTGCTGAAGGCGTTCGCGAAGCTGAAGTCGCACGGACTGCCGCACACGCTGCTGCTGATAGGAACCGCGCTGCCCGGAGTGACCTTCGATCCGCTCATCGCGGAGCTGGGTCTGCGCGACCACGTCATGACGATCGGTCATGCCGGCCACGACGAAATCGCGCTCGCGTACAACGCCGCCGACCTCATGGTGTACCCGTCGTCGTATGAAGGCTTCGGCATGCCTGTGCTCGAAGCGATGGCGTGTGGCACGCCGGTCATTGCCTTGAACAACACCGCCTTCCCGGAGTTCGCGGGCGGCGTCGCGTGTCTACTCCCCGACGCCGAAGTCGAGACACTCGAACGGGGATTCACGGACCTGCTCGCCGATGACGCGCGACGGCGTCAGATGCGAATCGATGGTCCGCGGCGCGCAGCCGCCTACGACTGGCGCATCGTCACGCGGAAGTACCTCGATTTGATGATTCCGCTCGTCGAACGCGTCGGCAAGGCCGCCTGATCGTTCAGCTCGGCACCGCGTCGGCGCCCATGCGAAGCGCATGGACCCGGGGAAGATCCGGCCCGTCCAGACGCACGCGGATTCCCGTTGCCGCAGACAGATAGCACGCCGCCACTGTCTCGATGACGCGTCGGCCCCACTGCGCGTCGCATCGAGGCGCGGTGTTCGTCGCAAACGCCGCGAACGCGTTCCGCAGCACCTCGCGCGTCCCGACGACGTTCGGATCCGCAGGATTGCGAGCGAACGGACGGCGGCTCGCCCCATCCTCGCGCCAGGCGAGACCGGAGGAGCCGTACTCCCAGCGCACGTGCGGCGTGCGCGATCGAAACAGACCGGTCGACAGGCGCGCGCGGCCGCCGAACGACGCGCGGAACGACGCTTGGGAAGTCTCCGCCCGTACTTCGAAATACTGCGTTTCCCCGCGGCAGATGCGGTTCTGCAGGATGTGCGCGAGGCGCCCGCGCGAGAACTCCAGCGTCGCCAGCACCACGGCATCCGACTGACTGTCGCTCCCGCCCGACGACGTCGACGCCTGAACGCTGACCGGTGACTCGTCGAACATCGCCAGCAGGAGATCGACCAGGTGCACGCCTGCTTCGAAGAGCGTGCGCTGCGCCATCCGGCCGCGCCAGCCGGACTCGGCTCCTGGCGGCATCTGCGTGAGCTGCCAGGCCTGCACGAACCGCAGGTCTCCCGTGCCGCCGTCACGCACCTGCTGCAACAAGGCGCGGAAGATCGGCATCTCCTTGAATTCGTGATTCACGGCGACCTGCCGTCCCGCGGCGGCTGCGGCGGCAATCACGCGATCGGCGTCGGCGACGCTGGAGACGAACGGCTTCTCGCACACGACGTGTGCGCCGGCTGCGAGACTGCGAATCGTGTAGTCGGCGTGTGTGTCCGGCGGGGTCGCGACGATCACGACTTCCGGAGAGGCAGTCGCGATCATGATCTCGAAGTCGTCGAAGACGGGAATGCTGTAGCGCGCCGCCGCCCGGGCGCGCCGTCCCGCGTCGGGATCGACTGCACCGACCAGCGACGCTCCGTCGAGATCCTGTAACGCCCGGAGATGCAGTCCGAATCCCGCCTCACCCAGGCCGATCACCGCCACACGCACGGCCGCGATACCCTCGTGTCGATTCGCCGGCTCGGTCAGGACGAGATCACGCCGGCGGCGCTCAGTTGCTGGATCACCAGCGCCGCGGCCTCCTCGGCCGAGACCTGCGTGGTTTCGATCCGCATCTCGGGATGTTCAGGTGCCTCGTACGGAGAGTCGACGCCGGTGAAATTGCGAAGCTCGCCTCGCCGTGCTTTGCGGTAGAGGCCCTTCGGATCGCGTGCCTCGGCAACGGGCAATGGCGTATCGACGAATATCTCGAAGAATTCTCCGACGTCCACCAGATCGCGTGCCATCCGGCGCTCGGCACGGAATGGCGAGATGAACGAGACGAGGACGATGAGCCCGGCGTCGGCCATCAGCCGCGCCACTTCGGCAACCCGGCGGATATTCTCGACACGGTCCGCTTCGGTGAATCCCAGATCTTTGTTGAGGCCGCGGCGCACGTTGTCGCCGTCGAGAAGATAGGTATGACAGCCGAGCGAGTGCAGCCGCTTTTCCACCAGATTCGCAATCGTCGATTTGCCGGCGCCCGACAATCCGGTGAACCACAACACTGCGGGCCGCTGCGCTTTGGCCACGGCACGCGCGTCCTTGTCGACGTCGAACGACTGCCAGTGCACGTTGTGCGACCGCCGCAGCGCGAACTGCAGCAGCGCCGCGCCGACCGTCGCGTTGGTCACCCGATCGATGAGGATCGCGCCTCCGAGATCACGGCTGTCCTGATACGGCTCGAAGACGATCGGGTGCGCGAACTCGAGCCCGCACACCCCGATGTCATTGAGCTCCAGCTGACGGGCGGCGAGATGCTCCAGCGTATTGACGTCGATCCGGTATTTCAGCGGCGCCACCGTCACCGGCACCATCTGCGTTCCCACCTTGGCCAGGTACGACCGGCCTTGCAGCATCGGGCGTTCGTGCATCCAGACGACAGTCGCCTGAAATTGATCGGCGACCTGCGGCGGAGCCTCCGGATGCGCGAGCACACACCCGCGGCTCACGTCGACGTCATCGGCGAGCGTGATCGTGACTGACTGGCCGGCCTCGGCAGCAGTGGCCGGCGTGTCTCCCACGAACAGGCTGGCCACGGAACTGGTGCTTCCCGCCGGCGACACGACGACCGGATCCCCGACGCGTACCGACCCGCTGATGACCATTCCTGCAAAGCCGCGGAAATCCGCCGTCGGCCGGTTGACCCACTGAACGGGCAGCAAAAACGGCTTTCGCGTCAGGTCATCGCCCGCGGGAACGCGCTCGAGGTAATCCAGCAGCGTCGGACCCGTGTACCAGCTCATGATCGTCGAGCGGCGCACCACGTTATCGCCACGAACGGCCGACACGGGAATACACACCACGCTGTCAACGCCGATTCGTCCGGCAAACGCGGTGTAGTCGTTGGCGATCCGTTCGAATACATCGCGCGAGTCGTCGACCAGATCCATCTTGTTGACGACCAGAGCGATGTTGCGGATTCCGAGGAGAGATACGAGATACGTGTGACGTCGGGTCTGGGCCAGGACGCCCTTCCGCGAATCGATCAGGATCACCGCGACATCGGCCGCCGAGGCCCCGGTCACCATGTTCCGCGTGTACTGCTCGTGGCCCGGCGCGTCGATGGCGATGAACTTCCGCTTCTCGGTCGAGAAGAACCGATAGGCGACGTCGATCGTGATGCCTTGCTCGCGTTCAGCGGATAGCCCGTCGAGCAGCAGCGCGAGATCCAGGTCGCCGCCACGCGTGCCGACCTTTCTCGAATCGGCGGCCAGCGTGCTCAGCTCGTCCTCGAAGATTCCTCGTGATTCGTAGAGCAGACGACCGAGCAGCGTCGACTTGCCATCGTCGACGCTCCCGCACGCGATGAAGCGCAACAGACCCGGGCCCGACGGCCGGTCCACGGCGGCATCATCGGGCAACGCAGCGCGAGCAGACGGAGAACTCAGAAGTAACCCTCCTGCTTCTTCTTTTCCATCGATGCCGCCTGGTCGTGATCGATGGCGCGCCCCTGACGCTCGGAGCGTCGAGCCGACCTGATTTCACCGATGAGCGCGGGAAGGGTGGCGGCGTCGCTCTCGATGGCGCCGGTGAGCGGATAACATCCGAGGGTCCTGAAGCGCACCCGTTTCATCTGCGGCCGCTCGTCCGCCGCGAGCGGCAGCCGATCGTCATCGACCATGATCCACATGCCGTCGCGCCACACCACCGGACGCTCCTGCGCGAGATACAGCGGGACGATCGGAACCTGCATCACATGGATGTACTCCCACACGTCGAGCTCGGTCCAGTTCGACAGTGGAAACACCCGAAGACTCTCGCCATGTCCTATCCGCGTGTTGTACACGCGCCACAGCTCCGGGCGCTGCTGTTTCGGGTTCCAGCGGTGCTGCGCCGATCGCACCGAGAAGACGCGCTCTTTCGCGCGCGATTTCTCCTCGTCGCGGCGGGCGCCGCCGAACGCGACGTCGAACCCGTGCGCATCGAGCGCCTGCTTCAGCGCCTGCGTCTTCATGATGTCGGTGTACAACGCCGACCCGTGCTGGAACGGATTGATGCCGGCCTGCAGACCTTCGCGATTGACGTGCACGATCAGCTCGAGCCCATACCGTCGCGCGGTTTCGTCGCGCAAGGCGATCATGTCGCGGAACTTCCACGTGGTGTCGATGTGCAGCAACGGGAACGGGAGGCTCGCCGGGTGAAACGCCTTGCG
>Ga0111539_10006893_pt1 | contig 14595 bp, 11 predicted proteins | sample RhiMethybrSRZTD1_FD_79667 | JGI IMG/M metagenome (GOLD analysis project Ga0111539, IMG submission 79667) | Populus rhizosphere microbial communities from Tennessee, USA - Rhizosphere MetaG P. TD hybrid SRZTD1 (version 2) (version 2) | ecosystem: Host-associated > Plants > Roots > Rhizosphere >... | reverse complement strand
TACGAGATGCCCGTACCGGTCTTCGCTTTCGACCGGACGAACAACTTCGATGGCAAGACACTTTTCTTCTGGGGTGTAGGCAAACCGATCATTCACCGCGATGCTGCCTATTTTGGCTGGGCGAAAGTGGGAAAGTGGGGTGAGCCGGGTGTGCTGGTGAAATCCCAAGGCCAGGTGATGCGCAGTGATAACATTCTGACCGAACGCGATCCGCGCAAGATTCGCTGGCAGGTGTTGCCCGAAGGCGAACTGGGATTGCGGGCGCCGAAGGGTCCCATTGCCGAAGAAACCAATCTGGTCGGCATGAGCGACGGCAAGCTCTACGCCACCTACCGCACGATCGACGGCTACAACTGTCACGCCTACAGTAGCGATGGCGGACGCCACTGGACGCCGCCGCAATATGGAACTTATGCGCCGGGCGGGCGACGCATCAAGCAACCGCGTGCGGCCAACTTCGTCTGGAAGGTGAGCAACGGTAAGTATCTCCAGTGGTACCACAATCACGGAGGTGAGGCGGCCCACTCGCGGGAGTGGACGACGATGGCCACTGGCTACTACCGCAACCGCAACCCCGGCTGGATTTCCGGTGGCATTGAAAAAGACGGCGCGATTCATTGGTCACAGCCAGAGATTCTCCTGTACGACGACGACCCGACGGTTCGGATGAGTTATCCCGACTTCATTGAAAGTGACGGCCGCTACTTCATCACTGAAACGCAAAAATCGGTGGCCCGAGTCCATGAAATCGACCGCACGCTGTTGGAGGGACTTTGGAAGCAGTTTGATAAAGGACAGATCGCTCGTAGTGGCCTGGCTGTGGATCTGGCAGCGAAGGACTGCAGGCCTGGTTCAACCTTTCAGATGCCGGAGCTACAGCGTTTGGACCAAGGCGGTGGCTTCTCTTTGGACTTCTGGATCAAGTTTGACGAGCTATCTCCCGGTCAGGCCGTTTTCGATGCCCGCGACGAGAAAGGCAAGGGCATCGCTGTCACGACCTCGGATCGCTTCACGCTCAAGATCGTCCTTAGTGATGGCCAGCATTCTGCTGATTGGGACAGCGACCCAGGAACTCATGAAGGGACATTGAAGGTCAATGCCTGGCAGCACGTGGTTGTGACGGTAGACGGCGGGCCAAAGATCATAACGTTTGTGATCGATGGCCAGCTAAACGACGGTGGCCCGTTGCGACAGTATGGCTGGGGTCGCTTCAATCCGGAGTTGAGCAATGTGAATGGCAGTTCCGGAAGCGTCCTGGCCAAACACCTGCTCGGGGAGCTCAAGAGCTTCCGCGTTTACAACCGTTATCTGCGAACTTCGGAAGCGGTGGGCAACTTCCGTGCGGAAAGACCCTGAAACGTGCAATTCAGACTTCTGGGAACCAATCTGGATCCGGTTTCGCAACAACTGATGGGAGAAGCACCGTCGATGTTTACAGCGGATTCTCCGCACAGCATCTGCAACGTGAATCACTTTGTGCGCTTTCCAGACTACTCCGCCAGGGCTTCCTGAACCACGTCTGAAGCAGCCTCTTTCCCAAACTCCCCTTCCCATCGGGCAACCACGACCGTCGCCAGACAATTGCCGATGACGTTCACTGAAGTTCGAGCCATGTCCATCAGCTCGTCAATACCCAGAATAATGAAGATCGGCTCGACTGGAAGATTGAATGAGGCGGCTGTTCCGAGAAGGATGACCAACGAAGCTCGAGGCACGCCAGCTACACCCTTACTGGTAAGCATCAAGGTGAAAACCATCAGCAGCTGCTGGCCCCAGCTCATCGAGATTCCTGCGGCTTGGGCAACGAATACCGAGGCGAGAGACAGGTACAGGGTCGTCCCATCGAGGTTGAAACTGTAGCCGGTTGGCATCACGAAAGCGACGATCTGGCGCGGAACACCAAGCGCTTCCATGCCCTCCATGGCCCTTGGCAAAGCAGCCTCGGAGCTGGTAGTGGCGAACGCGATCGACACCGGTTCTGCGATCGCACTGACAAACCGCCTCAATGGAACCCGAGCCAGCAGAGCGACTGGGAAAAGAACCAGAAGAAGGAACGCAAATAAGGCAACGTAAAGCGTGGCCAGGAGTTTGAACAAATTCACCAGAATTCCGAGTCCCATATGACCTACGGTATAGGCAATCGCTGCGCCGACACCAATCGGCGCATAGAACATGACGATGTTCGTGAACTTGAACATCGTTTCGGAAAGAGATTCTGCAAAGGAGAGCATCGGTTTTCGCCTCTGCTCGCTCAGCAGCGCCAGTGCGATGCCAAACACGATGCTGAAAACCACAATCTGAAGTACTTCGCCCTCCACGACCGATTTGGCGAAGTTCTCTGGAAAGACGTGGAGAATAATCTCAGCCGCAGTCTGCTTGGTGGCTTTGAGCTCTTCCGTTCCCGCACGAGGAGGCAAGTTGATTCCGACGCCCGCCTTGCTCAGGTTAATGGCTGCCAGGCCAATAAACAGCGCCAGTGTGGTCACCACTTCAAAATAAATGAGCGCTTTCATGGCCATTCGTCCCACCTGCTTGAGGTTCGAGTGGCCTGCAATGCCCACTACCAGCGTGCTGAACAACAGGGGAGCGATAACCGTCTTGATCAACCGCAAGAAGACGAGGCTCAGCACCCTGAGATTTAAAGCGAACTGCGGCCAGTCGTGGCCGATCTCCGCTCCGACCACCATGCTGACCAGAATCCAGGTTGTCAGCGATTTTCGTATGACCCCATAGGCCAAGAGTCCCGACAGGAATCCCCAGCGACTGAATCTTAGAAGTCCGGGAGAAACCTCCATGCCACCGAAATGATTGGCAACCGCAAGAATGGCCGCAATCGTCATCGCCAGGAGTGTGGCCAGCTGAATTCGAGTCTTCATCGTCCTCCTTTGTGTCTCATCAAAGCCTGACAGGATCCTCAACACCTGGCTCGGATAGCTGGTTCCGTAACCCTCATCTGTCTTGGGGCGCCGCTGAAGAGCCGGCTCTGACCCAGCCACACAGGCCAAAGCGTGTGGGCAACCAAGACCGCAACAATCGCCACCAAGATAGTCAGCGGCATCCCAACCGGATGAAGTCCGCGAACTGACAGTGGCCGGAACTATACATCAGCAGATTGCCGTGATGCCCAACCGGAGTTAGAAGTGAGGCAATGGCAGACATCGCGACGTGGACGACAAATGGCAACCGAAACCGTCCCAACATCTGCGCCGGGGTACACGGGGCCGGTTGCGAAAAGCATAGCATTAGCAGGATTGAATCTGCTCTCATCTTCATGACAGGGATGGGCAGCAAATTTGTACGTCGTGAAACCACATACTCTCGAGTAGTCGCGGGATCAACCCAGGCCGTAATCTTCAGCACGCATAGCCGCAAGTGGAGAGGTGGGCGGAAGGAAGGGGTCTTGCACGGTACGTATCCATTGGCCTGCGCCAGTGCAGTGCTCGTCGAACGATGTGGAGGGCAGGCAGAAACACCATCTGCCCAGTCCTAAAGCCAACAGGTCTCGAATAACGCGACGACGTTTACCGATCCGGCTCAATCGTTGTATTGTCACACATTTGGAAATTGACAAAAGTGAGAGTCAGATTCGGGTTGGATAACGATCAATCCGAACAAGGAAATGTCAGAAGGTTTGGATGGAGGTTGCGTTGGCGGCGTGAGCTGGAGGTCGAGAGGCGTCGTGAGTAAAAAACTTGTGATTCTTGCATTTGGAATACTTGTCATTCTGGCAAACCCAGATCTCGTTCCGACAGACGGAAGAGCCCCCAGCAAAAAGCCATTTCAATCTTGGGTCAAGAAGGGTCGAATCATCGCGCCTGGCTTTGCCGGGCCTCAATCTCAGAGTCGCGTCTCCGCCCCTTCCATTGTGCGCTTGAAGAACGGCCAGCTGCGCATGTACTTTTGGGCTACGGGTGGAGGCCGTCACTACATCTACGCTGCAGAGGCCTCTCCCAAGAATCTCTACGACTGGAAGCTTGTCGGTGCAGAGCCCGTGCTCGGCCCGTCACCCAGTGGAAATATTAATGACAAGGGACCGAGCTTTCCCTGGGTGGTTCAGCAGGACGACCGCTGGCTCATGTACTACGTCACCTGGGGGTCCTGGGCGCCACCCGATGAACTCTCCAACCGCACTGGCCTGGCAATCAGCGACGATGAAGGCATTCATTGGAAGGTATTGAAGGAGCCCTTGCTGCCACTTGGAAAGCCGGGAGAATACGACGCGGGCGTAACAGGTTCTGTGGCTGTTCTAAAAACCGGTCCGCAGACCTACCAGATGTGGTACACGGCCGGGGAGCGCTATGCCATCCTGGACTGGATCAGCCCTGGATTCAAGCGCGGGATTGTTCATATCGGCCACGCCGTTTCTGGGGATGGTATCGATTGGGTCAAGCGTCAAAAGCCGGTCCTGTCACCGAGGCTGGACGCCGTCAAGCCGTATGAAGCTGTGGTTTCAAAGCCGGGAATTATTCTCATGAACGGCACGTATCATATGTGGCTAAGCGTTTTCACCATGCAAGAAGGAGGAGGCTATCGCCTCAATTACGCGCGCTCCAGGGATGGGCTCGCTTGGGAGCGGTTTGCCAATGAAGAAGTGATGCCGCTCACGCCTGGAGGCTTTGACTCGAATCATCAGTCTTACGCAAATGTCATCGAGCATGGCGACGAACTCTGGATGTTCTACGTCGGCAACACATTTGGCGCGACAGGGATCGGCCTTGCCACGATGAAGAAATCAGATTTGAGATGATTGGAATGCCTTGATCCAGAGCGGTGATCTGGAAGCATGCCAACTGACTCAGGGGAACTCTTTACCTTCAGCGGTCGGCGCGCCATGAATCTCTCCCTGTAGATCTCGAATGATTCTCTTTAACAGTCGCTTCCTTGCTCTGGCCTGTTTGCTATTTATAGGAGTCACGTCGACACCGTCGGCCGGTGGCGAGGACTCATTGGTGTTGCGTGGCGGCCAGCTCTTTGATTCCGTGAAAGCCGAGCTGAGACCCCTCGGCGCGGTCGTCATCGAGGACGAGCGTATCAAAGCAGTGGTGCCCGCTGGACAGCAAGTTTCAATTCCTCGGGGCGCCCGCGTGATCGATACCCGGGGCAAGTTTCTGATCCCCGGTCTCATCGACGCCCATGTACACCTGGTACATATCCTCAACAGTGCTCATTTGACGGGCGATGAAATCCTGCCCTTGTATCTGGCCAACGGTGTAACAACCCTTCGTGATGTGGGAGACGAAATCGTCGCAGAATCGTTGGTGGCGAAACATAGCCGGAATCATCCGGATACTTCGCCGCGGATCTTTCTGGGCAGCCCTTTGGTGGACGCCGATCCACCCTACCATCGGCTGATCGGTCGTGCCGTTAAGGAGCCCGACGAGGTTCCCGCTTTCGTTGACGACATGCTGCAGTGGGGAGTGCAGACCTTCAAGATCTATGTCGGCACCCAACGGCCCGTGGGCAAGCGACTCATCGAGGAGGTACACCGTCACGGAAAATGGGTGACCGGCCATTTGGGCAAGTATCGAGCTCAGGATGCTGTTGAAGACGGTATTGATAGTCTGGAGCACATCTCGTCGGTGTTCGACTTCATTCTGCCCGAAGACAGGCCCGTGATGCCGCCTCTGGACGAAAGAGGCCGCTATTCCCCACAAGAGCTGGCTGATCTGCGATTCCAGGTGCAGTTGGCAGAGGGCAGTGCAGACATGACGCATCCGCGCGTCCAGAGCCTGATTGAGCGGTTAGTGCAGCGGAAGGTCACGGTGGATCCCACGCTGGTGGTTTTTCGCAACTGGATGCTTCTGCGGGATCTGCCTGAGGTTTACGACAATCCAGATGTGATGGCCATGCCACAGCGGCTCCAGCAGATCTGGAACGAGTCCAGTCGTGCTTCTGCACCGACGCCGGAGAGCCTGCCTTTGCGACAGAAGATATTCCGCAAGCAACAGGAACTCACCGGCCGCCTCTTCCGTTCAGGCGTCTCCTTGCTCGTTGGCACCGACGCTCCAGTAGCTTTCTGTCCACCTGGGTTTGCCATTCATCAAGAGTTGGCTTTGCTGGTGGAATCTGGAATCTCGCCTGCGGCGGCCTTGCAAATGGCCACGTTGAATAATGCGAGAGCATTGCAGCAGGATTGTAGCCTGGGCAGCATCGAGGCGGGCAAGCTGGCGGATCTGGTGGTTCTCGACGCCAATCCTCTGGACGAGATCGCGAACTCTCGAAAGATCCACAGCATCATTCGTGGAGGTAAGTTATCCGACAAGCAGGTTCTATTGAAGCTTGTGCCAGAGGAGTAAACAATCAGGGCTCGGAACGACATGCCCCACCGCTCGCGCGTTGGGCGAAACCCGCGCTGCAAGGTCTGGAATCACAATGTCGCCTCTCTGGGTGCCCCCCTTCCGCATTCTGGAAGAAGTTTGTGAATCTGTGGTGTTGCTGCCGACACGGTCAGAAACGCAGATGCAGCAAGGTAGGTGATTGGCGGGGAGGAAGTGTGAGAATGAACAAGCTGTCGTACTCGGAAGTCTCGAGAGCCACCGGTTCGCTCGCACCAAATTGTTCCAGTATCTTGGGGACCGTGCTCCGATGGCCAACAACCATCACCACTTCCGTCGGGTGTTTTTGCTGAATCTCTTTCACGACGCCATCAACGTCCGTTTGTTCATAAGCACGCGTCTCGATCTTCAACAAATCTGCCAGAGGCGCGGCGGTTTGAATTGTCCGCTTGAATTGGGTTGTGTAGATAGCTCTGATGCCGACGTCCTTCAGGACATGGGCGAGCCTCTTGGCCTGATCCTCTCCCGTGGGCGACAAGACCGCGTCGTCGGTGTCGTCAATCTTGTCGGCGTGCCGGACGACGACGACCGTGCGCTGTCCGAAACCGGGCAGCGACCCTACGAGCAGAAGCAAAAGGAAAACAACAACCTTCGATAAAGGGCGTTTCCACATTTGTTAGGGTCCTTTTTCTTTGAGAAGGCGAGACAGTTGTTTTGTGAGGCCGGAGAGCCCGGGCAGATTGTGCCATATTTGAGATCCCAGGTGCCGAGTTGAGGCTTCCCCCAAGTTTCGTGAGACAAACGGGCGATCCACGCCGCCGCTCGATTTGACCAAGGAGAAATTCTCCCACAGCTTGAATTGGCGCAAAATGACGGTCGTCAAGTGATGAGTGCGAGGTCGCCCCCAAACACAAGACCTTCAGAGCATCGTCAGCCCTGGGGCCCGGCTGGAGATGGTATACTCGCCACCCATGAAAGATAAGCTCGATCGTTAGCGTGCGAGGGTCACGACGTCTTGCCTTCGCCCGACTCCGGAGCAATTGCCAGCATGAAACGCTTCCTCACGTCGTTTACTTGCCTGCAAAAGTGGGTACTTCTGCTCACAGCCGGAGCTCTTGCTCAGGCAAATTCCGCAGTGCCCCTGCGTGTCGGAACCATCCGCCAGCTCTTCGTAGATGAGTTTCTCATTGCGAGCAAGCAGAATGTTGACCTCAAGCTCAACAACCCGATGGCTCGCGAAGTGGTGTTGCGCGCCGAAAAGCCGTGGGAAGGACAGAGCATGACGTATCCCTGCGTGTTCAAGGACGGCGACACGTTTCGTCTGTACTATCGAGCCAGTGGTCCTCCGCTAGGTTCGCCACCTAAGCGGGAGGAAGGTGACAAGAGACAGATGATGTGGAGCTACACAGCGTTGGCGGAGAGTGCCGATGGGATTCAGTGGAACAAGCCCAATCTGGGCGTTGTTGATTTTCAAGGCAACAAGCAAAACAACCTGATTTGGCCTGTCGGCGGCCAACCCGGGTCGGACATCTTTCCGTTCAAAGACTCTAATCCCCAGGCCTTGCCGGAAGAACGTTACAAGGCTTTGGCGAACGTGGGCGAGCACCAGCTTGTGGCCTTGGCTTCCCCGGATGGCATCCGTTGGCGCTTGCTTCAGAAAGAGCCCGTGTTGGCTTATCTTCCGGGAAACCCGATGATGGATCCCCCAAATCTGGCATTCTGGGATGAAAATCAACAGCAGTATGTCGCCTATCTGCGGAATTGGTTGAACTATCGCATTCGTGGCTTCCGCCGCTCCACTTCAAAGGACTTTCGGCACTGGTCGACTCCAGTTGAAATCGACTTGGGCGGCAGCGAAATCGAGCACCTCTATACGAACATGACGACGCCTTACGAGCGAGCGCCAGGCATCTATTTCATGTTCGCCAAGCGGTTCGTTCCCTGGCGCAAGACCGACGCCAAGTGGCCCTATGAGGGCTTGTCCGAAACCGTTCTCCTCTCCAGCCGCGATGGACAACGTTTCGAACGAACGTTTATGGAACCGTTTGTGCGCCCGGGTCTTGATCCACTCAACTGGCATGACCGAGCCATCATGATGGCCCGGGGAATTCTACAAACGTCGCCGACGGAACTCTCCCTCTATTACTTTGAGCACTATCGTTCCGACTCGATTCAGTTGCGCCGCGCGACGGTCCGTCCGGACGGATTCATCAGCGTGTCAGCGCCGTATTCGGGCGGCGAATTCACGACCAAGCCTCTAATTATGGAAGGGGCTGAACTGGAGTTGAATTTCTCGTCCTCGGTTACAGGTTCGATTCGAGTGGAGGTTCAGGACGAAACGGGAAAGTCGATTCCAGGCTTCAGGCTGCAGGATTGTGACGAGATCTTCGGCGATCAGCTTGAACGGGTCGTAACCTGGCGCAGAGGGCACGCCGATGTGCTTGACGAGAATTTGAAGGAAATCCCTAACAAGCCCTCGGACCTGTCGCGAGCTCTGAGAGGGAAGACAATCCGGCTGCGCTTCGTGATGAAGGCCGCTGATCTGTACTCGTTTCGATTTCGCTAGCCGATGCGCATCTGGAATCCGTATGGCATGGAAGGCCAGCAGAATGGGGTGGCGATCTACGGCAGCGAAGGTGTCATGCACATTGGTCGTTGGGCTTCAGAGGGCCGGCGACAGCATGGCTATCGATCTATGACCGTCAGCACAAGCTCGCCCTTGAAGACTACGATTACGAGGATCACAACTGGCACGCTCGAGACTTTCTCGACTGCATCCGCTCCCGCAAAGCGCCCAACGCAGAAATTGCCATCGGCCACACTTCCACACTGCACGCGCACCTAGCCAATATTGTCGTGCGCACAGGTCAGCCACTGAAATTTGACGCCAACCTGGAAACAGTCTTCGGCAGCGAGTCGGCCCAGGAGTTCCTTGGTCGAAACCCTTGATTGATTGCATGCAATACATGGTATAAATGCACACAATTCAAGGTGGCAAGAATTGAGGGTTGTCGTGCATGAACGAGGCACAGAGGCTTCTCCATCTTGATGCTCGAAGCGACCTCGAGCACAGAACTGGCTCCTTTGCCGTGATTGGGGTTGGAACGGCGGTCTGTCTCGCACAGGTATGAACCCATCGAAAATAGAAGAGAAGGCCAGACTCGGTGTATCGCGAGTTCCTAAGTCTCTGGAACTCTACGATCGCGCCAAAGAGCTCATAGCAGGACGAACTCACCTGTTCGGCCGGCGGGCCGAGATGCACGCTTACGGTATTTCGCCGATTTACAGTGCCCGACAGCAGGGCGGGTATTTTTGGGATGTGGATGGCCACAAGTACATTGACTTTAACATGGGCGCCGGCGCGGTCCTTCTCGGCCATGCTTATCCAACGGTCGTACGAGCAGTCCAAGACCAGGCCGCTCAAGTAACCGGGCTCAGCATTAACCATCCGCTCGAACTGGAGACTGCTGAACTCCTCGCAGAGCTCGTACCTTGCGCCGAAATGGTCCGGTTCTGTAAGGGGGGTGGCGAGGCGAACGCCGTGGCTGTCCGTATAGCCAGAGCCGCAACGGGGCGTGACAAAGTCGCTTTCTGCGGATACCACGGCTGGCATGACTGGTATCTCGCGGCCAACCTGGCATCGGAGTCAACACTGTCGAAACATTTGTTGCCGGGGATCACACCTCGCGGTGTGCCGCGAGAACTGGAAGGAACAGCATTGCCGTTCGAGTACAACAACCTCGACTCGCTACGCCAGGTTCTGAAGGACCATTCGGGTGAGGTGGCGTGCGTGATTCTCGAAGCTGCCCGGAGTTACTTACCCGAGGCGGGATTTTTGGAGGGCGTTAGAGATCTGACGCGGCAACAGGGTGCCGTTCTCATCTTTGACGAAGTGGTGACTGGTTTCCGCATTGCACGAGGCGGTGCTCAGGAGTACTACAACGTCATTCCCGACATGGCTACCTTCGCCAAGTGCATTTCGAATGGATTTGCGCTGGGCGCGGTAGCAGGGAAGAGAGCAGTGATGGAAGTGGCCGTGGACAGTTTCATTAGCAGCGTCTATTGGGCCGAAGCGACCGGGTTGGCTGCCGGGAAAGCCACTTTGAGAGAGTATCTGAATCAACCTGTCTGCGCTGCCGTTCAAGATTTCGGCAAGACCTTCGTTGTGGGTTGTCTCCGGGTCATTGCGGAATGCGGAGTCCCCGCATCGATGATCGGGCTCCCTTTCTTTCCATCCCTCGCCTTTCGAAATCTTGCACCTGAGTTGCTGGACCCTCTGGTGACTCTCTATATGCAGGAAACGGCCAAGCGCGGCCTTTTCGGGGGCCCGGGACACTTCTTCTGTTTTCAGCATACGCAGAGTGATTTAGCGGCTGTGGTGGAGATCATTGGTGCTGCCTTGGCCACCATCCGCAAGGCCCTCGACGAAGGCGACATTTCGAAGTATCTGGAGTGCCCTGTGCGACAGTCCGGATTCCGGCGCTTGGTGTAGCCCTCGAAGCCTCCAGCACCAGGCTCTTACACCTTCAGGGCTGCAGACGGTGGTTTGTCGTGATGCTTCACAGCTACGGACTCAACTACCGAAGACCCAAACTGAAAAGTGCGTTCAAACGGATGACACACGGAGTTCACGCTCAGTGGGTACGATAAATGTGCAAGGCCGACAATGGAGCCGGCATGGCGATGAGACAAGGATGAACCGTCGGGTGGCGATCAATCTCATGACTCGTTCTCTGGCCGTCGGGCTGGCTTTCCGACGACGTACCGTTGCTGCGGCCTCTTCGACGAGATATCAGGAATTGAAGCGATATGCCGCTCCGGAAGCACGTCAGGCGGTGGCTGTGGACTCCAAATGCTTCTACGCGATCGGAAACAGCAGTGTCGCCAAGTACAGCAAGGAGTCGGGAACGCGTATCGCCGGCTGGGAGTGTCCTGAAGGAAAACCTCTTATCCATTTGAACAGCGGGTTGGTGCTCGATGGAAGGCTCTACTGCGCGCACTCCAACTACCCAGCGGTGCCCATGACGGGTTCCATCGAAATCTGGGACACCCGCACAATGAAACATGTCGGGAACCACAGTTTTGGTATTGGTATGGGTTCGACAACCTGGGCCGACTTCTACCGAGAGCACTGGTACGTGGGCTTTGCGCACTACCAAAACAAGGGTGCCGAGCCTAACCGAGATCCGAGTTGGACCAGTGTCGTCAAGTTCACCAACGACTGGAATCAACTCGAAGGGTGGGTGTTCCCGCCGGAAGTCATCCAACGCTTCGCCGGCTACAGCTGCTCTGGCGGTGTCATCGACGACCAGGGCCTGCTGTACTGTACCGGTCACGACGCACCAGAGATCTATGTACTCAAGTTCCCGGATGGTGGATCCATCTTGGAACTGGTCGAAGTCGTCGAGGTTACCTTTCCAGGTCAGGGCATCGCCTGGGATAGATCCAGTCCTGGTACCCTCTATTCCATCTCCAAAGCGAGCCGCCAGGTCATTGTTTCTCGAATCAGCCGGTCGCAAACACGGACGTGACGAGGTACGAGTGAGACCCAGCGGTTGCGACATTCCTCGATGCCGTGCTCGGAATCGAACGTTATGACGAGAGAACAAGAGATGCCGTCGACGTCGATGAACGTGAACGCTGCCAGACACGCAACCGTCGCGCAACCAGCAACGTTTGTGCTTGACAAGTGCTCGCACTTGGTTGCATATGTCATGCATTGCATGCAATCCATTTCAAGATGAAGCCGAGGGTGTTTCGGATGACCTTTCCCGAGAGAAAACTAACTCTCAGTGAGCAAGCCTACTATGAGATCAAGCGGATGATTGCGCAACGCGAGATTCTCCCGGGCGCTGCGCTGGTCCTGCAATCACTGGCGACAAAACTGGGAATGAGCCGAATGCCCGTTGTCGAGGCGATCCGCCGCCTGGAGCGTGACGGGTTGGTGACGCTCGTGCCCCAGTGGGGGGCGACCGTCAAGGTTTGGTCGCTGGACGAGATCCGGGAGGCCCACTCTATTCGACGGGCGTTGGAAGGCGAGGCGGCGCGACTGTTCGTGAAGCGCGCCACACCTGAAGACAAGCGTCGGCTGGCTGAACTCAGTGACAGGTTTGACCGATGGGCCACCAAGGACACTTTCAAATGCGATGAGGCCGACCTGGAATTTCATCTACACATCGTCCGCAGCACCCGATATCAGCGTCTATACGAACTGGTTGAGAATTCCAAGATTGAGACAACGATCATTTCGGGAGTCTCCCTGGCTCTCAATGAGAATATGGACAAGAGGGTCAAGGGGTATGCGAAGGGTGTTGGGATCCACAGACAGGTGGTGAAGGCTCTGCTTGGAAAGGACCCGGAAGCGGCAGCAGGTGCCATCTGGAAGCATATCGACTCAAGCCTGGATGTCATTGTCAAACTCGACGAGCAAATGCGCACCCGGCAAGTGAAGCGCACCGGTACGCAATGAGAATTGTCTTTGAATAGTCTGTTGCTCGAAGTATCGTTTTATCAATACTAAACAATGCCTTACAGAATTAGAAGGACCACTGGTTTCGATCTTGATCGTCTTATCGAGCAAGCTGTAGGTCTGTATTTTGGTTCTCCGATTACATTTGTTACGGGGCCAAATACGGCCCTTGGAGGGGAGGGACAATGAAAGGCAAATTCCTGTTTTTGGTGCTGCTTTTGGGCTCGCTGTCGTTGTTCTGCGAAGTGGCGGTCGCACAAAGGACAACCGCCAACATCTATGGACTGGTCAAAGATACATCGGGAGCAGTGGTGCCGGGAATCACGGTTACCTTGCTGAACGAGTTGACCGGTACTGAACAGAAGGTGACGACGAACGAAGGAGGGGAGTTCTCCGCAACGTTTTTGCCTATCGGCCGGTACACCATCACGGTCAGTGCACAGGGGTTCAAGACTTACGTGCAGAAAGACCTTGAACTCACAGCGGGACAGCAGATCCGTTATCCCATTACTTTGGAACTCGGCGAGATCACCGAAAAGATCGAAGTGACTGCCGAAGCGCCACTGCTGCAGAACGCCTCGGTGCAGCTCACGGACAGCATAACGCCGCAGCAGATTCAGGAGTTGCCTCAGGCTCGCCGCGATTTCACCCAGCTACTCACCTTGCAGACGGGCGTGGTGCGGAACACCACCGAGTATGTCCAGATCAACGGACTGGCCGGAGTCGGAATCACAGTGACCGTAGATGGCGTGGATGCAGGTGGGGACTCCGAGAGCTCCTCGCTCTCGGCGTTCCAGGGTGCCAACGTCATCAACGTGCTGAGCCAGGAGGCCATCCAGGAAGTGAATGTTGCCAAGGGCGTGATTTCTGCCGAGATCGGTCGCGCGTTTAGCGGAAACATCAATCTCATCAGCAAGGGCGGAACGAACCAATTTCACGGTTCCTTGTTTGAGAATTGGCAGAACGACGTTCTGAATGCTCGTAACGCTCTGTTGGCTCCCACTGCCCGGAAGCCCCCCATTCGGTTTAACCAGTTCGGCGGCTCCGTGGGTGGCCCAGTCATTAAGGACAAAGCATTCTTCTTTTTCGCCTACGAAGGCTACCGGCAGAGTAACTTTGTGCTGGTGACAGGACAACACCCGACACCAGAGTTCAAGGCTCAAGCGATCGCCGCCGTTCCTGCCTATAAGGACATCCTCTCACAGTTCCCGAATCCAACGGAACCTTACGCGACCGGTGCGGCCAGCGGCCTTTATCGAGGAGCGTCGGCAGATCAAGGCGATGACGATCACTTCGTCTTCCGAGGTGACTACAATCTCAGCTCTAATGATCGACTGTCCGGCCGCTACACGCGTGGAAGACCCTTCAGGAATCAGCCATCCGCCCAACCGGCAAATCGCCAGTCGTACACCTATGCTGCCGACTCGGCTAACCTGAGTTGGGTTCATTCTGCTCCAAGTTGGACCAGCGAGACTCGGGCGGGTCTGAACTATACAGACGCCAAACGTTTGCAGGAGGCTTTTGTTGCGAAAGTTCCCGGGGTCAGTGTTCAGGGGGCGAACTTTTCTATTGGAGCTGAGTTTCTGACGCTGACTGGGCACACCTACAGTATTGAAGAAGTGGTCAGCAAGCCCATCGGACGGCACACGATCAAGTTTGGAGGTAGTTACTTTGTCCAGGCTCCCGGCCGCTCCGACGAAGAGATTCCAGTTTTCACTTACCCAAACCCTGCCGCGTTCCTCGCCAACACGCCCAGCCAGGTTCAGTTTACTTTTGGAGTTCCGCGTTTCTACGGCAAGACCTGGAACACGGCGGCTTTCGTCCAGGATGACTTCAAGATACGACCGAACC
>Ga0111539_10006891_pt1 | contig 14596 bp, 15 predicted proteins | sample RhiMethybrSRZTD1_FD_79667 | JGI IMG/M metagenome (GOLD analysis project Ga0111539, IMG submission 79667) | Populus rhizosphere microbial communities from Tennessee, USA - Rhizosphere MetaG P. TD hybrid SRZTD1 (version 2) (version 2) | ecosystem: Host-associated > Plants > Roots > Rhizosphere >... | reverse complement strand
GGTGTTCGTGATCGAGCCCATCCAGGGTCCCCGGCACACGCTCGTCATCCCGAAGCGCACGTTCGAGGATCCCGATTTCACGTTGCTCTGCGACGCGCGACTCGTCGAGGCGCTGCAAAGCGCCCTCGACACCCGGCTCGTGTTGACGCCGGAGGGGCCAAATAGCCTTCGCATGCGTCCATGGCCGCGTGCATATCACCTCGACGGCCGGCGGGTTCGTGCTGACGCAGTAAGACGCTCCCGGCTTACCGGGGCACAGAGCTAGGCGTGGTAAAGCTGCCGCCCCAGACGTCGGCCAGCAGCAGGTCCTGACAGAGCCATACGAGAGCTGTTCATCCGACAGCCGCGATCATCACGCGGCTCACGATTGGCAGCCTTGCAAAGCGGACAACATCGCCGCGCATCTATACCACCCTCTGGGGGCACCAGCGATGAATCCGGACGTTGCCAGCAGCATCAGGGCGAAGATTGCCACAGGCCGGCTGCCGCTCCCAGCTAATCCGCCGGGCAAGATGTGGGTCGGCCCGGGCAATGTCCGTCCCTGCGACGGCTGTGATCAGCCGATCACGGACGCTGAGATGGAGTACGAGACCGATCTCCCGACCGGCCAGACGATACGGTTTCACAGGCCGTGCTTTGAGGCCTGGCAAACCGAGGGAGCAGGCGCTTGCAGTTTCCGCGGCATGCCCGTCTGCGCCTACTGTGGAAAGCCGATTGAGCCGACAGAAAGCAAGGTGACGGTTGAGGGCGAGGTCTATCACGGGATCTGCTGGGAGCGTACAAGCCGGCGCCGATAGCATCACGCCCGGCCCTCGCCGCCTCTCCAGCACGTCCGCCGCGCTCATTCGATGATCTGGTCCGCGCGCAGGAGCAGCGCCGACGGGATCATCAACCCCAGCGTCCGCGCGGTCTTGAGATTGATCACCAGCTGGAACTTGGTCGGCTGCTCGACGGGGAGATCGGCGGGGCTGGCGCCCTTGAGGATCCGATCCACCTGGACTGCGGCGCGGCGCCAGGCGATCGATGTCATCGCCGTAGTTCATCAGCCCGCCGGCCTCGGCGAACCCGCTCTCCGATGACAGGACCGGCACGCGATGCTTGAGCGCGAGCCGGGCCAGGCGCCCGTTGAGCGACTGGAACAGGGCGCTCTGGACCGTGACGATGGCTCCCGCCCGGACTCTCGTCGCGTCACGAAACGCGGTGTCGAGCGCCTCGGCACCAGCCACCTCGACCGGAAATAGCTGGATGCCGAGCGTGCGGGCGGCGTCCTGACTGACGGCGAGATGACGCTCGACTGCGGGGCGGCCGGCGGCCGCATTCCAGAGGATGGCGACACGGCCGACCCGGGGGAGCGCCTCGTTGAGCAACTCCAGTCGCTTGGTGCTGAGCTCGGGAGACAGGATCGCCTGCCCCGTGATGTTCGCACCCGGGCGCGCGAGACTCTGGACGACGCCGAGTCCGACGGGATCGACCGAGACCGCCATGACGATCGGGATCGTGGCGGTCGCGCGCTTGGCCGCAACCGCCGCACCGCTGGTGCCCGTCACGATGACGTCGGGCTGGGACGCGGCCAGCTCGGCCGCCAGCACTTCCAATCGCTCGGCCTGGCCCTCGGCGCTCCGGAAGTCGACAGCGAGCGTCTGACCCTCGACCCATCCGAGCTCGCGGAGGGCGCTCCGGAAGGCCCCGACGGGCGGGGTCGCCGAGGTCAGATGAAGGATCGCGACGCGATATACCCGGCCCGGCTGCTGGGCCCCGGCGCCGAGAGGGACGGCGACCGCACCGGACAGCGACATCAGCAAGAAGCGGCGGCGCGTCATTGCGGCACCGTATCACGGTGCGAGGCTCGCGGACCGTGCTTGGCCCAGCCGCGCGACCGACGTAGGATGGGCGTCGTGCCCACCTCGGCCCGTCCGCACCCGAGCCTCAACGCGATGCTGCTGTGCGACCTGACCATCCGTGAGCACGCCACCGGCAAGATGAGCCTCATCGGCATCTTCGAAAACATCAGCGCGGCACGCTTTCCCGTCGTGCATCGCGCGCTCACCGTGTACGCCAAGCTGGCCGATGCCGAGGGCGAGTATGGCATCCGCCTGGAGCTGATCCGGCTGGACGACAGTCACGTCGTGGCGCAGGGCACGCTGCGCGCGGGCTTCGCCGACCGCATGACGCCGGGCGAGCTCACCGTCAACCTCGAGAATCTCGCGTTCGAGCGGCCCGGGCGCTACGAGTTCCGCCTGTACGCCGACGACCGCTTCGTCGCCGGCAAGTCCTTCACGGTCATCCAGTCGGCGCCGGCGCCCGCCCCCAGCTGATGCGCGTTCTGATCCTGACCGCCAGCTACGGCTCCGGCCACAATGCCGCCGCCCACAGCCTGGCCACGGCCTTCGCCGAGCGCGGCGACACCGTGACGGTCGTCGACCACTTCCGCGAGCTGGTGCACCCGCTCTTCGACCGCGCCAGCCGCGCGACGTACATGGCCCTGCTGCGCTGGGCCCCGATGCTGTGGGGCGCCGCCTACACTCTGGGCGACTGGCTGCCGAGCGATTCACCCCTGGCCTTCGGGATGACCCGGATCGGCACGGGCCGGCTCGCCGCGCTGCTCGACGCGCTGGCGCCCGACGCCGTCGTGTCCGTGCACGCCACGCCGGCCGCGGCGATGTCCGCGCTCGCTGCCGAGGGTCGGCGGGTGCCTCCGCACACCACCGTCGTGACCGATTTCGTCGCCCACAGCCAGTGGCTGGCGCGGGGCATCGACCGCTACTGCGTGGCCGACGCCGACGTCGGCCACGAGTTCGTCGCGCGGGGCATCCCGCGCGAGCGTGTGGTCGTCACGGGGGTGCCGGTGCGGGCTGAGTTCGACACCGCCTTCGACGGCGTGACGGCGCGACAGGCCCTGGGATTGACCGCGAGCCTGCCCGTCGTGGTGGCCATGGCCGGTTCGAACGGCAGCGTCGGCCGGCTCCCGGATGTGGCGTGGGCGCTGACGCGGCTGAGCCGTCCGGTCCAGGGCGTGCTCGTCACCGGCCACGACGCCGCGCTCGCGGAGTCCTTGACGCGCCAGACCGCCGGCACCGGCGTACGCGTCCTCGGCTTCGTGCCCGAGGTCCGCTCGCTCATGGGCGCCGCCGACCTGCTCATCACCAAGGCCGGCGGGATGACGCTGGCCGAGGCGATCGCGGCCGAGCTGCCGATGCTGCTCTACGGCTCGCTGCCCGGGCAGGAGCGCCACAACGAGCGCTTCGCAACCCGAGCCGGCATCGCGCTGGCAGCCCGCAGCAAGCACGAGCTGCTCCGGCGCCTCGAGCGCGCGCTGTCCGAGCCCGAGATGATCGAGCACCTGCGCGAGTCCGTCCGGCGCGTGCGCCATCCGCACGCGGCCCAGCGCATCGTCGCCGCCGTGGTCGAGCGCAGCCGGTTGCGCTCGTGATCGCGCGCGCGCTCGGGCTGGGCGCCGCCGCCTGGATCGGCTGGGCGTGGCTTCCCCACCTGCTCACGCCGGCCTGCGTCTGGCGCGGCCCGCGCGGAGAGCGCCGCGTCGCCCTGACCTTCGACGACGGGCCGGACCCGGCGTGGACGCCGCGCGTGCTCGACCAGCTCGCCGACCTCCGCGTGAGCGCCACGTTCTTTCTCGTCGGCGAGCGGGCGGAGCGCGCTCCGGACGTCGTGCGACGCATGGCCGCCGAGGGGCACGAGGTCGGCAATCACTCGTGGTCGCACCGCAGCCTCTGGCTCTGCGGGCCGCGCGCGACGACCGAGGAGATCGGCCGCGCCCACGAGCGGCTGGCCTCGCTGGCTGGCACGCCGCCCCGGCACTTCCGGCCGCCGTGGGGCCTGGTGAACGCGGCGATGTTCACAGCGGTCCGGCGCGTCGGTGAGCGGTGCGTGTTCTGGTCGATCCAGCCGGAGGGGCGGCGGCCGATCCCGGCCGACGGTCAGGTCGATCACGTGCTGCGCCGCACCCATCCGGGGGCGATCGTGGATCTGCACGATGCCGAGGGCACGCCGGGGGCGCCGGAGCGGCTGGTCGAGGCGCTGCCCGCGCTCGTCGAGGGGCTCCGCGAGCGCGGCTACGCGTTCACGACCGTGGCCGGGCTCCTGTCAGCGCGTCACTGAGGCTGAGGCGCGCGGCGACGGCGGGCGAGGAACCGAAGGAATTCGACACCCTCGCCGAGACGCCGCCGCATGACCGTGCGATCGCGCACCATCTCGCCGCCGATGGCGAAGATCTTCCGCGGGCGGAAGTAGAAGCGACGATAGAACTGATCGAGCGAGGCGAAAATCTCGGGGCGCGCCAGGTGCGGGTAGCCCAGCACGCTGGTCTGCACGCCACCGGCGTCCACCAGGCCCCCATCGTCCTGCAGCCAGCCGTGCTCCCGCGCCTGCGCGTAGAGCGCGGTGCCCGGATACGGCGCGGCCAGCGACACCTGCAGCGTGTCGGGGTCGATGTCCATGGCGAAGCGGATCGTCTCCTCGATCGTCTCGCGCGTCTCGCCGGGCAAGCCCATGATGAACGTGCCGTGGATCTTGATGCCGAGTGACTTGGCGTCACGCGTGAACTGGCGCGCGCGATCGATGCGGACGCCTTTCTTGACGTTGTTCAGGATCGCCTGGTTGCCGGACTCGTAGCCCACCAGCAGCAACCGCAGGCCGTTGTCCTTGAGGACCTTCAGCGTCTCGTACGGCACCTCGGCCTTGGCGTTGCACGACCACGTCACGCCCAACCGCCCCAGCCCCCGCGCGATGGCCTCCGCGCGCGGCCGGTCGTCGGTGAAGGTGTCGTCGTCGAAGAAGTACTCCTTCACCTGCGGAAAGAGCCGGCGAGCGTGGTCGATCTCGGCCACCACGTGATCGACCGAGCGCGTGCGGTAGCGTTGCCCGCCCACGGTCTGCGGCCAGAGGCAGAAGGTGCACTTCGAGCGGCAGCCCCGACCGGTGTAGAGCGAGACGTAGGGATGCAGCAGGTACCCGATGAAGTAGCGCTCGACCTCGAGGTCGCGCTTGTAGACGTCCACCACGAACGGCAGCCGATCCATCTCCTGCAGCGGCGGGCGGTCGGGCGTGCGATGGAGGCTTCCGTTGGTGCGGTAGGACAGGCCCGCCACCCGGTCCAGCGGCCGCCCCTGGGCGATCTCCTGGATGGCGAAATCGAACTCGGCGCCGGCCACGAACTCGATCGCCGTCGAGGCGGCCAGCGCCGACTCGCGCGCGACGGCCACGTGGGCGCCGACGAAGCCGACGCGCAGCGATGGGTTCGCCTCCCGCAGCGCCGCGGCCACCTTCACGTCGTGCGCAAACGACGGGGCGCTGGTGTGGAGCACCGCGAGGTCGTACTGCCGCGCCAGCGGGAGCACGTCGTCGAGGCTCAGGCCCGCGGGCGGGGCGTCGACCAGGCGCGAGCCGGGCACCAGCGCGGCGGGCTGGGCGAGCCACGTGGGATACCAGAACGAGCGGACCTCGCGACGAGCCTGGTAGCGGGAGCCGGCGCCGCCGTCGTAGCCATCGAACGACGGCGGGTGCAGGAACAACGTCCTCAGGCCGTCGGGCATCCCGGTCATCTTAGCTGATCGCCGCGCGCCTCAACGGTTGACATAGAGGCTGCGCCCGCCGGTCGCGGCGACCAGGCGCGCGCCCGGCAGCTGGGCCACCAGGCTCTGCTCCGGCGGCCGGCCGGTGACCACCCATACGCGGCGCGAGCCCCGCCAGGCCAGCTCCAGGCGCGCCGGGTCCCAGAAGGTGGCGGCCGCCTCCGGGCGCGTGGCGCCGAAGCCCAGCACGCTGCGGCGCCCGTCGACGATCACCGGCCGCCGGCCCGAATACCACTCCAGCGCTCCCGCGTTCTCGATCGGGCCCTCGTGGACGATGATGTCGGGCGGCGCCGCGTTGCGCGCGATCAGCTCGGCGATCGACTTCACGGAGCGGTGACCGGCGACCAGGCCCAGCGCGCTGGCCGCGCTCGGCTGCAGCAGCATCAGGGTGGCCACCGTGGCATAGGTGGCGGCCGTGCGGGCACCGGTCAGGGCCGTCACCGCGAGGGCGACCGCGCCGGCGGCGAGCGTCAGCGCCGCGGCGCCGACGAGCGGCCGGAACGCGGACCAGGAGGGCAGCGGCGGCGGCCCCCCGGCCGCGCTCATCTTCCGGGTGGCGACGTCGGTGGCGCCGAGCACGCTGGTCATGAATGCCGAGCCGTCCGTCGTCCAGGCCAGCGTGGCGGCGACCGCCAGGGCGCCAAACAGCGCCGCGTGCAGCAGCGCCAGCGCGCGGCCGGAGACCTCGCTCCAGCCGCGCGCGGCGAGGAGCGCGAGCGCCGGATACGCGGGCAGCCCGTAGTGCGGCAGGCGAAACGGCGACAGCGCGGTGAGGCCCAGGACGCCGATCGCCCACAGGGCCAGCGCCACCCACGGCAGCTCCTCGGGCTCACGCCAGGCGCGACGTCGCACGAGCCGCACGACGCTGGCCACCGCGGGCACGATCCACGGCACGATGCCCAGGGCCGCCACGGCCAGGAACTCGCCGGCCCCGAGAGGAATGTCCTCGTCGGGGAAGTGCCGGGCGCGCGCCACGTTGAGGAGGTGGTTGTCCACGACCGTGTACCAGGCGAAGCCCGGCGTCGAGTACTCGGCCATCGCCCACCAGCCGAAAGCCAGCACCAGACCCAGGATCACGCCCGGCCACGGCAGCCAGCGTTCCAGCGGGCGGGCGCGCCCGCCCAGCGCCAGCGCCAGGCCGATCGCCAGCGGCGGACCGAGTGCGGCGAGCGGATCTTTGGCCAGTGCCGCCAGACCGAAGACCGCCAGCCCCGCGATCATGCGCGCGCGGCTCGACTCGACGAGCGCGGTGAGCGCCAGCGCGAAGCCGACCGCCAGCGTGGCCAGCAGCAGCGTCTCGGGCCGCACGTAGCGGCCGTAGACGAAGAAGCCGAGCGACGTCGAGAGCGCGAGCCCCGCCACCAGGCCGCTCCGGCCGCCGAGCAGGCGCGCACCGAGCCACGCGGTGGCGGCGATCGTCACCAGTGCGGCGGCCGCCGACACGGCGCGCGCAGGCGCTTCACGCGTCCCCGCGACGGAAAAGGCGCCGGCCAGCAGCGCGTACAGCAGCGGGGGCTTGTCCAGATAGGCAACGCCATTGAGCGTGAGCGGCAGCCCCGGCCCGGATCGCAGCAGCTCGCGCGCGATCTCCGCGTGCATCCCCTCGCCCGGATCGTCGAAGGGGACCGCGCCGAGGCCGAGCAGGAAGAACGGCGCCGCCGCCACGACGGCGAGGGCAGCGGCGGTCAGCGCGGCGATCCGGGGGCTCAGGTGCGCGACACGAAGTAGACACCGGCCACGATCAGGCCGATGCCGGCCCAGCGGCCCGGCGTCACCGGCTCGCCGAGCAGGTACTGCGCGAGGACGGCCACCACGATGTAGTCGACGGCCGTCAGGGGGAGGATCTTGCTGACGTCGGCCCGCGACAGGAGCGTCAAGTACATCACGAAGAACACGGCCTGCAGCGCGACGCCGAGCAGCGTCCAGGGGCTGGCCAGCGCGCGCGTCACCATGCCCCCGAGCAGTCCGGTGGGCGCCTCCGTGAGGTCACCGACCGCCCGCATGCCCTTGGAGAGCAGGACGTGGCCGGTCCCGCCGAGGGCTCCGGCGATGACGACCAGCACCAGGGTCTTGATCACAGCGCCTTGCCGATCGCGTCCAGCACGGCCTTCTCCACGGCCTGGCTGGGATCGTTCACCGGCTCGTCCTTGTCGACGAAGAGGATCCGCTCCCGCTTGAAGACCGTCCGCTCGATGCTCACGACCGTCTTGCCCTCGCCGGCGGCCTTGAGGTGCAGGCGCAGCCGGTGCCGGAGCCCCTTTTCGTACACGCCGTAGTTCTCGCCGTCGACCCGACGCGATTCCGTCGTGATGAAGCCGATGGCCCGGTCGGCCTTGTCGATGTCCCACCCGAGGTGTTTCAGGACCGCCTCGGTCGTCGACCACATCCGATCCACCGGCGCCGCAAACGTCCGCTCCGACGGCGCGGCGGCGAGCGCCGACGCGGAGATCAGCAGCACCAGGCCGAAAGCCGCCAGCGCGCGCGTCATCCCTGTCCTCCTGCCGGGACGGGCTCGGCGTCGAGCCGTCCCAGGTGCATGCGATACACGTCGTCCGCCATCTCCACGGCATCGGCGCGATGGCTGACGACCACCACGGCGCCACCGCCCCGGGCGCGGGCCCGCAGCGCCTCCAGGATGACGCGGCCGTTGGCGTCGTCCAGATTTCCCGTCGGCTCGTCGGCCAGCAGCAGCGGGGGATCGTTCAGCACCGCGCGACAGAAGGCCACGCGCTGCTGCTCGCCGCCGGAGAGCTGGGGCGGATAGTGGTCCTGTCGCTCGAGCACGCCGAATCGGGCGAGCAGCTCGCGCGCGCGATGCCGGGCCTCGGGGCCGGTCCGACCCGCATAGCGTCCGGCCAGCAGCACGTTGTCGAGCGCGGTCAACGAGGGCAAGAGCAAGAACGACTGGAAGACGAAGCCGACGGAGCGGGCCCGCGCCCGGCTCCGGGCCACGCGCCCGAGCGCGCTCACCCGCTCCCCCTCCCACACCACGTCGCCCCCGTCGGCATCTTCGAGCAGACCGAGCACGTTCAGCAGCGTGCTCTTGCCGCATCCCGAGGGCCCCAGCACCACCGCCAGCCGTCCGGCTGGCACGACGAGATCCACGGAATCGAGCACCCGGATGGGCGCGCCGCTGGGCGCCCGGTAGGTCTTCACGAGCCGGCGCGCCTCAAGCACCGCGGCGGATCGCCTCCGCCGGCGACAGGCGCACGACCCGCAGCGTGGCGTACCCGGCCGCCGCCACGCCGAGCAGCACCGAGAACGCCAGCGTCCCGCCCAGCAGCCGGCCCGAGAACAGGAAGAGCTGCTGGCCGGTGCGCGCGGCCCAGCCGTCGACGGCCGCGCCCAGGAGCAGCGCCACCCCCACGCCGAGCGCACCGCCGGTCAGCGTCACCGCCAGCGCCTCGCCCAGCACCTCGCGCCCGAGCTGCAGATCCGTGGCGCCCAGCGCCCGCTTCACGCCGAAATCGCGGATCCGCTCGAAGACGGCGGCCGCCACCGTGTTGGCGAGCGAGAGCCCGCCGATGACCAGCGCCAGCACGCCGATGCCGACCAGCAGCGCCGAGAAGAACGCCGTGGACGAGCGGAGCAGGCCGCTCAGCTCGCTCGGGATCTGCACGTTCACGCTGGACACGCGCTCGGCGATACGTCGGGCGACGGCGTCCGCCTCCTCGCCGTCCCGCCAGCCGACGGCGGCGCCGGTGTTGAGATCGCTCGCCTGCAGCGCGACCCCTCCGGAGGCCAGCGCGGTGCGGAGCAGCGGATCCTTGGCGATCCACTGGGCGCGCGCGTCCTCGATCGGCACGATGACGAACCGGTCGGGCGCGGTCAGCATGCGCTCGAGCACGCCGACGATCTCGTACGGCTCGCCCTCCAGCGTCAGCTTGCCGCCCACGCGCAGGCCGTGCGAGGCGGCGAACGACGCGCCCACCACCGCCATCCGGCGATCTCCCGCGCGCAGAAAGCGCCCGTCACGGACGGGGAACTCGCGATAGTGGCGGTTGGGCATCGGCACCGCGAGGTCGAGGCCCATGACCAGCTCCTGGGTCAGGGTCATGAACTGCGAGGTGGAAGGGTTCAGCGGCAGCATCACCTGCGACTGCACCGAGGCGACGCCGGGGACCTCGGCGATCGCGCGGATCGCGGACGACGGCAGCAGGCCGCCCGCCGTGAAGCCGGTGCCCATGCCCATGCCGCGTCCGGCCACCGAGATCTGGCCGAGCACGAAGCGGTCGCCGCCCTCGATGAAGCGCACGATACGCTCGGCCATGGCGCCGAGCGCGACGATGCCGGCGACTCCGATGGCGATGCCGGCGATGGTGAAGGCGTACCCGCGCAGCGTGCGGAGGAGGACCGCTACCACTCCAGGCGGGACTCGACCGGCAGGCCGCGTCGGCGCCGCACCCAGGTGTTGATGCGGGCCAGTCCGAACAGCAGCCGGAGCGAGACGCGGACCCGCCACGGGTACCGGATGAACGCCCCGCCCGAGAGCACGTTCAGGACCGCGGTCACCATGCCGAAGATGTTCCTGGGCTTGAGGAACAGATCGAGGAACGCCGGCTCGTAGTACTTGTTGATGAACGTGAAGAACGGCGCCACGCCGCGCCACACCTGGCGCTCGTAACGCGCGAACCGACGCGCGGCGAAGCGTCCGTCGGCGAATGCCTTCAAGACGGCCTCGGCGGCCAGCTCCCCGGTGCGGATGGCGATGAAGACGCCGCTGGAGAAGATCGGATCCACGAAGGCGACGGCGTCGCCCACGGCCAGGAACCGATCGCCCACCACCGGCGCGTTGGTGTACGCGAAGTTCGCGGTGCGATAGACCGGGGTGGTGCGCTCGGCCGAGCCGACATGATCGCGCACCTTGTCGCAGCGCTGGACCATGTGCAAGAAGAGCTCTTCGGGCGAGCCATCGAACTCGCGCACTGTCCGGGCGTGCAGGACCGCGCCGATGCTGGTGAGGTCGTGCGACAGCGGGATCCACCAGAACCAGCCGCCGTCGAAGAGGTACAGGCGGACGTTGCCTTCCCCCTGGCCGGGGAATCGATCGGCGCCGCGGTAGTACGCGAACAGCGCGACCTTACCGAGATTGGGCACGCGCGTGCGCTGGCCCACGCGCGCCGCCAGGAAGCTGTCGCGCCCGCTGGCATCCACCAGGAAGCGCGCCCGGTGAGTCACGCGCTCGCCGTCGGCTTCCGCCTCGACCGTGACCCCCGCGGCATCGAACGCCACCCCATGCACCGTCGCGGGCTGCACGACGTGCACACCTTGCTTGCGCGCGTGGTCGAGCAGGATCGTGTCGAACTCTGCGCGCTGCACGTTGTACGTCCACTCGGGCCACGGCATGCCCTTGAGGAAGTAGAACTCCGTGCCGAGCGCGGTCTCCTGGTCGTGGAACGTCGCCCCGTACTTGACCTGGAAGCCGCCGCGCTCGATGGACTCCAGCACCCCGAGCCGCTTGAGCAGCAGCATCGTGGCCGGCACCAGGGACTCGCCGACCCTGAAGCGCGGAAACACCTCGCGCTCGAAGAGCGCCACGCTGAGACCGCCGCGGGCGAGATGCGTGGCCACGGTCGAGCCGCCGGGGCCGCCGCCCACCACGACCACGTCGTGTGTTGCCACGGACGTCACGGGCCCTCGGTGAGCGGCTCGGGCGCCACGGACATCCGGACGTTGGCGTCACCCACACCGGCCGCGGCGCGTCCATCACCATAGACCGCATTCACCAGCGGCGTGAGCAGATCGGGCGCCCGCGCGCCCATCAGCGCCTGGAGCAGCAGCAGCGGCAGCGTGATCGGGGCCGCGAGCGTCCCGCGGGCCGCCGCCACGGTGCCGCGTCCGCGGCTGGCCTGCCAGGTGGCACCGAGCCGGGCGCCGGCGCGTCGGGTGGCAGCCGTCACGAACGCCGCACTCCAGCGGACCGGCGAGTCGCTGTAGGCGGCGGCGGCTTCCAGCATCGCGACGTGGCGGGAGGACATGCGCTGGGAATCGAACACGCCGAGCACGTCGGCCGCGACCATCCGGCCCTCGCGCGCCCAGCGCGCGCCCACGCGCCGGGCCAGGAACACGCCGATGGCCACGCCGTCGCGGAGCGGCCGGAACCGGCTGCGCTCAGCCCCCCGCGGCAACGCCGCCACGGGGACTTCCTGAACGGCCCAGCCACGAGCGGCCGCGGCGAGCAAAATCTCGGTCTCGAACACGAAGCCGCCGCTCCGCGTCCGTACCTCGTCGAACAGCGCCACCGGGTAGATGCGGAAGCCCGACTGCGTGTCGCGTATCGGCAGCCCGCAGGTCCAGCTGGCGAAGAAGCTGGCCAGACGGACCGCGTTGCGGCGCGCGGAGGGCAGCGTGCCCGGCCCGTCGAGCCGGTTGCCCACGACGATGGTGCGTCGCACGCGGCCTGCGGCGGCCAGCAGCACGGGAATCGACGCGGCGTCGTGCTGGCCGTCGCCGTCGAGCGTGATCATGGACGCCACCCCGCGGCGCCGGGCCGCGGCCACGCCGGTGAGTAGTGCCTGGGCCTTGCCGAGACGGCGGGGATGGCGCAGCACCTCGGCGCCGGCGGCCAGCGCGACCTCGGCGCTACCGTCCCGGGAGCCGTCGTCCACCACCACCACCGGCGCGTGAGCGCGCGCCGCCTTGATCACGCGCGCGATCGTCCGCGCCTCGTCGGCGACGGGGATGACGACGATAGCGTTCACGGATACGACGTCGCTCATCCGATCACCAGCGCCACGTGATTGCCGCCACGGCCGAGGCCGTGGACGAGGCCGGGCCCGCTCACGCGCGTGGGCTCACCGCCGGCATCGTCGGGCAGCAGGCCGGAGCGCGCGGTCCAGGTGGCCGCGGCGACCCGGAGAGCGCCAAGCCCGGCGTGCTGTCCCAGCCGCGGCGCCAGCGACACGGTCGGCAAGGACGCGGGCCCCAGCGCGGCGGCGAGCACGCGCGTCTCCCACGCGTCACGCTCGGCGTCACCGCTGGCCGAGGCATAGATCCACTCCGGACGCCGGCCACCGGCCCGCTCGATCGCCTCGGCCACCGCCTGCGAGCGGGCCTGCCGTCCGACGCCCCACGGTCGCGCCGGCAACGAGCGCCACGCCATGCCGCCGATGCGCCCCAGGACCGTGGCGCCGCGACGGCGCGCGGCGGACTCGTCTTCCAGCACGAGGAACGTGGCGCCCTCGCCCCGGACGTCGCGATCGCCGAGCACCTCCAGCATCTCGCCGACGAGCGGATCGAGCTCGTCGACGCCGCCGGCCAGGACCGCGCTCACCTGCCCGCTGGCCACCGCCGCCGCGCCCCGGGCCACCGCCAGCTCGCCGGCCACCGTCGGAACGTTGAGCGTGAGGGACAGCTCGCGCGTCTGCACGGCGATGGCAGTGGTCGCGGCCATCGTGTTCATCACGGTGTTGGGAAACAGCAACGGCGACAGTCCGGCCAGGCCGCGGGCCAGGTAGCCGTCGGCGAACGCAATCGTGGAGGTGAAATCGCCCAGCTCGGTGCCGACGATCAGACCGAGGCCTTGCTCGGGATCGCCGCGGGGGTCGAGACCAGCTTCGCCGACGGCGAGCCGAGCTGCCGCGATCGTGAGCTGGCACACGCGCGAGAGCCGCCGGGCTTCGCCGCCGTCCACGAGCGCGGCCAGCGTTGCGTCCGGCAAGCGCATGGCCGGCACTGGACTCGACGTCCGCGGCGCGGGACGCGGCCGGGCCAGCCAGGCACCGAGCGCGGGGGACGCGCCGACGATGGCCGCGTTGACCACGCCGACCCCCGTGATGACGACGCTTCGACGTTCCGTCATCACACGCGCTGGAACAGCAGGGTGACGTTCTGCCCGCCGAAGCCAAACGAGTTGGAGATGGCGCACTCGACGGCCGCTTCGCGAGCGACCCCGGGCAGGCAGTCGAAGCGGACCTCCGGGTCGGGGGTGACCAGACTCGCGGTCGGGGGAAGCAGATCGTGCGCGAGGGCCAGCACCGTGGCCACGGCCTCGAGACTGCCGGAGGCCGCCATCGCGTGGCCGATCATCGACTTGGTCGAGCTGACGAGCACCCGGTCCTCACGGAACACGCGCGAGATCGCCTGGGCCTCGATGCGGTCGTTCTGCGGCGTGGCGGTTCCATGCGCGTTCACATAGCCCACCGCCGCGGGCGGCAAGCCCGCCGCGGCGAGCGCGGCCAGCATGGCCCGCGCCATGCCCTCGCCGTCCGGCTGGGGCGCGGTGACGTGGAAGGCATCGGTGGTGGCGCCGTGCCCGCCCAGCTCGGCGTAGATGCGCGCGCCCCGCGCTTGGGCGTGCTCGGCCGCCTCCACCACGAGGAACGCCGCGCCCTCGCCGATCGACATACCGCGGCGATCCCGATCGAACGGTCGGCACGGCTCGGGATCGAGCAGCTTGAGCGCGTTGAACCCCATGAAACACATCCGGGTCAGTGCATCAACGCCGCCAGCCAGGGCGACATCCACCACTCCGGCGGCGACGAGATCGGCGGCCTCGGCCACCGCCACCGCCCCTGACGAGCACGCGGTGACCACGGTGTGGCGTGGCCCCTCGAGCCGCAAGCGATGGCCGAGGGCGGCAGCGTGGGAGCCTGGCAGCATGGTGCGTAGCGCCCCGACGCCGCCCGGCACCCGCTCGCCACGGGCGCGCGCCCAGTACCACGCCTCGGCTTCGAACATCCCGCCACCGACCGCACCCACGACGAGCGCCGCCGCGCTGCGTTCGCCTCGCTCGAGCCCGGCATCGTCCAGGGCCTCGCCGGCGGCGGCCAGCGCCAGACGATCAGCCCGGGTGCGACGCAGCGACCCGCCGGCGGCTTCCGGCACCTCGCCGGCGAGACCGCAGCGAAACCCGTTGGTCTCGAAGAGTGTGAGCGGCCTGATCGCGCACGCACCCGCCGCGAGGCCGGTCCAGTACGCCTTTACCCCGGCGCCGAACGGGCTCACGACGCCCAGTCCGGTGACGACCGTCCGCCTCATGCGCCGCCGAGCCGTCCCGCGATGAAGCG
>Ga0111539_10006890_pt1 | contig 14597 bp, 10 predicted proteins | sample RhiMethybrSRZTD1_FD_79667 | JGI IMG/M metagenome (GOLD analysis project Ga0111539, IMG submission 79667) | Populus rhizosphere microbial communities from Tennessee, USA - Rhizosphere MetaG P. TD hybrid SRZTD1 (version 2) (version 2) | ecosystem: Host-associated > Plants > Roots > Rhizosphere >... | reverse complement strand
TCTGGTCGCTTATATCCCCATTTTTTGTTAATAGTACACCGGTGGAGCAATTAAAGCCATTGTGTGATGCATGTAAAAAAATAGCAGAAAAGCCTATTGAACCTGTTCCCTTTGCAACAACATTGTGGTCAGGTTTGAGTAATTTTGGTCATAATACTAAAAATCTTTTTACAACACCTCAAGGGTGGTGGACACTTGGGCAATGTGGTTTTTATTATGGTAGTTGTCTTGCTGCATTGTATGTTACTCTTCGCATGCCGGATGATTTTGTTCATCCTGATACATTACGCTGGTATGTTCATACGCATACTCCTTATGAATCAACTACGCAGTTAATGAAAGAATCTATCACAAATTTGCAAGAGGAATCACCTGAGCAGATAAAAGTTGATTATCACAAACAACTATTAAAAGATTCATTTGATCGTTTAGTGCGCTATGGAGAAGCTATATGCGCATATATGACGTATAAAACTAAACAGCTTGATGAGTATGAACGGTTGATTGCTGAGCGCGCAGCACGTTATTTCTTTGTTTATTATAATGCGTGGTTGGCAAATGTTGCGGCCCAGTATGCGTTGGATGTTCCTGATTATGATGCATTAGAAAAACTTATTACTACGTATGAAGCAGAAATAGGATCGCAATTACGTCATTTTTATGCTATTGAAGGTGAAACAAAAAGAGATAAGCGTGCAGTAAGAAAAAGAGAAATAGCATAGAACTATTATTTTTATCATATAATGAATTATGTAATCCCTCAGAAAAATATCTGAGGGATTATTTTTTTGCTTATCATTTTGCTATAAATAATTATTTTAATTATAGTTAAAGTAATAGTTCAACCATAATAAGGTGTATATCATGCTTACCATAAAAAACTTACCTCTTTTGATTGTATTAAGTAGTGTTCAACTATTTTCAATGGAAATAGAATTATCCAAAAAACCTGACAAGACGTATTCTTTTAAAGAAGTATTATTTTTTGTTAATCACATAGTGCACAATGGTTACAAGCAGATTCAGATGCCAAAAGAGATTGGCGGTGAAATTGTACGCAAAAGTTATTTATTAAGGATGGATGAAATTTATAAAAAATTTGATTCATTTTTTCGTTTTGATAGTGAAAGTTACCATATATTATTATCAAGGCATATTGCTGATAAATATGCATATATAGAAAAACATTCTTTACTTACTAAGACGAATGTTAAAAGATTTCATGAACTTTATCCTGCTCCCATTACGATTTGCCGACAATTTGATGCTATAGAGCCCCGTCATTTGCTTTCCTCTACTAAAGCACAAGATGAAATTTTGCTTTCACTGATTTTTAGACCAAAATGTTTTTATAATGATAAGGGTTATTTTTCTTTGCAGTTAACAGAAGAAGAAAATGAAAAATTTTTAAAGCTTCCGCCGGAATTGATAGCAATGTTCGATACATATCCTAGGTTTATATTCCCAAACATATCTTATAAGGGAGTAGCGCTTTCAGATGAGTGGCTTGATATGGATATGACTTTTTAACTCATTTAGTTGTATAAAAAATCTATCCAAATAGTTCTTCACCAATTAAGAAATTTATTGCATCGGGATGTGGGTGTAATATTACTTTTGTTAAGTATGGTATGAGTTTCAGAACAGCAATAGCTGACATTTTGTTGAGCTTCTTAGCATATTCATTTACTTGAGAATCAATAATCATAAAAATTTCCGTTGGATATCTTTGTTGATTTGCAAGTTGTTGAATAATAGTGCTTTTGTTTGCTAAATGATCAAATCCTGCAGTTTCTAGGCATGTGCGCAAAATTGGTTCAGATGGCAGTAATACGGGTTCTGCGAGGACATTGTTTTTTTTGAGGAATGCTATTGCATGAGGATGATCTTGTAACATGAGAGTTACAACTTTAGGCTTGAGCATTTCTAGTTGGAAAGTATGCATACCATTTTTGAAGCGTTCACGATATTCATCTATTTGAAAGCCAAGAACAGCAAAAACTTCTGAACCATACTTGGTTTTATTGGCGAATGTTTCAATAAATAGGCTATTATTGAGAAAATGCTCGTATTCTTTAATGGGTTGTAACCGTTCAAGTAAATCTTTTTTTGATGGTAAAGTTATCGCATATTCCTTTGATTCCATTGCGGATAAAAAACTGCATGAAGTTAATAGAAACAAGGAAAGTTTAAGATATAAAATGCCACAAATTACGCTATTTTTATTATACATTATCTGATCTCTCCAATTATCGTAAATAAATTTTTTCTGCTGAAAAGGTTAAAGGAAAATTAAAGATTTGTATACATTCATATGTATTTTAATCATTTAACGGTATACTTTATTGATCAGTAATATACCACACATAAAAACATATACGTAAATACATCTTTATGTTAAAAAATCCAGAACTCACCCCATTAATGCAGCAATATTACGATATTAAAGTTGACTACCCTGATACATTATTATTTTTTCAGGTGGGTGATTTTTACGAACTTTTTTTTGATGATGCAAAACAGGCAGCGGCATTTTTAGGTATTGCACTTACTGCGCGTGGAAAAAATAAAGGGGAACCAATTCCATTGTGTGGTGTTCCTCTGCATGCCATTGATCATTATTTGTGTAAATTGGTTAAAGGTGGTTTTAAAGTTGCCTTATGTGATCAATTAGAAGAACCAAAACCGGGCACCATTGTTAAACGTGGGGTAAAACAAGTATTAACGCCGGGAACATTAACTGATACCAAATTATTAGATGACCGGTCTGCATCCTATCTTTTTTCATTATATCCCGCGGGTGATTCATGGGGGTTAGTATTTAGTGAACTGCTCACTGCACAAATTTTTGTAACAACAATTGCTGCTGGTGCAGAAAAATTATTAGAATCAGAGTTAATTCGGTTTTTTCCTGATGAAGTTATTATTCCTCAAAGTGCATCTGCGCAGTCATTACAATCGTATTTTAAGCGCCTAGGTTATTTTACTACGGTTGTTCATGATGATGCGGTAAAAAATAATGAAGATAATGCTACTGAGTGGACAAAAAAACAGTTTTCTAAAACAGTATGCGAAAATATTGAAAGCAATGAAGCAATAAAGCAAGCGCTGTATTATTTTTATGCATACATGGCTAAGAATCAGCGTGCGTCATTGGATCAGTTTACGACAATTTATTTTTATAAATCTGATGATTTTCTTATTTTAGATTCTGCAACTCAGCGTAATTTGGAATTGATTAAAAATATACATGATAGTAGCAGTAAAAATACATTATTTAATGTAATGGATGGCGCGAGAACGGCGATGGGTTCTCGCATGATAAAAAAATGGTTATTACGGCCATTAGTTAAAAAAGATGCAATAATGCAGCGGCAAGATGTTGTAGCGCTGTGTTGTACTGATATTTTGTTTGTTCAAATTCTTGAACAATTATTGAGTAAAGTGGGTGATTTTGAACGTGTTGTGGGGCGTATTGCATTGCAGCGCGCGTCAATTATGGATTATGTTGCATTATCTCAAACGCTGACATTAATTCCTGCGTTAAAAGAAAATTTATCAACCTATCGTACTATTTTATTGGTTACTATTATTGCCGATCATTTGGGAGATTTTGGCGCATTATCTGATCTTTTATTACGCGCATTGCATGATGAACCATCTGCTGAATGTATTATAAAATCAGGCTATGATGATCGTCTTGATCAGATGAGAGTGCTGGTGAATAACAGTAATGAACAAATTACTGCTCTTGAACGTGCTGAGCAAAAAGCAACAGGAATTACATCGTTAAAAATCAGATACACTGCTATTCAAGGGTATTACATTGAAGTTACCAATGCTAACTTATCGGCAGTGCCTGAGCGATATCGCCGTTTACAAACGCTGGTGGGTCGTGAGCGATTTATTACAACTGAATTACAACAATTGCAATATGGTATAGAAGCTGCGCATAAAGATATTACGCAACATGAGCAGATGCTTTTTGAAGGCATTAAAAATAAGGTTGCGCAGCATATTGCTGCATTGCGTAAATGCGCGCATGCAATTGCGCATATTGATGCATTATTAGCCCTCGGGCGTCTTGCGTATGAACATGGATATGTGCGGCCAGAATTTAATGAAATGCGCGATATTATTATTACGCACGGGCGGCATCCTGTGGTGGAGCAGGCGCTCAGTAATACGTTTATTCCCAATGATACGTGCTTAACTGATGAACAAGCACTCTGGATTATCACGGGCCCCAATATGGGTGGTAAATCAACCTATTTGCGGCAAGTTGCTTTGATATCTATTATGGCCCACATTGGATCATTCGTGCCAGCAAAAAAGGCCAATATTGCGCTTCTTGATAGAATTTTTACGCGCCTTGGCGCGAGCGATAATGTGTCAGAGGGTAAAAGTACCTTTTTGGTGGAAATGGAAGAAACGGCAACCATATGTACCCAAGCGACGGAAAAAAGTTTGGTTATTTTGGATGAAGTTGGCCGTGGAACGAGTACCTTTGATGGTTTAGCAATTGCCCAGGCGGTGGTTGAATATATTTTTACCCAGGTGAGAGCTCGCTGCCTTTTTGCTACCCATTATCATGAATTGACTCATCTGCGGGATATGCACCCAGGAATTGTGGCATATTATGCGGCAAGTAAAAAAACAGATGCGGGTATAGTGTTTTTGTATACCATGGTGGGAGGTGTTGCGGATGGGAGTTTTGGCATAGAAGTAGCCAAATTAGCTCATTTACCGGCGGAAGTTATTGCCAGGTCATCAGTGTTGGTGGATTTATTTGCCCATGGAACTGCTCATGTGGTCCCAGCGGCCAAGACAATAGATCAGGATGGTATGTATCAAGAAAATACGGCGCTAAAGGACGAAAATCGGCGGTTGCAGCATGAATATAGCAAGGTTAAGCATATTGCATCGTTGCTGCAGGACGTTGATTTTGATACATTGTCACCCAAAAAGGCGTTCGATTTATTATGGGCTTACAAAGAATTGTAAGCCGTATATTTTGCTGGACTGCAGGGGCTTTTTTTGTTATAGTAGGTATAAGAAATTTTTATTTTCCAGTCAGAATATCTCAATTTGTAGGGAAAATCGGATGGTACAACAAGAAAAATACGGTCGTTATGCGATATTTGCCAATGGCGGCAAACAATACCAAGCCATTGAAGGTCAAACGGTAGCTATTGAAAAAATAGATGGTCAAGCTGGTGATAAAATTGAACTTGATTCAGTCTTATTCCGCAAATTAGCTGAAGGCCAGTTTGAAATAGGTCAACCGTTTTTAGACGGAAAAATTACTGCAACAATAGTCAAACAAACAAAAGATCCTAAAGTTATTGTGTTCAAATTTAAACGGCGTACAAAATCCCGTGTTAAAAATGGACATCGTCAACCAAAAACTATTATTAGAATTGAGCAAATAGCTTAATCCTCCCGCTCATCCTGAGCATGTCGAAGGATGGTTTGGTTGAAAAATTTAAGAGGCTTTAAAACAGCCTCTTTTTTTTTATAACTTTGCTAATTTTTCTAAATCTTTATTTTGTCCAGCAAAAAGGAGTTTATCCAATTCTTTGATGATATAATCAGGGCCAACGGAGATAATTTTTTCCTCTTCTTTGTACCCAATGCAATGCACATTATAATTTTCAAAAAAATTTATGCTTTCAATGCTTTTGCCAATAAATTCTTTGGGTGCAACAATGTGGCTCACGGAAAAGTTTTTTGCCAACCGGGTAAGATCAACAAATGGTGAGCTGAGATTATCGGCTAGGCGAATGCCAATCTCTTTTTCTGGTAATACTACGCGGTCTGCGCCAACTAATAATAATATTTCTTTATTTAAATCATCAATTGCGCGGGTAATAACATAAGGCGTTTTAAGATGTTTTTTGAGTAATGCGGTGATGAGTATTGATTCTGAAGTGTCTTCACCCATAGCAACAATCACGGTATCAATTTCATCAACACCCACGCTGCGCAATGATGCTTCATCGGTAACATCCATTACAATTGCATGAGCAACTGAATCACGAATTGAAGCAACAATAGATTCATCACTATCAATGGCAAGTACTTCCATGCCATTTTCTGATAATACTGTTGCTACTTGGTAGCCAAATCTTCCAAGTCCAATAACACAAAATTTCATCTGTTTTCCTTTTTAAGTTTGTTACCCAAGCATTACGCGTTCTTCCGGATAGGAAAATTCAGTAGTTTCTTTTTTTGTTCTCAATTTAAGGCCTAAGATAAATGTTAATGAGCCAATACGGCCGATAAACATAGTGGCCATAATAAATAGTTTGCCAAATTCAGATAATTTTTCTGTTCCTTTAAGAGAAAATCCTACATTACTGAATGCCGAAATTGTTTCAAAGAATACATCTAAAAAGCTCCATGTTGTTTCAGTGATTAATAAGCAAAATGTGGTAAACAATATCCAACCAATACTTAAAGAAATGACCGCAATTGCTTTATATATTTGATCAAGCGGTAATTCACGTTCAAATGCCTCAACTGATGTTCTACCATTAATTGCTGATTTAATAACACTGATAAATAATGCAAATGTGGTGATTTTTACACCACTTCCTGTTGATCCTGGAGCAGAACCAATGAGGCCAACAATTAATATTAAGAATAGTGTTGGTGCCTGGAAGTCCGTAAGGCTTGCTAAAACAAATCCGCAACTTTTAAATGATATTGCGTGGAAAATAGTGTTTGCAACGGCCTGGCCAGTGGTAAGATTTTTGAGTGTATTATGATGTTCGAGCAACCAAAATAACAGAGATGTTATGAGAAAAATCATTGCGGTGCCAAATAAAATTATTTTGGTATGGAGAGAAAAGCGATGAGGTTTTAAAGCAGCAAAATACGTACGCATGCGAAGCATAATTTCATGCCAGGTAATAAATCCTAGTCCGCCAAAAAAAGTTAATAATGTTGTTGTTATAAGAAATAAATAGTTTGTTTTATATATTTCTAAATTTTGTTCGGTTAAAAAATGAAAAAATGATATTCCTGCGTTACAAAAAGCTGATATTGAATGAAAAAATGAATAAAAAATGGCGTTAGGTAGTGGATACTGTGTGCGAAATATTGAAAAAAAACTTACTGCACCAAGAATTTCAAGGGTAAATGTTGAAGCAAAGGTAAAGATAAGCAGGCGTTTTATATTTTTCCATGAATCCAATTCAAAGAGTTGTCCCGCCATAAACCGTGTGCCTAAGCCTAAATCAATAAAAAGAGAAATAATAAAAAGACTCATGGTTGCAAGTCCAAGTGCTCCTATTTGAATGAGTGCGAGAATGACTGTTTTACCAAAAAAGGTGAAATTGCTAAGCGGTATGGTAAAAAGTCCGGTTACGCATGTTGCTGATGTTGCGGTGAAAAAGAGGTCAATAAATGACATAGGTGTAATATGCGCTATTGGTAATGCGAGTAATAGCGCGCCGCATAAAATGAGAACAAAAAATGAAAAAAGAATAATGTGTGCTGGAGATATATCTACCAGCTTGTTCTTACTCATGTGTAATACCTTTTAATAATTCCTTATAGGTTTTACCATGTTGGTAAGATATAATTCAATCTTTTCGATATTTATACGTTCTTGTTTGAGTGTATCGCGGTCCCGAACGGTAACGCAATTATCATTAAGGCTATCAAAATCAAAGGTAAAGCATGCAGGGGTACCAATTTCATCATGACGGCGGTATCGCTTGCCAATTGATCCTGATTCATCAAATTCTACATTGTAACCAAGAAGAGCTATTTTTCTATAAATTTCATGCATATTGTCACTGAGTTTTTTGGTAAGCGGTAAGAATGCTGCTTTAATCGGCGCAATGGATGGGTGTAATTTAAGAACAATGCGTTCTTCACCACCAAGAGTGTCAATATGATATGCATCAAATAATACGGTTAAAAAGAGTCGGTCAGTTCCCACTGAGCATTCAACAACATTGGGCATAAATGATTTTTGTGCTTCTTCATCAAACACTGCTAGGTCTTTACCAGAATGTTTACTGTGTTGTGTTAAATCAAAATCTCCGCGGTGAGCAATGCCTTCAAGTTCTTTCCAACCAAAGGGATATTCATACTCAACATCACTCGTTTGTGATGAATAGTGAGAAAGTTCATCTTTTTCATGGGCGCGTAAACGGATTCTGTCTTGGGTAATACCAATCATGTCATAGAATGCAAGACGTGTTTTGCACCAGTAATCAAAATATTTATATGAACTTTCTGCAGTGCAGAACCATTCAATTTCCATTTGCTCAAATTCACGCATGCGGAAAAGAAATTGTTTAGGAGTAATTTCATTACGGAATGATTTACCAATTTGTGCAATACCAAACGGTATTTTTACACGGTTGGATGACATGACATTTTTAAAATTAATAAAAATAGATTGCGCAGTTTCAGGCCGTAAATAAGCAAAAGTATTTTGGCCAGCAAGAGCGCCGAGCTCTGTTTTAAACATCATGTTAAATTGTCGTGCTTCAGTCCATGCTCTTTTGCCACAATGAGGGCAGGGGCCATTAATATCAATATCAGGGTCATCAGCGCGGAACCGTTTTTTGCAATTGGTACAATCAATCATAGGGTCATTAAAATTATCAACATGTCCTGATGCTTTCCAAATGGCTTCTGGTCCGAGCAATGATCCTTCTAAAAAGAGAATGGTTGTATCAGGAGATGAGATTGATTTTGTCCACATTGCACGAAGATTGTTTTTTATGAGTACTCCAAGAGGGCCAAAATCATAAATACCATTAATGCCACCATAAATTTCTGCTGATTGGAATACAAAACCACGTCTTTTACATAATGCAACGATATCTTCAAGTGTTGGTCTATGAGATGACATATTCATAACCCTTTGTTAACTTTAATTCATTATTGACTGTATTAAGATAGCTGTTTATGGGTTTTTTGACAAATCACTTTATCCTTTAATCGTCTTTTAGTCTTTTTTGGCCTTACCAATAATCGCATTGCGAGAGTATATTCAAATTATTTTATTTCATTTTTATAAATCATTGCAATTTGAATATATATTCTTGTAAAATGAGTAATGATAGAATATTTTTTTAATAATATTAATAATTTTTTTATTAAAGGAGAGTTGTTATGAAAAACAACAAAATGGTGATGGTTGGTTTAATGGGATTACTTTTTGGCGTGGTTTCACAAATGGAAGCTGCAAAGATAGAATTTATTAATGAAACTCCTGCAATAGCTGATGTGAAGGTGCATTATCTTGATGAAAAGGCATCAGAGCGTGGTATAATAAGTGTAGGAAAAGTGAATTACGCTCAAAAAAAGCAAATAAACGTAGAGTCTGAAAGAGAATTAGAGCTTCATGTGTCTCTTATGTATCATTTGAAGGACGGTGTTCATGGCACGATTCTTTCTACTCCTACATTGAAACTAAAAAAGAATGAAATTTCTCGTTGGAGAGTTAAGTCATCTTTGGAACACTATTAATAATAATTGTAAAATAAATTTACGAACAAAAACAAAAATGAGGTGATAAACCTCATTTTTGTTTTTGTTCGTTATGCTGTACACTGAAGAGCAGTCCTTCGATACATCCTCCTACGTTAAAACTTCGGAGGACACTCAGGACGAGCGGGAAGAAATTCATTATATATTCATCAAAAAAGGTTGCTTGGTATGTCAGTTAAAAGCAGTATAGCAATTACTATGTTAACAGTGGTGATTGTTTTTTTTAGTAGTTTTGTTTTCTATTTATATAAAAATCAACTGCGTCTAGAGGCGCAATGGGAACAATCACAACAACATCCTTTTACACCACTATCACAACCAAGCCCTTCTTCTGTTGAAGCAGTAGTCACTAGTGCACAGCTATGGCGGCCGGTACAAGATCGGGTACGTGATACGGTGGTACAATTATTTGCGCAAGTTACTGCAATTGATCTTTTGGAGCCGTATAAATCACCACAACAAGGCACTGCCTGTGGGAGTGGTTTTTTTATTAATGATCAAGGTTATGTCATTACCAATGCACACGTGGTAATTTCTGCAAAAACGGTGTGGGGGCAAGTGCCTTCATTAGGTAAACGTATCATTGATATGGAAGTAATTGGTATGAGTCCTGAACGTGATTTGGCATTATTACGTATTACTGAAGAAGGTCGCGATTTAATTAATAGGGAATTGGGTGGCATTCCGTATTTGCCTTTAGGAGATTCTGATCTTGTTCGTCGTTCAGATGATGTGCTTGCCTTAGGGTATCCATTGGGGCAGCAGGCATTAAAAAGTACCAATGGTATTATTAGTGGCCATGAGCATCATTTGATTCAGATGAGTGCTCCTATTAATCCAGGCAGTTCTGGCGGCCCATTGCTTAATATTAAGGGTGAAGTTGTTGGGGTGAACTCATCAGGAGTGACTGAAGCGCAAAATGTTGGGTATGCTATTCCGATTAATACATTGAAAACTATTCTGAATGATTTGTATGAAATAAAAATTTTAAGAAAACCATTTTTAGGAGTGCGTTTTAATAACAGCACTGAAAGCTTAACAAAATTTTTAGGCAACCCATTTCCCGGTGGTTGTTACGTTATTGAAACACTTAAGGGAAGTCCTCTTGAAAAAGCAGGTATAATGCGTGGGGATATGATTTATGAAATTAATGGTCATTCAGTAGATATGTTTGGCGATATGAGTGTGCCATGGAGTGAAGATAAAATTTCTATAGTTGATTATCCATTGCGCTTATCAATTGGTGATACAATAAATATTGTGGTATTTCGTAAAGGACAAAAAAAGACATGTTCTGTTACCTTTGGCCTTGCTGAACTACCAGCGATTCGAAGGGTATATCCCGGATATGAGCCCATTGATTATGAAATTTTTGGTGGCATGGTTGTGCAAGAGCTTAATGTTAATCATATACGATTGCTTGCTGATCATGCAATTGGTCTTATAAAATATGGTGAATTAAAATATCAATCAGAGCCCGTGCTTATTATCACTCATGTGTTTCCTGATTCTCAGTTGTATAGAGGGCGTAATATGCCAGTTGGTGCAACAATTAATGAGATTAATGGCAAAAAAGTAAAAACACTTGAAGAATTCCGTGCAGTACTTAAAGATAGTGCAATTAAAGAGTATTTAACTATTGCAGCGGCTGATAACGTTACGCGTGCAGCAGAAACTATTTTTGTAGTGCTTGATATGAATAAAATTATTGAAGAAGAACCACGGCTGGCACGTGATTATCGCTATCAGCTTTCTGATACCGCAAAAGAAGTGTTCAAGCTTGCTCAGGTAAATAAAAATGTTGAATAAGTAGGTAGGGGCTTTTTTTAATTTTTAATTAGTAGTCTTTTATTACATTAATAATATAGTGCAGAATCAATCTTCTAATTTCATTAGGTAATTGAGCAACATCAGGGTGTTGACTGAATAAAAAAGTGATGGCAGTGATGTGTTTTTCCGTAATTGTTTTGTAGAGGTTCCATTGTACAATTCCTTTATCTTTTGTTGTTGGAACAAAGCCGCGTTCTAATAATTTGTTGATAATAATAGAAGTATCTTCATCATTACCGTTTTTTGCTAACAGTGCTGCTCCGAGTGCAGAATAACCATTAATGCGAGCATTTCTACATTTATTGAGTAATATGTGGTCATTATCAAGCATTTCGATGGTCACCTCTTTTTCAGTACCATGATACTTTTGATAACAACAATACTGTAAGAATTCTTCTGGTTTATTACGTATGTCTTGCTTTCTAAATATTCCTATTTCCCATATAACTAAATCGTCGTTGACATCTGCAAAGTGCAAAGGATTCATTTGGAGTTTGTTTTCAAATGCGGTGATATCGTCATGTATTTTTTGAATCCATTTGGGTTGTTGTGGTGCGTTATTGCGTGAGAGTATTGATAAAGGTAATGAAGCAAGCCATTGCAAAGCGGAAATGTATGGGTACAAAAAAGACATAGAGGGAAAACATGTTAGAGGCCTGTCATAGAGCATAGCGTTCATGTTTGTTGAACTTATCATGAATAATGATAGAGCTAGATGTTTTACCATAAAAAAGACTTTCAATGTATGATGTGTTTGTTTTTGTATGTAATAAAATTATTGAGCATTATGATAACACATTACATATTGAATGACTATGGGATTTTGTTGTGCTTTATGGGTTATATCGTAATAAAAATGGTATGACAGTATCTGGTGTAAATGAAAGGGAATGAATTCCCGTTTCTATTAAAAATTCTGCCAATTCAGGAAAATCGGATGGTGCTTGACCACAAATACCAATATATGTACCAATCTGATTAGCTGTTTTTATTGCTTTAACGAGCATTTTTTTTACTGCTAAATCACGTTCATCAAAAATTGGACTGACTAATGCAGAATCGCGATCAATGCCAAGGGTTGTTTGGGTGAGATCATTTGAACCAATAGAAAATCCATCAAAATGTTCGCTGAATTCTTTGATAAGCATAACGTTTGATGGTAGTTCGCACATCATGATTACTTCAAGACCATTTACGCCACGCTGCAGACCATTTTTTGCCATTTCAGCAATCACACTTTCCGCTTCTTTTATGGTGCGTACAAACGGTATCATGAGTTTTACGTTAGTGAGGCCCATTCGTTCACGTACAATTTTCATTGCTTCGCATTCAAGAGCGAATGCTTCTCGGTACTGTGGATGGTAATAGCGTGATGCACCACGAAAACCTATCATTGGATTTTCTTCAATTGGTTCAAAGTATGATCCGCCAATGAGATTGTAATATTCATTACTTTTAAAATCAGAAAAGCGAACAATAATAGGACGCGGGTAAAATGCTGCCGCCATCATACCAACTGCTGATGCAAGTTGTTCTACAAAAAATTCTGTTTTGGTTGGATATGCACTGGTGAGTGATTCTATTTTTTCTAATGTGTGTTGATCAGTGATTACTTCAGGGTGCAAGAGCGCCATAGGATGCACTTTGAGCGCATTATTAATAACAAATTCTAAGCGTACTAAACCAATTCCTGCAGTTGGTAAAAATGATATTTTAAATGCGCTATCAGGATCAGCAATATTGACCATGATAGGCACCGGAGGTTGCCCAATAGTATTAAGTGAAACATTGGTTATTTTAAATGGCATATGTCCATTATATACATGCCCAATAGTGCCACCACTGCAATCGAGTGTAATTTTCTGGCCTGAAACTATTTTTTCTGTTGCATTGTGTGTTCCAACAATTGCAGGGATACCGAGCTCTCTGCTGACAATTGCTGCATGACATGTTCTACCACCACGATTAGTGATAATGCCAGCAGCTTGTTTCATTGCAGGAACCCAATCAGGGTTGGTCATATCAGTAACAATAATGTCTGTAGGATTAATGCAATCAATTTCTTCAATAGCATTAATAATACGTGCAGTGCCGGTAGCAATTTGTTGCCCAACACTAATGCCGGTAACAAGAATATTTTCTGTTAATGATTCGCGGTTCACCGTGAGTGAAAACAAGTGAAGACTGTTTTCTTGTTTTCCCGTGTGAACTGTTTCGGGGCGTGCTTGTACAATATACAGTTGTCCATCAATACCATCTTTTGCCCATTCGATATCCATAGGAGTCCAATGAGAACCATTACGTTTTTTGTATTGTTGTGAGTAATGTTTTTCAATAGTCATGACCATGTGTGCAAGTTCAATAATTTCATCATTAGTAAGACAATAATGCATTTGATCATGTGATGGGACATCAACTGTTTCAATAAGGGTATTTTTGTGGTTAGCATAGACAACTTTTGTTGATTTGCGACCAAGTTGTTTTTTAATAATTGGTGCAAAACCTTGATCAAGTGTTGTTTTGTGAACAATATATTCATCGGGAGTAACGGCTCCTTGTACAATTGCTTCACCAAGGCCATAGGCAGCATTAATTACAACAACATGAGGAAATCCGCTTTCGGTGTCCAGTGAAAATGCAACACCCGAACATGCAAGATCTGAGCGAATCATTTTTTGAATTCCTACTGATAATGCTATTTCTAATTGATCAAAATTTTGTTCTGCACGATATGCAATTGCGCGATCAGTGAATAAAGAAGCAAGACATTTTTTATAGTAGGTAAGAACATTTTCTATTCCTTGTACATGCAAGTAGGTATCTTGTTGTCCTGCAAAAGATGCATCAGGTAAATCTTCAGCGGTTGCAGATGAGCGCACTGCAACATCACATTGTTTTTCGTTATAATATAACGATAGTTCCTGATAGGCCTGCTCTATTTCCGTAGCAAGATCGGTTGGTATTGTACCATTTTCAATGAGTGTTCGAATTTCTTCACTCACATGTTTGAGTGTTTTCAGATCATTAATATTGGTAATGTGTTGCGTGAGTGTGGCAATTTTTTCAGTTAAGTTGTTATGATTCATATAGTGTGTATAGCCATCAACAGTAACCGCAAATCCTTGAGGAACTCTAATGCCATGCGCACAGAGAGAGCTTATCATTTGTCCGAGTGAAGCGTTTTTTCCACCAACGCGATGTAAATCAGTAAGGGATACATCTTTGAGTGAAGTGATATAACGGTAAGTAGA
>Ga0111539_10006889_pt1 | contig 14598 bp, 12 predicted proteins | sample RhiMethybrSRZTD1_FD_79667 | JGI IMG/M metagenome (GOLD analysis project Ga0111539, IMG submission 79667) | Populus rhizosphere microbial communities from Tennessee, USA - Rhizosphere MetaG P. TD hybrid SRZTD1 (version 2) (version 2) | ecosystem: Host-associated > Plants > Roots > Rhizosphere >... | reverse complement strand
TTACGGCGGGACGCTACAAGCGCACGCTGACGATGTTCGGCGAGAACACCGACGAGGGGCGCGCGAAGCTCAAGGAGCAGGTCGAGGAGATCCACGAGCTGTTCAAAGCGCAGATCCGCGCCCACCGCCCGCAGGTCGACGTCGAAAGCGTCGCGACGGGTGAGCACTGGCACGGCGTCCGCGCGCTCGAGCTCAAGCTCGTAGACGAGATCAAGACGAGCGACGACGTCCTGCTCGAGGCAGCGAAAGATCACGACCTCTACCAGATCGCTTACAAGCGCCGCCGCAGCTTGCAAGAGCGCGTGCTGGGCGGTGCCGAGAGCTTGCTCCTGCGCTGATCGGTTATGTAGAAGCTCCGCCCTTGCCGCGCGACGGCTCGGGCATACTCCTCGCACATCCGCGAACAACAACAACGATCAGGATGACCGAGTCCCGTACGCCGCTCTGCGCAGCGGCACTGCTTTCGTGCCTGCTTTGCACCAGCGCCGCCGCGGATGAAGACGCCGGCGGCGCGCGCGTCTCGCCGTCGAGCCAATGGTCGGCCGCAATGAGCCGTGCCGACGTCGCGCTGGGGCGCATCGACGCGGATCACGACGACGCCTACCTCTATCGCTTGCCGTACGCCGACGACGTGAGCTTCCCGATCATTCAGGGTTACGGCGCGAAGCTCAGCCATCGCGGGGCGGAGCGCTATACGCTCGATTTCGGCATGCCGGTCGGTACGCCCGTGTATGCGGCGCGCGATGGCGTCGTCGTGCTCGTCGAGGACTCGCACGACCTCGGCTGCGCGAGCGAGGAGTGCGGCCGGTTCGCGAATTTCGTCGTCGTGCTCCACGCCGATGGAACGACCGGCGAGTACTTCCACCTCGAGCGCAGCAGCGCGCAGGTCCGCGTCGGCGAGCGCGTCGCGCGCGGCCAGTGGCTCGCGCGCTCGGGCAACACTGGGTTCAGCACGGCGCCGCATCTGCACTTCGGGGTCTATCGGACGGGGCACGATCGAACGACCGAGTCGCTCGCCGTGCGGTTTCAGACGCGGAGCGGCGAGATCACCATGCCGCGCAGCGGAGCGCTTTATCTGAATCCACTCGACTGACTGCGGCGCCGCCGCGGTTAGGTATACTCCGGGGTACCGACAGGGAGTCCGGGGTGAATATGCAGCGCTCGAATTTCCGTGCCGCCTTGCGCACGTCGCTTTGGTTTGGCGCAGTGGCATGGTTGCTCGGCGGATGCTCGTTGCTGACCGCGCCGCATCAGGCTCCTACGGCCCCGGTGGTCGTCGAGCCGAAGGGCCCCGATCCGAAGGCGCGGCGCCTGGCCGCCGTCGAGACACGACACCTCGAGCTCGCGAAGGGGCAGGAGGTCATCGGCGAGACGCAGCTGATCTTCGCGCGCTACGAAAATACGTTCTCGGCGATCGGCCGCCAGTACAACCTGGGCTACGAGGAGATGCGTAGCGCCAATCCGGGCGTCGATCAGTGGTTGCCGGGTGAAGGCACGCCGATCTACTTGCCGACGCAGTCGATCCTGCCCGAGGCGCCGCGCGAGGGCATTGTCGTCAACGTGCCGGCGATGCGGCTCTACTACTTCACGACCGAGAAAGCCGCGACTCAGGGCGCGCCGGAGGTCCACAAGGTCTCCACCCACCCGATCGGCATCGGCGTGGAAGGCTGGGCGACGCCGTTCGGCGAGGCGAAGGTCATTCAGAAGGTCAAAGATCCGATCTGGTACGTGCCGGCCTCGATCCGCAAAGAGCACGCCGATCGCGGCGATCCGTTGCCGAGCGTCGTGAAGGCCGGACCCGACAATCCGCTCGGCGCCTATGCATTGACGCTCTCGCTCCCGAGCTACCTGATCCATGGCACGAACAAGCCCGCGGGCGTCGGCATGCGCTCGAGCCACGGCTGCATTCGGCTGTATCCCGAGGACATCGAGGCGCTGTTTTCCCGTGTCCCGCGCGGCACCGCCGTGCGAATCGTGAACCAGCCCGTGCTCGCCGGTTGGCGCGACGGGCAGCTGTACCTCGAGGTTCATCCGCCGCTCGCGGAAGAGCAGCATGATCTCGTCGCCGAAGCCGAGATGGCGCTGCGCCGCGCACTGGAGCGCAACCGCGTTGATCCCGCCTCCGTGGCCATCGATCACGCCGCCATCGAGAAGATCGTCGCCGAGCAACGCGGCATGCCGCTGCCCGTTCTGCGCGGCAATCGCTCGCTCGATCAGTACCTGGCGAGCGTGCGCATCGTCGAGAACACCGTTCCCGTCGCGGTCGCCGGGGAGACGGCGCGGCTCGCGGAGCCGCCCGTGAATGGGGGCCGCTGAGGATTCCCTCGCGGCAGGCGCGCAGCGCGCCACATCCGCATGATTGCGATCCGCGACGATAACCCGGTTCGCGGCCTGCCCGTCGTTACGCCGCTGCTGATCCTCACCTGCATGGGGGTCTATCTCTGGTTGTTGTCGCTGTCCCCGGAAGCGCGGGCGGAGGCGACGACGATGCTCGGGTTCATGCCAGCCGTGCTGTTCCGGCCGGGCAAAGTCGAAGTCGAGCAGTGGGTCTCGCCGGTCGGCTCGATCTTCACCGCGATGTTCCTGCACGGCGGGTTCTTTCACCTCGCCGGCAACATGCTGTACCTGTGGATCTTCGGGGACAACATCGAGGATCGCTTCGGGCGCGGGCGATTCGTCGCGTTCTATCTGATCTGCGGCGCTCTCGCGGCGCTCGCTCAGGCGCTGCCGGACATGCGCTCGACCGTGCCGATGGTCGGCGCGAGCGGCGCCGTGTCGGGCGTGCTCGGCGCTTATCTCGTGCTCTATCCGCGGGCGAACGTGCTCCTCGCGCTGCCGTTTCTGCACGCGCGGGTGCCCGCTTTCGTGATGCTGCTGCTATGGTTCGCGGGGCAACTGGCGCGCTCGTTGTCGATCGAGCCGGGCTCCGTGGGCGTCGCGTTCACGGCGCATGTCGGTGGCTTCGTCGCCGGCGCCGTGCTCGTTCGCTGGTTCGTGCGCGACCGACGTAAGCGGCCAAACTGACCCGCGCTAATCGCGATGCTGCAACCGTCGACGGCGACGGCTATCATGCAGGCGTTTTAGGCAGCGCGGGCTTCAATGGCGTCCGAACCTGTTGACTTCAGCGCCGGCCCAGCCGAGCCGCAGGACGGTGCAGAAGTCATTCCGATCGTCTCTCCGACGGTCGTAGCGTTCATCGGTCGCACCGAGCGCGGGCCCTTGAATGAGCCCGTCGTCGTCAAATCCTTCGAGGAATTCAGCCGCATCTTCGGCGGCAACGTTTCGTTCAGCTTCGTCTCGCTCGCCGTGCAGCATTTCTTCTCGCACGGCGGCGCGGTCGCCGCCATCGTTCGCGTCGCCAATCGCGCGACTCGTGCGACGCTCGATATCCCCGCCGGCCGAGAGATGCTGCGCCTTCAGGCGCGTCAACCCGGCAGTCGTGAGCATCTGCGCGTATCGGTCGATTACGATCGCGTCGAGCGGACGCCCGACAAGTTCAACCTCGTAATCCAGCGCGTGTCGCGCGCGGGGTCGCAGCTCGTCGACGATCAGGAAGTGTTCGAAGGCTTGTCGATGGACCCGACCGACGAGCGGTTCATTGTCGACGCTCTGCAGGGCTCCGACCTCGTGCGGCTCGTCGGGCCGCTGCCAAGCTATCGGCCGTCGGCGACGGTGCCGCCGAGTCCGGGCCAGGCGATTCCTTATATAACGGTCAAGCAAGCCGGCTCCGACGGCGAAGAGCTCACCGACTACGACGTGATCGGCTCGAACGCCGAGGGCACGGGTTTGTTCGCGCTCGACGCGCTCGAGCGAGTGGACCTGCTCTGCGTGCCTTCGCCGCCCGGGCGCGACCTCGGCAGCACGAGCTTCCTCGCCTCCACGCGCTACTGCGAGCGGCGTCGCGCGCTGCTCATCTGGGACCCGCCTTGGTCATGGACGAGCGCCGACTCCGCGGTGCTGGCGCTGCGCACCTCGGCGCACGCGAGCCGGCAAGCGCTGACGTACTTCCCGCGCGTGCGGCCGCGCGGCGATCTCGGCCGCTACGAGCTCGGCATTCCTGCCTGCGGCGCGGTGGCCGGCATGCTCGCGCGCTGCGATTTGGGCGGCGTCTGGCACCGAATGCCGCCCGTCGACACGACGTTGAAAGGCGGCCTCGCGCCTGTCGTCGAGATCGGTCAGACGCAGGCCGCGGTTCTACAGCGCATGGGCGTCAACACGTTCCTTCGCCTGCAGCCTGGCGTTGCCGCGCTCCAAGGCAACGTCAGCTTCGCGGGCCTGACGACGATCGACGCTTTGTGGCAAAGCCTGAGCGCGAGCCGCCTCACTGCGTTCGTCCTGCGCTCGATCGAGACTGAGACCCGGTGGGTATTCACCGCCGAAGAGCCGGAGCGGCTCGCCGCGGATCTCGAGCGCCAAGTCTGGGTCTTCCTGTCGCGCTTAAAGCAGCGCGGCGCCTTTGCCGGCACGTCTCCCGAGCAGGCGTTTTTTGTTCGCACCGGCGCGGCGGTCGAGCCCGGGCGCGACGTCTCGCTGCGCATTGGATTCGCGCCGCGCACTCCGAACGAGTTCCTGACCTACGACTTCCGCTACCACTCCGCGAGCCTCACCACCGAGGTACGCCCCGTTCGCGACGCCGAACGGCATCTCGGCTAAGCCTCTCCGTAGCCGCCGCCTCCGGGCGTTTCGATCACGAACCTATCGCCGACGGCGAGCTCGACGTCGGCTGTCGCCGCGAGCTCGTCCATGCGCCCGTCGCTGCGCAGCACGTAGTTGCGCCCGAGGGCGCCCGGCGCGCCGCCGGCGAGACCTGCCGGCGCGACGCGGCGGCGGTTCGAGAGGATCGCGGCGTGCATCGGCTCGAGGAACTCGATCTCGCGCACGACGCCGTCGCCGCCGCGCCAGCGGCCGGCGCCGCCGGAGCCGCGGCGGATGGCGAACTTCACGATGCGGACCGGGTAGCGCTGCTCGAGCACCTCGGGATCCGTGAGGCGCGAGTTCGTCATGTGCGTGTGCACGGCGCTCGCGCCATCGAAGCCCGGTCCCGCGCCCGCGCCGCCGCACAGCGTCTCGTAGTACTGATGGCGCGCGTTGCCGAACGTGAAGTTGTTCATCGTGCCTTGCGCCCCGGCGCAAGCGTCGAGCGCGGCGAGTAAGGCGTCGGTGATGCACTGCGAGGTCTCGACGTTGCCGGCGACGACGGCCGCGGGATAACGAGGGTCGAGCAGGCAGCCCTCCGGCAGCACGATCGAGAGCGGCTCCATGCAGCCGGCGTTCAACGGGATGTTTTGGCGAACCAGCGTCCGGAACACGTACAGCACGGCGGCGCGCGCGATCGACGAAGGCGCGTTGAAGTTGGTGGCATCAGTTGTCGAGGTTCCCGCGAAGTCCACGGTTGCGTGCTGGCGGTCTGCGCTGATGCCGACGGCGACGCTGATCCGCTGGCCGCCATCGAGCTCGACCGTGAAGCGGCCGTCGCGTAAGTCCGCGATTGCGGCACGCACGCACGCAGCCGCGTTGTGCTGCACGTGCCGCATGTAGCGCTCGACGGTGCGGACGCCGAACCGCTCGATGAGCCGCTCGAGCTCGAGCGCGCCGCGCGCGTTCGCCGCGAGCTGCGCTTTGAGATCCGCAACGTTCTGGTCGGGATTGCGAGCCGGGAACGGCCCGCTTGCGAGCAGCGAGCGGACTTCGGTTTCGAGCAGCTCGCCGCCTGCGACGATGCGCACTCCGTCGAACAGCACGCCTTCCTCGTCGATCCTGCGGCTCGACGGGGGCATCGAGCCCGGCGTGCTGCCGCCGATGTCGGCGTGGTGGGCGCGGCTCGCGACGAAGTAGCGAAGCTTGCGCCCCATAGCGTCGAAAACCGGCGTCACGACGGTGAGATCGGGCAGGTGCGTGCCGCCGTTGTACGGCGTGTTCAGAAGGTAGCCGTCGCCCGCTTCGAGCTTCTTCGAGCGCAGGATGCTCTGCACGCTGTCGCCCATCGATCCCAAGTGAACGGGCATGTGTGGCGCGTTCGCGATCAGCGAGCCGTCGGCGGCGAACAGCGCGCACGAGAAATCCAAGCGCTCTTTGATGTTCACGGAGTGCGCCGTGTGCTCGAGCACGATGCCCATCTCTTCGGCGACGTGCATGAAGAGATTGTTGAACACCTCGAGCATGATCGGGTCGGGGTCGCGGCGTAGCTGCTCGCGGCGAGCCCGGCGGCCGATACGCGTCATCAGCAACGTGCCGCTCGCGTGAACCTCGGCCCGCCAGCCCGGCTCGACGATCGTCGTGGCGTTCGGTTCGACGATCAGCGCCGGGCCCGTGAAACGCGTCCCGGCCGGCAGCCGCGCGCGATCATAGACGGGGACGTTGCGCCAGCCGTCGCCGCACCAGACGTTGCGGCGTGCAATCGGCTTCACGCGCTCGCCCGACGAGGGCGGGGGCGCCGCGGCCGCAATGTCGTCGGGCCCCGGGACGACGGCTTCGAGCTCGAGCGATTCGACGACGAGCGCTGCACGCTCGTCGACGCGGAACCCGAAGTGGCGTTCGTGGGCGGCGCGAAACGCGGCGGCGAGCTCGGCCGCTTGGGCGCCGCCGTCCGGCTGCCATGTGACGGGCAGCGCCGTGTCGGCGCCGGCGACTTTCACGAGCACGCGCCGTTCGAGGCGAGCAGGAATTCGCTCCTGCAATTCCCGCACGCCGCCATCCATGGCGGCGATTTGCGCCGCGTCCGCGCCTTGCTCGCGCAGCGCCGACAACGCGGCAACCGCGAGCGGCTCGAAGCGCTCCGCCAGCGTCTCCGCGAGCGCGCTGTCGAGCTTCGCTTCGACGCTGCCCTGGCGCAGCACGCGCACATCCGCCGTACCGAGCCCGTAGGCCGATAGCACCCCGGCGAGCGGGTGAATGATGACGCGCTGAATGCCGAGCGTTTCGGCGACTTGCGCCGCGTGCTGGCCGCCGGCGCCGCCGAAGCAACACAGTGCGAAGCGCGTGATGTCGTGGCCGCGCTGAACGGAGATCTGCTTGATGGCGTTCGCCATGCGTTCGACGGCGATCCTCAAGAATCCCGCGGCGATTTGCTCGGGCCGCGGCTCAGCGCCCGTGGCGGCCCCGATCTCGCGTGCGAGCACCGCGAACGCGTCGGTCGTGGCGGCGGCGTCGAGCGGCTCGTCGGCGTTGCGGCCGAACACGCGCGGAAAGAACTCGGGCTGGATCCGGCCGAGCAGCAGGTTCGCATCCGTCACCGTCAACGGGCCGCCATGCCGGTAGCACGCTGGGCCGGGGTGCGCGCCGGCCGACTCCGGGCCGACCTTGAGGCTTCCAAAGCCGAACGACAGGATCGAGCCGCCGCCGGCCGCGACGGTCTCGATGCGCAGCATCGGCGCGCTCACGCGAACCTGCGCGATCACGGCGTCCGTCGTGCGCTCGAGCGCGCCGGCATAGAGCGCGACGTCGGTCGACGTGCCGCCCATGTCGAAGCCGATGACCTCGGCGCACCCGACGGCGCGCGCGGCGCGCACCATTCCGACGACGCCGCCGGCCGGTCCCGATAGCAGACTGTCCTTACCGCGGAATTGCTCCGCGGCCGTGAGGCCGCCGTGGCTTTGCATGAAGTAGAGCCGCGGCCCTCCAAGAGCGTCGAGCCCGCGGCGCACGCTGGCGACGTAGCGGTCGAGGACCGGAGACAAATACGCGTCGGCGAGCGTCGTATCGCCGCGTACGACGAGCTTCGGCAGCGGCAGCACGCGATGCGAGACGGATACCTGCTTGAACGAAAGCGAGCGCGCGATCTCGGCGGCCGCGATCTCGTGCTGCGGAAAGCGATAGCCGTGCAGCAACACGATCGCGACGCTCTCAATCCCGGCCGTACGCGCGGCCTTGAGATCGTGCTCGAGTTTCGTCGTGTCGAGCGGCGTAAGCACTCGGCCGTGCGCGTCGACGCGCTCGCTGGCTCCGACGACGCGCGCGTACAGCATCTCCGGCAGACGAATATCGAGCGCGAAGATTTCGGGCCGTTGCTGACCGCCGATCCGAATCGCGTCCTCGAGCCCGGCCGTGATGACGAGCAGCGTCGGCTCGCCGCGCCGCTCGAGCAGCGCGTTCGTTGCGACGGTGGTACCCATCTTGACGGCGCCGATGCGGCGCTCGCCGTCCGGCGCGCCGGCGAGCAGCCGCTCGATGCCGGCGACGGCGGCGTCCTCGTACCGCGCCGGATCGGCCGACAACAACTTGAGCGTCTTGAGCTCGCCGGAAGGCGTGCGCGCGACGATGTCGGTGAACGTGCCACCGCGATCGATCCAGAACTCCCAGGCCTGCGCCATGAAGGGCGAGATTACAAAACGTCTGAGAGCGTCGTCACGGCCGGGCGCGGGCGCATGTGGCGCCGATCACAGCCCCAGTCGGCATCTTCTCGTAGAGTCGCCCCATATTCATTTGCCCGCACTGAGCCGGGGGAGCCGCAGTGAACAGGTTGATTCGGGGTGGGTTTTCGCTGATCGAGCTCGTCGTCGTCATTACGATACTCGGCATTCTCGCGGCGTTTGCCGTGCCCCGATTCGCATCTCTCGAAGGCCAGGCGCGCCTCGCGGCGACGCAGGCCCTGGCGGGCAGCGTCCGCTCGGGCGCCGCGCTCGCGCACGCGCTGTGGCTCGCCCAGGGGGACGCGGCCAGTACGAGCGTCACGATGGAAGGGCAGCCGATCGCGATGGCCTTCGGCTACCCGGATGCGACCACGATCGAAGGGACTCTCGTCGAGTACAGCGGCTTCGAGCTCAAGACCGCGGGCGACACGGCCGTGTTCTCGAAGGAATCGCAGTCCGGCGAACTCATCGCCAACTGCTTCGTGACCTACACGCCGGCGCCCGCCGCGAACCAAGCCCCAAAGGTCGTTGCGACGACGGGCGGCTGCTAGTAGGCGCGTGCCCTAGGTCGGCGAGTCCGACCGCGATTTCATAGGATTGCTCAAGCCGTCGCACTGACGGGTGCGTCGCATTATGCTCGCGGCATACCCCCGCACACGGAAGATCCGTCGTTAGCGACCTGACTGCGCGCCTGCTCAACATCAAGCGCGGCGAGTTGCCGCTCGCGCTCTTATCGGCGCTGTTTTTCTTCTGCGTGCTCTGCGGGTATTTCTGCCTGCGCCCCGTGCGCGAAGCGCTCGGTGTTTCGCGCGGCATGGACGATCTGCGCTGGCTGTTCGTCGGTAGCTCGATCGGCTCGCTCGTCGCGGTGCTCGCTTTCGGCGGCATCGTGAACCGTTTCGATCGGCGGCGTTTCGTTCCGATCGCCTATTTGTTCGTGATCGCGTGCCTTGTCGTGTTCGCGTCGCTGCTGATCGCCGACGCTTGGCGTGGCGGTGGGCTCGTCGGCACCGATACCGGCACCGGTTTCGCGCTGGCCGTGGGCTACACCTTCTTTGTCTGGTTGAGCGTGGTGAACCTGTTCGTCAATAGCGTGTTCTGGGCGTTCATGGTCGATCTCTACGACTTGGACCAGGGCAAGCGAATGTTCGCGTTCATCGGCGTTGGCGGCACGCTCGGTGCGATATCGGGCAGCACAATCGCGGAAGCCGTTGCCGGGATGACGGATTCGGCGTATCTCCCGGCCGGTCTCATGCTCGGCGGCGCGGCGCTTTTCGGCTGTGCGATCATGAGCATGCTCGTGCTCGACCGCATGGCCGGCGCCTCGGCGCATTCGCGTCTCGGCAAGCATGATGAGCGCCTCGCACATTCGCACGCGGCGCCCGCAAGCCAGCCTCAACCCCGTTTCTGGGATGGCGTGACGGCCTTGGCTTCGTCGCCGTATCTGCTCGGCGTCGCCTTGTTCATCATGCTTCTCACGGTATCGAACACGTTGCTCTATTTCACGCAGGCCCACGTGGTTCTCGAAAGAGCTGACACGTTCAGCGAGCGCCTCGCGAGCTTCGCGCAGCTCAACATGCTGACGCAGACGATGGCGTTGCTCACGCAAGTCTTCATCACGACACACTTGATCAAGCGGCTCGGTGTGGGCTGGACGCTGTCGCTGATGCCGCTGATGCTCGTCGCGGGTTTTGCCGTGCTTGCGATCTGGCCGATCTTCGCCGTGTTCGCGATGTTTCAGGCCCTGTTCCGCGCCGCTGAATATGCGACCACGCGTCCCGCGCGTGAAACGCTGTTCAGCGTCATTCCGGTCGCGCAGAAGTACAAGGCCAAGCCGCTGATCGACGTCTTCATCTACCGCTTCGGCGACTTGGCGGGTGCGGGCATCGACCGCGCGCTCGCAGCGCTCGGGGCGGGGCTCGCCGTGGTGGCGGTCTCGGCCGTGCCGCTCGCAGCCGTATGGGCCGCGCTCGCACTCGCGCTCGGGCGCGCTCAGCAACGGCTCGATCGCGGCGAAATCGTGGCACGCTAGAATGTAGTCGAAGACGGATTAGGGGGACTGCGTGACGGCCATTCTGCAGCGCTTTTTCAACGTCCGCGCCGGTGAGGTCGCGCCGATCCTGACCGCGGGGCTCTACTTCTTCTGCGTCCTCACCTCGTTGCAGGTGCTGCGGCCGGCGCGCGATGCCATCGGCATGGAGGGCGGGCTCGACAGCATCCGCTGGCTCTTCATCGGCACCGCGCTCGTCACGCTGGCAGTCAACCCGGCCTTCGGCTGGCTCGTGAGCCGCTTCCGCCGGCTCGTCTTCATCACGGCGACGTACGCGTTCTTCGCGCTGAGCCTGGTCGGTTTCTACGCACTGATCGCGCTCGCACCCGATGCCGTGGGCAACGTGAGCGGCCGCGTGTTCTACGTTTGGTTCAGCGTGTTCAACTTGTTCAGCACGATGGTCTTCTGGGCGCTGATGGCCGACCGCTTCAGTCTCGAGCAGAGCAAGCGCATCTTCGGCATCATCGCCGTCGGCGGAACGCTCGGCGCGATCTTCGGTCCATGGCTCGCCAGTCAGCTCGCCGGGACGCTCGGCACGGCGGCCATGCTGCTCGTGGCGGCCGTGTTTTTGGGTCTCGCGGTCGTCGCGGCCTGGGCCGTCGCGTGGCTGCAGCCCGAGGTGGCCAAGGGTAACCCGGCGTCCGTCGACCGCGTGGTCATCGGCGGCGGCGCTTGGGGCGGCATCGGTGCGGTGTTCCGCTCGCCGTATTTGCTCGGTATCTCGTCGTACGTGTTGTTGATGACGGTCATCGGCACGTTCCTGTACTTCACTCGCCTCGCCATGGTTGCGGCAGCCGCGGACGAAACGGACGCGCGAACCGCGATCTTCGCGAACATCGATCTGCTCACGCAGACGGTGACGCTCGTGCTCCAGACGATCGTGACCGGCCACATCATGAAGCGTTTCGGCGTGTCGGTGGCCCTGATCCTGTTGCCGATCGTCGTGTCGTTCGGCTTCATCGGGCTCGCGATGGCCGCCTCGTTCGCGGTGCTCATCTTGTTCGAGGCGAGCTTCCGCGCGGTCCAGCGCGCCATCACGCGTCCGGCGCGCGAGACGCTGTTCACCGTCGTGACCCGCGAGGAGAAATACAAGTCGAAGGCCTTCACCGATACGTTCGTGTATCGCGGCGGCGATGTCGTCGGTGCATGGACCGAGGGGGGGCTCCGGGCGCTGGGGCTCGGGCTCGTCGGTCTTGCCTCGGTGGCGATCCCACTGGCAGTCGTCTGGGCGGGATTGGGTCTGTGGCTCGGCCGCCAGCAGACGCGGCTCACGCAGAGTCGCGCCCGCGCGGCCGAGCGGAGCGAGCCTGGCGCCGCGGCAGCCGCGCCGCAGTCCGAGCCTGCAAGCTAAAGTCATCGAGCCGAGGTGCCCCAGGTCTCGGTTTTTCCAAAGGTGCGGTGCTAGGTTACGAGCACGGTGCCCCCAGGAGGGCTTGCTCCATGCCACGAAAAGCCTACGTGCTCGCGGTCGCCCTCGTCGTCGCGGGATGCGGTGCCTCGGACGAACCCGCGCAGCCCGAACAGCCGGCCACGCGGCGCGAAACGGTGTTCGATCCTTTGACGAGCACGATCGACCGCGCAGAGGGCGTGCAGCAAACCGTCGACGAGCAGGCGGCCGCGCAGCGTCGCCAGATCGAAGAAGCCTCGCGCTAGCGGTAACCGAGCAGGTAGCGCAAGCCGCGGAACGCCGGCAGCTGCGCGGTGATCACGAACGTCGGAACCGCCGCGAGGTACTGGCCATAGCGACCCTTAGCTTCGAAACGTTGGCGAAATTCCGACTTGCCGATTTGCTCGACGAGCCGCGGCACGATGCCGCCCGCGATGTAGACGCCGCCGCGCGCACCCGTCATCAACGCGACGTTGCTCGCGACTGTGCCGAGCATCGCGAAGAACATCGCGAGCGTCTTGCGGGCGAGCGGGTCTCCTTGCTTCGCGAGATTCGTTACGTCTTCGGGCGCAATGGCCGGAGGACGGCTGCGGCCCGCGAGCTCTGCCAAGGTGCCGTAGAGGTTGACGAGACCGGGGCCCGATAGCACGCGCTCCGCGGAGCAATGTCCGTCGAAGCGGGTGCGCAGCGTAGCAACGACGTCCTGCTCCTCGTGCGTGACGGCCGGCATCGAGATATGGCCGCCTTCGCCGGCCATCGCGGCCCAGCCTTCCCCTGCGGGGATGAGCGCGGAAACGCCGAGCCCGGAGCCGGGGCCAAGTGCCGCGAGCGTCGAGCGCCACACGCTTTCTCCGCCGCCGATCTGCACGACGTCCGAGGGCGTCAACAGCGGCAATGCCCATGCGACTGCGGCGAAATCGTTGACGATCTGTAGGCGTTTGAGGCCGAACTCGCGTCGCAGCGCCTCCTGCGAGAAGCGCCAGCCGATGTTGACCATGTGGACGTCGTCGCCGGTGATTGGAGCCGCGACGGCCAATGCCGCTCGCGTCGGAGGCCGGTCGCTGGCACGGCGATGCTCGAGATAGACGCGCAACACGCCGGCAATGCTGTTGAAGTCGGCGTTCTCGAAAATTTCGGGGGCGAGCTCTTGGCCTTTGTCGTCTACCAGGGCGCAGCGCGAGGTCGTCGCGCCGATATCGGCCATCAAGTCCACCGGGGCACCTGTCAGGCGTTCAAGTCCGGAATCCTGGCGCTCTCGAGCTGCGTGATCATGTCCTTCAGCATGAGCTTGCGTTTCTTGAGCCGTTTTAGCATGAGCTGGTCCACATTGGGATCAGTGACGAGCCGGGCAATGACCTGGTCCAAGTCCCGGTGCTCCACGCGCAGTTGCTTGAGCCGCTCCACGTTCCTAAAAATCTCGGTTTCGATCTTGTCGGTCACTTGTGCTTTGGATAGGTGCCAACCAGTCCCGCAGCTGGTCTCCAAAGGCCAGGAAGTGTGGATTTAACAAGTCGTCTTTCGAGTTGTACCGTAACGGCTGACCGCCCAGGTCGATCATACGCCCGCCCGCACTTTCGAGGATAGCCTGCGCCGCGGCCGTGTCCCATTCGGACGTCGGCCCGAGCCGCGGGTAGACGTCTGCGGCCCCTTCGGCGACTAGACATATTTTGAGCGAGCTGCCCATGTCCGTGATCTCGTGCGGCGGCAGCCGCGCAAGATATGCGGCGAGCTCCGGCGACGGATGGCTGCGGCTGCCGACGACTTTGAGCGGTGAGCTGGCACCGCGCACGGCAATCGACTTCGGCGCCGCCGCGCCATCGGATCGCCACGCACCGAACATAACGTGGCCAAAGTACATGCGGTCGAGCACGGGTGCATGGACGGCGCCGAGCACGGCGCGGTGCTCATCGACCAGCGCGATGTTGACCGTGAACTCGCCGTTGCGCTTCAGAAACTCCTTCGTGCCGTCGAGCGGATCGACGAGCCAGTAGCGTGTCCATTTGCGCCGCGTCGCGTGATCCGTCGGCGCCGATTCCTCGGAAAGGACCGGCAGCGCCGGGTCGAGCCCCGCGAGCGCGCGGCTGATGATGCCGTGGGCGACTCGATCCGCCTCGGTCAGCGGAGAGTTATCGCTCTTGCGCGTGACGGCGAAGTCTGCGCGTCCGTATACATCGAGTATCGCGCGCCCCGCCTCACGAGCGATCTCGCAAGTTGCGTCGAGCAGGCGGCGGATTGCGAGCGAGTCGGTCATGGATCGTCTTGTATCATAGAGACATGACGCCGGCAGCTTCCTCCATCGTCGATTGGGCCGCGATCGATACGGTCCTCGTGGACATGGACGGCACGCTGCTCGACCTCAATTTCGACACGTTCTTTTGGCGCGAGCTCGTGCCGCAACGCTACGCCGTGCGGAATGGAATGACCGTGCTCGAGGCGCGAGCGAAGCTCGAGCCGCGCTTCGACGCGAAGATGGGGACGCTCGAGTGGTATTGCCTCGACCACTGGGCGCGCGATCTCGAGCTCGATTTGAAGACGTTGAAGCGCGAGCATCGCGAGCGCATCCGGTTCCTGCCGGGAGCGCAAGAGTTTCTCGCGAGCGTGCGCGCCCGCGGCAAGCGATTGTCGATCGTCACCAACGCGCATCGCGATACGTTCGCTGTGAAGGCCGAGCACACGGGTTTAGACCGGCTCGTCGACTCCGTCGTCTGCTCGCACGACTTTGCGGCGCCGAAGGAGAGCGCGGCGTTCTGGCAAGCGCTCGAAGCCCACGAGCCGTTCGATCGACGGCGCACTTTGCTCATCGAGGACAGCTT
>Ga0111539_10006888_pt1 | contig 14599 bp, 12 predicted proteins | sample RhiMethybrSRZTD1_FD_79667 | JGI IMG/M metagenome (GOLD analysis project Ga0111539, IMG submission 79667) | Populus rhizosphere microbial communities from Tennessee, USA - Rhizosphere MetaG P. TD hybrid SRZTD1 (version 2) (version 2) | ecosystem: Host-associated > Plants > Roots > Rhizosphere >... | reverse complement strand
TGCTCGGAGTCAAGGATCGGTACGAGAACTTCCACCACGTCGAATACACGCGCGAGGCGATTGAGGCCGCGGTGTATCAGTCGAACCGGTACATCACGGACCGTTTCCTCCCGGACAAGGCGATCGATCTCGTGGACGAGGCCGGTGCGCGCGCCAAGCTGAAGGAAGCCGGCTACAGCGAGGAGTTCGGCGAGATTAACAAGAGCATCCGCGTCGCCGTCGAGCAGATGGAAACGGCCTCGAGTCAGAAGGACTTCGAGAAGGCCGCGTTCTATCGTGAGCAGGAAATGGCCGCGCGCGAAAATCTCCAGTTCGTCCGCGAGAAGTTCGACGTCAAGTCGAGTACGCGCAAGGTTGTCGTCGGTAAGCAGGAGATCGACGAAGTGGTCTCCAAGTGGACCGGCGTGCCGATGGCTTCGATCAACCAGGACGAAGGTGACAAGCTGCTGCGCATGGAGCAGGAGCTGCACCGTCGCGTTATCAGTCAGGAGAAGGCGATCTCCGCCATCTCGCGCGCCATTCGTCGTTCACGAGCCGGCCTCAAGAACCCGAATCGTCCGGTCGGCAGCTTCGTCTTCCTCGGGCCGACCGGCGTCGGCAAGACCGAGCTGGCCCGCGCGCTCGCGAACTTCCTGTTCGGCAGCGATCACGCGCTGATCCGCTTCGACATGTCGGAATACATGGAGAAGCATTCGGTCTCGAAGCTGATTGGCTCGCCGCCGGGATATGTCGGCCATGAGGAGGGCGGTCAGCTCACCGAGAAGGTGAAGCGGAATCCCTACTCGGTCGTCCTGCTCGACGAAATCGAGAAGGCGCACCCGGACATCTTCAACATTCTCCTGCAGGTGTTCGAAGACGGCCACCTCACCGACGGTCTTGGGAATCGTGTGAACTTCAAGAACACGATCATCATCATGACGTCGAACATCGGCGCTCGCTTCATCCAGAAGAAGAGCTCGATGGGGTTCCAGTCGGCCGATACGGGGGCCATCGAGAAGAGCGTGTCTGAAATGGTGCTCGGTGAGGTCAAGCGGACCTTCAACCCCGAGTTCATCAACCGCATCGACGAGATCATCGTGTTCGAGGCGCTCACCGACGATGACCTGCGGCGGATCATGGGCCTGCTCGTCGCGCAGCTGAACGACAACCTGATGGACCGGATGCTCCGCATCTCGTTGACCACTGAGGTCGTCGACTGGATCATCGAGGTCACCTGCAAGGACCGCTCGTACGGCGCCCGCCCGCTGCGCCGGGCCATTCAGCGCTACGTCGAGGATCCGCTCTCTGAGGAACTCATCCGTGGCCACCTGCGCGGCGGCGAGATCGAGGTTTACATGGACGCGGGCCAGCTGGCCTATCGTCCGGCCGGCGAGCTGGAGGCCGGCCGCAGGCTGGCCTGAGCCCCCTCCACGGCTAGATCCCGGGAGTCCGGATCCGATTTCCCGATTCCCGGGCCCGCATCTTGACCACCCCGTAAGTCGCTGGCCGGCCACCGGCCCCCGCGAAACGTCCTAAAATCCGGTAAAGTAACAACGCCAGCCGTTCGGAGGATATTCAGATCCTGATGCGTATTCGTGGGTTGTTTGCTGCGGCGCTCGTTCTTTTGCCGGCTGTCACTTGGGCTCAGCAGCCGGCCGCGGCAGGCGCCTCTGCGGCACCCACGACGGTTTGTGGATCGCCAATTCCCGCGCCGCGGGCGCTGCCCCCGGCGGGATCCGACCCGGTCATTTATCAAATCGTTCCCTGCTTCGAAGCACAGGGGAACATCTCGCTCGTCGACATCCAGACCTATCTCTATTACATCCAGCTGAAGTCGAGCCGCCCCTCCGAGAACGTGTGGCAGCCGTACAACGAGGAGGCTGAAACCACCATCAGGGAGGACTTCAAGCGTCTGTGGGGGACGAACTTTCTCGACAACATCTCGGTCGAGACCATCGACTATCCGTTCTCCAACGGAGTGATGGGCAAGCTGGTGGTCTACAACCTCGAAGAGCGCCAGCGGGTGAAGATCGTCGACTACACCGGCTCGAAGAAAGTGGAAACGTCAAAAATCGACGAGAAACTCAAAGAGGTCAACGCGCAGATTCGCCTCGATACGTTCATCGATCCCGCCCTCGTCAAGAAGGTCGAAGGGGTCGTTCGCGACCTGATGAAGGAGAAGGGGTTTCAGTTCGCCAGCGTCACTCACGAGATCGCCGAGATGCCCGGTGGTCCGAAACTGGTGCACCTCACCTTCAAAATGGACGAGGGTCCGAAGGTCAAGATCCGCAAGATTGAGTTCGTTGGCAACCAAGCTGTGAGCGATGGCAAGTTGCGTAAAAAGATGAAGCAGAACAAGGAACAGTGGTTCCTGTCCTTCATCACTGGCCGCGGCACATATCAAGAGCATGGATTCGACGAGGACGCCGAGCGTGTGACCGAGTACTACCGCGACGAAGGCTATGTCAAAGCCGCCGTCGGGCAGCCCGAGCTCAAGTTCATCGAAGATTCAGGTGACAAGAGCACCCGGTACGTCGAGCTGCGTATTCCGGTCACCGAAGGCAAGCGCTATCGGGTGGGCGAATTCGGATTTGCCGGCAACACGGTCGTGAAGACCGAGGCCCTGCGCCCGCTCTTCAAGGTCAAGACCGGTGACTACTACAACCAGAAGCGCATTCGACAGGGTTTCCAGAAGTCGCAGGAGCTCTATGGCGCCGGCGGCTACTTCGAGTTCACCGGCTACCCGGACATGAAGTTTCGCGACGAACCGACGCCGGAGGACGCCGCGACGCCGACGGCGCTGGCCGCCGTGGCGGTCGAAGAAGGTCCGGCGATCGCCGACGTGACAATGCAGATTCAGGAAGGCAAGCAGTACTTCGTGAACCGCATCACGTTTGTCGGCAACACGACGACGCGCGACAACGTGATCCGGCGCGAGATGCGGCTGTACGAGAACGGTGTATTCAACACCGAAGCGTTGAAATACAGCATCCGCCGCCTCAATCAGCTGGGTTACTTCAAAGCGCTCGAGGGCCCCGGAAAAGACGTGACGTTCGAGAAGACGCCAAACGTCGAGGGCAAGGTCGACGTTCGCCTGAAGCTCGAGGAACAAAACCGCAATCAGCTCACCTTCGGCGCCGGCGTGTCGCAATACGAAGGGTTCTTCGGACAGCTGTCGTTCCAGACGGCCAACTTTCTCGGCCGCGGCGAAAGCCTCACCGTCTCGCTGCAGGGCGGGTCGCGCGCCTCGAATTTCTCGGTCTCGTTCACCGAGCCGTTCCTGTTCGATCGCAACATCACCGGCGGCGCCAGCGTGTTCCGGAGCGAGGTCCGCTACACCGGCCAATTCACTCAGCGGTCGACCGGCGTGACGCTGACGACGGGAATGCCGTTGGGCAATGGCTTCACGCGCATGTTCACCAATTACAGCTACGAGCGCGTGCGCGTCACCGAGGTGTCGGAGCTGTACAGGGACCCGGCAATTATCAATCGCAACCCGTTCCTCAAGGATGCGCTACTGACCGGAGCCGGCGGCGAACGCATCATCAGCAAAGTCGTGCCGAGCATCGTGCACAATACCGTCGATCAGCCGATTTTCCCGACGACCGGCAAGCGGCTGACCGCGTCCATCGACCTGGCGGGCATTGGCGGCAACACGAACTTCTACAAGCCGATGCTCGAGGGCGTCTACTTCTGGAAGCAGAACAACCGGCTCACGCTCGGCATGCGCGGGCAGATGGAGTACATCCATCCGTTCACCGGCAGTCCGGCCCTCATACCGATCTACGAGAAGCTCGTCCTGGGCGGCGAGTACACCGTCCGCGGCTTCGACCTGCGCACGATTGGGCCGATGGATCCCTCGGGCCTCGTGCTTGGCGGGAACAAGAGCCTGCTGTTCAACGTCGAGCAGGCCATTTCGATTGCCGGACCGGTTCGCCTGATCTTCTTCTACGACGCCGGTCAGGTTCGCGACTTCGGTCAGTCGTTCACGTTCATTGAAGAGGTGCCGATTGTCGTTCCGGCGGAGCCCGTGCTGCTGTCGCCATTCAACACCGGCGTCGAGCTGATCGACCCGAACGCCCCCGGGCCGACCTTCACCACCGTGCGCCGGAGCGCTTTCAAGACCTCGACCGGTGCGGAAGTGCGCTTCTTCATGCCCGTGCTGAACGTGCCGTTCCGCCTTATTTTTGCCTACAACCCGCAGCGTGCCGGTGTTCTGGACAATTCGCTGCAGCCGCAGAAGGCCTTCCAATTCCGTTTCGCAGTCGGCACGACCTTCTGACGTCGAGCCAGTTGACAGGCACCAGCTTCAAGGCGACACTTGAGGATCGTTAACCGAAGCGTGGGCCATCACTCCGGGCCTGCGCCGAAAGGATTGGGAATGAGAGGTTTCGTCATCGCCCTGGCTGTTGGCGCACTGAGCGCCGCGCCCGGCTTCGCCCAGACACCGGCCGGCCAGACGCCCGCTCCAGGCACCCAGAAACCGGCCGCGCCGGCCCCTGTGGCGCCTCGGCCGGCAACTCCTCCGCCAGCTCCGGCCACGGCTCCGGCGACGCCGCAGCCGGCGCCGCCGCCCGCGCAGCCTCCGGCACCGTTTCCGCAGGGCGCGAAGGTGGCGTACGTGAACCTGCAGGTGATCGCCCAGCTGTCAACCGATGGTAAGGCGGCCGCCGCGAAGGTCAACGCGCTGACGCAGAAGAAGCAGGCCGAAATCGGCGATAAGACCAAGTCGCTCCAGGCGAACCAGAGCAAGCTGCAGACGGGCGGCGGGGTGATGAGCGATGCCGCGCGTGGGCAGCTCGAAAAGGACATCGAGCGGCAGCAGCGTGAGCTCGAACGCCTTCAGCAGGATGCCCAGTCGGAGCTGAACGAACTGCAGCAGGAACTCCAGGGCGAGTTCCAGAAAAAGTTGCTTCCCGTCCTCGAGCAGCTGTCGAAGGAGAAGGGCCTGCACTTTCTCTTCAGCGGCGCGGACGCCGGCCTGATCTGGGCCGAGCCGGGTCTCGATCTCACGATGGAGGCGGTGAAGAAGCTGGACGGCGCGAACGCCAAGTAGCGCTCATCACCCGCAGTCCCGCGGCCTCTACGGCGTCGCCGCGGGACCACCGCGTTCCCTCCCGAGACTTCACACCACGCGAATTCGACTGTCGGCCTCAGTCAGGGGCGCCGGCTAAGGATGCCGCACGGTCAGTTCGTAGGTCACCGGGCTGCCGCTCGGAATCGTCCCGCCGGCGTCGTAAACGCGAGCGCACAGCAGGCCGGCCAGGCCGACCGAGCCTTGGAGTTGCGAGGACAGCGTGGCCTTGTCGTTGGCGATGACAATCTGGCAGACCGAGCCGGTCCAGGTGCCGAGGCTGACGCCGACCACCTGCGTCGCATCCGGAGCGATGCTGGTGAGCGTGGCAATCACGGTGCCAGAGGATTGGGACACGAACGGATGGCTGGCCGCGCCATTCTGGGAGATTGTGCCGCTGAACACCTCGGTGAAGATGGTCGGGTCGATCGGCGTCGGAGTCGGGGTGTCGTCCTCGCAGCCAGCGACCAGGCTCAACACACACGCGAGGATAAAGCAACGCACTCGAGTCATCGGCAGTCCTTGCTCCCGCGCCGTATGCAATGGCGATGCGTCGCGGAAGGCCCTCCATTATCCGTCAGGCGCGCAGGCTCGGCCAAATCGGCGCCGACATCTTCATTGGACGCCTCGGCCCTTCTGATAGACTGAACCCGTGCTCATCAACATACCGCAGGCGCTCGACCGCCTGTGTTATCGGTATCCGTCGATGCTCGTGGACACCATTACGGAGCACGAGGTCGGCCGCCGCCTGGTAGCCGTCAAGAACGTCACCGTCAACGAGGAATTCTTTCAGGGCCATTTTCCCGGTTCTCCCTTGATGCCGGGCGTGCTGATGCTCGAGTCACTGTCACAGGTGGCGGCGATTCTGCTGCTCCAGCGTGAAGAGGGTCCGCCCAATGCCCGCGTCTATTTGCGCGGCGTCAACCATGCCAAGTTCCGCCGGCAGGTCGTCCCCGGCGATCGGCTCCGGTTGGAGGTCTCGCTGGAGCGCCGGCGGGCGTCGCTGGCTCGTGCTCAGGCGGCCGCCTATCTCGACGACCAGGTCGTTGCCGAATGCGAGCTTCTGCTCGGCGTTGTCGCCGACCGGACCGACATCGATCCGACCGCTGTGGTGCATCCGACCGCCCAGATTGGACAGGGCACGACGATTGGCCCGCGGGTGACCATCGGACCACACGTCAAGATCGGCTCGTTCTGCCGCGTCGGTGCTTCGTCGGTCATCGAAGGCTGGACGGAGGTCGGTGAGGGCACGGAAATCTATCCGTTCTCCTCGATCGGCCTCGTGCCGCAGGATCTCAAGTTCCGCGGCGAGAAGACGCGACTGATCATCGGCAAGCGCAACATCTTTCGCGAGTTCGTCACCATTCACCGTGGTACGCGTGGCGGCGGCGGCGTCACCGAAATCGGTGATCGCAACGTGTTCATGGCCTACGTGCACATCGCCCACGACTGTCACGTCGGCAACGACACGATCTTCGGCAACCAGGCGACGCTTGGCGGCCACGTGACGGTCGAGGATTTCGCCAACGTCAGCGCCGGATCGGGCGTGCACCAGTTCTGCCGTGTCGGGCGCTACGCCTTCATCGGCGGCTACTCCGTGGTGACGAAAGACGCGATGCCTTATGCCCGGACGGTCGGCAACCGCGCGCGCATTTACGGATTGAACACGATTGGTTTGATGCGGCGCGGATTTCCGCCAGAAGTGATCAGCAAGTTGAAGCGGTCCTTTCGCTATCTGCTTCAGTCGAAGCTGAATACCACGAGCGCATTGCACCAGATCGAACAGGATCGCTCGCTCGGCTGCGCCGAGGTGCAGTACCTGCTGGATTTCATCCGGACTTCGCAGCGTGGTGTCATCCTTAGGCGCGCGACGCGCCGTGCCGAGGAAGTGTTGGCCGACGACTAGCGACGAGGACTAGCGACCAGGACCAACGACCACGTTGCATCTAGGTCTCATTGCCGGCAACGGACGATTTCCCTTCCTGGTGCTCGAGGCCGCGCGAGGCGCCGGGCATGCCGTCACCGTCATCGCCATCAAGGAAGAGGCGTTTCCCGAGCTCGAGGCCGCGGCGGCAAGAGAGCCGGCGGCGCCGGTTCATCGCATCTCACTGGGGCAGCTCGGCAAGTGCATCAGTCTCTTGAAGGCCGCCGGTGTCGACCAGGCCGTCATGGCCGGACAGGTCAAGCACACGAAGCTCTTCGCCGACATCGTGCCCGACCTGACGCTGCTGGGCGTCCTCATGCGCTTGAAGAGCCGCAACACTGACGCGCTGATCTCGGGGGTTGCGGACGTGCTGCGAGACAACGGGATCACACTGGTCGACTCCACCGCCTTGCTGGCGCCGCTCCTGGCGCGTGGCGGCGTGCTCACACGACGTGCGCCGACCGATGATGAAGCGCGCGATCTCGAGCTCGGATATCGAACGGCCGATACCATTGCCGGTTTGGATATCGGCCAGGCCGTTGCCGTGAAGGCTGGAGCGGTGGTCGGTGTCGAGGCAATGGAGGGCACCGACGCGCTGATCGCCAGAGCCGGCCAGCTCGCCGGATCCGGCGTGGTCATCGTCAAGGTCGCCAAGCCAAACCAAGATATGCGATTCGACGTTCCCGTTGTGGGCGTCGCCACTATCGGCGCGCTCGCGGCAGCCGGAGCGACCGTGCTGTCGGTCGATGCCGGCAAGACGCTGATGATCGACGGTGAGGCGATCGTGGCGGCCGCCGACGCCGCGGGGATCGCAATCGTCGGTCGGCAACGGGCTGGGAACTAACGAAATGGGACTGCGCATCGCCGTTGTGGGGGTTGGCCATCTCGGCAAGCACCACGCCCGGATTCTGGCAACCCTGCATGGCGTCGATCTCGTCGCCGTCGTCGACAAGAACCCGGCCCGCGCCGAAGAGATTGCGGCGGCGTCTCGCACGGCGGCACTGACAGATGCTACCCAGCTTGACGGCCGCGTGGACGCCGTCACTCTCGCCGTGCCGACCGAGCTCCACCACGAAATCTCGCTGCCGTTCCTGCGCGCTGGAATTCCCGTGCTGGTTGAAAAGCCGATGGCCCGCACGTTGACCGAGGCGGACGCCATGATCGATGCGGCAGCACGTGCCGGCGTGGCGCTGGCCGTCGGCCACACCGAACGATTCAATCCGGCCGTGGACGCGGCCAGCCGATTCCTGGTCGATCCGCGCTTCATCGAGGTCCATCGCCTCGGCACGTTTCCCGAACGGAGCCTGGACATCGATGTCGTCTTCGACCTGATGATTCACGACCTCGACGTCGTGCTGTCGCTCGTGCCCGCCGACGTCGAATCAATCGAGGCCGTCGGCGTCCCCGTCCTCACCGGCCGCGTCGACATTGCCAATGCGCGCGTGAAGTTTGCCAACGGCTGCATCGCGAATCTCACTGCCAGTCGCATCAGCCGCGACCGCGTCCGTAAGATTCGCTTTTTCCAGCCCGCGGCATATCTGTCAATCGACTATGCGGCGCAGAAGGTCGAGCTGTGGCGTCTCACTCAAGGCAATGGTGGGCTGCCGGCCATCGAAGGTGGCGATCTACCAGTGCAGGAAGAGGAGCCGCTCAAGCGCGAGCTCCAGGACTTCGTGGACGCCGTCGTGAACCGGCGAAGCCCGCTCGTAGGCGGTCAGCAGGGTCGCCGTGCGCTGGCACTGGCCCAGCAGATTACCGATCGGATCGCCGGTATATGATCGGGTGTCCGCATGCCCCCGACCGTTCCTGACCTGGCAGCTCTGGCCGCCTCGCACGACATCATCAGCCTTGGGATGCACGCCGACGACGTACGGCGGCGCCTTCATGGCGCGCGCACGACCTTCGTTCGTGTGGCCCACGTCACGTCCGTGCCGGGTGCTCCCATCGAAGTTCCGGCAGCGGCGGGCGAGGTCCGCATCACTGGCCAGCCGGCAAGCCGAGCCGACGCGATTGTCCGGGTCACCGAGGTCAAGGCGGCAGCCGGCGGCCGGCCGCTCTCGGGTTTCGTGCTGTCAGATCTGGAGCAGCTCTCGGTCACCGAACGCATCACGCTGCGAGCCTTGCTCGAGGAGCTCTGTGCCGCCGGTCTCGAGCTGGTGGCCGAGGCGCCGCTCGATCGGCTTCACGACGCACATCGCTCGATCGAAGAGGTCAACATCGCCGGGCTCGCCCTGGCGCGGTTGACGGTCACCCAGTTGCAGGAATCGGATTCGCTGGTGCTTTTCAAGAACGTTGCTGGCCTGCAGCGCAGGGTTGCGGTGGTCCGGTCGTTCGCGCCGCTCCCGCGTCAGATCAATCCGGCGATACCGACGACCGGATACGAAGACGTCAGGCGCGTAGCGCTCGCCCGCATCGCCATCGACAACATCCCGTCGATTCAGGTCGACTGGTCGCTCTACGGGCCCAAGCTGGCTCAGGTCGCACTGACCATGGGCGCGGACGATGTCGATGCCGTCTCGGCCGAGAACGAGCAGGGCGAGGGTCATCGGCGCACGCCTCTGGCTGAGATCCAGCGGAACATCCGCGCCGCGGGCCTCGAGCCCGTCGAGCGCAACGGCCGGTACGAGACCATCGGCCGATGACGCCCGTTCGTCTCGGCGCGGTCGAGTACCTGAATGCCAGGCCGCTCGTGTTCAGGCTCGATCGATCGCCGTTGTTTGCGGTGCGCTTCGATCGGCCGGCGCGCTGCGCCGCCTTGCTCCACGACGGAGCCGTGGACCTCGGCCTCATCCCGTCGATCGAGTATCTCCGGCCACCGGACTCGGCCCGCGGCCGCGCGGCGTACCACATCGTGCCCGATCTGGCCGTGGCGTCACGAGGCCCTGTCGCTTCGGTGGCGCTGTTCACGACGAAGCCCATGACCGAGGTCACCTCCATCGCACTCGACACGAGCTCGCGGACGTCGGTGGCCTTGACGCATGTGCTCGCCCGACGCGTCTTCCGCATCCAGCCGGTGTTGCGTCCCCACGGTCCGGATCTGGCCGCGATGCTCGAGGACAACGATGCGGCGCTCATCATCGGCGACGTGGCGCTGCTGCTGGAGACCGGGTCGATGCAGGTCGGCGAGCGATGTATCCACGTCGAGAAAGTCGATCTCGGTGAGCTCTGGACGAGCGAAACCGGACTGCCGTTCGTGTACGCGTTCTGGGCCGGTCGCGCTGGCGTCGTCGACGAAGCGGGGGTGAAGGCGCTGCAGCAGGCGCGCGATGTTGCGCTGGGGCAACCGGAGACGGTCGCGGCCGAGTACTTCGAAGACCAGCCCGAGCACCGCCCGCTCGGAGCCCGTTACCTGCGGGATAATATCAAGTACCATCTCGGCCCGGAGGAGTGCGCCGGGCTCGAACGGTTTTATCGATACGCGGCGGAGGCCGGGCTCGTGGCCGCCGTGGAACCGATCCGATTCTTCGGTCTTCGCTGATGAGCGCCGAACAGGTTGCCGACAAGGTCCGCGCTGGAGGCCGCGTTTCGGCTGACGAGGCGCTCGAGTTGTATCGCACGGCGCCGACGCAGCTGCTGGGACAGCTGGCCGACGCCATCCGTGCCCGCAAGCATCCTTCGGGCGTCGTCACCTACATCATCGATCGCAACGTCAATTACACGAACGTCTGCGTCGCCAAGTGCAACTTCTGCGCGTTTTATCGGCCTGTCGGATCGAGCGAAGGCTACGTGCTTGGATTCGACGAGCTGTTTCGCAAGATTGACGAGACGATTGCCGTTGGCGGCATCCAGCTGCTTCTCCAAGGCGGACACAACCCCGATTTGCCCCTTTCCTGGTACGAGGATCTCTTTCGCGCCATCAAGGAGCGCTATCCGACGTTCAAGCTGCATGCGCTCTCGCCGCCCGAGGTCATCCATCTCTCCAGGCTCTCGCAGCTTCCCGTTCCCGACGTCCTGGCGCGCCTGATTGCAGCCGGCATGGACAGTGTGCCTGGCGGCGGAGCCGAAATCCTCGTCGATCGCGTCCGCAAACTGCTGCATTGTTACGGCAAGGCGACAGCGGACGAATGGATCGACGTCATGCGGCACGCGCATCATGCCGGCCTGCGTACGACAGCGACCATGATGTATGGCACAGTCGAAACCGATGCCGAACGGCTGGAGCACCTGATGCGGCTGCGGGAGCTGCAGGACGAAACCGGCGGCTTCACGGCGTTCATCACGTGGAGTTACCAGCCTGATCACACCGAGCTGGCTGGGCAGGAGGCGACCGGCATCGATTACCTCCGGACGCTTGCGCTCAGCCGCATCGTCCTCGACAACTTCGACAACCTGCAGGCGTCGTGGGTCACGCAAGGTGGGAAGGTCGGCCAGCTCAGCCTCGCCTACGGCGCGAACGACATGGGCAGCGTGATGATCGAGGAGAACGTCGTGCGAGCAGCCGGCGCGAGCTACTGCATGGACGAAGCCGAGATCGTCCGCAACATCGAGAACGCCGGGTTCGTCGCCAAGCGCCGGAACATGCACTACGAGATCCTCGGCGATCCGTTCTGCCGCGAGCGAGACGTCCCGCGCATGCTGCAGCTCGCGACGGCCCGCAACGAGGGCGATACGTCGGTTCCGGCTGAGCTCCGTTTCTATCCCGCGCGTAGCCGAAGCGGCAAGGACGCGAGGAACTGACGGATTCAATTTGGAATGAGGGAATCAAGGAATGAGGGAATGGAAATGCTCGAATGAGGGAACAAGTTGCGGTGCGTGACGCCACGATTCCGCCTTGACATTCCCTGATTCCCTCATTCCTTCATTCTCTAGGATCAACTGTGCGTTTCCGCGCCCGTTTCGTCCTCCCGATTGCGACGCCTCCCATTCGTGACGGCTGGGTGTCGATCGACGACGGAGTGATCACGGCAGTCGGCCGCGACCGGGAACGATCGGAGGACCGCGAGCGCGACCTGGGTTCGGTCGCGCTTTTACCGGGTCTCGTCAACGCACACACGCATCTCGAGCTGTCGCATCTGCGCGACGAAGTGCCGCCGGCCTCCGAGTTCGTGACCTGGATTCGCGGTGTCATCGGCGCGCGGCGGCGCCTGTCCGATCCGAGTTCGCCAGAGATTCTCGACGGCATCGCCCGCGGCTTGAACGAAGCAGTCAGCACCGGCACGGTGGCCGTCGGCGACATCAGCAACACGCTCGTGACGTTTCCACTTCTGCTCGCAAGCCCGCTTGCGGCAGTGGTTTTCTACGAACTGCTGCGATTCAACGCGCCGGACGGCGACGAGACCGTGCGTGAGGCGGTGGCTCGCATCCGCGCCCTGCCGGCATCGCCGCGCGTTCGCGTCAGTCTGGCCGCTCACGCGCCGTATTCGGTCGCCCCGGCCATCTTTCGGGCCCTCGGGCGTGCGATGCGCGCCGATCCAGACCTTCAGCCATGCAGCGTGCACCTGTCCGAATCGGCGGCCGAAGTCGAATTCATCGCGACCGGTGACGGTCCATGGCGTCGTCTGCTCGAGGATCTGGGTGTCTGGGATCCGCAATGGACCGCGCCCGGGATTAGTCCGGTTCAATACGTCGAGGAGCACCAGTTCCTGAACGACCATGTCCTTGCGGTGCACGGCGTGCAAATGACCCGCGGCGATTTGTCCCGCCTGGCCGCCAGCGGCGCCACGCTGGTGACCTGTCCGCGCAGCAATGGTCACACCGGGGCGGGGGCGCCGCCGATTGAGGCGTTCTATGCGTCTGGTGTTCGTGTCGCGGTGGGGACCGACAGTCTTGCCAGCTCGCCCGACCTGAACCTCTTCTTCGAGCTGGCGACGATGCGAGCGCTGGCGCCTGGCGTGCCGGCATCAGCCCTCCTTGACAGCGCGACGCGGCAGGGGGCGCGGGCGTTGGGGCTCGATCGCGAGCTCGGATCGCTGGAAGCGGGCCGGCGCGGACCCGTGCTGGCCGTGGAGGTCCCGGCCTCGGTGGACGATGTGGAAGAATATCTCGTGAGCGGCATCACCGCCGACCAGGTGACCTGGATCAGCTGACGCGATCGCGCCAATGCTCAACCGCCTGCGTACCTACCTATCGTTCGTCCGCTTCAGCCACAGCGTATTCGCATTGCCGTTCGCGCTCGCTGGCGCTCTCCTCGCGGCGAGGTACGAGCCAATTACCCTGCGAAAAGTCATGTGGATCATGGTCGCGATGGTGGCGGCGCGCAGCGCAGCGATGGGATTCAATCGGGTCGTGGACGCACGGTACGACGCACTCAACCCGCGAACCGCGTCGCGCGAGATCCCTCGTGGGGCGATGGGCATCAGCGAGGCCGTCTGGTTCATCGTGATGGCCTCGGTGGTGTTCGTGTTCGCCGCCTGGCAGCTCAACCCGATCTGCTTGGTATTGTCACCGGTGGCGCTGGCGATCGTCTTCTGGTACTCGATCGCCAAGCGCTATACGACCTACACGCAATTGTTCCTCGGTCTGGCAATGGCCGTCGCACCCGTCGGCGGTTGGCTCGCCGTCGGCGGCCGCGGCGGGTGGGAGCCCTGGCTGCTGGCGCTGGCGATCGGCATGTGGGTCGGCGGCTTCGACGTCCTGTACGCCTGCCAGGACCTGGATTTCGATCGAGCTCACAGCCTCCGCTCGATTCCCGTTCGTTTCGGCGTGCCGGCCGCGTTGACCATTTCACGCGCCATGCACATCGTGGCCGTCGCCGGCTTGCTGGCGGTGGCGTGGGTGACACCTCTGAGCTGGTTTTATTACGCGGGTGTGGCGTTCGTGGCGGCGCTGCTGAGCTACGAGCAATCGCTCGTGCGCGCCGACGACCTGTCTCAGGTCAAGCGTGCGTTCGATCTGAACGGATACGTCGGCATCGTGTACCTGCTGGTGCTGGCGGTCTCGGTGTATGCGCGCTGAAAACGCGCCGACCGTACCGTCGGTCATCCTCGCCATCACGGGGGCGAGCGGCGCGCTTTACGCAACTCGGACCCTCGCTGCGCTGCTGATCCGGGGGCTCCAGGTTGAGACCGTCGTCTCCGACTATGGAAAGCGTCTTCTCCGGGATGAGCTGGGCAACCAGGCGGCCGCCGAACGGCTGATGCCGTATCTCAAAAGCCGATACGGGAACGGCGTCGCAAAGGGGCGGTTGGTCGTGCACAGCAACCGTGATCTCGGCGCGACGATTGCGAGCGGGAGCCATGCCTGCGCCGGTATGGTCATCGTACCCTGCTCGATGAAGACGCTCGCCGGCGTGGCGCACGGTCTTTCGCGCAGCCTGGTGGAGCGCGCCGCCGACGTCATGCTGAAGGAACGCCGCCCGCTGATTATCGTGCCACGAGAGACACCGATGAGCCTGCCGCAGCTGAGAAACATGGTCCTCTGCGCCGAAGCGGGTGCCTGTGTGTTGCCGGCGATGCCCGCCTTCTATCAGTTGCCGCAGACGCTTGACGATCTCGCCGACTTCATGGCCGGCAAGATATTGGGCGCGTTGGGATTCGATCAGGACCTCTATCCTGCGTGGACCGGGAAGGCAGGAAGGGCGGCGGAGGCAGGAAGGGCGGGGGAGGCGGGGAAGGCACGGGAGGCAGGGAAGGCACGGGAGGGAGGGAAGGCACGGGAGGCAGGGAAGGCGGGGAAGTCCTGAC
>Ga0111539_10006884_pt1 | contig 14603 bp, 13 predicted proteins | sample RhiMethybrSRZTD1_FD_79667 | JGI IMG/M metagenome (GOLD analysis project Ga0111539, IMG submission 79667) | Populus rhizosphere microbial communities from Tennessee, USA - Rhizosphere MetaG P. TD hybrid SRZTD1 (version 2) (version 2) | ecosystem: Host-associated > Plants > Roots > Rhizosphere >... | reverse complement strand
GCGGATGGTTGCGGCAGAAAAGGCGTTAAATGACTCCCGACCCTTTTTTCAGTGCGCGCGCCATCTCAGTGACGTGCTGACCGAACGATGTCGCCGTCGCGATCGGGTCGTCCGACGACTGGCCGCAGGGCGTCACGACAAGCCCGCAGCACGCGGCGGCTGAGTAGATGGGTTTCAGCGCCGACTCGCGATTGCCTGGCGCCAGCGGCGCGGCCAGCTTGCCATTCATTGAGCCGAGTGACGACAACGACGCGACGTAGGACTCGACTTCGCTCGAGGACTCGGCTGGTGTGGCGAGGATGATCACGTCCGCCCACACTGGATCGGCCGGTCGCGGGGCCACGTAGTCGCGGTTCATCCGGTCCAGGGTCTTCTTCCACTGAACGTCGGCCGCGATCGTCGCCGCGTCGGCGCGATCGGCGATGCGGCGCAATCGGATGTTGGCATCGGCCTGAATCGCGCCGAGGCCGGCTGCGAGCGCAAGTTTCTCGGTCGTGCCGTAGCGCGAGTAGAAGACGACGAGCGCGTTGATGTCGCCCACGTCAGGCCAAATCGAAGAGCAACAGTTCGCCACCGCGCGCGCCGGCGCCGCGGAGCGTCAGCGAGGACTCGTCGCTGACGGCGAGACCATCGCCTTCCCTGAGCGCCATGCCATTCACTTCGATCTCGCCGGCCGCACCCTGCACCCAGGCGTGCCGCCCCGGTGCAATCGGATAGGTGATCGTCTCGCTGTTGCCGAGCACCGCGGCGTACATGCGCGCGTCCTGGTTGATGAACGCCGACGGCGGGTTCGTGTTCTGCTCGGGTCCAGCGATCAGCCGCAGCGTGCCGCGTTTCTCTTGCGGGTCATACGCGAACTGCTGATACGACGGCTTGATGCCGCGCGACCCCGGGACGAGCCAGATCTGGAAGAAGTGCGTGGGCTCGGTCTCTGATGCGTTGAACTCACTGTGAATGACGCCCGAGCCCGCGCTCATCGCTTGTACCTCGTTGGGCCCGAGCACATGCTCTTCACCCATGCTGTCCTTGTGCGCGAGTTTGCCCTCGAGGACGTAGGACAGGATCTCCATGTCGCGATGGCCGTGCGCACCGAAGCCCTTGCCCGCCGCGACGCGGTCGTCGTTGAGGACGCGCAGCGCGCGGAAGCCCATATGGTTTGGGTCGGAGTAGCCGCCGAACGAAAACGTGTGGTAGCTGGTGAGCCACCCGAGGTCGCTCTTCCCGCGGTCCTCGGCCTTCCGCAGTGTCAACATGCTGTCGATGTTAGACGAAAACTTGGGAAGGGCGAATCACGAGCTTCGGCTGGAATTGGTGGTCCCCAGGTTGCATCCGTTGCGAACGGAGGAGCTCATGTCGCCAAGGCGAATTATCGGGCTGACACTCGTAGCGCTCGGAATGGTCATCCTCCTGTGGGGCGGAGTGTTTTGGACCGACAGAGACACAATCGTCAACACAGGAACACTCGAGGTGCAGACAAAAGCGCGACATGGTGTCGCGTTGCCTCCAATCGTTGGTGGCGTAGTCCTGGTGAGTGGAATCATTCTCGTGTTGATCCCGAGCCGTCGTTCAATTTCCTAGGACGTCAAGGGGTCGGTGGTGCCTTTTTCTGCTCGGCGAGCGTTGTGTTGTAGCTCCTCTCCATGTTGTCGACCCACGCTTTGTAGCCCGCGGGATCAATGTAGGGGTTGGTCGCGCTCCCAAGCCTCTTGTGCTTGCCTGCCAAATCAAAGAACCAGCTGTGGGCCCCAAGAAAGACGTCAACTGGCAATGACTTGAATGTCTTGATACTGCGGGCGAAATCCTCGGCGATCTCCGGGTAGTTCTTGTTGTTGACCAGCCGTGCATTCTCCTGAAGACCGCCGCAGGCGATGAGCACGTTGTAGGTCCTGCCGCCGTCCGCGATCCTCGTCGTCCATGTCGTGCAGCCGCGCGTGTGGCCGGGCGTCAGGTGGGCCGTAAGTGTGGTGCCGCCGAGTGACACTTGCTCACCGTCTTTGAGGACGCGGTCGGCGGAGTACGCCTTGCCGCTCGGCGCATTCATCGCCTTGAGCGCCGGAATGTCCTGCTCCATGGCCATCACCGTTGCGCCGCCCGCGAGTTCCTTCAGCATGGCATCGGCCTGCTGATGATCCGGGTGCGCGTGGCTGCCGAGAATGATTTTGATGTCGGTGGGCGCGAAGCCAAGCTTCTGGACCGACGCGCGCAGCAGCGGCACGGTGTCCTCGTAGTTCGTGTTGATCAGGATGTGACCTTGCGGTGTAGTGAAGAGATACGAGTTCAGCGTAGCGGTCCCGACGTAGTGGAGGTTCCCGATGACCGTGTGCGCAGGGAACGCGATCTTGTCCTGTGTCCGGTCCTGTTGCGTTTGCGTCTGGACAAGCGCTGACGTTGCCACAAAGCCGGCAAGCAGCACCACGGCGCATCGTGTCTTGGAAGTCATGAGTCGCATCCGCAGCGGACTCTAGCCCCGGGGCTGCGGGCTGTCAAATGGCCCGACGTTGGACGAAAAATTGTCCCCATGACCGATGCCCGTCGCATATCGTCCTGTCCATGCGCTTGCTCAGACTCGTGACCGCGATCGTCGCTGTTTCGGCAACCAGTGCGCTGGCAGCGCCGCTGACGATACCAGGTGCGCCGTGCGCGCGCCCGCCGGTGCAGCACTGTCCCGATGCCGGATGCGCTGCCGATGTCGTCACCAGCGGAGGCGGGGTTGTTGAATCAAAGACCGGCCGGACGTACTTTCTCGATTATCCATGCGACCTGAAGCGCGGCGAGAAAGTGACGTTCATTCTCAGCCTGCACGGCGGCGGATCGTACGGCAACTGGCAGCGGCACTACTTTCCGCTGCTCGACTACACCGACAAGTACCGGCTCGTCGTCGCCACGCCGTTCTCGCCTCGCCGCGTATGGTCTGCCGAAGACGATGGGTATCTGCAGAACATCGTGTCGTCGGTCATCGAGACGATTGGCAGAGAGAACATCAAGGCCTTCTGGCTCGCCGGACATTCGCAGGGCGGTCTGACATCCACGCGCATTGTCTGCAGCGAGTTCTTTGCGACGAAGGTCGACGGCTTCCTGAGTCTCTCCGGCGGGCGCGTCGGCGGCCAGGCCGGACGCGCCGCGAGCTTCGGCATTCCTCCACAAGCCGGAGCCGCAGCGGCTGGGCGTGCAACGCCGCCCGCGGGTCTGCCCGCTGGCGCGCCCGCGGGTCTGCCCGCTGGCGCGCCCGCGGGCGCACTGGTGATTCCGCCGGCGCCGGCGTGTGACTTCTCGCACATCTTCGAGACCGGGGAGCATGAGATCAACGAGTTGCCGAAGACATCGGCCCGCGCGCAGAAGTACGCGTGCGTGGCGGATGCCAAGCGCCGCGAGGTCGTGGATACGAAGGCCGGCTACGTGTTCGACGGCACGCGGCAGAATCCCGGCTCGAAGGCGTGGGGACTTCGGCCGCGTCCGGGCAAGGCCGACGTCTTCGCCTATCAAAAATGCAGGGACGGGCGCGTCGTCGCTGACGTTGTTCGTCTGGACAAGGGACACACCGAAGGTCTCGAACCGAAGGTGACCGAGGAAATCGTCAAGTTGATGCTGTCGGCGCGCGGCGGCAAAATCCAGCACGGCGGGTAGAGGCGGGAGTTCGAGACCCGCCATCGCCCCGCCATCGAGGAGCGCATCATGCGGACCAGATTGTTCGGGCTTGTCGTTGTCGTGGGGTCGGTTGCAGTCGCAGCGGGGCAGTCCAAGCTTGCGTCCGACATTCATCCGGAGTCGTTGTCGCGGCTCGCGCCGCCGCAGCGCGACAGCCTGGACGCTGAAGGCAAACGAGTCTGGGATCTGATCGCTGGCGGCCGCGGCATGGGGAAGACCGGACCGGCGCCGGTGTCGATGTACAGCCCGGGCGCGGCCGAACCGATTCACCACCTCAATCAGTATTTGCGGAAGACGGTCGCCGGACCGCGTTACTTCGAGCTGTCGGCGCTCCTCGCCGCGCGTGAATTCGATCAGCAGTACGAATGGTCGGGACACGAGCCCGCCGCGCTACGCGCTGGTCTCGAGCAGTCGGTCATCGATGTCGTGAAGTTCAACAAGGACGTTGCCGGCCTGCCGGACAAGGACGCCACGGTCATCCGTCTCGGGCGCGCGCTATTCCGCGAGCACAAGGTGAGCTCGGAGCTCTGGGCGAAGACGGTGGAGCACTTCGGACGGCAGGGCGCCGTCGAGATCGTGACGACGATGGGCGATTATGTGATGGCGGGGTTCCTGCTGACGGCCGTCGATCAGCAGCTGCCTCCGGAGCGGAAGCCGCTGCTGCCGGTGAAATAGCTAATTCAACCGCGCCGCGCGCGTCGCCGTCGAGTTCTTGCCGTTGTTCAGCAAGGTTGTCGCTTCGCCGAAGTAGTTCATCGCGAACTGCAGCTGCGGGTCCTGCTTCGCCAGCCGCTCGTACGCCTTTGCCGCACCAAAGAGATCGAGGTCGATCTCTTTCTGGATCATCGCAGCGATGTACGGGCGATCCTTCTGCCAGCCGGCCTCGTCGAACCGCAGCGGCGTCTGCTGCACGAGCTGTTTGAACTCGTTCAGCATGTCGTCGGTCACCTGGTAGTTCGTAGCGACCTCGTGCCGTGGGCCCGTGGTTGGCTGCGCGATGCGCGTGTCGCCCTGACGGGTGAAGCGGCGCGCGTAGACGTCGAAGAGTCCCCGCCCGGCGATCGTCCGCGCGAAGCGGCCAGGGTTGAACCCTTCGGTCGGGGCGTCAAAGCGCCGATCGGGCTCGATGCCGCCGCCGCTATAGACCTTGCGGCCCGCGTCGGTGAGCTTCAGGTCCTCGGCCTTGTGCGTCTTGTTGGCGTCCTGATCGCGCAGCGTGTAAGTCAGGTAGTCGTCGAACGTGCCGTCCCACGGCCGCTGAATCAAACGGCCGCTGGGCGTGTAATAGCGCGCGGTGGTGATGAGCGCCGCCGCGCCGCGGGTGAGCCGATACACCGACTGCACGAGCGCCTTCCCGAACGTCGTCTCGCCGATCACGAGTGAGCGATCGTGATCCTGCAGCGCGCCCGACACGATCTCCGATGCGCTTGCGCTCGAGCGGTTCACCAGCGTGATCATCGGCAGTGTGAGGTAGTCACTGCGCTCCTGCGCGCGATAGTCCTGATCCGATCCGTTGACGCGGCCGCGCGTGTAGACGACCATGTCGCCCTTCGGCAGGAAGCGACTCGAGACGAGAATCGCCTGATCGAGTTGGCCGCCCGGGTTGGCGCGCAGGTCGAACACCAGGCGCTTCATGCCGCGCTTGGTGAGATCGCCGAGCGCTTTTCCGAGTTCGCGGTCGCTGTTCTCGGCGAATTCGGTCAGCTTGATGTAACCCGTGGTGTCGTCGAGCATGACCGCGGCGGCGACGGTCGGGATGTGCACCTCGTCGCGGCGGACGCGCAGGTCGATCAGCTTGTCGTGTCCGGCGCGGCGGAGCGAGATGTTGACGAACGTGCCGCGCGGGCCTTTGAGGCGGCCGACCGTCTGTTCACTGGTCCAGCCCTTGGTGTCTTCGGTCTCGATTCGCGCGATGACGTCGCCGCGGCGAAGTCCGGTCTCATAGGCCGGCGAGTCTTCGAACACCGACGCGACGATCACGTCGCCGTTGATCACCTGGATGGTGATGCCCAGCCCGTAGTAGCGCCCTTCCTGCCGCTCGCGCGTCTGCGCGTACGAGCGGGGATCCATGAAGCTCGAGTGCGGGTCGAGGGTCTGCAGCATGCCGGTGATCGCGCTGTAGATCACACGGTCGGATTCGACGTCGCCGAGGTACACCTCTTCGACCGCTTTGAGCCCCGCGGTGAAGATCTTGTACTGCTCGGAGACCTGATCCTGGGCGGCCAGCGCCGTGTGTCCGAAGTACGCGCCTGCACAGACGCTCAGCGCAAGCAGAACGGCCGCCGCCGGAAGGGATCGGTATCTCGGCATGCTAGTGATGCTCCGTAGGTTAGGGCTTCTATCGAGTCTGAGGGATCACGGCGCGGGCGTCAAGCCGGGCGGGCATAGCTATTTCGTGAGAAGAACATCCGCTGTATTTCGTGGCTGATTACGAAATCGTGCTCAGAGAGCTGCCGCGGCCGCCGGACAGTCGAACTTTTCGCTGCAGACGGTGTCTTCCATGAGAGAGCCACTCGGGGATGACGTTCATCGATTCGGTCGTGTTGAACCTGATCGAACGATCCTGTCGCGGGTTTCAGCGCCTGACAGGCAGAACGAACGTGTGGCTGGCCCTCCAGCTCACCAACCTCAGCATCATCGTCTACTTCGTGTGGGCCGGTCTCTACGCGTTCAACATCGATATCGAGCTGCGGGTTGTGGCGGCCATCTTCTGTGTCGCGCTCCTGTATGTCCTCACGCAGACGATCTTCAAGACGCCGATCGAGACCTATGAGGCGGCCGCCTACCAGCGTGTCGCGAAAGGTCTGCGGAATCCACGGCGCATTCGCGACGCGCTCCTTCGGACGTCGTTCCTCACGCTCTGTCTCGTGCTCGCCTATCCGGTGTTGTTCGTCTATCAGAACCTGCCCACACTCCCGCTCCAACTCAAGCCGGACACGACCAACCTGGTCGTCCTCAGCTACCTGCTCATCCTGCTGACGACGAGCGTGCTGTACCTGCTGGCGTGCGATCCGTTGCCGCCGTGCGTGGGGAAAGTGCGAGAGTGGATGCGAGGGCTGTCCTCGTCGAGAGAAGCCCTCCCGGAGTCGGAGTAGACTCCGGGTTTGCGCTTCGATTCAGTTCTGATTGTCTCGTTCGGCGGTCCGCAGGGGCTCGCCGACATTCGTCCGTTCCTCGCCAACGTGCTGCGCGGCCGACGCGTGAGTCCCGAGCGCGTCGAGGAGGTCGCACACCACTACGAGTTGTTTGGCGGAGTCTCGCCGATCACCGAAGTCACCCGCGTCCAGGCGCGCGGGCTCGAGGATCGACTCGCCGCTCTGGGGCAGCCGCTGCCCGTCTACGTCGGCATGCGCAACTGGCATCCGTTGTTGTCCGATACGCTGCGCGAGATGTACGGAGCGGGGCATCGTCATGCCATCGGCTTCATTGCCGCGGCGCAGCACTCGTACTCGAGCTGCCAGCAGTATCGCGAGAACGTCAACGCGGCTCGCGACGAGCTGAGGCGCGAGGGGCAGGATGTCGCCGTCACGTTCGGCGGCAGTTGGTTCGATCATCCGTTGTGGGTGGCGGCGAATGCGGCGCACGTGCGCGAGGCGCAGGCGCGCCTGCCAGAGTCGCTCCGCGGCGAGGCGCGGCTCGTGTTCACCGCACACAGTATTCCGACGCCGATGGCCGAGCGGTCGCGGTATCAGGAGCAGTTGGAAACATCGTCGAAGCTGGTCGCGAGCGAGGCTGGTATCAAAGACTGGGCGCTCGTGTATCAGAGCCGCAGCGGGCGACCTGGCGATCCGTGGCTCGAGCCGGACGTCTGCGACTACCTTCGTGTGGCGCGCGAGGACGGTCTGCGCGCTGTGGTGCTCTGCCCGATCGGGTTCGTCTGCGATCACATCGAAGTGCTCTATGACCTCGATCGCGAGGCCGCCGGCGTCTGCCTGGAGATCGGGCTGGAGATGACACGCGCGGAGGCGGCCAACGACGATCCGCGATTTCTCGACATGATGGCCGACGTCGTGATGACGACGATTCGCCGCTACGAGCGGGGAAGGCCGTTGCCTATTACGTCCGGCTAAAGCCGGACACCACAAGTGATAGCAATCGACATCGCGATTCTGCCGCCGGCCGATGTGTCGGCGCGCGCCATCGCGCTGAGCGCGGCGCTGCCTGCGGACCAGTCACAGGGTCTGCTGCTCGGCGTCGATCGCCTCGCGCACATCACCCTCACGCAGCAGTTCGTCCCATTCGAGTCGCTCGACCCGTTGCTCGCGCAGCTCGATCGCCTTTTGCGCGACTGCGAGCCGGTGCCTCTGCGCGTCACAGGTGGAGGAAGGGGCTCCAGTGGTGTGAGCTCGGTGTGGATGACGATCGAGCGGACGCCAGCGCTGGCGAACCTGCATGCGCAGCTGCTTCAGGCCGCAGAGCCCTTCGAAGTGGCGACCGGCGACGACTCGGCTTTCTTTGGTGGGGACGCACGCGACCGTGACGTGCGCTGGGTCCGCGCATTCAGGCGCGAATCGAGCTTCGATCGCTTTACGCCTCACATCACTCTCGGCCACGCGTCCGAGCCGCCGACGGTCGAACTGATGGAGTTCGTCGCCACCAGAATCGCCGTCTGTCACCTCGGTCGTTTCTGTGCCTGCCACACAATTTTCCGTGCATGGGATTTGCGCACAGCCTAAAGCCCCGAGCCCAAAGCCGAAATCGAATCTGCTAGCATCCGCGAATGGTTCTGCTTCGCGCCCGCGCACTGACCCTGTTCGTCTGGGCGGTGTCATACGCCACGGCGTATGCGCAAGGGCCCGTCGCGTATCGTCTGTCGTTCCCCGAGCGCGAGCACCATCTGATGCAGGTCGAGATCACGTTCCCCGACGTGCCGCCCGGACCGCTGCAGGTGCACATGAGCCGCTCGTCGCCCGGCCGCTACTCGATGCACGAGTTCGCGAAAAACGTCTTCGACGTGCGCGTGACCGATCAGGCAGGGAAACCACTCACCGTATCGAGGCCAAGCCCCAATCAGTGGGAGGTGACCGGTCACTCGGGCACCGTGCGCATGCAGTACCGCCTCTTCGGCGATCGTGTCGACGGCACGTATGTCGCCGTGGACCGCACGCACGCGCACATCAACATGCCGGCCGTGCTGATGTGGGCGAAGGGCATGGAGCATCGGACGATGACCGTGCGGTTCGAACGGCCCCCGGGCACGTCGTGGAATGTGGCGACGCAGCTGCAGCTCGGTACCGATTCCTTATCGTTCAGCGCGCCCAATCTGCAGTACCTGATGGACAGTCCGGCCGAGTTCAGTCAGTTCTCGATGCGCACCTTCACGGTGCCTGACGAGAACCGTACGCCGGTCTTCCGTTTCGCGCTGCATCACACCGGCACCGAGGCCGAGCTCGACGCGCTCGCCCGCGACGTGCAGGCGATCGTGCGCGAAGCCAAACAGGTGTTCCGCGAGTATCCGCCTTTCGAGAGCAATACCTACACGTTCATTGCCGACTACCTGCCATGGGCCAACGGCGACGGGATGGAGCACCGCAACAGCACGGTGCTGACCTCGTCCAATTCGCTGCGCACCAGCCGCCTGGATCTGCTCGACACGATCTCGCACGAGTTCTTTCACTCGTGGAACATCGAGCGCATCCGCCCGCAGTCGCTCGAGCCGTTCAATCTCGACGAGGTGAACCTCTCCGGCGAGCTGTGGCTCGGGGAAGGATTCACCAATTACTATGGCGCGCTGGTCATGAAGCGCAGCGGCCTCTCCACCGTGCGTGTGTTTGCGCAGGACATGGGCGAGGCGCTCGACATCGTCGTCAACAGTCCCGGCCGCGCCTTCAGCAGCGCGGTGCAGATGAGCCAGATGGCGCCGTTCGTCGATCGCTCGTCCGCTCCCGATCGGACGAACTTCGCGAACACGTTCATCTCGTACTACACGTGGGGACAAGTGATCGGCCTCGGGCTCGACCTGTCGCTGCGTGAGCGGAGCGACGGGCGGATCACGCTGGATGACTTCATGCGCGCGCTCTGGGACAAGCATGGACGGCCCGGCACGAAAACGCCAGGTTACGTCGAGACGCCCTACACGATGAATGACGTGAAGGCGGCGCTGGCTGCGGTCTCCGGTGACGCCGCATTCGCCGAGGACTTCTTCGCGCGGTACATCGAAGGGCGCGAGGTCATGGAATACGCGCCTCTGCTGAACCGGGCCGGCTTCGTTCTCCGTCGGCGTGCTGCGGGCCGGGCCTGGGCGGGACCGCTGCGAACGCAGGACACGCAGACGGGCGCCCGCGTGGTGTCGGACACGCTCTTCGGCAGTCCCGCCTATCTGGCCGGGCTCGACCGCGACGACATCATCGTGTCGGTCGCCGGATCGCGGACCGCGACGTCCGCCGACGTCGAGAAAGCGATCACGATGCGCAAGCCTGGCGACTCCCTGCAGGTGGTCTACGACCGTCGCGGTGAGCGCATCACGACCGTCATCAAGCTCGGTGACGACCCCGGCCTCGAGATCGTGCCCGCCGAAGAAGCGGGCCAGACGCTGACCGACGCGCAGCGCAAATTCCGCGACTCGTGGCTCGCGTCCGCCGGTCGCGCCTTTTGACGTGTTTTTCAACAACTGAAGGAATCGGTGGTCAGGAATCAGGAATCAGGGCTGGGCCAGTCCAGAGGTCTCAGGCTGGCAGTCGTTGTTGCCATCGCCTGGTCGGCGGCGTGCCGAATCGGTGAGTGGCCATTTCGGGAAGACTACGCGCGACTCAGAGCCATCGAAGTCGGGATGACCGAGAAAGAGGTTCGTGATCCGATTTATCACTTCGACGCCACACGGCTATAGAGGCTGGTCGACGAAGCGAACCGTTCGCCAACGTGATTTGCGGAGCGACATACGATTCCGCACCTGCGTCATTCGGATCATCCGGATCTGGTGTGCGGTCGCGGTCGCTTCGATCTGTTGTAGTCTGACGCCCGCGTTCTACGCTGAGAACAGCACGCCTGGTGCGAGCTTCCAGCCCGGATCGAGCGCACGCTTGACCGCGCGCATCTGCTCGATGCCCTCCTCGCCATAGAGCTCTCGCAGCAGCCGCTGCTTCAGCGCGCTGCGGCCGACGCCGTGCTCGGCGAGAGGCGCGCCACCCATGCCGATCACACCCCGGGCGATCTCGAGAATCGCTTCTCGCGCGCCGGTCATGTCCTCGAGCGTGCGCGGGATCAGGTTCGGGTGCAGATTGCCGTCGGAGACGTGCCCCCAGATCGCGTACTCGAGGCCGCGGCTCTCGAACGCCTGGCGATAGAGCGCGATTGACTCGGCAAGCCGTGAGAACGGGACGACCATGTCGCCTGCGGTCTTCTCGATGTCGGGGTGCGCCCGTGCCTTCGCCGCGGCGACCACCGCGTTGACGCTGGCCGGCACGGCCTCGCGAAGCTCGAGCAACTTTTGCTGGCCGCGGTCATCGTCTGGTGAGGCGATCGTCGCTTCGTCAGCCACATCGCAGGAGTCGAGGATGTCTTGGAGTCGTTCGAACGCCGCGGCATCGTCCGATTCGACTTCGATCTGCACCATCAGGAGAACGGAATCGCCGTCGGGTCGTGCGACCCCGGCGCGCGCAAAGACGTCGTTCGGCACCACTCGCAACGCGCGTGCGTCCATGTACTCGATCGCCGACACGGACCCGCCTTCGCCCTTCGCGCTACGGCGGGCAAGGGACTCACCACGGAGCGCGCCAGTCACCGTGACCGCCTGGCTGTCGCTATCGCAGCGAATCAGCACCACGGCCCGGCGCGGCCGCGGGATCACGCGAAGCGTCGCCTCGACGATGACGCCGAGCGTGCCTTCCGAGCCGATGAACAGATCGATGAGATCCATGGCCGGCGTTGCGTAGTAGCCGGCCGATAGCTTGGCGACGTTCGGCATCCGATACGTCGGCACGGGAATGGCGATCGTTCCGCCCGAGGGGAGCTCGACCTCGAAGATGCCATCCGGAGAAGCTGTCACCTCCCCTCGCCGGAGATCGAGCACGTCGCCGCTGGCGAGAACGACGGTGATGCCAGCCACCCAGGGCCGCGTCGATCCGTACTTGTACGTTGCGGCGCCAGCCGCGTTGGTCGAGATCGTGCCGCCGACGAATGCGCCCTCGAATGTCGGCACCGGAGGATAGTAGAGACGCGATGCGGTCAGCCTCGCCTGCAGAGTGGCGAGCGGCACGCCGGCGCCAACGCGGATCGTGTGGTCGCGAGGAGGCCCGTCTCCGATCGTCGACAGCGCACGTGTGCTGAGCACCAACTCGCCGCGCGGCGTCGCGCCGCCGGTGAGTGACGACTGCGCACCGACGGGCAGCACGCGGTCGGCGTTCCTGACGAGCGAGGCGACTTCGGCCTCGCTCCGCGGAAACGCGGCCCCGGCGGCGAAGCCGCCGGCCACATGCGCGGCGTCACTTAAGAATGAGGCAACGATGGCCGGATCGCGATCAACGTACGGCTCAGAGGCGTCGCGCGCTCGCCGCGCGATGATTCGATGCATCAGTCTTCACCGTAGACTGTAGCCCAGAGCCCAGAGCCCAGAGCCCAAAGCCCAAAGCCTAAAGCCCAAAGCCCCATGGATCCCATCCGCTACACGTTATCGTTCCCCGCACCCCAGACACACTACGTGCACGTACGCGCCGAAGTGCCGGCCGCCGGACGCGACAGCGTCGAGTTGTCAATGGCCGTCTGGACTCCCGGCTCCTATCTCGTGCGCGAGTTCTCGCGGCACGTCGAGTCGGTGACCGCCGAGAGCCCAGGCGGTATCGCGCTGCGCGTGGAAAAGACGGCGAAGAACCGCTGGCGCGTCGCGACGGGTGGCGCGCTGATGGTGATCGTGTCGTACCGCGTGTATGGCCGCGAGATGTCGGTGCGCACCAATTGGATAGAGTCCGATTTCGCGTTCGTGAACGGCGCGCCAACGTTCCTGACCCTCGCCGGTGAGCCGAGGCGTTCACACGAAGTGTCGATCGTTCCCGCGTCCGGATGGACTCGCTCGATCACGGCACTCGAGCCAGCCGTCCGGCCAAAGCCGGACACGACGGCGCCGCATACGTACTGCGCACCCGACTACGACACGCTGGTTGATTCGCCAATCCTCATCGGGAATCCAGAGCTGTACGAGTTCTCCGTTGATGGCGTGCCGCACGTGCTCGCGAACGCCGGCGACACGACGTTCTTCGACAGCTCGCGCGTGGTGAAGGACCTCGAGGCGATCGTGCGCGCGCACAAGGAGTTCTGGGGCTCGTTTCCCTATCAGCGCTACGTCTTCATCAACCTCCTGACGGAAGCCGGTGGCGGTCTCGAGCACGCACGGTCGTCGGTGCTGATGGCCAGCCGCTGGGCGACGCGCACGCGCAAGGCGCATCTGCGCTGGCTCGAGCTGGCCAGTCACGAGCTCTTTCATGCCTGGAACGTCAAGCGACTCCGGCCGATCGAGCTCGGACCGTTCGACTACGAACGTGAAGTATTCACGCCGTCCCTCTGGGTGGTCGAAGGCATCACCGATTACTACGGCGACGTGCTCGTCCTGCGCGCCGGCCGCTCTTCGGCGCAGGAGTTCCTCGATTCGCTCTCCGACAAGATCGAAGAGCTTCAGACGACTCCGGGCCGTGCGGTCCGTTCTGTGACGCAGGCATCCATGGACGCATGGATCAAGTTGTATCGGCCGGACGAGAACACCCCGAACACGGCGATCAGCTACTACACGAAAGGCGCTGTGGTGGCCTTCCTCCTGGACGCGAAGATTCGACGCGTAACCGGTGGGAGGCGCAGCCTGGACGAGGTGATGCGCGAGGCCTATGGGCGCTACTCGGCGACGAACGGCTTTACGCCGGACGAGTTTCGCACCGTCACTGAGGATGTCGCCGGCATCGACCTCGGCGCTTTCTGGCGGACGGCGATCGAGGGCACCGAGGAGCTCGACTACAGCGAGGCCCTGGAGGTATTCGGTCTGCAGTTCAGGCCGGCCAACGGATCGCCGAACGGCAAACCGAAGGCCTGGATCGGGGCCACGACGAAGATCGACGCGGACCGCCTGATCGTCGCGCAAGTGAAACGCGACACGCCTGCGTTCGGTGCCGGCCTCAACGTGGATGATGAGATTGTCGCGATCGATCAGGTACGTGTGCGTACCGACCGTCTCGATGAGCGCCTCGAGCAGTACACCCCAGGCGATCGCATCTCGCTGCTAGTGGCACGCCGCGACCGTCTCCTCTCCCTCAACGTCGTCCTCGGAGCCGAGCCGCCCCGAACCTGGCGCCTAGAGCCCCGGCCCGCCTGAGGGTGTCCAGCGGCACCCCTCTTGCACCGATAAGGTGTCTGGAGAAGCGGTTGCGGTTATGCGGACACCTACGGCGGTTCTCGATCTCGAAATCAGCGGCAGATTCACCGAATTGAACGATATCGGCGACTTTGCGGGCGCCCTTGTCCTGTTCCGGCTGCATGGGCGGCCCCTTGGATGGGGGGCGGCTCCGGTGACGGAGGGCCGCCTGGACCGTGGTGCCCTGGTTCGACAGCTGCTCGAACAGCATGCCTGGTCGTGCGCGCTGCCCCTCGCGGAAAAGGCTGTTCTCAGTGGCATGCCGCCGCGCGCGATCGACGTGGGGTCGATGTTGCTCTCGCCGCCGCTGGCGCTTCACGGTGGTCCGCTCGTCACCGTCGCCGTGTGCAACCGCACACCGGCGGCGGAGTTGCAGCCATGCCTGGATGCGCTCCTCGGGCTCGACTACACGCCGCTCGATCTCGTCCTCGTCGATGCGTCGGACGATCGTGCGCAGGTCGAGGCGCTCATTCGCGATCACTACCCGACGATTCGCTATAGCTCGGCGACCAGCGTCGCGGCGGCATCGCGTCAGGCGATGGCCGAGTGCCGCGGCGATGTGCTGGCGCTGACGCACGGCGATGCGGTGGTCGATCGTCGCTGGGTCTCCCGTCTCGTCGCGGTGTTT
>Ga0111539_10006882_pt1 | contig 14605 bp, 14 predicted proteins | sample RhiMethybrSRZTD1_FD_79667 | JGI IMG/M metagenome (GOLD analysis project Ga0111539, IMG submission 79667) | Populus rhizosphere microbial communities from Tennessee, USA - Rhizosphere MetaG P. TD hybrid SRZTD1 (version 2) (version 2) | ecosystem: Host-associated > Plants > Roots > Rhizosphere >... | reverse complement strand
GCGTGCAGCAGGAACTCGATCGGGAGCGGCGCGCGGTCCTCGCCGACGAGGACGGCGGGATGATCCGCGTACAGCGTGAGCGTGGACTTGTGCGCGTGTTCCCCGCCCGCGCCGGAGAACGTGCCGATCGTCGTCTCGCTGAGCGTGCCGTCCTGCCAGCGGTTGCGCGCGCGGAACTGGAACCTGGCCAACTCGGGCTGGCCCTTCACGACGTCGAGCGTGCCGAACAGGGTGGGCGTGTCGACGCCGTTGAGCGGCAGCTTCTCGCGCCGTGGCTTCGTGGTGGTCGTGGTCGTTGTGGTTGTCATGTTGTCCTCCTGTGACCGTCGCTTACTCAGGAACCGCACGGCAGTGGTACCAGACCACGGACCCCGTCCAGTGAGACTGACCGCAGTACTGGAGAATCTCGTGCACGTCCGAAGGCGCGACGCCTTCGGCCAGCACGTAGTCGAAGTTGAAGCCATCCGCGTACTCGAAGTGGACCACGATCGAAAACGTCGGCGACGCGGGTTGCGCCGAGACGCCCGTGGTGCGGATTCCGACCATCGTCGCAATGGCGGCGGCCAAGACAGCTGACAGCAATTTCTTCCTCATATGTCCCTTCCTTCTTGATGCAACACCCGACCATCGAGCGTTGGCCGACCGGCTTCGTGTGTCCGATCATGCGGGACAAGAGTAGGAGTCAGACCGACCTGGAGTCCCGAGAGTGCGCCGGGATTCTTCCGGGATTGCGCCGGGTTCGATGCCGTCGTCACACTCCGCCGTCCGCGGCATCTCAATGGGCAACGTGCATGTTGGTGCGCTGTGGCGCTATCCGGTGAAGTCCATGGCGGGAGAGCCGCTGACGCGGGCCGAGATCACCTCGTCCGGCGTGGCGGGCGATCGCGTCGTCCAGGTCTACAGGCCCAACGGGCGCGTGGCGACGGCGCGCACGTGCCCGCGGCTGCTCGGTCATCGCGGCACGCTCGACGCATCAGGTGAACCGCTCGTCGATGGCCGCCCGTGGAGCGATCCGGCGGTGTTAGACGATGTGCGGCGGGCGGTGGAACCGGGGGCTTCGCTCGCACGGGATGAAGCGCTCGACCGATTCGACATCCTCCCGCTGCTCGTGGTGACTGACGGCGCCGTTGCCGCGTTCGGTCGCGACGTCAGGCGCCTGCGTCCCAACATTGTCATCGCCGGCGTCGAAGGTCTGGCGGAGCGCGGATGGGCGGGCGGCGAACTGCGCATCGGCAACGTCCGGATCGGCATTCAGGGTCTGCGTCGCCGTTGCGTCATGACCACCTTCGACCCCGACACGTTGCAACAGGATCCGGCCGTCATCCGCGACATCGTGAAACGTTTCGGCGGCCACTTTGCGCTCGATTGCTTCGTGATCCACGGTGGCGAGATCGCGGTCGGCCAGGCCGTCGAGCTGACGATGCCGGATCACGTGTCCACCGCGCTGTCACACACGGCTGCGCCTGGCATCTCAAAGAGTGAGCCGGCATCGCCGGCCAAAGGAGCCTGAGATGCCCAAACACCTCGAATGCATCATTCCGGATTGCGACTTCGCCGTGACCGCGTCGACCGAAGCAGAGATCATGAAGCAGGTCGCGGCGCACGCAGCTCACGCACACGGCGTCACCGAGATCCCGCCGCAACTCGCTGCGCAGGTAAAAGCGGCCATCAGGGACGAGGCAGGCAGGAAGTAAGCTCGTTCGCAATGCTGGCGGATGAACGCGACGACACCGACGAGGTCCTGGCCGCACGTGCCGCGGCCGGGGAGGCGTCCGCGTTCGAGGCGCTCGTCACGCGGTACCAGACGCGCGTGTTCGGCCTCGCCTGCCGCCTGACGGGCAACGAGAACGACGCGGCCGACGTGATGCAGGACACTTTTCTCCAGGCGTACCGTCATCTTGCGTCGTTTCGTGGCGAGGCGCGCTTCGGCACGTGGTTGTACCGCATCGCGACCAACGCCGCGCTCATGCAGCGGCGCGCGCGCGTACGACGGCCGTCCGAGTCACTCGACGCCTTTCTGCCGGCGTTCGACGAGGCAGGCGTCCATCGCGCGACACCGCAGGAACTCAGTGTGGCCAATCACGTCGAGGAACTCCTCGATCGTGAGAGCCTCGCCGCCAAAGCGCGAGACGCCGTCGACCGATTACCGGATAGTTGTCGCGCGGCGTTCGTGCTGCGCGATCTGGAAGATCTGACGACCGCCGAGGTCGCCGAGGTGCTCGGCATCGAACCGGCCGCGGTTCGACAGCGCGTGCATCGCGCGCGCCTCCTGTTGCGCGGTTATCTCAACGCCCTCGCGGGAGGATGCACATGAGTACGACCTGCCAGTCCGGGGTCGATCTGCTGATGGACTACCTCGAGGGCGTGCTCGCGCCCGAGGTTCAGGCAGCTCTGGAGCAGCACGTCGCCGGATGCCCGAAGTGCACCGCGTTTGTGGCCTCGTACCGCGAGGCGCCGCGCGTGCTGCGCGACGCGACAATCGCCGCGTTGCCTGCGAATCGCGCGGCGGAGCTGCGGGAGTTCCTCCGCAGCAAGACGGACGTCTTCCGAAAGCGGTGAGCGCAGACGCGCCTTGTCACGCAAGCGCATGCCTCGTCAGTTCGCCTTCGAGCACGGCGTCGTCGAGCGCAACCATGACATGCCGATCGGCCACCGAAACAGTCATGGCGATGCGGCGGGCCAGCCGCCCGACGAGCGAGGCGACGAGCTTCCGATCGAAGCTGACAATCTCGATCTCATTCGCGCGATGGATCCGTTCACTCGACAGTTGTCGCAGCCACTGCGTCGGGTCCTTGTGCGTGTAGACGACGACCCGATCGGCTGACTTGCTCGCGCGGTGGAGGCGTGACGCGTCTGGCGAGCCGATGTCCACCCACACGCGCAGCGCGCCCGTGAGGTCGCGCACCGACACGGCGGGTTCGTCCGGATCCGACAGGCCTGCCGAAAACACGATCCCATCGGCGTACTCGAGGCAGTACGCGAGCAGCCGCGCGACCAGGTACTCTTCGCTCTCCGACGGATGCCGGGCCATGCGCACCGCGAGCGTTTCGTAGCGATGCCGGTCCGCGTCGGACAGATCGATGTCGAAGTTGTAGATGGTTGCCGTCAGCGCCACTCGGCTACTCGGGCGCGACTTTGGACAGGTTCGCCATCAGACGACGCAGTTCGTCGAGGCCTTCGCCGCTGGTGCTCGACACCGCCAACGGCGTCTGGTCGAACAGCCGCGCGAACTCGCGCAGGTTCCGGGTGCGCTCGGCGCGCGAGAGCTTGTCCACTTTGGTCGCGATGACATGCGGTGTCGCAGCGTTCATGCCGATCCAGCGGTGTGCCTCGATGTCCGAGGTCAGGCCGGGATGCCGCGAATCGACCAGCAGGAAAATCGCGCCGCGCCGCGGCGTCTCGCGCGCCGCGTTTTCCGTGACCCGCCGTCGCCCTGCCGCGAAATAGGCGTCGATGATCGCCGCCAGTTCGATGGTGGACGCTGATCCGCCTCGAGCGTATCCGTAGCCGGGCAGGTCCACCAGATAGGCGCTCCATGCGCCAGGGTGGCCCAGCCCGCCGGTGATGGTCATCTGGAAAATGTTGGCCTGCCGCGTCTTGCCGGCCGCCGCGCTGGTACGCGCCAGTTTCTGACGCATCAGCGCGTTCAGCAGGCTCGATTTTCCGACGTTCGATCGCCCGGCGAAGGCAAACTGCGGGATGTCGTCACGCAGCACGCCGTCGCGCGGACCAGCGACGGACGCGCTCGTCACAAACGTGTTCACAGGACTGAGTCTACCCTGCTGTCAGTACTGCCAACGGGTCTTCAACGGGCGTGGGTTGATCAGGCGACCGCTGTGTCTGAGGTACCTCGAGCACCGCAGGCAGTCGCACGGTGAACGTCGTGCCCTGTCCGGGTGCGCTCGTGACGGACACGCTGCCCCCCATCAGCTGACAGAACCCGGCGACCAGCGCCAGCCCAAGACCAGTGCCTCCATACTTGCGGGAAATCGACGTCTCTGCCTGCGCGAAGGGCTTGAAGAGTTTCGCCTTCTGGCCGTCGCTGATGCCGATACCCGTGTCAGAAACGATGAACTCCATGACGTCGCCGGTGTCGCGGACGTGCCGCTTCGCCTGAAGCGTGACCGTCCCGTTCGTCGTGAACTTTCCGGCGTTGCTGAGCAGGTTGAAGAGGACCTGGCGCGTCTTGGTCACGTCGCCCTCCATGGTGCCCACGTCGTCCTTCACGTCCACGACGAGCGAATTGCCGTTGGTCTTCACGAGCGGCGCCATGGTGCTCACGAGGTCCGCCACCATGGGCGCGACGTCGAACGCTTCGACGTGGACCTCCATTTTCCCGGCTTCGACTTTCGACAAGTCGAGTAAGCCGTTGATGAGGCCCAGCAGATGCTTGGAGGCCATCTGGATGCGGCCGAGGTCCTGGACGTCCGATGCGCGGCCCGCGTCGGCGGCGTCCTCTTGCAGCAGCTCACTGTAGAGGGTGATCGCGTTGAGCGGCGTCCGCAGTTCGTGACTCATGTTGGCGACGAACTCGTTCTTCGCTCGCGTCGCCGCCTCGGCCTGTTCCTGAGTCAGCCGCAGTCGGGCGACCAGCTCGCCTAGTTCGATCGTCCGATGCGCCTGATCGCGATTCACCGTCTCGAGACTCGCCGTCTGCACGGCGATCGCTTCGAGTTCCCGTGTGCCGCTCACGCACGAGATCACTAGGAAGACGTCCTCGAAGATCACCCACGCCGAGTGCTCGATCCATCGCCACTGACTGGGCAGCACCACGCCGTACACGGATTCCGGCCAGAAGTAGCCGCGCAGGGCGTGATCGGCGGCCACCACGACCGTCGCCGGGACCAGCACGCGCCAATCACGATAGAACGCCAGAAAGGCCAGGGACCCGAAGACGTGAAAGTGCGTTTCGATTCGACCGCCAGTCAGGTGGATGAGGAGTGCACTCATCAGCATCTGCGCGGTCGCGACGGTGTATCTCGTCGCGGGAGCACCCGGCTGCCAGAGCGCCAGTGCGGCTGGAAACACGCTGACCAGCCCGCCAATGATCACCGCGGCCCAGACGTGCACGTGGACCTGGCTCGACGAACCGGCCCACGTGCGCGGGGCGACGACGAGCGCGAACACGATGCCCGCGAGCCACTGCGCGGCCATCAGGTACGCGAACATGCGATCCGTCTGAACGTAGATGGACTGCTGATGCGCTCGGAACAGTGACTCGGCGCGCGTTGACAGCACGACCTTCTTGCGATCGGCGAGCGGCGGCGTTGCGCTAGGACTCATGGTGATGCGTCTCGGCCGCCTCCGGTGCATCCGCGGGGCTCGCCTGCCGTTCGTCCGCGGGTCCAAACAGCGAGCAGCCGAACACCGGCGTGCCGCCGTGCGCGTCGGCGGCGCCGTTCAACCAGTCCACAAGTGACTGCCGCCCGACGTTGTCGCCGGTCTTGCCTCGGGCGCCTGTGATTCCGCCGCTGAATCGGAGCACGCCGGCGCGGTCATAGAGCAGCGTCTGCCCCGAGGTCCAAGCCCCGAAGCGGTCAGCCTCCCTGCCGTTCTCGTCGGTGATGACCGTGACGCCAGGCAGCCGCTCGGCCTTGGCCCACAGACTGGTGCGCTGCCAGCCGCCGGGCACTCGCCCCGGCTTGATGAACACGACATAGGTCGTCGGCCGGTCGTGCACCCGCGCCAACAGCTCTTCGAGTTCCGCCAGGCTCGCCCGCGTGCAATCGCACTTGGGGTGCACGAGCATGATCAGCGTCTGCGTCGAGGCGTCTCTTCGCAACCGGCTCGCGTCGGGCCACTGCTGCGGCGCGTGCGCGGCCCGGCCGGGCTGGTTGTCGTACGACATCAGCAGGGCCATGCCGGCAACTGCCATCGCCAGCCAGGCGCATCCGCCGATCGCCCACGCAATCGGCTTGAGCGTCATCAGCCTTTCGCCTCGGCGGTGAGCCAGCCCACATGTCCGAGCACGTTCTCGGCGGCCGCCTTCGTCAGGGGCTCGCGGAAGTAGTAGCCCTGCGCGAACTCGCACGCCAGCTCCTGCAGCCGCACCATCTGCTCGGCCGTTTCGACGCCCTCGGCCGTGACGTCCATCTGGAGACCCTCGGCCATCGAGACGATGGCGCGGATGATCTCGGCGTTGCCCTGCTCGGCGATGCCGTGCACGAACGCGCGATCGATCTTGATGGTCTGGATCGGAAACCGTTGCAGGTAGCTCAGCGCCGAGTACCCCATCCCGAAATCATCGAGGCCCAGCTGCACGCCGAGGGCTCGCAGGCGGTTCAGCACGTCGATCACCGCGTCGGTGTCGTCGAGCACGATGCCCTCGGTCAGCTCGAGCTTGACGCGCGCGGCGGGCAATCCCGTTTCGTCGAGCACGCGTGCCACGTCGCGGACGAGATCGGGATCCATGCACTGCCGGGCCGAGACGTTGACGTTCAGCAGCAGATCACGCGCCGTTGGATGGCTGTCGCTCCAACGGCGCATCTGGCGACACGCGTCCTCGAGCACCCACCGCCCGATCGGCACGATCAGGCCCGTGTCTTCAGCAATGCCGATGAAGTCTCCGGGGAAGATCAATCCGCGCGTCGGATGCCGCCACCGGAGCAGCGCCTCGAATCCATTGAGCCGTCCGGCTTTCAGCGAGACAATCGGCTGGTAGTACACCTCGAACTCGCGGCGGTCCAACGCGCCTCGAAGGTCCGACTCGAGCTGCAGACGCTTGGTCGCCGCCTCGCGCATCGACGCGTCGAACACCTGGCATCGCGACTTGCGTAGCGATTTGGCGCGGTACATGGCGGTGTCCGCGTCACGCACCATGTCCTCCGCGCTCTGATAGCGTCTGGCGCTGAGGACGATGCCAATGCTCGCCGACGTCACGACCTCCCGGCTGCCCAGCATGAACGGGCGGCTGACGGCTTCACGCAGACGCTCGCCAATGGCGAGGGCACGTTCGGCATCGGCCACGTTGTCGAGCAGAATCGTGAACTCGTCGCCACCCATGCGCGCCAGCGTGTGCTCTCCGTCATATCGGGCGGTGAGGTCGGTGGCGCGCAGCGACTCCTTGAGCCGCTTTGCGAGCTTCACGAGCAGCTCATCACCGGCCGCGTGGCCGAGGCTGTCGTTGATCACCTTGAAGCGGTCGAGATCGAGAAACAGGAGCGCGAAGCGCCGACACTTGCCCTCGTCGGCGTGCGCCATCAGGTGCCGGAGCCGCTCCAGGAAGAGCAGGCGATTCGGCAATCCCGTGAGCGGATCGGAACGGCGGGACATCACCTGCGCGCGAATGCGCGCCAGGGCGACCGCGTAGTCGATGGGCTTCGTGACGTAGTCGTTGGCGCCGAGATCGAGCGCCTCGACGACGTCATCGCTGCCATCCTTGGCCGTCACCATGATGACCGGCAGGTCCGAAATCGAACGCACCTGCCGAATCCGCTTGAGCGTCTCGAGCCCGCTCATGTCGGGCATCATGACGTCGAGCAGGACGGCATCGATCCGCTCGGTCGCGAGGAGCGCGAGCGCATCGGCGCCGCTCGGAGCGGTGAGGACGCGGTATCCCGTGCGGGTCAGACGCCGCGACAATGCGTCGCGGTTCATCGGGTCGTCGTCGACCACCAGCAGCGCGGAGGACGCAGTGGCTGTCGACACCGGTTACGCCTCGACCGCGATGAGAAGATCGATCTTCGCGACCAATCGGTCGAACGCGATGGGTTTCGTATCGAACTCGTCGCAGCCCGCCTCGAGCGCCTGTTCGCGACTGCCGGCCATGGCGTGGGCCGTGAGCGCCACGATGGGGATGCTCGTCGTCGATCGATCCGCCTTGAGGCGACGAGCGCATTCCCAGCCGTCCAGATCGGCCATTCCGAGATCGAGAAGGATGAGGTTTGGCTGAAGCGACTGCGCCATGGCGATGCCGTCAAACCCGTTGGCGGCCAGCACGACGTCGAACCCACGACGCGCGAGTCTCCGCGACAGGGCGTCGCGATTCATCTCGTTGTCTTCGACAATCAGAATTCGCTTCATGGCGCTCCAAGACGGAGATGGGCCCGATTCGAGCGGACCACCAGGGGCAAGGGACATGCCGCGCCGATCGCACAGAGAACCTGCCAAATCAGGCCGCTCTGCAAAGCAGAGCGGTTCAGCCTGGGGAGCGTGATTACAAGTTTGTTGCGCTAACGCGCGTCGTAACGCATCGCGCCAGCGCGCGTGCGGGAATCACCGCGGCGATGAGGCAGTGGCCGATTCTGCGCCTGGCGGTTCCCGGAACGGATCCATGGGAATGGGCGCGTACTCGACGTCGAGGATCTCGAGGTGTTCAGTCTTCGTCGGGGCGCGGAGGACAACGCGGTCGCCAGGACTCGACTTCATCAGCGCGCGCGCCAGCGGTGACATCCAGCTGATGTAGCGCCGGTTCAGATCCACTTCGTCGATGCCGACGATGCAGACGACGTGCTCGTGGCTGGCCGCATCCTTATATGTAACGGTTGCGCCGAAGAACACGCGCGTGGCCGCGGCTCCTGACCGTGGCGCCGCCGGATTGACGACCTCGGCCGAGTCGATGCGCTTCGTCAGGAATCGAATCCGCGAATCGATTTGCCGCAGCCGCCGCTTGCCGTACAGGTAGTCGGCGTTCTCGCTGCGGTCGCCGTTGCCGGCGGCCCACGCGACCACCTGCGTCACGGCGGGCCGTTCACGGCTCACGAGAAACCGGTGCTCGTCTTTCAGGCGCTGCAATCCCGCAGGCGTGATGTAGTTCTTCAGCTTCGGCCCGGCGGCTTCGCGGACGGGTTCTCTCAGGGGACGCTTCGTTCTCATCGGCTGGAAAAGGCCTTACACCACGTAGAGCACATTGAGCACGTAGAGTACTTGGGAAAGACTGCGTGTCACCATCACGAAGATCTTCCCCCTAAAAACGACGTGACCGACGTGCTCTACGTGGTGGAGGGCTCTTACAGATGCTGCACAGACGCCACCGTGAAGTACGAGATCAGATGACCGCCGTGCTGCTTGAGGATGTCGGCGAGCACGCGCACGGCCTCCGGCGATGCGATCTGGACGCCAATGCACACGTGGCCCGCGTCAACTTCCTTCGCATAGTGCTCGAGCAGTTCCCGCTCCGGCGTCGCCCTCTCCAGCGTGCGCCACAATCGCGCCAGCCGTCCGTGGTTTTGTCCTGTGGGATCGATGGCCGCCGAACCGCCGGGCCCATACCAGGTGTGCAGCTGATCCTTCGGAATGCCGACCGCGATCATGTCGCCCAGCGTCGCCTCGGCCTCGTCGCGCGAATCGACGACGCCGTGAAGGTACGACGACGGCCAGAAATGAAAGCCCGTGTCCTGCAGTTCCTCAACGAGGGGCCGAGCGGGCGTCGGGATCGTGGCGGGTGCGGCGGCCGCAGGCTCCGGACCTGGCACGTACCACACGGGACAAAGAGACGGATGCAGCACCGCCCTCGACGTGTCCGAGCGGAACCAGTGACGCGCCGGCGTGCGCACGTGTTCGCCCATCACGATGCAGGTCGCGCTGACCGCCTCAGCGACACGGGCGATTGCCTGCGCGGTGTAACCCGTCTCGATGTGCTCGTGCGGCGGCTTCGGCAGGTCTTTCGGGATCAGCGCCGCCATCCTGCGACGGGCGTCGTCGGCCGCGTTGCCATTCTGAGCACCCGGCGGCAGCACGTGCAGGAGGTGCACGTTGAATCCGAACCGCCGCGACAAATCAAACGCCACGTCAACCGCAGGCTGCGATGCGAGCGTGAAGTCAGTGGGCACGAGCAGGGCTTGACCCGACGCGGACGCCGAAGCAAATGCCGGCCTGCGCTGCTCGTGATGCGCGTCGTGGACGGCAAAGATGGGCAGCGACGCCGACTCGAGCAGCCGATCGGTCACCGAGTCATCGCCATCGCTCGCGGCGCCGCGCGTGCTGAGCACGATGAGATCGGCGCCGACCGCACGGCTGACGGTGACGATGGCCTCAGCGATTGGACCGCGGGTCACACGGGTTTCAACGTCGGTTCCGACGGGCACGGCGGCCCGCAGTTCCTGGAGCTTCTGGTCCGGTTCGATGGCCGGCTGCGAGTGACCGGGCTCCCACATCCAGCCGACGCCGGAACCGATCGCCATCTCGATCAAGTTGTGATGCAGGATCAGCCGCGCGCCGAAGGCCCGGCAGAGATCCACGGCAACGTCGAGCTGACGAGCCGTGGACGCCGACAGATCCACCGGACACAGCACCGTACGGATCGACAACATGGCGCCTCCATGCGTCAGGTGTTGCGACTGGGGATCGAGATCATGATACCTGTAGAAAGCTTTACACCACGTAGAGCACGTGGGGCACGTAGGTTTTTAGGGGAAAGACTGCGTGTCACGATCACGAAGATCTTCCCTAAATCCCTACGTGCCCAACGTGCCCTACGTGGTGGAAGTCTCTGACAGCTCGCCTTCGGCGGCAGGCCTCCGTTACCTCTCCGTCTGAGGCAGCCTCCGTTACCTCTCCTCTGGGAATTTCATGCGGCGGACAAGCTCCTGATACGCCGGGTGTTGCCTGAGCGGATCGAACCACGGCGAGGCCTTCATGATGACGGCGTAGGTGTCGTGCCGCGTGATCGCGCGCCGCAGTTGGGGCAGCGCGGCCTCGGGGCCGCGCAGCCACAGATTCGTGAGGCCTAGAAAAACGTCCGGCACGTAGCCCTGGCTCGCCAGACGATCGACTTCCGCGAGCAACTGCTGCGCTTCTTTCGTGTGACCGGCGCGATGCTGCGTCACCGCGAGTACGCAGAGAAACGCCGGGTTGCGGCCGCTTGCGTCCACGCCCTTTTGCGCAAACTCGACGGCCTGCTGCAGCTGGCCCTTGTGCAGATAACCGATCGCAAAGTGGAGCATCGCCCGCGGATCGCCGGGGCTGAGTTCCTGAATGCGCTGCGCAATTTCGAGAATCCTGTCGAACTGGCGCGCGTTGAAAAACACCGCGCCAGCTGCGTCGTGCGCCGACACCGAGACCGGGTCGAGCTCGATCGCGCGCGTGATCTCTCCGATGGCCGCGTCGTTGCGGCCCATCGAGCTGAGGTAGAGCGCGTGCCAGCGCCGGCTCCACGAGTCGTTGGGATCGAGCTCGAGCGCGCGGGCGAAGCGCCGCTCGGTCTCGGCCCAGTCCCAGTCGCCGAAGTAGTGCACGTACGCCAGTGCCGCGTGCGCCTGCGCGAGGTGCTCGTCGAGCTCGAGCGCGCGCAAGGCGCTGGCCTTCGCCTTGGGCATCGCGTCGGTCGGCGCGATCGTGTCGGTCATCGCGTAGTAGTTCGAGAGCCCGACGTGTGCCAGCGCGAAGTTCGGATCGGCCGCGATGGATTGTTCGAAAAACGCCTTGCTCTTCTGCACGGTGTCAGGGGTCTGCTGCTGCATGAAGTAGCGGCCCTTGACGTACGCCTCGTAGGCGGCCGGGCTGGTCTGCGAGATGAGCGGGGTCGTCGTGCGATCGGCCGGCGCCAGGCGCGACCGGATGATCGCGGCGACTTCGCCCGCCAGCTGTCGCTGCGTGGAGAGGGCTGACGAAGATTCGCGGCCGTAGTTCTGCGCCCACAGGTGCGTGTCCGTGTTCGCATCGATCAGCTGCACCGTGATGCGCACCTGATCGCCTTCGCGCAGCACCGAGCCTTCGACGATCGTGCCGGCGCCCAGTTCTTCGGCAATCTGCTTCAGCGGCTTTCGGACGCCCCGGTACTGCAGCGCCGAGGTCTGCGAGATCACTTTCAGCGCACCGGCGCGCGAGAGCTCCGTCGTGATCGCTTCGGTCATGCCGAAGGCGATGTAGCTGTCGGCCGACGCCTCGCTGGCGTCGCCGGCCACGAACGGCAGCACGGCGACGGTTTGCCGCGCGAGCCGCGGTGCAGACGTCGGCGCGGGCCGCGGGCTCAGGGCGATCCACGCGCCGACGGCACTGATCGCGACGACGGCGACCGCGGCCGCCGTGGCCCACATCCACCGCGGCCTCTTCCCGGTCGTCACGGGCATGACGTCCGGCGGCGGGGTCGCCGGCGGTGCGGCTGTCGGCGCAGGCACTGACTCGACGGCTACGGGCGGCTCGGCCGCGTCGCGCGCCGTTTCAATCGGCGCGACGAACCGGTAGCCTCGTCGCGGGACCGTCTCGATGAAGCGGGGGTGATCGGCGGTGTCGCCGAGCGTCTCTCTCAGCCGGCTGATCGCGTTGTTGATGCCGTTCTCGAACTCGACAAACGTGTCACCCGGCCACAAACGCTCCTGCAGTTCCTTGCGCGTGACCAGCTCGCGCGGGCGCTCGAGGAGCGCCATCAGCACTTGAAAGGGCTTGTCGCGCAGGCGGATGCGCAGGCCGTGTTTCCGCAGTTCGCCCGAGTGCGAATCGAGCTCGAACGCGCCAAACCGAACGAGACGGCGAGGAGGGCCGGCAGGCATCGCAGAGCACCGTGTGGTGGCGCCCGGGCAGTGTTACACAAAGCCTCTCTTCAAGGCGGTAAAGATCTCCGCCGAAGTGCCCTGTTTTCGAGGGCTTACGCGTAAAGATTCAAAACCGCCCGCGTTGATTGATCCTCGCGCTGACTTGCCACGAAATGCCCCGGATGGCGCCCGATTCGCAATGGTGCGCCGGCATTCTGGAGGCGAGTATGGGTCGCGTTCGCCGTCTGCTGATCGCAGTGTTCTTCGCCGGATCGGTCGCCACCGTCGGCGCGGTCTTTTCTCTCACGCTCGTGACCTGCGGCGGCGAGGGCGAAGGGCCGTGTCTGATCGGGAGTGCGGAGTACAGCCTGAACGGCGGACAGGCGTGCGACAGCGGGCTGCGCTTCGCGGTCTTGCAGTTCACCTGTGTGAATGACACCAGGCGCGTCGCCGAGGTCGATCCCTGGGCGAACTGGGCCTTGCGCAATCAGGAGGTGCTCGCCATTGACGAGCCCATCAACTGGGTCTCACGCCTCGGCACGCACAACGCGTTCAACAACAGGCAGGACGGCGACGTCCTTCCGAATCAATGGTGGTCGATGACCGATCAGCTGAGGCTCGGGTCCCGACACTTCGAGCTGGATTTGCACCCGTACCTCTTCGCGGTCAGGCTGTGCCACGCGGGCGAATACAACCTCTTGTGCAACCCCGACGACCGCATCTACGCGTACGGGATGAAAGAGATCCGCAACTGGCTGCAGAGCAACCCGGATCAGATCCTCACGGTCGATTTCGAAGACCGGACGGTTCCCGGCTACGACGTCGATGTCAACGACCCGATCGCGGCGTACCTCGGCTCGCTGACCTTCACTCCGGCCATGAGGGCGCTCCTGCCCACGAACAGCGGAGGGACGCACCGCCTGCCGACGTTCCGAGAAATGCTCAACGCGCACCGGCGGTTCATGGCCTTCAGTACCTTGTCCAAGGAGGACGGCAGTGACAGCGACGGCCGTCACGGCGGCGCCTGGATCCATTCCTCGCTGGCATTTGCCTTCCCGTCCGGCCAGATGGTCAAGGGAGAGTTCCCGCACGCGGAGGCCGACCCGGACAATGTCCGGCTCGATCCCATCAATGGCGACTGCGTCACCGGTGTGCACACGAACGGCACGAACGGCTTCGCCGTCTTCGCGAACAACTTCAGTTTGTTCCCGTGGGTGGCCGAAGATCGCCGGTTCGGTCCAACAGGATCGGAAGTGACGCACTCGGTCGTCGAGCGCGCCGTTCGGTGCGGCATCGGCATCGTGTTCCTCGACGACTACGCGACGAGCAACCTGTTCAACAACCCGTCGCCCATCGATTTCCGTCACTGGTCTGCGATCTGGTCCTGGGAGCCAGGCGACCGCGGCGATCACGGCCAGGCGGCCGTCCTCAAGGCGCAGAAGACTGTCGGCATCGGCCCGTGGAAGCGCTGGAACTCTCGCGCGACCAGCGAAGTGCATCGTTTCCTCTGCGGTCGGGCGCGATCGGAGTCCGGCGGGGATCCGCTGACGTGGGCCGACCGACGAGGCAATCAGTGGCAGATCACGACCGCAGCGGGCACGTGGTACGAAGGCGGCCTGCGATGTTTCGAGGAGTTCGGCGACACGTGGGTCTTCCGCGCGCCAGTGAGCGGCTATCAGAACGTGCAGGCGTCGCAAGCGGCCGACGGCCTCGGCGAGATCTGGCTGAACTACAACGACATCAAGGACGCCGACTCATGGGTCATCAACAAGCGCCCGTTCGCGCGCGCCGGAAGCGACCAGACGCTGGAGTGCACGGGCACCACCGGCGTAGCCGCGCATCTCGACGCGTCGGCGTCCAGCGATCCGGAGAACGACCCGCTGAAGTTCCGCTGGACCGGCGATGCCGGCTTCTCGACGAACCCGGCCCGTGACGTCGTCGTGCCGCTCGGCACGCACACGTTCGATGTCGTTGTCGATGACCACTTCGCCGGCGTCCGTGCCGACAGCATGCAGGTGACGGTTCAGGACACGACGGCGCCGACGATCCAGAGCGCGGTGCCCAGTCGCTCGACGCTCTGGCCGCCGAACGGGGCGATGCTGCCCGTCACGGTCACCGTGGACGCGACCGATGTCTGCAGCGCGAATGTGACGTGCCGGATTGTCTCGGTGACGACCAGCGAGCCCAATACGCGG
>Ga0111539_10006881_pt1 | contig 14605 bp, 16 predicted proteins | sample RhiMethybrSRZTD1_FD_79667 | JGI IMG/M metagenome (GOLD analysis project Ga0111539, IMG submission 79667) | Populus rhizosphere microbial communities from Tennessee, USA - Rhizosphere MetaG P. TD hybrid SRZTD1 (version 2) (version 2) | ecosystem: Host-associated > Plants > Roots > Rhizosphere >... | reverse complement strand
TGAGGCACCAGAAGTCCGGTAGGAAGCTCGGTCGCGACGCGGCGCACAGGAAGGCGCTCTACGCCAACCTCGCCGCGGCGCTGATCGAGCACGGGCGCATCAAGACGACCGAGGCGAAGGCCAAGGAGGTTCGCCCGATCGTCGAGCAAATAATCACGCTCGGCAAGCGCGGCGACGTCGCCGCCCACCGGCAGGCCGTCGCGTTCCTCCGCTCCAAGGAGATCGCGCACATCCTCTTCTCCGAGATCGCTCCGCGCTTCGCGGACCGGGCCGGCGGCTACACCCGCATCGTGAAGATCGGGCCGCGCCAGGGAGACGCGGCCCGGATGGCCTACCTCGAGCTCGTGGACTACGTGCCGCGGGCTGCCGGCGTGCCGGCCGCGGCGGCAGCCGCCTCCGCGAGCTAGCGGGGCCTTTCGGCGCGAACGGTTCTCCGGTCGGGCAGAGACCGGAGGCGCGTCCGCGCACGCCTTTCCTCGTCGCGCCGCCGCTCGGCAGCGAGTTGGAGGGTCACGTCGGGGTGGATGAACACGGTCAGCTCCTCTCTCTGCTTGCTGCCTCGACATAGCGCCGGATGACGAGATCCCAGCCCTCGTCGTAGCTCGCCACGGTCTCGTCCAGCCGGTCGCCGAGCTTCTCCCAGCCGTAGTGGCGAATGCGCACGCGCGTCCCGTCGCCCTCGGCCTTGAAGGTGACCTCGACCTCCTGGGCGGTTTCCTCGCCGCGGCCGGGATGCCACGAGTAGACGACGCGGTTCGGCGGCTCCCAAGCCGCGATCGTGCCCCAGACGTGCTCCTTGCCCGAAAGCGTGCATTCGAAGAGCCGCCCGCCGACCCGGGCTTCCATGACCACGGTCTCCGAATGCTCGGTGTCGACCGCGTGGGTGCGAAGCGGCCACCACGTGCCGATCTCGGCGGTGAAGACCTCGAATGCGCGCTCGATCGGGACGGACACCGTCACCGATTTCTCGACGAGGCGCTCACTCGTCTCTTGCATCATCGATCTCTCCTTTCTCAGCCGCTTCTTTGAAGGCCGCGAGCGCGTCCTCCCAGAAGCTCTCGAAGTAATCGCGCAGCTCGGCGAGCGCGTCGCCGTCGACGCTGTAGTAGCGGCGCGTCCCCTCCGTTCGGTCGCGGACGAGCCCGGCCTCCTTGAGCACGCGGAGATGCTGCGAGACGGCGGGGCGGGAGACATGCAGGCCACGCGCGAGCTCGACGACCGGCTGCGGCCCCCTGCGGAGCCGTTCGAACACGGTGCGCCGCGTCGGGTCGGCCAGTGCGCCTATCGCTTCACCGTAAGCCATAACTTACGGTAAGTTGTAGCTTACGGAGTTGAGGTTGTCAAGGTTCCGAAGACTGCAACCGCAAGCGCATCCGCCATTTGCTCGAGCGTCTCGAGGTCGACGTTGTCGATCGTGTCGCAGGCGAGGTGGTAGCAGTTGTCGTGCGGCTTGCCGTCCGGCGCGGGCTCGTCGGCTCCGGTGTAGAGCCCTCCGGTCGGGATTCCTTCTTCCTGGAACGAGGCGTGGTCGGACCGTCCCTCGAGGTCCACAGGAACCGGATCGAGCCCTTCGCCGCGAAGCGCCTCGCTCAGAGCCTGTTGGATCGTGCCGTCGCCCTGGTAGACGAAGGGCTCCGGATCGGGCGAGCCGACCATGTCGAGATTGACCATGGCGGCGATGTCGTCGATCGGGTCCTGCAGGCTCTTCACGTACGCCCGTGAGCCGAACTCCCCGGGCTCCTCTCCCGCCCAGAATGCGAAGCGCACCGGTTGCTGCGGCTCGAGGTGAAGCTCGCGTGCCGCCACGGCGAGCTCGAGCACCGCTGCGACGCCTGAGCCGTTGTCGTTGATTCCGGGCCCGCTCTCGACCGAGTCGAGGTGCGCGCCCAGGAGGAGCGGCGGCGCTCCGTTCGTCGCGCCGGGAAGGTCCGCGAGAACGTTCGCGGCCACGGTCCGGCCGATCTTGACGCTCGTGTGCACGCGCATCCTGACCGGACCGGTCTTCGCCTGCTGGGCAAGCGCTTCGCCCAGGTCGTTCGCGAGAGATATTGCCGGCACCTTCACGGGTCGGAGGAGCGTCGCCTCGATCGGCCCTTCGTGCCCCGGCGACCCGTCGTTGAAGACGATCACCGCTCCTGCTCCGGCCGAGATTGCGTTTTGAACCTTCTCGAAGAAGAAACAGCCTCCGCGACGGACGAGCGCAATTGACCCGGGCTTGAAATCGGCGAAGTCCGAGGGCTCGCAGCCGCTCGCCTCGGAATCGGCATCGATCGCCTCGAGCGGAGCGTCGACCTCGCCGCTGCCCGAGTAGCGCAGCGACACGAAGTCGTCGGGGTAGGCATAGGTGAGCGGATCCGGCGAGACACGTGCCATTTCCGGCGGCGCGAGCTCGTGCGCGTCCGCGTAGTGAACGCGCTCCAGGTGCAGGCTGTAGCCTGCCCGGCGTAGCTGTTCGGCGACGTATGCGACCGAGTCCTCGTAGCCCGAGGTGCCGGACGCGCGCGTGCCGTCGTTTCTGTCAGCTATCCGCTGCAGGGCTTCGAGGTGGGCTTGCAGGCCCTCGGCGCTCACTGCCCGTGCCAGCTGCTCCGTGGTCCCGGCCGGGGCGGCGCTGCCCGTCTGCTTGTCGTCGTGACCGGACAAGCAGGCGGTGGTGAGCATACTTGCGGCCGCCGCCGCCACGAGGAAGGCGCGCACGTTCTCTAGGACGATGGAGAGTCGGCAAAGATTGAGCCGTGGCGACGCTGAAGCTGACGCTCGAATACGACGGAACGGACTTCGCCGGCTGGGCCGCTCAGCCGGGGCAGCGGACGGTGGAAGGCGAGCTCCGCACGGCGCTCGACGAGGTATTCCCCGGCTGGAAGGGACTCGGTGTCGCGGGGCGAACCGACGCCGGCGTACACGCGCTCGGCCAGGTGGCGAGCTTCACGGGCTCGACGGGGCCGCCGCCGGAGCGCGCGCCGGTCGCCTTGAACGGGGTTCTCTCGGGGGATGTCGCCGCGGTCACGGCCGAAGAGGTCGAGGACGGATTCCACGCCCGCTTCTCCGCGCAGGGCCGCTCCTACGTGTACCGCATCTGGCGCCGCGAGACGTCCTCGCCCTTCGAGCGCCGCCGCTCGCTCTGGTGGCCGCGGCCGGTCGACGAGGACGCGCTCGCCGAGAGTGCCGCCTCTCTCCTCGGCGAGCACGACTTCCGCGCGTTCACGCCGACCGAGACGCAGCACGAGGTGTTCGTTCGCGTCGTCGAGAGCGCCGAATGGCGCCGCGACGGCGACGTGCTCGAGTTTCGGATCACCGCCGACAGCTTCCTGCGCCACATGGTGAGAACGCTGGTCGGTACGATGCTGCAAGTGGATCCGGCGGCCTTCAAGCGTCTGCTCGAAGGGCGTCCACGCGACGCAGCCGGAACGACCGCCCCGCCCTGGGGCCTCTATCTCGAGCAGGTTCACTACTAGCGATGCGGCTTGACTACTTCGAAGACCTCCAGGCGACTCCCGCCCGGGTCCTGCTCATGCACGACTTCGGAGCGTCGGATGTGCATCTCCTCCTGGAGGCCGTCCGGGGCCTGGGGAATCGCGTCGTGGACGGTCTGCAGATAGACGAGCTCCCAGGCTTCTGGGGTAGCTGTTCGTTGGAAGCCGCGGTCGGAGACCAGGATCTCGGGATCGAGCCGGCCGGAGCTCGCGGCCGCTCGTTTCGATGCGTTCTCAGCCCCGCGGGTTGGCAGCGTGCCCTCGGCTTGCTCGAGCCGTTCATGGACGGCGCAGAGGGCTTCCAGCACTTGACGGAAGCAGGCTCTGTCGAGTGGATCATCTCGACGGACGGAAAGTGGTAGGCATGCGCTATCCGACGGTCCTCTTCGACTTCGACGGCACGCTCATCGACTCCGGCGAGATCATCCTCGCCTCCTTCCGACACGCGACGAAGACCGTGCTGGAGCAGGAGATTCCGGACGAGGTCCTCGCAGCCGCGGTCGGCGGCTCGAACATCTACGACCAGATGCGCGCCTTCGACGAGGAGCGGGTCGACGAGCTCGTTCGCGTCTACCGCGCGCACAACGAGCCGCTCCACGACGAGCTCGTCGCCTTCGAGGGGATCGAGCGCCTGCTCGAACGCCTCAAGGCCGAGGGACGGCAGCTCGGAATCGTCACGGCGAAGCGGCGCAGGACGGTGGATCTCGCGTTCTCGATCCTGCCGCTCGAGCGCTACTTCGACACCGTGGTCACCTCGGATCAGACAGAGCACCACAAGCCGCATCCCGAACCGGTCCTGACTGCCCTCGAGCGCCTCGGCGCGAAGCCCGAGGAGGCCGCCTTCGTCGGCGATTCGCCGTTCGACATGGGGGCGGGGAAGGCGGCCGGTGTCTTCACCGTCGCGGTCTCGTGGGGGAAGATCCACCCGGTCGAGCGCCTGCTCGAGACAGGAGCCGATGTGGTCGTCCATTCGCCGGAGGAGCTGCTCGATGTCCTCTAGGACGAAGACCAAGACGGACGAAGCCCGCATCGCGGAGCTCCGCGAGCAGGTCGACTACCACCTCTACCGCTACCACGTCCTCGACGAGCCGGAGATCTCCGACGCCGAGTTCGACCGACTGTGGGACGAGCTGCTCGCGCTCGAGCGGGAACACCCGGAGCTCCAGACACCGGACAGCCCGACCCAGCGTGTCGGCGCCCCGCCCTCCGACAAGTTCGCGAAGGTCGAGCATCCGACCCCGTTGGGGTCGCTGGAGAAGGTGACGACCGACGAGCAGCTCGAGAAGTGGCACGCGGACGTCGTCAAGCGCCTGGGCACGGACGAGGTGCGCTACGTGACCGAGCCGAAGATCGACGGCCTGTCCATCAACCTCCTCTACGAGGACGGTGTCTTCGTGCGCGGCGCGACGCGCGGCGACGGGTTTCGCGGCGAGGACGTGACCGTGAACCTGAGGACGATCAAGGCGATCTCGATGCGCATGCAACTCGAGGACGGAGAGGCCCCGCCGGCGGTGCTCGAGGCGCGCGGCGAGGTGTACCTGCCCTTGTCCGGCTTCAACGAGCTTAACGAGCGGCTGGTCAAGGAGGGAAAGAAGCCGACCCCGAACCCGCGCAACGCCGCGGCGGGGTCGCTGCGCCAGAAGGACTCGAAGATCACGGCCGCGCGGCCGCTCTCGATCTGGATCCACGGTCTCGGGCGCAGGGAGGGCCTCCCGGCCGAGGGGCACTGGGACTCTTTGCAGTGGCTCCGCGGCCACGGCTTCCGCACGAATCCCTACGCGGAGCTCCACGACTCGATCGAGTCCGTCGCCAAGGCGTGCCGGGACTGGGAGAAGCGCCGGATCGAGCTCGACTACGAGATCGACGGGCTCGTCATCAAGGTCGACTCCTTCGCGCAGCAGGAGCGCCTCGGCGCGCTGCACCAGCGGCCTCGCTGGGCGCGTGCGTACAAGTGGGCGCCGATGACCGCGGTGACGCGGCTGAACAAGATTCTGATTCGGGTCGGCCGCACGGGGGCCCTCAATCCCTGGGCGATGCTGGAGCCGGTCGAGGTCGGCGGGGTGACCGTGTCGCGCGCGACCCTCCACAACGAGGAGGACATCAACCGCAAGGAGATCCGCGAGGGCGACGACGTCATCGTCCAGCGCGCCGGCGACGTCATCCCGCAGATCGTCGGGCCGGCCGGGGCGCACCGCGAAGGGACGAAGCGCTTCCGCATGCCGAAGCGGTGCCCGCTCTGCGGCACGGAGATCGTCAAGCCCGAGGGCGAGGTCATGCACCGGTGCCCGAACCGGGCCTGCCCGTCCCGCGGGCTCGAGACGCTGATCAACTGGGTCGAAGGGCCGGCCGACATCGAGGGCGTCGGCGAGCAGACCGTGAGGCTGCTCTGGGAGAAGGAGCTCGTCAGGTCGCTGCCCGACCTCTACCGGCTCACCAAGGAGCAGCTGCTCGAGCTCGACGGCTTCGCCGAGATCTCCGCGAGCGCCGCGATCGACGCCATCCAGGCCTCGAAGAACGTGCCGTTCTCACGCGTCCTTCTCGGGCTCAACATCCCCAAGCTGGGCTGGGTCCTCGCGCAGAGCCTGGCGCGCCACTTCGGCAACGTCGACCGCCTTCTCGACGCTTCGCAAGAGGAGGTCGAGGAGGTTGACGGATTCGGCCCGGACCGCGCCGAGATCATCGTCGAGTGGTTCGAGGACGAGCAGAACCGCGCGCTGGTCGAAGAGCTGCGCTCCATCGGCCTCCGCTTCGAGCTCGGCGAGGAGGACAAGCCGAAGGAAGGCCCGCTCACCGGCGAGACCTACGTGATCACGGGCACGCTCGAGCGCTGGTCGCGCGAGCAGGCCGCCGCCGCGCTCGAGGCAGCCGGTGCCAAGGTGACCAACTCGGTCTCCGCGAAGACGACGGCGCTCATCGTGGGCGAGGAGCCGGGCGCCTCGAAGCTGACGAAGGCCCAGAAGTCCGGCGTCGAGCTGCTGGACGAAGCTGCCCTGGAGCGTTTACTGGCCGGCTAAGACCTGCGCGAAGCGGTCCTGCGCCTCGCGGGCGTACCACCAGGGGATCGGGCTGCCGTTCATCAGGATCGAGAAGACGTAGCGCGAGCGCACGTAGCCGGAGAGCGCGGAGGCCGAATCGGTCGTGCCGGTCTTGGCGTAGACGTTCCCGTACGCGGGACCGCTTTCCATCCTGTCGACCAGCGTGCCGTTCACGCCCGCGACCGGAAGGGACTTGACGAAGGCCTCAGAGATTCTGGAATCGGAGCGCGCCGAGCGAAGAAGCCTTGCCGTCGCCTTGGCCGTCAGCCGGTCGTAGGCCGAGAGTCCCGAACCGTCCGAGATGACCACGCCGCGCATCGGAACCCCGCGCGAGCGCAGCTCCTTCTTGATCACCCGGGCGCCTGCCCGCGTCGTCCCGTTGCCGGCTTCGAGCGCGCCGAGGAGCTTGGTGAACGTCTCCGCGTAGAAGTTGTCGCTCTGGCGGTCCATCGTGCGCACGAGCCAGCGCAGGGCGGGCGACTGCCGAGTTGCGATCACCGCGGTGGACTGTTCAGCCTGCCCGAGCCTCGCCTTTCCGTCCACGCGGATGCCGCGATCGACGAGCTTCGCGCGGAGCATCTTGGCGGCGGCGAGCGCAGGGCGACTCGTTATGTGGCCCTTGAAGTGCCCGCGGTTGACGATCAACGCGGAGAGCGGCGGGCATTCGTCCTTGTAGAAGGACGCCTTCCAGCCTGGCCCGACTCGCACCTTGTCGAAGAAGGACTCGTCGCCGAGGATTGCTCCCGTCACCCGGGTGATACCGGCGTTGTCCACCGCACGCGCGAGCCGGCCGAGATCGGAGCCCGAGAGCGAGGGGTCGCCGTAGCCTTTGAGGATGAGTCTCCCGCGCCATACGGAGCCCGACTGGTGCCCCCGCGCGCGGAGCTCCGTGGGGATGGTGTAGGTCGGCCGCAGAATCGACAGCGCCGTCACGGCTACCGGCAGCTTCTCGTTCGACGCGGGCTTGAGCGCGGTGCTCGCGTTCTTTCGGTAGACGTAGGCCTGTTTGGAGAGGTCGTAGACGATCGCCCCCGTCTGGCTACTCGAGACTCCGTGCGCGCGGAGGGCGCGATCGAGGCGCGACTTCAGCGTGGCCGCCGCCGGCGAAGCCGCGCCGAGTAGCACCAAAGCCGCCGTGAGGACGACAAGCGCCCGCTTCCAAGAGATGGGCCTGAGGCGTTGCGAGGATAGGCCTTCCGGCCCATGAACAGGCTTGGGCCAGGCTCGATAATCGGTCCTGCTCATGGCAGACCTTGCCCCTCTCCTCGAGCGCATCACTGGCTTGCTCACGAACCGGCCCGCCGACCCCGGGAAGCCCTTCGTCACGGAGATGGAGGATACGTTGACGGACGGATATGCGCGTGCCCTCCAGCTCGAGAGCGAGCGGCTCCGCATCGAACGCCGCATCGCGACCCTCGCTCACAACGCGGACGGGCCGGAGGCGGCGGAAGAGCTCAAGACCCTCGCGGCGAAGCTCCGCGACGTCGATGTGGCCATCGACGGGCTCCGCGGCCAGCTCGGCGCTCTCCAGAAGCACCTCGAAGAAGTCCGCGCGGCGGCCTAGCTGCTCTGGGCGGCGGGGGTCTCGCCGGGCGAGGCCCGGCTCCAACGCTTCGCGTCTCATTAGGGGACTCGCGGCAGGAGACTGCGCTCGCGGTCCCTCGCCGTACCACGCGTACTGTCTCGGGCCTGCTCGCTTGTCTTGCTTGGCGAGCGCCGCCCCAGAGCCGCGAGTGAAGTCTCCTAGACGATTCCGCTGCGGACGGCGTAGACGGCGGCCTGGATGCGGTTCTCGATCTGCAGCTTCATGAGGATGTTCGAGATGTGGTTCTTGACGGTCTTGGGGCTGATGAAGAGCTCGCGGGCGATCTGCGCGTTGTCCTTGCCGTTGGCGATGAGCTTCAACACCTCGAGCTCGCGGTCGGAGAGCTCGGCGCGGATCGTCTCGGCCGCGTCCGCGTCCTTCGACTGCGCCCGCAGCCGCTGCAGCACCTTGGCGGCGATCTGCGGCGAGATGAGCGACTCGCCCTCGGAGGCCGCCCTGATGCCGGCGATCAGTTCCTGGATCGACGAGTCCTTGAGCAGGTAGCCGCACGCGCCGGCCATTACGGCGTTCATCACGTCGTCGTCGTCGGCGGAGATCGTCAGGACGACCACGCGGCTGAGCGGCGCGAGGCTCGACAGGCGCCTCGTCGTCTCGACGCCGCCCGCACCAGGCATGTTGAGGTCCATGATCACGACGTCGGGGGCGAGGTCGGAGGCGAGACGGATCGCGTTCTCGCCGTTCTCGGCCTCACCGACGACGTTGACCCCCTCCTCCTCCAGCAGGTTGCGGAGGCCGGTTCGAAAGAGGTCGTGGTCGTCGACGACGAGCACGCGCAGCTCGTCGAGCCCTCTCGTGCCTGGTGGATCCCCCTCTGCCGCCCTCGCGCTCAACGCCCCTCCCGTTGCGTCTGAGACGGGAGTGTAGTCACTTTCGGCCGCGCTCAGTGCAGCGTGATGGTGACCGTCTTTCGCCCCCATGCGAGCGCGTCGGCGCACGACTCGAACCAGACGTCGATGGTGGGGCCCTTCACCGCGGAGCCGGTGTCCGCGGCGACGCCCTCTCCATAGCCGGGCACGGACATGTGCGTGCCGAGCGGGATGACGCTCGGGTCGACCGCCACGACTCCCGGGCTCGTCGGGACGCCGGTGGCGGTTGTGCCGTCCAGGCAGTAGCCGGTCGAGGAGACGGTCATTTTCGACCCGTTGGCGGGCGGCGCGGGTGGGACAGCCGTGCCGCCGGTGTTGTCGCTGAGCTCGTTGGACTGCTCGGACGCGGCGGTCGCCTGCGCGGTCAGCTTGGAGATCTGAGCCTGGTTGAGCTCCTGCTGGTGTCGCAGCCCCGCCAGATACGAGGCCTTCGCGTCGCGCGCTGCGGCGACTGCAGCGCGCGTCGAGCGCGCGTCCGCGAGCAGGCCCTTGAGCTCGGTTTCGCGAGCCGCGAGCCGCGCTGAGGCCGTTTGGAGCGCAATCTTGGCCCGCGCCAGCTGGGAGACGATCTCCTTGTCCTGGGTCGCCAGCCGGTTGAGGCCGTCGAGCGCGGACACGATCTCGTCGAGGGACTGCGCGCCGAGAAGCACGGCGAGTGGATCGACGTCCCCCTCGACGTAGAGCTGCCGCAGCCGCGCGGCGAGCTGGGACTGGGCCGCCTGGAAGCTCCCGCGCGCGACCTCGAGCTGGGATTGCGCGGCTTCGCGCTGGGCCTTGACCTCGGCGCCTCTCGCTTCCAGCGCCGTAACCCGCCGCTCCGCCTGGGAAAGACGCGTCTCGAGGGAGTACAGCTCGAGGAGAGCGCGCTGCGAGCTCGCCGCGAGGCTCTGGTTCGCCGTCCGCAGACCCGCGACCCGGTCTCGACCGGCGGGGCTCTCGGCCCGTGCCCACGTCGCGGTGACGAGGAGGGCGATCATGGCCAGGCAGGAGACCGCGAGCCGAGCCGGACTCTTTTTGCAACTCGCCCGCACGAGTCCGGCACCCTAACACGGCCCCACGAAAGCCCGTTGCAACAGGGAACGCCACCGTTTGCGCCCCGTCGTGAGGCCCTGTTACCATCCTCGACTTGTGACTGCGGCGCGACCCCCAGCCTGCGCTTGCGTCGACCCCGTCTAGGCGGTTCTTATCCGAGCGACTCCAAGACACTCGTTCTTCATCGCGCTTCTGAGCGCCCTTGTCGCGGCCTCCTATTTCGCCGCCGGGGCGAGCGCCTCCCCAAGTGTCCAGTCGAAGCAGGCGGAGGCCAGGCAAGTCCTCGCAGAGATCCAAGCCATCGACGCGAACCTCGAGCACGTGATCGAGTCGTACAACGCGGCTCAGATCAAGCTCGATTCGATCGAGGCCGAGCTGCGCGTGAACGAGAACCGTCTCGCAGTGGCGAAGGCGAACTTCAAGCAGGCCGAGTCGTTCCTCTCGGCGCGGCTCGTCACCCTCTACACCTCGGGTGAACAAAGCGCGCTCGAGGTGCTCCTCGGCTCGGCGAGCCTCGACGACCTGCTGGAGCGCGTGGACGCCGTCAACCGGCTGTCCGAGCAAGACTCCCGGATCGTCACGGAAGTGAACACGTTCCGCGCCGAGATCAAGGAGCGCGAGGCCAAGCTGACGATGGCCCGCTCCGAGCAGGAGCGAGTCGTGGCCGAGCGCGCGGCCAAGCGCGACGAGATCCGCAGCCAGTTGGCCGAGCGGCAGCACCTCCTGTCGAGCATCAAAGATCAGATCGCGAAGATGCAGGCGGCCGAGCGCCGGCAGCAGCAGCAGCTCGCCGACCAGGCGCAGACGAGGGTCTCGAACGACTTTGGCGGCAACCCGGCCGGCCACTACAGCGGCGTCGTCGGCATCGCCATGCAGTACCTCGGGGTGCCCTACGTCTGGGGCGGCGCCTCGCCGAGCGGCTTCGATTGCTCCGGCTTCACGATGTACGTGTACGCGAAGGTCGGCGTCTCGCTCCCCCACAACGCGGCCATGCAGTACGGCTACGGGAGCGCGGTCTCGAAGGAGAACCTCGCGCCCGGCGACCTCGTCTTCTTCAACGGGCTCGGGCACGAAGGGATCTACATCGGCGGCGGACAGTTCATCCACGCCCCGCACACGGGCGACGTTGTGAAGATCTCCAGCCTCTCCGAGTCCTGGTACGCCTCGACCTACGTCGGCGCGCGCAGGCTCTAGCTCGCTCGCCGTAGGCGCACGCGCGTTCCGTTACGGAAGGACGCGAACTCGACCTCGTCCACGAGGGCGAGCATGAGGGGGATTCCGCGCCCGCCTTCGGCTTCTCGGGCGGTATCGGGCCCGTAGGACGGCTTGAATCTGCCCCGGTCGGTCACCTCGACCTGCACGGTGTTCTTCCCGCCGGCGATCGCGACCTCGACGGCGTGATTGCTCGGAGCGCCCTTGATCGCGTTTGTGACAGCCTCCGTCGCCGCCACCTTGAGGTCAAAGATCGCCTCCGCCGTCAAGTTGCTCGCACGTGCGACGCGCTCCACGGCTTGGCGGACCCTCGACGTCGCCCCTGGCTCGTTGCAGAGCCTCAGTCGGATTGTCGTGTCAGCGTCTCCCATGCCCTGCCGCGTCGCGCCCGCCTCCGCGGTGACCTCCCTGTGTGGCTTGAAAATGTGGTTTCCAGACGTTTGCAGTGGCCTTAAGTTCAACGTTTGGGCGCGGGGGAGGGTTGCGGCCGGGAGCGGAGAATGTAAGAGGCCCTTCGTCTAGGCTTAGACACCAATGCGCACGATCTGGAACGGATCCATCAACTTCGGCCTCGTCAACATCCCGATCGGGCTGGCGGTGGCCCAGCAGCGGAAGGACACGTCCTTCCGCACCCTGCATCGTGAATGCGGGACGCCGATCAAGCAGAAGCGCTACTGCCCGTTCCACGAGCGCGACGTCGAGGCCGACGAGCTCGTCAAGGGCTGGGAGTTCGCGAAGGGTCAGTTCGTGATGGTGGAGGAATCCGACCTGGAGGCCGTCGCGCTGCAGCGGTCGCAGTCGATCGACATCCTCCGCTTCGTCCCGATCGAGCAGGTCGACCCCATCTACTTCGACCGGGCCTACTACCTCGCTCCCGCCGATGCCGAGGCGCAGCGCCGCCCGTACGTGCTGCTCCTGCGCGCGATGCAGGAGGCGAAAATGGCCGCGGTCGGCAAGTTCGTGCTCTGGGGCAAGGAGAACCTCTGCCTCATCCGCCCGCTCGGCGACTCGCTCGCCCTCGAGACGCTCTACTACGCCGAGGACGTGCGCGCCCGCGAGGAGATCGACGCCTCGGTCGGGGAGATCGACGTCAAGGGCCCTGAGCTCGACATGGCCAGGCAACTGGTCGAGAGCCTCGTCGGCGACTTCGACCCCGAGGAGTACGAAAACGAGTACCGCAACGACCTGCGGGCGATGCTCGAGGCCAAGCTCGAGGGCAAGGAGATCGTCGCGCCCGAGCCGGCGAAGGAAGCGCCCGTGGTCGATCTGATGGAGGCGCTCAAGGCGAGCGTCGCCCAGGCGCGCAAGGACAAGCCGTCGGCCGCGAAGGCAAAGGCCAAGCCCAAGAAGGCCGCCGCTCCGAAGAAGCGCGCCGCCGCCCGCTAGTTACAATCCGCCCATTGTCAGGTGGGCGATCGGCGTCTTCAGCGTCGCTCTCGTCGTAGCCGTCGAGGCCTGCAGCTCTGGACGTGAGCGGGAAATCGCGGGACCCTGCACTGCGGACGACTTCACGCTGGAGGGGTCGACCTTGCAGGGTGCAGCTGGCTCGCTGATCGGCCACGTGACGTTTGCGAGAAAGCCGGGCCCAGGCACGAGCCCCCAGCTCGGCTAGGCGGCGGAGGCGCGCGTGGCGGCTGACGCCTCGAGCTGAGCCTGGAAGAGGCTCTTGTCGATCTTGCCCTGGTAGATCGGAATGGCCTCCTCGATGCAGACGCGGATGACCTCGTCACGCTCGATCCCCAGCTCCTTCGACAGTTCCTCAGGCGTCAGGTGATTCGCCACGACCTCTCCTTTCTTTGCCCACGAAAAAGCCCGCTCACGGCGCGCGGCCGGGCGGGCTAGGTCAGTCCTTCCATTTCGGCGGAGCGGCTCAAAGGCTCCGCACCCCTTCCAAGTCCATAGACGCAGGATACGTTTCCTTCGTGGCCGAGGCAACGCTTCTTCCCGGCTTCACCCCGCACTTTGCGGAAATCGAGGGTGTCCGCACGCGCTACTTTCTCGCCGGTGGGGGCGCTCCGATCACGCTCGTCCACGGGCTCGGCGGTGCCGCGGTCAACTTCACGAAGCTCGCCCCGCTTCTCGCGCGGAGGCGGCGCGTCCTCATCCCCGACCTGCCCGGCCACGGTCTCTCGGAGCCGTTCGAGCGCGTCGAGGGCCTCACGACCTACTCGCGGCACGTCCACGCGCTCGCCGAGCGGGTCGGGATGCTCCCGGGCGCCGTCCTCGGCTATTCCATGGGCGGCGTCGTCGCGCTGCGCCTCGCGGTCGAGGATCCCGATGACGTGACCGCGCTCGTCCTCGTCGCCCCGGCCGGCATCGTCTCGACGACGCGGCGCGCGGAGATCTGGCTCGCGGTCACGGCTGCCCTGCGGCCTGCCCAGGTCATGACGCGCTTCCGGGGCACTTTCGCGCGCCGGCCGCGGCTGCGTTGGCTTCCGTTCGGCCTCTGGGGCGCGGCCGACCCGACGGCGCTCGACCCGGATGCGGTGCTGGGCTTCCTCGAAGGCCCGTCCCAGCACACCGACGTCGGCAGCGCGGGCCGCGCCCTCCTCGCCGACGACCCTCGCCCCGACCTCGACCGCGTCCGGTGCCGAACGCTCCTCGTCTGGGGCGCCCGCGACCGGCTCGTCCCCCTCAAGGACGGGTTCGAGTACGCGCGGCGGCTCCGCGCCCCGATTCGCGTGCTGCCCGCGGCGGCCCACCTCGTCGTCGGTGAGCTTCCCGAGGAGTGCGCGGGGCTGCTGGAGGGCTTCCTAGACCGGGTTGGGGAGGTCGAGGAACTCCCACTGGAGGGCGAACTCGTCCGCCAGCTTCGCAGCGAGCGCGCGGACGCCTAGCGTCTCGGTCGCATAGTGGCCGCCGGCGATGAAATGGATGCCGGCTTCCTTCGCCGCGTGCTTCGTCGGCTCGTCCGCCTCGCCGGTGACGAAGCAGTCGTACCCTTCTGAGGCCGCCTGCTCGACGTAGCGTGCCGCGCCGCCGGTGAGGATCGCCACGCGCTCGATCGTCTCGGGCCCGTAGGAGAAGACGAGGGGCATCCGGCCGAGCTTTTCCTGCACGAGCGTGGAGAAGTCGCTCATGGCAGCCGGCGCGGCGAGCTTCCCGCCGTAGCCCCAGAGCGTGAAGCGCCGGTTGGTCTCGACGCCGAGCTCGGCGGCGAGCAGCGCGTTGTTCCCGAGCTCGGGATGCGCGTCGAGCGCCAGGTGGTAGCCGGCCAGGGTGAGGTCGTAGTCGAAGAGCGCTTTCAGCCGCCCCCGAAGGATCCGGTCGACGACGCGGGAGTCCTTGTCCCAGAAGAGCCCGTGGTGGACGAGGACGAGCTGGGCGCCCGCCTCGCCGGCGGCGACGAAGAGATCGCGCGAGGCCGATACTCCGCAGGCG
>Ga0111539_10006880_pt1 | contig 14605 bp, 11 predicted proteins | sample RhiMethybrSRZTD1_FD_79667 | JGI IMG/M metagenome (GOLD analysis project Ga0111539, IMG submission 79667) | Populus rhizosphere microbial communities from Tennessee, USA - Rhizosphere MetaG P. TD hybrid SRZTD1 (version 2) (version 2) | ecosystem: Host-associated > Plants > Roots > Rhizosphere >... | reverse complement strand
GTCACCACCAGGATCGAATCCGGCATCGCCGCCGGCTTGCGCGCGAGCAGCCCAACCACGACGTCGCCTTCCTTGTACAGGCCGCGGGCGATGCCGCTGACCATCGCGATCTTCAACTTCTCCGGGCGGCCGAGATCGTAGTCGGGCAGCGGCAGCACCGGGATGCCGGCCGCCTCGATCACCTCGCGTTGGCTGACGCCCACAACCGCCTGGACGAGCTTCTTGCGCGCGCGCGGCTTGCCGCGGAAGGCCTCCTCCGGCAGCGGCAGATCGCCCACATACAGCAGGTGATCGACGCTCGACTTCGTGGCGAGCGCCACCGCCGCTCGGATGATCTCGTGTTGTGTCGCCGTCGGTGTCTTGGCCATGTGATGATTGGAGGTATCGCGTGGGGGAGCTCGGGCTTTGCCCGAGCGCGCCCGTCGCGGGAGGTTCGGAACCCTCCCAGGGTTCTGAAAAGAATTGGCGGCCCCATGCTACGCTGAAAGTCAGGCACCGGATGAAGTTACGACTGATTTCCGGCTGGCTTCCGCATTGGCTGCCCCTGCTCGGGGCGCTGATCGTCATCGGAATCGCCTTCGATCTGGTGACGCGGTCCCGGCTCTCGGCAACCACGGGGATGATCTGCGAGGGCGAATACTCCGACACCCTCCAGGTGCAGTCGGTGCGCACCCGCGATCTCGAACAGGGCGCGCGCGGCCAATACAGCTACCTGATTCGCAGCACCGCCAAATACGAGTGCCCGTTCTTCGGCCCCGACGGCAAGCTGCGCCGCCGCCGCGTGCAGGCGAGCGAGCTCGGGACCGCGTTCGCGTACGAGGTTTCGGGCGCCGAGACCTACCTGCTGACCAACGAACACGTCGCGGTGTGGCCCGAGGTCACCGATTCGTTGCACAGGATCGAAGGCGTGGCGGACGGCTGCAAGCGCGTCGAGGACAAGCTGCGCATCGTGCGCGACGAACGCGACGACTTCGATCCGGGTCAGATCGCGCTGACGCGCGTGGCGGTCGATCCGCTGCTGGACGCGGCGATCCTCAAGGCCGGGCAGCGGCTGACCGTGTTGCCGTACAAGGTCGGAAAGAGCGCCGGCCTGCGACAGGGCAACGCGGTCGCCGTGCGCGGGTTCCCGCTGGGTGTGATGCAGGCGGTGTCGAGCGGCAAGGTCGTCAACCCCTACGACCGCGACCAGGAGCAGGGCTGGGACCACGTCGACTTCGTCGTCGATGCGCTGCTGTCGGAGGGAAACTCGGGCAGCCCCGTGCTCGCGGCGTCGTGCAAGTCGCGCGAGCTAGAGCTGGTCGGCGTCTATCACGCCGGCTACAAGGGCCACAGCGCGCTGAACGTCGTCGTCGGCATCGATCAGCTCACCGACTTCATGCGCAAGAAGCGGCGCGTGCCGCGCGCGATCGCGTCGGAGGGCTCACCCGGCGCGCCCGGCTTGGTCGAACGGGGCCGGGTCAAGGACGCGCTCGCGGCGGGGACGCTGCCGCTTTTCGACTTCGGCGGCCTCACCGTGCGCGTCGAGATCAACGACGGCGTCTTGCTGTACCACCTCTACGGGCGGCAGTTTCCGCTCGATGACCGGCGGATCACCGTCATCGAGGATCTGCTCAAGACCGGCGCGTTCGGCGAGCTTGGCCGGATGTGGGTGCTGGGGCCGACGGGCTGGCGGGAATGGCCGCCCAGCGCGCTGGGTACGGACGAGCGTGATCTGCTCGCGCGTGTCGTCGACACGATTCGCTTGCAGGTGTTGCACACACTCGACTACCGGCACGCTCTGACGAATCCCGGCTCGGCCGACGAGCGCCGCCGCGGCCGCGAGGTGTCGCGCACGATCGCCCGCGACATGCCGGTGGCGCGCGATCTGTCGACCAGCTTGCTCGAGACCGCGGACCGGCTGTCCTCCGCGGGACGCGAGGCGAGCCCGGCCGGCGCGTCGGCGTCGTCCCCACCCGCCCCGTCGCCGCTTCCGCCGCGCGGCACGCCCTGATCGCGCGCGGGTTCCCAGGCTGACCGACGATTCGCGTCGAAAACCGTGCGACATGCGCCGGTGGCGCCCGTCTTGTACTTGAAGTGAAGCGGGGAGTGATGCCATCATGCCCCGGGTTTTTCTCGCGATTCACGAAAAGGGGCGGCTAACCATGAGAAGACTTTGGCTTGTGTGCGGCGTCGTTGCCGCGATCGGATGCGGCGGCGGCGGTGGCGGCGGCGGAACGGGCGGCACCACAGGCGCGGGCGGCGCCGGCGCCTGTTCCCGCGGGAACGAGGGTTGTGACTGCTACCCCAACGGCACCTGCAACGGTTCGTTGACCTGCCTGTCCAACTTGTGCGTGTCGCTGACGGGCACGGCCGGCACGGGCGGCAGCGCCGCGGGGAGCGCGGGCACCACGGGTAGCGGCGGCAGCACGGCCGGCACGGGCGGCAGCGCCACGGGGACCGCGGGCACCACGGGCAGCGGCGGCAGCGGCCCCGGCGGAACCACAGGCAGCGGCGGCACCGGCGCCTGCACCACCGGGAACGAGGGTTGTGCCTGCTACGGCAACGGCACCTGCAACGGTTCGCTGGCGTGTCTCTCCCAACTCTGTGTGTCGCTGACGGGCACCGGAGGCCGCGGCGGCACCACCGGCACCGCGGGCACCGGCGGTGCCGGCGGGGGCACCGCAGGCACGACCGGCACCGGAGGTCGCGGCGGCACCACCGGCACCGCGGGCACCGGCGGCAGCGCGAGCAACGGCGCCCTGCAGTTCACGGCCGGCGTCGTGACCGCCGGCAGCAACACCTTCGGGATCACGGGCGGGGTCTACACGTTCAGCGACGGGGTCGGGTCGATGATCACGCCGAACTGCGCGACGGACGACTGCTTCGGGAGCGTCACGGGCGGTGGACCGATCTGCGTCAGCGGCATCGGGACGAGGGTGCTGCTGAACGCCTCGGCGACGGATTACGACTACGCGACGTACTGGGGCGCGGCCATGGCGCTCGATCTCAACAACCCGACCAACGCGCCCAACGCACAGTTGGCCTACAAAGCTTCCGACTACGGCGTGAAGGGCTTCCAGTTCACGTTCCAGAACCGGGCCTCCAGCGTCGTCCGTCTGACGTTCAAGGTCCGCGACGCCGGCGGCACGCTGGTCGACTACTGCCTCGACCTCGGGACGGCGACCAGCATCATCCACTTCTCCGACGCCCGACAGCAGTGCTACGCGCTGGTGCCCGGCCCGGCGCTCACCGCGGCGCTGGCCGACCGCGTCGAGGCGCTGCAGTGGCAGGTCCCGACCACCCTCGTCGGGACCGTGTCCTTCGACTACTGCATCAGCAACCTCATCCCGCTCCTGCAATAAAGGCCTGACCCCTTTCCCCGACCCTCTCCCCGCTTCGCGGGGCGACGGGGAAGGGGTCTAGCTGTAACGCTTGCGGATCAGGGCGAGGACGGCGTCCTTGGCGCAGTTGTCGCAGTAGCCGAAGCGCGACTTCATCGTGGCCAGCGTCGTGCCCGCCGCCGCGGCCGCGTCCGGCTGCATGCGCGTCGCACCGTCGGCCAGAAAGACCAGCAGGTCCTCGTTGATCTTTCGCACCTGCTTCTTGCGCTCGTCGAAGAAGGACTCGCGCAGCTCGGCGATCGGGCGCGGAAAGATCGCGTCGTAGTCCGGCTTCTGGCGCGGGTGATCGATCGACCACGCGCCGATGCGGCTGATGACCTCGCGCCGGAATTCGTCGCGGCGTCCCGTGACCTGCAGGATGCGTTCGACCTCCGCCATCATGTCCTCGTCGGGGTCCTCGTCGCGCCCCGTGATCGGGTTCGGCACCTTCTCGTGCTTGACCCAGTACGACACGTGCGCGGCATAACGTTCGAACCGCTCCATGTAGCGCCGCTCGTCGACCAGCCCCATCGACGTCCGCACCTCGTCGTCGATCTTGTCGATCAGCTGGTCGCGGACCTGGAAGATGAACTTGCGGTTCTCGTGGAAGCCGCCCGGCAGCGGCTCCTGCTTGAGGAACTCGTACACCGTCACGCCGCGCACCAGATCCTCCAGCTCGTCGAAGATCGCGAACGGCGACAGGCACGAATAGCGGGCGCTCTGCGCCGCGTTCATGATGACCAGCTTCATCTCCCGCGCCGAGGCGCCGGTCCGGCCTTCGTAGTTCGGATAGTTGTCGGACTCGCGCGCGATCTTCTCGACGCCCGACACCAGCTCGCGCTGCTGCTCGGTCGACAGGCCCTCCGGCGTGATGGTGTCCGCGTACAGCAGCGCCTTCTCCAGCGGCCCCAGCTTGACCACCAGGTCCGACAGCGTCTTGCCGTATTTCTCCGCGAGCGGCTTCTTCATCCGCGTCAGCATCGCCCACAGCGCCGTGACCCACGCGACGTGGGGCGCGACGTGTTTACCGGACTCGGCGTGCGCGACCTTGATCTGCGCCTCGTAGATCTTCTGCTCGACCCGGTAGTCGAGCAGGTACGGCACGCGCACCAGCTCCATCCGCCCCTTGAACGACTGGAATTCAGGGATCTCCTTGAACGCCGCCAGGTACCCCTCGTTGGAGGAGCCGATGAAGATCGTGTCCAGCTCCAGGCTCGCGACGTCCAGCGACACCCGCCCCTGCTCGACCGTGCCCAGCAGGTACTTGTAGGACTCGATCGGCCGCTTCAGCAGGTCCGCGAAATCGATGACCCCCCGGTTCCCGTCGACCAGCTCGCCCTGATATTCGTACAGCGTCAGCGACTGCAACGCGGGCGGCAGCGACGCGAGCGAGCGGTCCATCGTCAGCTGCTTCGAATGCGCATCGACGGCCAGCTGCGGTTCCACCGTCGCCGCCGCCTGGCGGTAGCGGCGCGAGACGAAGAACCGTTCGATCTGGACGTGGCGCAGCACCTTGGCGAGGTCGCCCTGATACGAGGAGAGCAGCGCCTCGAAGATCTGGCGATTGCGGTGGGACAGATCGCCGCGCAGCAGGTAGTCGGCGGGGCGGAAGCCGTTGCGGTCGGCGGCGCCCAGCCGCTGATTGATCAGATCGCGGCGCTTCGCGCGCGGCAGCAGCAACAGCGGGTGGTCGCGCATCTCGTCCGAGATTTTCGATTCGATGAGCTCGTCGTCGAGATAAGCGAACGTCTCCTGCGAACCGCCGTGCTCCATGCCGCCGCCGAACCCGATCCCCCCCTTGGTCAGCTTCTGCGACGGGAAGATCCAGTTGAACTTGTAGAGCGCGCCTTCGTCCAGCGTCGAATAGTGCTCCATCGCGCGTTGCATGCAGGCGACAAACGTCGACTTGGCGCTGCCGTTGGGGCCGTGCAGCAAGATCAGGCGGTTGGTGCGCCCCTCGCGCGCGAAGTTCGAGACCAGCCGGTACACGGCCGCCTGAACCTCCTCCTGGCCCATGAGCGCGTCCTTGCCGGCGTCGAAAGGACAGTCGAACAGCCGCCAGCGGGTCATCACGCCGCGCGGTGTCCGCACCGCCTCCGCCCCGAAGTGGTCGAACACGTCGCGCAGGTACTGACCCGCGGAACGGAGCTGGCGCGCCGGTTCCGCGCCGAACAAGGTCAGATACTCGGCGAACGAGATCACCCGGCGGTTGCGGGCGAAGCTCTCCCGCATCTCGCCGGTCGTATCCGCGAGCCATCCCTTGGAGTCGAACGCCCGCCCACCGTCCGAGGCCCCCGCGCCGCCCGACGCGGCGTCACGGGGATCGCGAGAGTCACGCTCACCCATGGTGGTTCCACGGTAGCACGCGGCTCCAGGGGCCGCACCCTGCATAACTTCCCTCTCGGGGCCGTCCACTGTATTAAGAAGTCCATGAGCCGCCTCCCCTTCCTGTCCCCAACGCTGGCCATCACCCTCGCCTTCTTGGGTGCCGCTTTCCTGACGCTGCCTGCGGCCGGGGCCGCCGCCGCGAAGGCGGAAAAGGCCGACGCAAAACCCGCGAAGGCCGCCCCCGCCACCGACAAATCAGCGGACAAGACCGCCGACAAGGCCGCCGGCAAACCCGCGGACAAGACCGCCGACAAGGCCGCCGGCAAACCCGCGGAGAAGGTCGCGCCGCCGCCCGCGTCCTCGAGCCCGATGGCCGAGCTCAAGAAGTCCAACGAGAAGCTCGACAAGGTCCTCCAGAAGAACCGCCCCAACTGGTCGCCGGAGGCGGAGCTGCAGCGCGAGGAGGTCCGCAAGCTGGTCGGATCGTTCCTGGATTATGGCGAGCTCGCGCACCGCTCACTGGCGCGCCACTGGGACACGATCACGGCGAAGCAGCGCGAGGACTTCGTGGCCACGCTGCGCGAGCTGGTCGAACGCAGCTACCTCAAGCAGGTGCACGGAAACGCCAACTACAACATCAAGTACGAAAAAGAGACGAAGGACGGCAACGAGGCGACCGTCACCGGCGTGCTCAACACGATGGCGCGCGGCAAGAAGGTGAAGATCGCCCTCGAGTACAAGATGTTGTGGAAGGGCGACCACTGGGTCGTCTACGACGTCGTTACCGACGAGCAGAGCATGGTCGAGAACTACCGCGCGGAGTTCAACAAGATCATCAACAGGGACGGATTCGACGCGCTTCTGAAGCGCATGAAGAAGAAGCTGGAAGAGAAGCAGGAGTGACCGTGCGCGCGGCGGCGATGCTCGCCGTGCACGGTGCCGCGGCCGTCATGCTCGCGGCGGCGGCCGGCTGCGACGATACCTTCAGCGCCCAGATCGATTCGTTTCCGATCGCCCTCACGCGCGCCCCGCTGGGCGCGGGCATCGTCGGTGACGGGGCGCTGGTGGCGACCGCGGTGGCGCCCGGTGCGCCCGATCAGCCGTTCGCGATGCTGGTCGGCACGGGGACGCCGCTGACGCTGCTCGCGGGCACCCCCTCCACGCCGCCCGCGACAGAAAAGGTCGGTTTCGATCTGCTCGATCCGGGGACAGTCACCCCCGATCCAGCGGACACGGAGGCCGTGCGGGCGCGCTTTCGCGGCGTCAGTGTCCTCCGGCTGCCGCTGGAGCCGCTCGGCGACCGCGCCTTTCCTGTGGGCGGGATCCTGGGAGGCGACATCTTGCGCCAGTACTCCGTCGACATCCGTTTCGGGGCGACGTGCCCCGGCGGCACCGGCGGCACCTCGGGTACCGGCGGCGGCGCCGGCACAGGCGGCGGCGCCGGCACAGGCGGCGGCGCCGGAAGCGGCGGCGTGACCGGCACGGGCGGCGTCACGGGCACGGGCGGCGTCACGGGCACGGGCGGCGTCACGGGCACGGGCGGCGTCACGGGCACGGGCGGCGTCACGGGCACGGGCGGCGGCCCCGAAACCAGGCTGTGCTCGACCATGACGTTCTGGGGACACCACGGCGCCGACATCGGGTACCTGCAGGACTCCGGCTACGCCGTCCTCCGCTTCTCGCTCGCCGGGGGCGGTGAGGTGACGGCGGAAGGGGATCCCGACGTCTTCGGACAGCGGGGTCCGCTGGTCCTGGCGCCCACGCGCATCGTGCTGCGAACCTGCGCGGCGCCCGCCGACTTCTCGCCCGAGCTGCCGCGCGAGATGTGCTGCAGGGAGCCGGACGCCGCCCGGCTGGCGACGGGTGTCGACCTGGCGCTGCTGCTCGACACCGGTGTCGGTCCCCTCGTGCTCAGCCGGGCCGCGTGGGCGCGCATCAAGACCAGGCTGCTGACCGAACCCGTCGAGTCCTCCGGTTTCTTGCAGATCGCGACCTGGCCGGTGGCCATCGACGCCATCTGGTCGACCATTCCGCGGTTCGCGCTGGTGGATCTGGAAATAGGCGCCGCCACCGATCCCGGTCCTTGCGTCGAGCTGGGCCGCGCCCGGCGCATCGAGCAGGTGTCGGCCCAGCTCGTGAAGGACGCGAAGGCGGGGGTTGCGTCGACGGCCTGCACCCAGCCGTGCGACAACGATCCCCGCGAGCCGGAGAAAGCCCAGAACAGCGCCGCCTACCTGGAGCTGACCGGGCAGATTCCGGTCGCGGTCATCGCCGACGACGACCCCTATCTGCAGGGCCTGCGGTTCGACGTCCGGCCGGAAGGCCCCGAGCTGGATGGCGTCCTCGGGGCGGGCGCGCTGGGGCGCGCGCGTGTCGAGATCGACTACCTGTCGGGTCCGCCGCGCGCGATCTTCTCCTGCGAGCTGGACGTGCCGCGCAGCGAATGCTGGGCGGCGGCGCGCTGCCCGCGCCTCCCCGACGCCAGCTTCCAGCACCTCTGTTTCGGGCTCGGGTACCACGGTCTCGCCGCCAGCTGCGCCCCATCGGGTTGTTGACGTCGGCCGGTCGGCCCGTCGGCCCGTCGGCCCGTCGGCCCGTCGGCCCGTCGGCCCGTCGGCCCGTCGGATTGCTGACGCACGCAGATTGTTCGCGTCCTGCGTGCCGAACCGAGCGCGCGGAGCGCTAGCGCGGGCTCCGGTGCGACCTGTTACAATGGCGCCGATGCGTCTGCACGCCGCCGCCGCGCTGGGCCTCCTGGCCCTCACGACGACCGCGAGCGCGCGCGCGGCGACCGCGCGAATCCGCGTCGCGATCCCCGAGTTCCAGCTCGACGGCTCGCCGCCGCCGGCCCTCGGCATCCAGCTGCAGGACGGCTTCGTGCTCGGGTGGGTGCGCGCCGGGGCGCAGGTGCTGGATCCCAGCGATACCGCGAAGAAGCTGGAAGGCCACCCCGAGCTGCAGCGCTGCGACGCCTCGCCGTGCCTGAAGGCGATCGGGCAGGTGCTCGACGTCGGCTACATCGTGCGCGTGAAGGTCGACGTCGCAGGCAACAGCTACAAGAGCGTGGGCCGGCTGTTCTCGACCGAAGGCGCCGCGCCGGCGGCGCTCCCGATCGCGACCGAATCGAAGAGCTGCGACGTCTGCACGGTCGCGGAAGCGCGCGCGGTCATGCTGCGCCTCGCTGACGGTCTCCGCGCGCACATCGAAGACAACGCGCCGCCGATCTCACCGGTTCCGGCCGCGCCAACGCCGGCATCCGCGCGGGTGCTCGGTCCCGTGATCGTCGCGATGATCGGCGCGCTCGCCATCGGCGCGGGCTTCGCCGTGCTGGCCACCAACGGCGACTGCACGGCGGCCGCCTGCGACGAGAACCGGACCCGCAGCGCGACAGCCGGCGTCCTGATCGGCGCTGGCGCCGCGCTGACCATCGGAGGCACTTACGTTACCATCGTGCGTAGCCACGGCGGCGACCCGGTCACGGGCGTCACCCTGGCGTTTCGCTGGTGACACCAGGAGGCGGGCACATGAAGAACCTGAAGTTGCTCGGGATGCTCGGAGTGCTGGCGATGGCCGCCGGCGTGTCGACCTGCGGCGGGGTGACAGACTCGCGCGAGTCGGCGCGCGACAAGGCCGCGAAGGCCACCTGCGATCGCTATCAGACCTGCGGCCTGATCGGTACGGACGCGGGCGACGCGTACGTCACCTACGATTCCTGCAACGTCACATGGACAGCCAACTGGGAAGGGGCCTGGCCGGTCGCCACCTGCACGGCGATCAACCAGTCCGGGCTGAATGTCTGCCTGAGCGCGATCGCCGCGACCGACTGCGCGAACTTCATCGACTTCCTCCAGACGCTCGGCAAATGCCAGGACGTCGATGTCTGCGTCGCCCCGCCCGCACCTGACGGCGGGTAGTCGCTGGTCAGATCGGCGCGCCGAGCGCGGCCAGCGTGTCGGCGAAGCCCGGAAACGACGTGGCGATGTCGGCCGCGGGGACCACGGTCTCGTCGCCCGCCGACAGGCCCATCACGGCACCCGCCATCGCGATGCGGTGATCGTGTTCGGGCTGGACGGTCCCGCCCGCGGGCGCCCGCCCGCCGAGACCGGTCACGACGAAGCCGTCGGGGCGCTCTTCGACGGCGACGCCGGCCCGACGGAGCTCGCGGGCGACGGCGACGATGCGGTCTGACTCCTTGACCCGCAACTCCGCGAGATCGGAGAACACCGTGTCGCCCTCGGCCAGCGCGGCGGCGACGGCGAGCGCTGGAATCTCGTCGAGCGACCGCAACGCCAGCTCGCCCGCGACATGCGTGCCGCGAAGCCGCGACGCGCGCACGCGCACCGCACCGACCGGCTCGCCCATGGCGTCTCCCGCGGGGGTGATGTCGATGTCGGCGCCCATCGCGGCGAGCACATCCAGCGCGCCCGCACGGGTCGGGTTGAGCCCCACGTTCTCGACGATCACGTCGCTGCCCGCGACGGTCGCGGCGGCAACGAACATGAACGTGGCCGACGACAGATCGCCCGGGATCACGATCGGCACCGCGCGCAGCCGGCCGTTCCAGCCGTCCGGATCGACGATCACGGCGCCGCTGCCGGCATCGACGGCGATCGGTGCGCCCATCGCGCGCAACATCCGCTCGGTGTGATCGCGCGATCGGCCGGGTTCGCGCAGCGTGCTCGCGCCCCGGGCCTGCAGTCCCGCGAGCACCAGCGCGCTCTTGAGCTGGGCGCTGGCGACCGGGAGATCGTAGCTGATGCCGACGAGGGCCCCGCCGCGCACGCGCAGCGGGGGGAACACGTCGCCCGGGCGGGCGGGATCGACGCGCCCCTCGACGGTCGCGCCCATGCGGCGCAGCGGCTCGGCCACGCGCCGCATCGGCCGCCGCGTCAGCGAGGCATCGCCGACCAGCTCGGTCTCGAACGGGCGGCCCGCGAGCAGGCCCATGAGCAGCCGGATGGTGGTGCCCGAATTACCGCAGTCGAGCGCCCCGGCCGCCGCCGTCAGGCCCGCGAAGCCGACGCCCTGGACGCGCGCCTCGTCGCCGGCGAGCACGATCTCGACGCCCAGCGCGCGCAGCGCCGCCGCCGTCGACAGGTTGTCCCCTCCCCGGCCGAGCCCGCGTGCCTCGACGGCGCCGTCCGCCAGCGCCCCGAACAGCAGCGCCCGATGCGAGATCGACTTGTCGCCGGGCACCCGGCAACTCCCGCGCAACGGTCCCGATCGCCGGACCTTCAGCGTAGGTGCCATGCCTGCTTCACTATCACGTCCCGCCGTCACTTCCGATTCTTCGCGAGCGCCTGCAGCACCGCGAGCAGCTTGTCGGCCAGCCCCTCGCGTCTCTCGGCGCCGATGTGCAGGCGGACGTGGACACGCGAGCCCTCCCGCTCCAGCGTCAGCCCGTCGAACACCGGCGCGAGCCCGAGCAGCATGACCATCTGCTGCTTCGCGTAGAGCCGCGCGGCGTCGTTCCAGATCGAGGCCGCCGTGGCGGCGTGACCGGCGCTGTCGAACAGCGCAAGCCCATCCAGGTCGAGGTCGTCGCCCAGGTTCAACCGCGCGCCGACCCGGCGCAGCCCGTCGGGCAAGGCGAACATCCCCGCCGCCCGGGCCCGCATGCCGTCGGTCACCGAGATCGCAATCGTGACCGCGGGCAGATTCTTGTCCGCGTCCAGCGCGCGGCGAATCTCACCGAGCGGGCCGCCACCCGCGTCCGCCACGACCGCCCACGCGGCGTCGATCGATGCCCGTACGCGCGGGCCGTCGCCCTGCGCGATCGTACGCGGCGTCACCAGCGCGACCGCCCGCCCCTGCCCCTCCCACAGCGAGCTGCCCCGCCACTGCGTCGCGACCGCGCCCGGGGTCGCGCCCAGGAAGGCGCTGGCGACGCGCGCTGCATCGAAGCGGCCGCGGGCGATGGTCAGCGTGTTCGTCCCACCCACCGCCTCGGTGCCGGCGACCAGCATGCGCTCCGCCTCCGTGAACACGTCGTAGCCGAAACGCTGGCGGCGCTCCTCGCGCTCGCCGTCGAGGCTTCCTTCCATCAGCGACCGGGACCAGGACGACGCGCGCAGCGCGGCCAGATCGACGTCGGCGACGGCGTCGCTATCTCCGGGAATCAGGTTCCACAGCTCGCTGTCGTCGGCGCTGCTGCGCGGCCCGCGCGCGCGGACCGCCCCGGCGCCCGTCTCCGCGCACGCGGCCACGACCAGCGCTGCCAGCGCCGGAACGAGGTGCATGAACGTCGAGCGTGCGGCCGCGCCCATCGCCCGTCACCCTGCGATGAAACGATCGCGTCCGGCCTTGCCCGCGACCAGCAGCTTTTCGATGCGCGCGGCGTCCCCCGCGGCCACCGCCGCGCGCAGCTCCTGCACGCACCCGGCCAGCGCCTCGATCAACGGCAGCACCTCGGTGCGGTTGTCGAGCAGGATGTCGCGCCACATCGCCGGGCTGGACGCGGCGACGCGTGTCGTGTCGCGCAGGCTGGAGGTCGGGAGCCGCCGGATGCCCTCGATGACGTCGGGCGCAAGCTGGCCCAGCGCCGCCGCCAGCGTGTAGGCCGCCACGTGCGGCAGGTGGCTACCTGCTCCGAACACCCGGTCGTGCAGCTCGGCCGTCATGCGCACCGGCTCCGCGCCCATCGCTGTCCACAGCCGCTCCACCGTCGCGACGGCCGCCTCGTTGCTCCGCGGCGTCGGGCAGATCACACAGCGCTTGCCTTCGAACAGCAGCGGGCTGGCCGCGTCGGGGCCGACCCGCTCGGTGCCGGCGATCGGGTGGCACGCGACGTACGCGCCCGGCCGCAGCTTGGGCTCTACCGACTGGATCGCCGCCCCCTTCACGCTGCCGACGTCGAACACCAGCGCCCCCTCGGCCAGCTCCTTCGCGATCGCCGCCGCGGCCTCGCCCAGGCTGCCCACCGGCGTCGCCAGGACCACCACCGCCGCCCCGCGCGCCGCCTCCGCCGTCGACCGAGCGGCGCGATCGATGATGCCCAGCGCCTGCGCGCGGTCGAGCTTCTCCTTGGTGCGGCTCCAGGCGACGACCTCGGTGATCGCGCCCGTCACGCGCGCGCTCAGCGCCACGGAGCCGCCGATCTGGCCCACGCCGATGACCGCCATCGACCCCAGCGGCGGCCCTGACCAGCGTCGCTGCGCGCTCATGACTGCCTTTCCTCACCCACGCGATCGCGCGGATATGAACCGAGCACCTTCAGCAGCGGCAACCCGGCGCCGAGCCCGTCGAGCGCCGCCCGGCAGCCCGGATCATCCTGGTGGCCATCGAGATCCAGGAAAAATAGATCGCGCAGCCCGCGCCGGTCGGTCGGGCGCGAGGCGATGCGCCGCAGGTTGAGGCCCGCCGCCCCGAGCCGGTTCAGCACCTCGCCCAGCCGGCCCGGCTTGTCGTCGAGACCGATCAGCAGGCTGGTGGCGTCATCGCCCGTGGGGCGCGGCGGCTGCCGCCCGAGCAACAGGAACCGCGCGACATCGACGGGGCCGTCATCGAGGCGCGGCTTCGCCACCACCAGGTCGAACAGCTCGGCGGCCAGCGCGGGCGCCAGCGCGGCGGCGTGCACGTCGTCGCGCGCCATCGCCGCCGCCCCCGCCGCCGAGGGCGCCGCCACCATGGCCGCCCCCCCCACCGCCTCGACCAGCCCCGCCGCGCAGCGCGCCGCGGCCACCGGGTGCGCGAACACGCGTTCCACGCCGGTCGTGGCCCCGGTGTGAGTCAGCAGCGCGTGCGCCGCCTCGATGACGATCTCGCCGACGATCAGCAGGTCCGAGTCGATGAAATGGTCGAGCGCGTGCGTGACCAGCCCCTCCGAAGCCTCCTCGACGGGCACCACGCCGTAATCGGCGCCGCGCCCCACCTCGCGGAACACCTCGCCCAGGCTGGCGGCCGGGCGGTACAGCGCCGACAGGCCGAACCGGGTCTTGCCCGCCAGGTGGCTGAAGGTCGCCTCCGGACCCGGGTACGACACCACCAGCGGGCTCTCCAGCGACAGGCAGGCGGACATGATCTCGCGGAAGACCGGCCGCACCGCCTCGCGCGGGAACGCGCCGTTGGCCGCCGCGGTCAGCCGCTGCAGCACCGCACGCTCGCGCTGGGGGACGTGGAACGCCTCGCGCCGCTCGCGCTTGCGGCGCCCGACCTCGCGCACCACCTCGGCGCGCCGGTCGAGCAGCGCCAGGATCTGATCGTCGACGCCGTCGATCGCCGCGCGCAGCGTCGCGAGATCGTCTGACTCGGGACCGGCGGGCATCGCCGGACTATATACCGCGGACCCTCGAGGGTCCGCACCCCCGCGAAGGGCTCGCGCGGGCCAAGCCGCGTTCGCCCACGGGCTATAATCGAGAAATTCCGATGGACGTCAGCGCACACCCAAGCGTACTGGTCGCGCTCGGCGCTGGGTTGCTCACGGGTCTCAGCCCGTGCGTCTACCCGATGATTCCAATCACCCTCGCGATCTTCGGCGTCAAGGCCGGCACGCCGCGCGCGCGGGCGCTGGCGCTGGCGTCCGCTTACGTCGTGGGCATCGCCGTGACGTTTGGCGTGCTCGGGGTGGTGTGTGGTCTCACGGGCAGCAAGTTCGGCGCCTATCTGGGAAGCGCGTGGGTGGTCGTTCCCCTCGCCCTCTTCTTCACGGCGATGGGGCTGTCGATGTTCGGGGCGTTCGAGATCGCGCTGCCGGCGGGACTGCAGGCGCGTCTGTCTCGCGTCGGCGGCCGCGGGTTCGGCGGCGCGTTCCTGATGGGCCTCGTGGGCGGCATCATTGCGGCGCCGTGCACCGGTCCGCCGCTGCTGGCCCTGCTGGCCTACGTGACCACCACCCGCGACGCCGCGTGGGGGTTCATCACGCTCGCGACCTACGGCATCGGCGTGGGACTGCCGCTGTGGCTGCTGGCGGCGTTCTCGGC
>Ga0111539_10006879_pt1 | contig 14609 bp, 9 predicted proteins | sample RhiMethybrSRZTD1_FD_79667 | JGI IMG/M metagenome (GOLD analysis project Ga0111539, IMG submission 79667) | Populus rhizosphere microbial communities from Tennessee, USA - Rhizosphere MetaG P. TD hybrid SRZTD1 (version 2) (version 2) | ecosystem: Host-associated > Plants > Roots > Rhizosphere >... | reverse complement strand
TGGACTTGCTGGGGGATATGTTCGAGAAGGATTACGACAATTACCTGAAATTCTGGGGCCAATTCGGCCGGGCGTTGAAGGAAGGAGTCTCCTCTGATTACGATAACAAAGACCGAATCCTTTCGTTGCTGCTCTTCCAGTCGTCGGCTGACGCGGAGAAATTGACGACTCTGAAGGCTTATGGCGAACGAATGAAAGAGGGACAGGAGGAGATCTACTATCTGACCGGGGAATCGCGCGCCGTGGTCGAAAATTCCCCTCACCTGGAGGCGTTCAAGGAGAAAGGATATGAAGTTCTCTATCTGACCGAACCGGTGGATGAATTGCTCGCACAGTCGCTCTGGGATTATGAGGGGAAGAAACTGAAATCGGCGGGCAAAGGCGCGCTCAAGTTGGGCGACAGCCAGGAAGAGAAGGAAAAAGTCGAGGCGGAATTGAAGCGGAAAGAAGAGGAGGCCGCCGACTTGTTCGCAGCCATGCAGAAGGCGCTGGACGAACACGTCAAACAAGTGCGTCTGTCCAGCCGACTGGTCGCCTCACCGGCCTGTTTGGTCGGCGCCGAAATGGACTACAGCCCGCAGATGGAACGGTTGTTGCAGAAGGGCAAGGGAGGCGGGCCGAAACAGCGGCGCATTCTGGAGCTGAATCCCAATCACGAGGTCTTCGTCAAACTACAGGAACGATATCAACAAAACAAAGAAGGCAGAGCGATCGAAGAATACGCTGAATTGCTATTGGGTTATGCCTTGCTTGCCGAAGGCTCGGAAATTCCGGAGCCGGCGAAGTTCAACCGGCTGGTGGTCGATCTGATGCTCAAGACAATGTAGCGGATCGAATCAGAGATAAGGTTTATAACCCAGGCGCATTTTCGCCGTCTCAGATCTGCGCACGGACTTTGCCGAAAACAGTCGCCGGCTGCGACAGATTACGTCAACATCTTATTTGCGGGACGTGTCGGTTGTGGCCGGCGATATCGCCGATTGACGGCGACCTACGGAGGAAAAAGATGTGAACGACAATTCGACAAACAAATGGATTCTTTTCCCGAGACCGAATCCGGCGGCCACGCTGCGTTTGTTCTGCTTTCATTATGCGGGCGGGAGCGCGCAAGTTTTTCGTGATTGGTCTTGGCGTCTGCCACCGAACGTGGAAATAGGAACGATTCAACTGCCGGGGCACGGCCACAGACTCAGCGAACCTCATATAAGGCGAATGGCGCCGCTAAGCCGCATCGTAGCGCAAGAGTTACTGCCGTATCTGGAGAAGCCCTTTGTTTTCTTCGGCCACAGCATGGGAGCGTTGTTGTGCTTTGAAACGGCGCGCAACCTGCGCCGAGAGAAACAACGCCAACCGGCCCACCTGTTCGTCTCGGCGACTGAGGCGCCTCATCGCCGAAGCAGGGAGGAATTGCTCTCCGGCTTGCCGAAAAGCGCGTTGGTTGAAAAACTTCATGAGTTTGGCGGCGCCCCTGTGGAAGTGCTGCAAAACGACGAGCTGCTGGATTTGATGTTGCCGACGGTCCGGGCGGATTTCGAACTCTGCGAGAATTATGAGTATCTTTCCGAATCCCCGCTGGAATGTCCGATGACAATTTACGGCGGGCTGGAGGATCATAAAGTCGATGCGGAGCGGTTAGCGGCCTGGAGGGAAATGACCGTGGGGGCATGTGAGATTCGAATGTTTCCCGGCGGCCATTTTTACTTCAACAGTTCGCAGTCGATCTTTCTGCAAACCTTCGCCGGCGATTTGCTTCGATTGCGCCTGCAAAACTGATCCGAGAATGTCCACCACAATCACAATTCGTGTGTCGAATCCTGGCCCGCGAATGCGGGCGATAGAATAAAGCCTTGTCATTACCCACATTTTTGCGCGAAATGCTCGCATTCTTCGTCGCGTAGCGACGGCCTGACTTTAGCCGTGCGTTTATGGTCTTTGAAAATTAACCGCAACCACGCAATTCAACGTAGGGGCAGACCTATGTGTCTGCCCCGGCCGGGAAGTGTGCGCACCAGCCGGGGCAGACACATAGGTCTGCCCCTACGTTGCTGCAATTAATTCTCAAAGACCATTAACGCACGGAAAGCCCGTAAAGCGGTGTGACTGAAGTTGAACAAAGAAGAGACGATTGGCAAACGCGGCGCCTTCGAGTAACTCCGCCTTGTAGCGCGGAAACAAACTCTCGGCTCGCGGATTGTCGTAGGTCTCCTCGGCGCGGCTCATGCTTTGCTCGAATTCTGATCTTTTTTCGCAACGCGCGAAATTCAGTCGCCACATATTGCCCACCGCGATCTGAAAGCGCGATCAATCCCGGAGCCGGCCGCTCGCGCCGGATGACTTGCGCCATCGCTTCAATGATCAGATTCGCTGATCTGGAGCAGGGATGGGAGACCTCAGAATAGGCTTTCTTCCTCTACCCGTTTAAGTTGAGTGACTTTTACAGCGGTAGAAAAAAAATCTTGCTCGGCCTTCAAGCTATAACCCACTTTTCCCGCATATCTGTAGTGAAAGCAGCTTTCAAGCACTGGCGCCTTCGCGGCGGGAGACCCATGCGGAGGGCTATCAACTTTTCTACTTTTCTACTGAGAGGGTTACTTATGAAGAAAAAAGAACTTAATGACAAATCGCCCGAGTCAGCGGTCGCGGACACCGCTCAAGAGTCTGAGATGGCAAATCGCCGCTCCTTCATGAAAAACCTGGCTGCCGGGACGGTGGCTGCCGGGGCTTTGGCTGGTACGGTCGTGAGCGCGGGCTCGACGAAGGCCGCGACCATCAGGGCGCAGGAGTTGGCGCCGACGGCTCGTCGCCCGACGGCGCTGCTGCGGGTCTGTTTCCCAAAGCAACGGCCCCCGAAACTGGAGGAGGTCTTCCGGGCCATCGAACTGGCGTTGAGGCCGACCGGCTGCACAGGTTGCGGCTTTGATGGTCTCGATTTCCTGCTGCGTCTGGATACCATCATCGGCCCCGACCCTGCGCAATTCGTCACCACTCTGGAAGGCGAACTGGTACAGCAATAATGGAACCGCTGGACGGAATTTAGTCTGTCCATTCGGAGCGGACAGACTAAAGATTCTGCATGCGAATTCAGAAAGGAGCAGTTCGGCTCTCGGCTCCGTAGGGGCGCGGTGTTTATAGAAACTGGCAGGCAATTGTCACGAGTTCCGTGGGAGCGGAATATGTGGGATACCGCTCCTGCGGAGTCGGGAGACTGTTGCGCGACGTTTGCTATAAACACCGCGCGCCTACGGAGCTCCGGAATCGGTTAATTCGCGTGCAAAATCACTTACAGCGTTTTGCTCATGGGTGTTCAGGTTAGATGGCGATTTGCAGCCTTCTTTAGCCACGTTGCGGCGGACGAACCTTGGCCAGTTCTACAAGAAGTTGACGGGTATCTGACCATGAACACTCATCTGCAAACCGCTGTAAACCGTCCAGCGCTTTACGCCCACAGTTACCTAAGGATTGAGCCATGACAACTTTTTCGTCACTTCCCAAACTCGGCGTGGGGCTGAATTATCAACCAGGGCTGCGAGCGGCGCTCGGGTCGCTCGGGGACTTGATAGACTTTTTCGAGATCAGTCCCGATTTATTGTGTCGTGAGCGAGTACGGGACGGAGAGCGCGCGCTTGATTACCATCCCGCCTTGTTGGACGAGGCGCTGCAATCAACCGCGGGGCTCCCACTCGTCGCGCATGGGCTCGGCCTGTCAATCGGCTCGGTCGCCGGATGGAATGAAGGCTATCTGCGCATCCTGGATGAGTTGAACGCGCGCCGGCCCTTTGTTTGGCACAGTGAACATCTGGCCTTTCTGCTGACCACCGACGCCACCGGGCGGCCACTCCACACAGGAGTGCCGCTGCCGTTGCCGTTTACGGAAGAGGCGCTGGCCTTGCTCACTCCTCGCGCGGCGGCGCTCGGCTCGCGTTACGCCGCGCCTTTTCTGCTGGAGAATTTCACCTATTACCTGCCGGACTTGCCCAGCGATGGCGGGCGCGATGAAGTGGCGTTTCTCAACGACCTGACGGAGCGTTCCGGCTGCGGCCTGCTGTTGGACCTGTACAACTTTTACTGTAACGCCGTTAATTTCCGCTTCGATCCGTACGCGGCGCTCTCGCGCTTGCGGCTCGACCGCGTCATCGAAATACACATCGCCGGCGGCGCCACACACGACGGCTTTCAACTGGACGTGCATAGCAAGACGACGCCTGAACCGGTATGGGATTTGTTGGAGTGGGTCGCGCCCCGCGCGCCGCATCTGGCCGGGATCGTTTACGAAGTCATGGAACAGGCGCTCACGCTTGTGGGGGTGGACGGTATTCGTAGCCAATTGGCGCGGGCGCGCGATGTTTGGGATAAGTATTGCGCGGCTGATGGCCGCCGGAGAGCACATGCCACTAGCTGATTTACAAATTGCGCTGGGATTGATGGTCACGACGCAGTCCGCTGCGCGTGGTTCCGCCGACGCGCCGAACTTCAATAATTTGCGATTGACGGCGGCGGAACGCGGCTGGCTTTCTCAGTTGCCGGGCGATCCCGGCTTCAACGTGACCTGTCACATCCAGCGCTGGTGGCGCGAGACGAAACTGGGCTGGACGACGAGTCTGACATTGGCCGCATTGGGGCCGGAGCGGGCGGATGCGACGCTTAAAGCTTATCTGAAGGCTACGCCCTGCGCCTCACTCTTCTTCACGCCAGAAGCGCTGGGGTTCCTGGACTTCGTGGCGGGCATGTCGGAGTGGAGGGAATGGACGGATTGGCCACACGTGGCGGAGATCGCCCGCTTCGAGCGGGCGCTGCTCATCGCCAAAGAAGCGGCGCAGCAGGCCGTTGACCGGCCGTTCGGCGACGATGAAATTCCTTCGGGCGCGCGGCTTTCGCCACATCCTGCCGCAGCGCTGTTGGAATTCGCGGCGCCGCCGGCTGAGTTGCTCGGCGCGCTCGTCGAGAGACGCTCCCTGCCGCCCGTGATGGCGACGCGCTTTCCCGTGCTCGTTGCGCCTGGCTTAGCCTACTTATGGAGACCCGCCTCAGCGGATGAATCGCGACTCTTTACTCGCTGCCGGTCTGCGCCCTCGGTCGAAGACTTGCTCACGTCGGTTCCCGACCCCGCGCCGACCTTAAGGCGCATGGTCGGCGCCTGCGCATTGCAATCTGATCTTTGAAGTGGTTGCTGAAGCCCCAATCCACAGTTATACCGATTTTTAGATGTATGAAGACAAATAGCCACAGAGAACACAGAGGGCACAGAGCGGATTTAATGATTTCTCTGTGTTCTCTGTGACCTCTGTGGCTATTCATCCATGTGAAATCGGCTGTAAGGGCGCGCGATTTAATTGGACTCCACCTCATGAATATAGTTGAAGGTGAATAATGCTGTCCGTCAAAACGGGACCATCTCATCTGTTCGAGTATTTTTTATAGACACCTTGCGGGAGCATTTCTTTCACACATAGTTCAGTGTATATTAGTCGCCGTCTCAACAAAATAGTTTTGGCTTCAGGTGCCTGTCGCCGTTTCTTAGGCAACAGGAGAATAGGGAAGCGGGTGAAACTCCCGCACGGTCCCGCCACTGTGAAAGCCTTTTGATTCTTTTCCTCTTCGATCTTGCGCCACTGCGTGAAAGCGTGGGAAGGCTTTGAAGGAAAGGACACGTCGTTTGTATCCGACGTAAAGGCTCAAGTCAGGAGACCTGCCTGAAGTTCGGTCGTGTATGTGAACTCTTCGCGGATCGAGAGAGGGCGACATCTTGCTGAACCTACTTCATACCTCTAACTTCAGACATCACTCCACATCAGAAGCGCGAAGTTCATCTGCGTTTGACCTCCAAAACTGATCGGTGGGCTTACCGCCGATAGTCATCAATAAGCATCCGGGCTCGATCCAGGTTTTTCCTGAGCTTTTGGGGTCAGGCAATGATTGTCTTCATTTCCGCAGCCGCGACCGAGCGACAGATGGTCGCCGCCGCGTCAAAGAGCTTGCCAGATGGGTTTCCTGCGGTAAAGGCGCTGGACAGCGCTAAACTGCAATCGGACGACGAGATCGGCATCCTATTGGCTGACGTGGGCGAGGCGCCGTGTGTCTTCGTGGTTCGAGTGCTTGGCGGAAAAAGTTATTTTGAACATGGGTTTACGCGGCTGCGAGACTTTTGTCGCGGGCGCAACCGTTATTTAATCGCGTTGCCGGGAGATCAGAACCCCGACGCCGAATTGGACGCCATCTCCAACATCCCGCTGGCAGTGGCGGCCAAGGCATTTCAATACGCCCTGGCGAGTGGAGTAGAGAATTACAGGAATCTGCTTCGCTATCTGTCCGACATCTTCCTTTCCACGACATTCGGCTTCGATGGTCCCGCGTCGATGCCCGACGCGGGGCTGTATCATCCGGACGCAGGCGATCGCGCGGCTTGCGCGAACCTGGGCCTCGCGGAATTCCAGCATTGTTACTGGCGCGAACATCGGCCCGCCATCGGAATTCTGTTTTATCGCGCATATTGGCAGAGCGGAGACCTGGCGGTCGTGGACGAACTGGCGCGCGAGATCGAAGCGCGCGGCTACAACATCCTGCCCGTGTTCTGCTACAGCCTGCGCGAAGAGTCGGTCAAAGCGTCTTCAGCCAACATCTTTTCCAAATACTTCGTGAATGACGCGGGACCGACAGTCGATTGCGTGATCAGCCTGTTCAGCTACGCCGTCGCGGAACTCTTGCATGAAGAGAGAACCACCACGGCCGGTGGTCGGATGGCGGACTACCTGGGGACGCTTGCCATCCCTTTCATTCAAGCTATCACTACTTCGCTGACCGTTTCAGACTGGAAAGAAAGCGCGGCGGGTTTACCGCCCTGGGACGCCGCCACGAAGGTCGTAATGCCGGAATTCGACGGGCGCATCATCGGCCCGGTTGTAGGGTTCCGTAAGCAGTGTGAGAACGGTAAAGCGGCCTCCGACACGGAGTCCTACACAATCGGCCTCGCCGACCGCATTCGGGCATGCGTCGATCTGGCGACGCGCTATTCCGTTCTGCGTCGGAAGCCGAATGCCGAAAAAAGACTCGCCCTCGTCCTGACCAATTTCGCGAACCGGCATGGGCGCATCGGAAGCGCCGTTGGCCTGGATACGCCCGCTTCAGTGGTTCGCTTGATGCGAGGGTTACGCGAACGCGGATACCACGTGACAAACATTCCCGAAAGCGGCGACGCATTGATGGAGGAACTGATCGCCCTTGGCGGGTATGACCGCGAATACCTGACAGAAGAGCAGATGCGCCTTTCAACTGCTCGTTACGGTTCCGCGGAGTACGAGCGGTGGTTTTCGGAATTCCCGGCTGTTACTCAAGTCGCGCTAGAGCAGGAATGGGGCGCGCGACCCGGCAGCGTGTTCCGGCGTGGCGAAGAGATTTATGTCGCGGGCAAGTTGTACGGCAACATCTTCGTGATGATTCAACCGCCGCGGGGCTTTGGCGAGAACCCGCTGGCGGTCTACCACAGCGGCGATCTCATCCCGACTCACCATTATCTCGGCGCATACCACTGGTTGCGTAATATGTTCCGGGCGGACGCCCTTGTGCAATGCGGTAAACACGGGACGCTGGAATGGTTACCGGGCAAGGGCATAGGTCTGTCTGAAAATTGCTACCCCGAACTCGCCATTGGCGACCTGCCGGTCTTCTATCCCTTCATCATCAATGACCCAGGCGAAGGCGCGCAGGCCAAGCGACGAATGCATGCCTGCATTATCGACCACCTGATCCCGCCCATGACGCAGTCCGAGACCTATGACGAGCTCGCGCAGCTGCAACAGTTGCTGGGGACTTACGCAAACGCCGAGCGCATCGATCCGGAAAAATTACCCCTGATCCAGCAGGACATATGGAACGCTGTTGTCGCCGCCAATCTTCATCAGGACCTTGGCGTCGATGCGCAGCCTGATGATGAAGCTTACGGCGAATTTATCCAGCATATTGACGGTTACCTGTGCGAAATCGGCGATCTGCAGATTCGCGACGGTCTGCACGTCCTGGGGCAAATGCCGGAAGGCGAACAGCTCATCAATCTGGCGTTGGCCTTAGTCCGACTCGATTCGCCCGGGTTTACCGGAATCCGGCGCGCAATCGCCGAGGACTATGGTCTGGATTATGGCTCGCTGAGCGAAGCGGCCGGCCTTGGCTCTCTGTATCGGGGCGCATCGCCCCCGTTTCCGGCGCCGGTAGCGGACGGCGATCCGGCGCGCACGAATGGCGATTTGCTGCTCCGTCTGGAGAAAGTGGCGCGATTACTCGTCACGCGTCTGTCGGAAAGAGAATTCTCGCGGGACGACATTGGCGCGGCGTTGGCTCACTGCAATCTACCTTCGAATGGAAAAGTGGGCGAAACGCTGCGTTGGCTGACGGACAGAATCATTCCCGACTTACGCCGCACGCATGAGGAGTTGGTCAACCTGCTCGACGGTTTGAATGGACTCGCCGTGCCTGCCGGTCCGAGCGGAGCGCCGACCCGCGGCATGACCAACATTCTTCCGACCGGGCGGAACTTTTATTCAGTCGATGTCCGCGCAATCCCGTCTCCCTTCGCCTGGCAAGTCGGACAAAGACTCGGCGCCGACCTGCTGAAACAGTACCTGGAGCGCGAGGGGCGATATCCCGAGGCCATCGGACTGACAGTGTGGGGAACGTCGAATATGCGGACGCAGGGCGACGACATCGCGGAGGTACTGTGGCTTTTGGGCGTCCGTCCGATCTGGCAACAGGAAAACCGGCGCGTTACGGAATTGGAAGTTATCCCGCTTTCAGAGCTCAACCGCCCTCGCGTGGACGTCACGGTCAGGATGTCGGGTTTCTTCCGCGACACGTTTCCGGGGGTTGTGAGTCTGCTCGACCGCGCGATCAACCTGGTCGCCGATCTGGATGAGCCGGAAGATGAAAATTTCGTGCGAAAGCATGTCCGTCAGGACGAAGCGAAATTTACGAGCAGCGGCGTCGAGCAGGCGCGGGCGAAGGCTCGTTACAGATTGTTTTCCAACAAACCAGGTTCGTATGGCACGGGTATTTTAACTGCCATCACCGAATCGAACTGGGAGACGAGCGACGACCTGGCGCGCATTTATCTCGAATGGGGCGGGTTCGCCTATACCCGCGACATTTACGGGGCCCCCGCGCATGACGAATTTCAATACAGGCTCGCGGGGACGGAGATCGCGGCGCAGAACAAAGACAATTACGAGCACGACATTTTTGATAGCGACGATTACATGCAGTTTCACGGCGGCATGATCGCAGCGATCAGGTCGCTCACCCGGAGCGATCCGATGGCCGTATTGGGCGATTCGGCGAATCCCGAAACGGCGAGGAATCGCGACGTCCGGGAAGAAGCGCGCCGCGTCTTTCGCGCCCGCGTGGCCAATCCGAAGTGGCTGCGCGCTATCAGGAGGCATGGCTATAAGGGCGCGCTCGAGATGGCGGCGACGGTCGACTACCTGTTCGGCTATGACGCGACGGCGCAGGTCATTGACGACTGGATGTATCAACAGGTGGCGGAAAAGTACGTGCTGGACGAAACAAGCCGCGAATTCTGCGAGCGCAGCAACCCCTGGGCATTGCGCGAAATGACGGGGCGTTTGCTCGAAGCGGCGGAACGAGGGATGTGGGCCGAACCGGATGCGGAGACGCTGTCGCGCTTGAAAACAGCTTATCTTGCGAACGAAGGGCTTCTCGAAGCGAAAGGCGAACGGCAATGAGCTTGGATACGACGCTGGATGCTTTGAAAACGTCAGGCGCGGCGCATTTTCCGTTCTCCGCCATCGTGGGGCAGGACGAAATGAAGCGGGCCCTGATTTTCAACGCGATCGATCCTTCCATCGGAGGCTTGCTGATTACTGGCACGCGCGGCACGGCGAAATCCACGGCTGCGCGCGCGATGGCGGCGTTGCTGCCGAGGATCGAGATCGTTGACGGCGACGCTTTCAATACCGCGCCCGGGCTGGGACAGGCTGAGAAGTCAGCGCGAGTCCCGACGCCATTCGTCAATTTACCGGTCGGCGCGACTGAAGACCGTGTGCTGGGCACGCTCGATGTCGAACGGGTGTTGCGCGCGGGTGAAAAGCATTTTGAACCGGGGCTGCTGGCCCGCGCCAATCGCGGTGTGCTTTACGTGGATGAGGTCAATCTGCTGCCGGATCATCTGGTAGATGTGCTGCTCGACGCCGTGGCGATGGGCGTCAATCGCGTTGAGCGCGAAGGCGTTTCGTTCACGCACGAAGCGCGCGTCATTCTGATCGGCACGATGAACCCGGAAGAGGGAGAACTACGACCGCAACTGCTCGACCGGTTCGGCCTATCAGTCGCCATCAGCGGCTATTTCGAGCCCACCTTGCGTAAAGAGGTCGTACGGCGGCGCATCGCTTTCGAGGCCGATCCGCAAGGTTATGGCAAACAATGGGTCGAAGCTGAAAAAGAACTCTCCAGTCGCATCGAGCAGGCGCGTCTGATTCTTTCGTCGGTAACAGTGCCGGACGAACAACTTGACCGACTGGTTGAAGCATGCGCCGAAGCGCGCGCCGATGGATTGCGCGCCGACATCGTCGCCTACAAAACCGCGCGCGCCATCGCCGCATTTGATGGACGCAGCGAGGTCAACGATTCCGATGTGCAGGAAGCGTTGATGCTCGCGCTTGCGCATCGTCGCCGCGTGGCGCCGCCCACGCCGAAATCAAGCGACACCACGCCGCCGCCTCCTGACCCGCCGACCGGCGAATCGAAGCAGAACCGCGGCGCGGCGCCATCACAGTCGCGAAGCCGGCAGGCGCCGCCGGCTTCAAATCAGATGCGGAAGGAACACGACTCAGCGTCGCCGGATGAAGCGCCCGAAGACAGCGCCCCGACGGCGGGAGAAAAAGTCTTCGCCATCGGCGCGGGATTCGATCTGGCGCGGATGATGACGCGTCGCCAAAGGCGCGACACAACGGCGGTTGTCTGTGGCAAAGGCTCATTCGCCGCCGCGCGCCATGCGGGGCAGATGGTGCGAGCGGTGGCGCCGCGCGCCTCGGAAAAACTTGACCTGGCGGTTGAAGCGACGATCCGCGCCGCCGCGATCGACGCGCTGAAAGATGGCGCGAGCGGCGCACAACGCTTGAGCATTCGCGCGCCACACTGGCGCCACAAACAACGGCGCATTCGCGCCCGCAATTTGATCCTGTTGTTGGTGGACGCTTCCGGCTCGATGGCGGCGATGGAACGAATGCAGGCCGCGAAAGGCGCGATCTGTTCGCTCTTGGAGGATTCATATCAGCGGCGCGACGTGGTGGCGCTGATCGCCTTTCGCGGTGTGGCGGCGGAAGAACTCCTGCCACCGACGCGCAGCGCAGTATTTGCCTATCGCAGGCTGGCGCGGCTTCCAACCGGCGGCAGAACGCCGCTGGCCGAAGGGCTGAAGCGGGCGCGTCTAGTCATTGAACGGCAGGCGCGCAAAGGTGAACGCGCGCGGCCATTTTTGGTAGTCGTGACGGACGGTCGCGCCACCGTGCCGGAAACGGGAGCGTTTGAAGCCGCGTCGGCCGAGGCGGCTTTGCTGCGCCGGATGCAGGTCAAAGGATTGTGCGTTGATATGGAAGCTGGACGGTTGCGCTTCGGGCAGGCGCGCACGTTGGCTCAAATTCTGAATGCTGGCTACGCGCATTTTCAGGAGTTGCCCTCGAAAGACTGGGGGCGTGTGATTCGTGAATGGGTTGCGGCTGAACATCAAGCCGGAGTCACTCCTACTTATTAAACAATGCTGCTTTTGCTGAACATATCGGAGGACGATTTGCTCGTGAGCAGACAAGGAAGGCAATTGCGCTTCGCCTGGGCCTGTCTCTTTGTTGGACTATTGTTCGGCGGCGCCTGCGGAACCTCGTCAGGATCAAATCAATCCGCTGCGAATCAAGGAGGCTTTCCGCGCACGGTCAAATCCGGCGAAGCGGAAGTCAGCATTCAGCGCAAACCTGAACGCATCGTTTCGTTATCGCCGAGCAATGACGAAATTCTGTGCGCGCTGGTGGACGAAAAACGAATCGCCGGAGTCTCGAAATTTTCGCAAGATGCGGCGGCAAGTTATGTGGCTGATGCGGCGCGCAGAATCAATGTCTTCGTTGACCGCAATGCCGAACAGGTCGTTGCGTTGCGGCCAGATCTGGTACTCGCGGCGCGCTACACAAAAATTGACTTGAAAGCTTTGCTGGCCGAGACCAAAACGCCACTCATCGTCACTACCGACTTTCGCAATTTCAGCGATGTTGAAGCCAACCTGCGGCTGATCGGTCAGGCCGTCGGAGAAGAAAGCCGCGCTGACGCCGTGATTAGCGAGATGAGACAAAAAATGACTACCTCCCGTTCCCGCCTGCGACCAGAAGGCGCGGGGTTGAGAACGCTCTATTTCGCTTCAGGAAATTTCAGCGCCGGCGCTGGCACTTCGATTCATGAGATCTTGCTTGCCGCCGGTTTGAAAAACGCCGCTGCCGAAGGCGGGATCAAAGGGCACGTCAAACTCACGTCAGAACAGGTCATTCAGATCAACCCGGACGTGATTTTGATCGGCGCCGGTTATGAACGCGACCGCGGTTTTCGGCAATTGCTGGAAACCGATGCCCAGCTGTCCCCGCTCAAAGCCATTAAGGAGAAACGCATTATCGAAGTACCGGCGCGCAGCGTGCTGACCGTCTCGCATCACGTTGCTGACGCCGTTGAAACATTGGTCGAGGCCATCAACCGCCTGATGATTACCAAAGGAGGAGCGTAGAAATGACCACCGAATTGAAACCTGTTACAGGCGTGCGTGAAAGCATTAAAGATCTGAACGGCGACGTGACGGAGTACAGCTACGTCACGCCGGACGAAGAAACGATGCGCGAATTAAGCCGGTTGCTGTTTGAAGAGCGCTGGCGCGACATCATCGTCGGCCCCTGCATCGAAGGCGCGGTCTTTGAGATTCGGTTCGAGCAAGCGCCGAAAAAAGTCTCCTACCTGGACGGCTATCTGACGGTCGATCTGGGCTACTGGCACTTTCACCTCTGCATCGGCAAGCACAAAGGTACGCGCTCTGCGGAACTTGCCGCTAAACGTCAGGTGGCGAAGCTGGCCTTTTTTGAAACAAAAAGCAATCGCTGCATCGGAGGCGACAGCTACGGCCTGCGGATGTGGAACGGTTTCGGCGAGCAGATGACCACTGTCTTTTTGCCAAACCCGCGCCTGTCTGACGAGATGAAGGTATTAAAAGAACCGCAGTGGGAACGGTTGCGGCTGTGGCATGAATTGCGCCAACGGTTTTTGGGCGACCCGATGCCGGATTCATTTGCGCCGGAAGTTTGAGTCAATATCAATGCTGAAGCTGAAGAAATATCTGATTTACACTCATCGCTATCTCGGCCTGGCGTTCTGCGTAATGTTCGCGCTCTGGTTCGTGTCAGGCGTCGTGATGATGTACAAGCGGATGCCACGCCTGTCGGCGGAAGAAAGGTTGATGCGGTCGCCCGTTCTGGATTTTTCCCGCGCGACGATCTTGCCGGAACAGGCGTTTCAACTTGTCGGAGCGAGTGGGGCGCCGGAGAAATCCCGGTTGACGATGTTCAACGGCCGCCCGGTTTATCGCTTTCTATCCAATAAAGGCTGGACGACGATTTTTGCCGATAACGGTGAGCAGCTTGCGCCAGTGACGCCCGCGCAGGGTCTGGAGATTGTCAAAGCGTTTACGCCGGAAGATCGCGGCGAAGCGCGATACGTCGAAACCATCGAAATCGCCGATCAGTGGACGCTCAGCGGCGGGCTGCGGCGATTCAAACCTTTGCACAAGATCGCGCTCAATGATGCTGCGGACACTCATTACTACGTGTCGCATGTGACGGGCGAAGTCGTGATGAAAACGACACGCGAGGGAAGGTTCTGGGGCTGGCTGGGCGCGGTGATTCACTGGATTTACTTCACGCCCCTGCGGCGCCGCGCCGATCTTTGGAACGATGTGATCGTGTACGGCTCGATCGCCGGATGCCTGATGTGTCTGAGCGGAATCGTCACAGGGTTGTGGCGCTATCGTTTCAGAAAACTTTATCACATCAAAGGCGAACTGAGCGGCACGCCCTATGCGGGAGTGATGCGCTGGCATCATTACTTCGGATTGTTTTTTGGATTGATTACCTTCACCTGGATTTTGAGCGGATTGCTTTCGATGAATCCGGGCGATTGGTCGCCCGGCAGCAGCCCGACACAAGCGCAGATCAAGGCCGTGACCGGTGGGGCATTCAACCTGGGGTTGTTCAAGCGGAATCCAGCGGACGCGGCGCGCGAGTTTCAAAGCGAGTTTCAGCCGAAAGAAATGGAACTCGCGCAATTTCGCGGACGCCCTTTTTATCTCGCATATCAATCGCCGGATCAAATGCTCCAGGGGCAATGGTCAAACACTGACCTGGCTGCGTTCCTTTCGGCCGAATCGCCGCTGCCGCACTTGTTTGTCGCGGCGGACGAAACGAAATCGAAGCTGCGTGAGTTTCCCCGCAACGAACTCCTGAGCGCAGCGCGTGAGGCGATGCCGAACGCCGGAATCGCAGAAGCGACGTGGCTCAATCAATACGACGCTTATTACTACCACCGCGCGC
>Ga0111539_10006878_pt1 | contig 14609 bp, 14 predicted proteins | sample RhiMethybrSRZTD1_FD_79667 | JGI IMG/M metagenome (GOLD analysis project Ga0111539, IMG submission 79667) | Populus rhizosphere microbial communities from Tennessee, USA - Rhizosphere MetaG P. TD hybrid SRZTD1 (version 2) (version 2) | ecosystem: Host-associated > Plants > Roots > Rhizosphere >... | reverse complement strand
GTTCTTGACGTCGAGCCGGTCGAGCCTCGGATAAATTCGGTCCTCTAGCTCGGCGCGGCGCAGGTGCTCACGAAATGCGTCGGCGGTCAGCGCGAAGCCATCCGGCACCTGAATCTCGCTGGATTTGAGATTTTTGATCAGCTCGCCGAGCGAGGCATTCTTGCCTCCCACTTGCGCCAGGTTGCCGGCGTCGACCTCGTCGAAACGTAGAACCCACGCTTTGGGCATGACAGGTGCTGGAGCAAGAGTTGCGCCTGGCGTAGGCACCCAGACGCCTCTCCTCGCAGTCCGGCCGGCGCAAATTTGGCTCTGGCCCTCGAGGTCGGCGCAAAGCCTTCGCGAATCGGTTGCTCAGTGGGTCGACGCCACTCCGCGTCGCGCGACCTGGAGCTTGCGCTCGGGGGGCGCCGGCTTGCGGGGGGCGGGCGCGGGCGTGAGCTCGGCCAGGCTGAAACGTCCGTCGCGGTCCACGTCGAGCCGCGCATAAACCTGTTCGAGCCGGGCCGTGAGCTCGCGCGTCATCACCACGGCCAGCTCTTTTTGGGTGAAAGCGCCGTCATGGTTCAGGTCGAAACGCTCGAACCGAGCCGCGCTCATCTTGTTGACCTCGGAGCGCGTGCAGCGGCCGTCATGATTGCGATCGAGCTGGTGAAAGCGCTTCAGAATGCGGCGCTCCAGGCTGCCGCCGGCGATCGTCGCGAACTCGCCGAAGCTCACGCTGCCGTCGCGATCCAGGTCCGCACGGCCGAACAGGTCTTTCGGCTCGGTCTTCGGCGGTGGCCTGCCGAGCGAACCGCCCAATGCTTCGATGCGCTTCACTTGCGCGCCGCCGACTGCCGACGCAAGACGCTTGTGGGCTTGATTGCCTTTGGTCGGACTTTCGGCCGCAGCGTGAGCGGCGAATCCGAGATGGGTCGTCGCGACGAGTAATCCGGCGATCCGTTTCATGGCGCTCGCTCCCTGCAAGTACTCGAACCGTTGCCCGAGTGTCGATCGATTGTAAGTCCGCCGCGGAGCCGTGCACGCGTTCTCGCGGCTAATTTTCGACGAAAAACCTGCGTGCCTCGCGCAAATTTACCGGACGTTCGTCACGACTCCGGCGCGAGCGTGGACGAGCGCTCCGCGCCGGGAAAGCGCAGGGTCACTCGGAACACGCCGGCGTCGAGCTGGTTCTCCATGATCAACCCGCAGCGGTGAAAGACCCCGAGCATGAGCGCGTTCGTCGGCAGAACGTCCGCGGTGAAACCGGCGAGGCCGCGCGCTTTGCCGATTTCGGCCACGCGCCGCATCAGCGCCGAACCGATGCCGCGGCCCTGCCACTCGTCGACCACCACGAAACCGAGCTCGCCGAGCCGGGTGGCCGGATCGACGTCGTAGCGCACCAGGCCGACGATATCGGCGCTTTGCGCGTCGTGCCGGCACGCGACCAGCGCCAGGTTTCGGTCGTAGTCCAGGTCGACGAGCTTCTGGATCTCGTCGTCGGGGTAGAACTTTTTGTACTGAAAGAAGCGCTGGTAGGTACTCTCGACCGAGAGCCCATACAAGAGATCCTGGAGCGGCTCGGCGTCGCTCATGCGTACCGGACGAATCAGTATCGATTCGCCGCTGCGGAGCACTACCACCTGCTCCTGTTCCCAGGCGTACGCGGTACGCTGAATCCTCTGGTTCGGAAACACGTAGTGGCGCGCCTTGGCCTGCGCGAGCAGCTCGGGGCGATAGTCGGGGTGAGCGATTTCGATCAAACTCAGCGCGCGCTGGGGAATGCTCTTGCCCCAGAGATCGGCGACGCCGTACTCGGTCACGACGTAACGCACGTCCCCGCGGCTGGTCACGATCCCGGCGCCCTCTTCGAGCACCGGGCGGATGCGGCTCAGCTTGCCTTCTTTGGCGGTCGACGGCAGGGCGATGATCGGCTTTCCTCCGCGGCTGCGCGCCGCGCCGCGGACAAAATCGACCTGCCCGCCGATGCCGGAGAAGAAGCGCCCCAGCAACGTGTCGGCGGCCACCTGCCCGGTGAGGTCGATCGCGAGCGCTGAATTGATTGCGACCATGTTGTCGTTGCGGGCGATCACGAATGGATCGTTGGTGAACTCGCTCGGGCGCAGCTCGACCGACGGGTTGTCGTCGACCCAGTCGTACAGGCGCCGCGTGCCCATCACGAAGGAAGTCACGATCTTGCCGGGCAAAAGCGTTTTTGCCTTCCCGGTCACCGCGCCGGCCTCGACCAGGTCGATCACGCTGTCCGAGAGCATCTCGGTGTGAATGCCGAGATCGCGCCGCCCGAGCAGCGCCTTGCATACGGCATGCGGGATGCGCCCGATTCCGGTCTGAATCGTCGCGCGGTCGGGAATCAGGCTCGCGACATGACGGCCGATTTCCGTGCAGACTTCGTCCGGGGGTTCGGGAGTGAGCTCGAGCAACGGTCGATCCACGTCGACCAGGTGCGCGATTCGATCCACGGCGACGAACGAGTCCCCGAGCGTGCGCGGCATCCTGGGATTGACTTCGGCGATCACCAGATCGGCCGAGTCGACGGCAGCACGCACGATGTCCACCGAAACGCCGAGGCTGGCGAAGCCGTGACGGTCCGGCGGGCTCACCTGCAGCAGGGCCACGTCGACGCGGATGCGACGGGAGCGAATCAGCTCCGGCAGCTCCGAGAGAAACACCGGCATGAAGTCGGCGCGACCCTTTTGCACCGCCTCCCGCACGTTCGGGCCGATGAAGAAGGCCGTGTGTCGAAAGCGGCGCTCGAGCCCGGGATTGGTGTAGGGGGCGGGGCCTAGCGTCAAAAGGTGCACGATCTCGTTGTCGGCGAGATGCTGGCCATCGCTGACCAGCGCTTCGACCAGTGAAACCGGTTCAGCGGCCCCAGAAGCGATCAGGATCCGATGGCCCGGCGGAATCGAGCGGATCGCTTCGGCCGCGGTGTGGATCTTGTCCGTGTAGCGCTCTCGCCAGTCGAAATGCATCGCGTTCGTTCCCCGCAAATCAACCGCGGTCGAGCGGCTCGGTCAACGGATGATGCGATTGCGAACGCGCGGCCGCCGCCAGCACCCGCCTTACGGGTTCGTGTTCGGGCGCGGAAGCCACGTCCCTGGGCAAATCGGGCAGATCGACGTCGAGCGTCACTGCGTCCCCATGATGAACCTCTGACACGCCATGATTCAGGGCGCGCACGAGCTCGAGCATGGGGAAATTGTCGCGGAGCACCGAGGCGCGAAATTTCGTGATCCCGCGCTCTCGGGCCGCCGCCACCAGGCGTGCGAGCAGCAACGAGCCCAGGCCCTTGTTTTGGGCCGCATCGATCACGGTTACCGCTGCCTCGGCGACCTTTGGTTCCTCGCGAATTCGCACGAAGCGCGCAACCCCGAGTCCGATCTCGGAGCCATCGGAAGCGCCGAGTGCGGCGATCGCGCAGTGGTCGACGGCATCGAGATCGGTCAAGTAGCGGACCTCGGCCTCGGAAAGTGCGTTCTTGGCGGCATGAAAGCGCCGGTAGCGGGATTGCCGGGATAGCTCGCGAAACCCGCGTCGCAAGAGCTCGGCGTCCGCGGCCCGTACGAGCCGTAACGTCACCTCGGTGCCATCCCTCAACGTTGCCGTTTCCGAATAGTCGGCGTCGAAAAAGTAGGGGCCGCCCGTCACACCTACCGGATACCACCGGATCGCGCCGCCGGACGAGCGCGCAATTTCTGCGCTCGTCCTCTCGGCTCTTCTGCCCAGTGGGAGGTCAGCAAAGGGACGCTCCGCTTCTCACTCGACGAGCCCGTTCCCGAAAAGCTGATCGCTCGCATCGCCAAGTTTCGCGCCAGCGAGACGCGCGAGCTCGTTCAGGCGAACGCGAAGCCGAAAGCGACGAAGAGGAGGAAGAAGCGAGGCGCGCAATGACGCGGGGCGCATTGGCTCAGTCGCCCCCGCCGTCGGGGATGCAGTAGTTCAGATCGGCAGTACAGGTGCCGCTTTCGCAGCGCAGGTTTTTGGCCGGCGCGGCGTCGCAGCTGGAGGCAAAATCGTGCCCGGCTGCGATGCATTCGTAGTAGCGCTCGAAGTAAAGTTTTGAACCGTCGGCTGCGCTCGCCGAAATGGCGTCGCCCGATGGGTCGCCAAGGCTGGGCTCACAGCGGCAGGCGGCTGTGTCACCCACGACGACGCAATCCGCATCGGTCTTGCAGCCTCTGTTTGCCACCACGAAAGCGCGCCATGCTTCTCGTAGTTTCCCGCAAGCGATGCCCGCGTCCGCGTCGGGCGCGTCTGCGCGGTCGTCTGGTTTGCCGTCGCCCAGGCCGGCTTCCGGGACGGAACCGTCGGGGCCGGCTTCGACCTTGGGCTCTGACTCGTGCATAGCGCGATCGGCCCCCGCTTCCACCGGCGAACCGCGCGCCGCCACGCTTTCGTCAGACGAGCAAGCCGCGACGAGCAGGGTCAACCCGAGCAGGAGCTTCTGGCACACGCTAGCCCCTAGCTGCAACGCTCGTGCCGGCGATTCTCGTGCCGAGATGTGCCGCGCGCGTCGAGCTCGACTGCTCGTACGCTTCCATCGCGCCGGTGAGTCCGTGTACGTTGGGACCCGATGGACTGGGGGCGTGCCTCGCTACTTCTCGCAGCGTTCGCTTCGGCGTGCGCCGCAGCCAACCAACAACCACCGAACGCTCCTGAAGATGCGACGGGCCAGTCGGCGAACCGTCCTGCGGAGGTGACCGACCAAGCACCGGAAAACGTTCCTTCGGCCGTGAACGAGCAAGGACCGGCGAACGGCACGCCAGCTGTGACTTACGCCGGGGGCAACGGGATGGACTGCGCCAACGCTATCAAGATCGTGGGCGCTCCCAATTCTCAGGTCGGGGTCGATGCCGAATACGCTTGGCTGGCGCAGCACTATCCCGGCTACGCATTCCTTGGCCAAGCGCTCTCCGAGTGTTCCGGTCGCCCGGCGGACATCCTCTCGATACGCACCGGAGATGGCGCAAAGCGTGAAGTCTATTTCGACATCGGCGACTTCTTCGGCAAGTTCTGACACACGCCGCGCGAATCAGACTCGACTGTAAGAAGGTCACCGACCGCGCCGTTCCGAACGACGCTCAATCGACCACGTCTTGGGGTTCCGCTTCGCAACCGGCATCGGTGAGGACCGGGCCGGCGCTTCGACGATCGGGCCGCGATTCTCAAGAAATCACGTCTATTGGGGGGATAGGCTTCAGCTGGGGGCTCTACTTCATCCAGTTCGGCATCGCCGCGCAGTACTCCGTCGGTCGAGATCGCCCTGCCTGGCTCGAGTCTGCAGTATTCACCCTGGCCGTGGTGATTCCGCTCGACGATGCGTGCGCGTCGGCGATGATCGGCTGCGGGCGGCGAGTCCCCAATTCGCCGACCGATGACGGGCGGACCGACTAGCTCGTGGTGACGCACTGTCCGCGCTCCATTCGCGCTCGCTGGTAGCGTAAGCTTTCGGCCCCATGCCGCGCTTCGAAGGCTTCGCCGACCCCGACGCCAAGTTTTTCAAGCAGCTCGCCAAGAAGAACCAGCGCGACTGGTTTCAGGCTCACAAAGCCGAATACGAGGAGGGCTGGAACGCGCCGATGAAGCTCCTGCTCGGCGAGGTGCGCGAGGCGATCGACGCCGCGTACGAGTACTCCGATCTCGACGAAGCGAAGGTGTTCCGGATCTACCGCGACGTGCGCTTCTCGAAGGACAAGGCGCCCTACAAGACGCACATCGGCGGCTTCATTGCGCTCAAGCGCGCGGGGCGGAAAGCGACGGATCTACCGATCGCGCTCTACTTTCACATCGGCGACGGCGAACGCTTCGGGGCCGCGGGGCACTACATCATGGAGCCGGACTCGCTGGCGCGTTTTCGGACCGCGGTGGCCGACGACAAGCGCGGCAAGGAGCTCGAGAAGCTGCTCGCGGGCCTGGGGAAGAAGGGCTACAAGGCCGACTCGCACGGCCGGCTGCAGCGCGTGCCGAAGGGCTACGATCCGGGGCACCCGCGCGCCGAACTCTTGAAATTGAAGGGGCTGACGGTGAGCTTTCCCGCCTTGCCGAAGGGCCTGATCGCATCGCGAAGGCTGGTGCCGTGGCTCGCGAACCACTGCAAAACCACCGCGCCGTTCGTAGAGTGGCTCGCGTTCGCGACCGCCTGAGCAATACTTCGGAGCATGTGCGCGCATCGCTTCACCGACCAGACCATCGACGACGAACCAACGCTGCGAGCTTTGATCGGCGAGCCCGCGGCTCTGGTCTGCGCCAAGATCACCCCGCGCTTGAATCCTGAGACGCGAAAGTTCATCGAACGCTCGCCGTTCGTCTGCTTGGCGACCGCCGACGCCGACGGGAACTGCGACGTCACCCCGCGCGGCGACCCGCCCGGCTTCGTGCGCATTCTCGACGAAGTGACGCTCTTGATGCCCGAGCGGCCGGGCAACCGCCTCGCCGACTCGCTGCGCAACATCCTTCGGAATCCGCACGTCGGGCTGTTGTTCGTGATTCCGGGCGTGACCGACACTTTCCGCGTCAACGGCCGTGCGACGCTCACGACGGATCAGACGCTGCTCGCTCCGAGCGCTGTCGAGGGCAAGGTGCCGAAGCTCGGCATCCTGATCGACATCGAGCAAGCTTATACGCAGTGCTCGAAGGCATTTTTGCGCTCCGAGCTCTGGAATCCCGCGCGCTTCGTCGACCGCGCCGAGCTGCCGACGAACGGGGAAATCCACCGTGCGATCCAGGGTGACGGCTTCGACGCCGAGACCTACGACGCCGAGCGCGCCCAAAGGTACGCGCGGCGCGAGGGATTTTACTGACGGGTTGCCAACGTCGCCTCCGCCCTCAAGTTCGCGAACGCGAGAGTTCGCGAGAGGAGCACGAGCGATGTCGTTGAAGGAGTATCCGCCGGGCGCGGCGTTCCCGGGCGTCATGGGGCGCACGATTGCCGAGTCGGAACCCGCTTGGCCCGCTCCGTTGCGCGCCAAACCTGGCGCTCCGAACGTGCTGTTCATCGTGCTCGACGACACCGGCTACGGGCACCTCGGCTGCTTCGGTTCGCCGATCCGCACCCCGAACCTCGATCGGCTCGCCGCGAACGGCCTACGCTACACGAACATGCACACGACCGCGCTCTGTTCGCCGAGCCGGTCCTGCATCATCACCGGCAGGAATCACCACTCGAACGCGCTCGCTTGCATCACCGAGGGCGCGACCGGCTACCCGGGCTCGAACGGAAACATACCGTTCGAGAACGGCTTTCTCTCCGAGATTCTGCTGCGCCACGGCTACAACACCTTCGCGCTCGGCAAGTGGCATTTGACGCCGGTCGATCAGTGCAGCCCCGCGGGTCCCTGCGACCGCTGGCCGCTCGGCCGCGGTTTCGAGCGTTTCTACGGCTTCTTCGGCGGCGACACCAGCCAGTACTATCCGGATCTGATCTATGACAATCACCAGATCACCGCGCCCAAGACGCCCGAGCAGGGTTATCACCTGACCGAAGACCTCGTCGATCGTGCGATCGAATTCATCGCTGACGCGAAGCAGGTCGCGCCCGACAAGCCCTTCTTCATGTATTTCTGTACCGGCGCGATGCATGCACCGCATCATGTGCCGGCGGAGTGGGCCGACAAGTACAAGGGGAAATTCGACGCGGGCTGGGACGCCTACCGCGAGCAGGTGTTCAAGCGCCAGCTCGAGCTAGGACTCTTGCCTCCGAACACGAAGCTCAGTGTCCGCGATCCGGACGTACAGGACTGGAACGCGCTGAAGGACGACGAGAAGCGCCTCTACGCGCGGATGATGGAGGTGTTCGCTGGCTATCTCGAGCACACCGATCATCACATCGGACGGCTGCTCGCGTTTCTGGAGAAGACGGGCCAGCTCGACAACACGCTGATCATGGTGGTGAGCGACAACGGAGCCAGCGCCGAAGGTGGCCCGCACGGCTCGATCAACGAGAATTTGTTCTTCAACAACGTGCCGGAAACGCTCGAGGACAACCTGGTCGCGATCGACGGGCTCGGAGGCCCGAGCTACTTCAACCACTATCCCTGGGGCTGGGCCTGGGCCGGCAACACGCCGTTCCGACGCTGGAAGCGCGAGACTTATCGCGGCGGCGTCAGCGACCCCTTCATCGTCCACTGGCCGAAGGGCATCTCCGGCAAGGGCGAGATTCGGACTCAATACGCGCACGTGATCGACATGGTGCCGACGGTGCTCGAGGCGCTGTCGATCGAGGCGCCGAGGGAGATTCGCGGCGTGACCCAGTCACCGATCCAGGGCATTTCGTTCGCCGCGACCTTCCGCAATCCGCGCGCCGAGAACCGTCATCACACTCAGTACTTCGAGATGATGGGTCACCGCTCGATTTACCACAATGGCTGGCGCGCGGTCTGCCCCGTGCCCGGGCCCTCGTTCGCGGAAGCGGGTCACGGTTTCGGCGAGATCGTGCTCACCGAGGACAAGCTACGCGAGCTCGATGCGCACGGTTGGGAGCTCTACAACGTGGCCGAGGACGCGACCGAGACCAAGAATCTCGCGACGCAGAATCGCGACAAGCTCGTCGAGATGATCGCCATTTGGTACGTCGAGGCCGGCAAGTACAACGTGCTGCCGATCGACAGCCGCGGCACGATGCGGCTGATCGACGAGCGGCCCCAGCTCGCGCTGCCCCGCAAGCGCTACGTCTACTACCCGAAGACATCGACGGTAGCGAACAAGATCGCGCCCCGCATCCTGAACCGCCCGCACAGCATCACCGCCAGCGTGACGCTAGAAAACGGCGCGCAGGGCGTGCTGATCGCCCAGGGCGGCTCTTCGGGCGGCTACTCGCTGTTCCTCAAGGATCACTTTCTCCACTACGTCTACAACTACCTCGGCGTGCGGAAGTTCAAGCTCGCGAGCAAGGCTCCGGTGCCGCCCGGAAAGCACGAGCTACGCTTCGAGTTCGAGCCCACGGGCAAGCCCGATATCCGTCATGGCAAGGGCGCCCCGGGCAAGGCCAAGCTTTTCATCGATGGCGAGCTGGCGGGGCAGACCGACTTGCCCGTGACGATCCCGCTCGACATCGGCATTACCGAAGGTCTGACGTGCGGCCGCGACGACGGTTCGCCGGTGACCAACGACTACGGTGCTCCGTTCGCCTTCACGGGCACGCTCGAGCAAGTCGTCGTGGACGTGTCGGGCGACTTGCACGAAGACAAGCATGCGGAAATGCGAAACTTGATGGCGCACCAGTAACGGGGCTGGGCTGAGCCGTAGTGTTCGGAGTATTCTCCGCCCGTCATGCGACGGTGCGGGTGGCGGAGCGCGTTATTCCTTGGTGTCGTGATCGCGGCTTGCGGCGGTGATCCCGGAGATCGCAGGGCTCCGCAAAAAGTCGAGGATGCCGGCGCCGACGTCGAGGCCGGCAAGGAAGCGGGAAAGCCCGACGCTCCCGGTGTCGAAACCGGAACCGACGCGCCAGCGCCCGATGCTGCCGATGCAAATGATGCTGCGGACGTCGTCGATGCGGCGGATGCCGACGCCGCACCGGTCTGCACGGATGATCAAGACTGTAACGACAGTGCGTTCTGCAACGGCGCCGAACGCTGCGTGGCCGGAAATTGTATCCCCGGCACGCCGCCAGCAACGAGCGACGGCGTCGAGTGCACGGTCGACCGCTGCGACGAGCCCAGCGACCGCATCGTGCACGCGCCGAACGACAACGCGTGCGATGCCCTCGACACCGGGCCGAGCTGCTCCACGGCCGGCGCCAATGCGGGCAAGCTCGTGAGGCAAGCAGGAGTATGTAACCCACTGACCGGGTGCGAGGCGGTCACGCTGGTCGTCGACGATTGCCTCGACGACACGCTTCACCCCACGACCTACTCGTGCGCCGCGAGCGGTCCCGCCCGCATCCTGCGTCATGACGGCGCTTGCATCGCGGCCAACGCCGCTTGCGGGACGGTCGATTCCTTCCAGACCGACTGCGCGACGGCGATCCCGTCGCCGCATCCGTACTGCTCCGGCACTGCAGCGGCGTCGAACCTCACCCATCACTATGCCGCGCAGGCCACCTGCGGCGGCGGGGCGAATCCGGCCTGCGGGTTCTCGGAATCGACCTCGGCGTGCGGGCCAGGAAATCCTTCGTGCGCGAGCGGCCGAGTCACCACGTACACCGCGAGCTGCAGCGCCAGCGGCGGCTGCGGACGCAACGCGAACACTGCGACGAGTTGCCCCGACGCCGCCGATACTTGCACGACCGGCGCCAGCGGGGCCCGCATCTTCACCACTTACACGCCCGCCTGCGCCAGCGCGACCGCGTGCGGGCCGGCTACACCGACGGCCACAACCTGCCCGGTGCCGGCGCCGATGTGCACCAACGGGCAGCTGTCGACGCGCACGGCGACCTGTGCGCTGCCCGGTGGCTGCGGCGTGTCCAGTTCGACGTCGAGCTGTCCGGATGCGGCGGACACCTGCACGACCGCGGCGGGAGCGCCGGTGTTCACGACTTACACGCCTGCGTGCGCGAGTGGCACCGCGTGCGGCCCTGCCGCGCCGACGGCGACGACCTGCACGGCGCCGGGCCCGACGTGCAGTAACGCGACGCTCACGAGGCGGACGGCGACCTGTGCGCTGCCGAACGGCTGCGGCGTGACCTCGGCGACCACGGCCTGTACGGCTGGTGCTCCGATCTGCGTGCCGAACGCCACGGTCCCGACGCGGCGCACGTTCACCGCGGCCTGCACCACGGCTGGCACCGCTTGTCAGAGCCCCGGCACGCCGACCGACAGCGTCTGCACGACGCCAGCGAACACCTGCACCGCCGGCGTGCAGACGACGCATCGACCGGCCTGCACCGGGGCGGGGATCTGCGGCGACGCGGTGACTACGACCCCGTGTCAAGACAGCCCCACGACGTGCACCGGTGTCGCGGGCGCGCCGCTCGTGCTCACGACCTTCACGCCGGCCTGCAACGGCAACGCGTGCGGCACGCCGATCTCGACTCAAACCGCCTGCACGGCGCCGCCGTCGACCTGCAATGCGGCGCGCGTTCACAGCCGTTTCACGGCGACCTGCGATGCCGTGAAGGAGGCTTGCGGCGTGTCCACCACGACGCGGGATTGCGCGGCGCAGGACGGCACGATCTGCAACACGAGCGGCCGGCTTCCAACTTTGGACACCATCAGAGGTACCTGCGATCCCGCGGTCGGCTGCGGCCTGATCACGAGCAGCCGCCTGTGCAACCAGACGCGCTGCCTCGACGCCTTCAACCTGGAGGAAGAGAGCGGCTGCGCAGCTGGAGCCACCGCCTGCACGGTGACCGTTACCAGGTGCACGTTCGGTTGCTCGGCGCAACCGCCGGCGCAATGCATCGTGGGATGAGTCAGCCCATCAGCTCCGCGAAGTTGCCGGAATAAAATCGCGTGCGGTCGGCCTCGCTGCAGCCTTCGAGCCAGGCCTCGAAGCGCTTCAGCGGATTGCGACCGCCTTCGACGTGGGGAAAATCAGACGAGAACATGAAGAGCTCCGGCCCGGCCTGGCGTATCAGATTGCCGACGTTTTCGGTCGGGTAGGGTGTGAAGCGCACCTGCCGCCGCACGTAGTCGCTCGGCCGGAGCTTCAGATCGCGGATCCGGCTCTCGGTGCGGCCGAAGGTGTCTTTGACGATTTCGAGCCGCTCGAGCCACGCCGGCACCCAGACCGCGCCGAGCTCGATCACGCCGACCATCAGCTTCGGAAACTTCTCCAGCACCTGATCGAAGATCAGCGCCGCGAGCGCGACTTCGACCCACTGGCTGACCGCCATGTAGAGCAAACCGGTGAAGTTCTCACCGCCGCCGTGGAAGTCGGTTTGGCCTTCCCAGCCGTTGTTCGAGAAGCCGCTCGCGACCTTGCGCGGGGCGTCGCCTTCGACGTGGAAAAACAGCGGCACCCGGGCTTCCGCCAGCATCGCGTACACGGGGTACAGGCTGGGGTGAGTGATCGAGTGCGTCGCGGGTGGGAGCGGCGAGATCGTCACGCCCTTGACGCCGGCCTCGATCGCGAGGCGCGTCTCTTCGATCGCGCGCGCCGGATCGTCGAGCGGCACGAAGGTGACCGGTAGCAGCCGGGCATCGCCGGCGCAAAAGTCGAGGATGCCGCGCGTGAGCGCCCGCGCGATCCCGTAGCGGAGCGTGAGCTCGGACGCCATCTCGCACTGGAGGGGCGCGAAGGTAGCGAACACGAGCTGCTGCTGGAAACCGAGCAGATCGAGGGCGCGGCGCCGGTCCTCGCGATCGAAGGCGCCGTACGCGTCCCAGCTCTTGCGCGTCATCAGCTCCGCTTCGTGGCCGGCTCGCTCCGACGCGACTCCGGCGCGCCCGCGGCCTCGAGCGATCATCGCCTCCACGCGCTGCTGGCTGCCCGCGCTGCCCAGCGAGAAGGCGGGGATCCTGTCGCGGATGGCCGGATCGGCGTGCGACGGCAGCCACTCCGGAAGCTCCATCAAATGCGAATCGGCGTCGTAGAAGGTGCGGCCCTCGGCGTACGGCATACGCGGATCTGAACGCCGAGACGGCGAGCCCGTCAATCAGCGGCCGCCGAGCGCCCGCCACCAAGCGTTCGGCGCCTCGACGCGCGCCGGTTCGAGCGCAGCCCCAATCAGCGGCGTGATCACACGCGTTCCGGCTTCCTCCGCTCGGCGCACCAGGGTCTCGGCGGGCTCGTCCCAGTCGTGCAGGGCCAGGTTGAAGGTGCCCCAGTGGACGGGCAAGAGCGTGCCGCCGCCCAGCATGCGATGCGCGACCAGAGCGTTCTCGGGTCCGAGATGAATGTCGCCCCAGCTCGGATGCCAGGCGCCGACTTCGAGCATGGTCAGATCGAAAGGCCCGAGCCGCCGCCCGATCTCGAACAGCTCCTCGGTGAGCCCGGTATCGCCACTGAAGAACACGCGATGGCGATCGGTTTGCAGGCGCCACGAGGACCAGAGCGTGCGATTGCGGTCGCCGAAGCCGCGTCCGGAAAAATGCTGGGCCGGCGCGGCGGTGAAGGACAGTCGTCCTCCGGGCAGCACGTGCTCCTCCCACCAGTCGAGCTCGGTAATGCGCTGCGCGGGAACGCCCCAGCTTTCCAGACGGCGGCCGACGCCCAGCGACGTCACGAACGGCACATCGAGCGCACGCAGCTTGGTGATGCTGGTCTTGCAGAGATGATCGTAGTGATCGTGTGAAATCAGGATCGCGTCGAGCGCGGGCAGCTGCTCGATAGCGGCCGGCGGCGGGTGAAAGCGCTTGGGCCCCGCGAACGTCAGCGGCGACGCTCGTTCGCCGAACACGGGGTCGGTGAGCACGCGCACGCCGTCGATCTCGAGCAGCACGGTGCTGTGGCCGAGCCAGGTGGCCCGCAGGCCCGTTTCCGGAAGCGCCGCCCAGGCTGCGAGCGGGCTGACCAGCGGCAACGTCACCGACGGCACGCGGGCGTTCTTCGAGAAGAAGTACTCGCCGAGCACCGGCAGGGAATTGCCCTTGATGCCCGGTACCACCGGAAAGGTGTTGTGGAACTGGCCGTCCCGAAAACGGGGCGAGGCCTCGATCCGCTCGTTACGCAGGCCTTCGACCCGCGGGTCCAAAATCAGGGGCTTCGCGCATGCCGACGACATGGACGCGAAGCATGGGGCGAGCGGGTGTCGACGGCTACTGCTCGCTCGTGAGGCGCTTGATCTCTTCTTTGATCAGCGTCTCGGCCAGCACGGGGACGACTTCCCAGACCACTTGCTCCACGACCTCGCGGGAGAGCGACAAGACGCCCTGCACTTGCTCGCGGGTGAGGCCGAGAGCACTGAGCTTGTCCGCGAATTTCCCGTCCCCCGCCAGCGCGGTTGCGGGCGCTGCGGCAACGGGCGCTGCGGCCGGCGCCTGGGGAGTCGGCGCAGGGACGGGAGCAGGCGCGGGTGCCGGACGTTGCGCGACCGGCGCGTGCGCGATCGGTGCGGTGGGCGGAGGCTGCGGCGACGGAGCCGACACCGGTCGCGCCCCGAGCGACGTCGAGGCGGCGGGCTGCGTCCCGGCGAAGGTAGGAACTCGTGACACTGCCGGCGCGGGTGCTGCCTGCGCGTTGACGGGCGGCTGCGGTGACGAAGCTCCGTAGGAAAGCGTGTTGGCTCGGGGGCGTGCGCCGAGCCCCGGGCCGCCGGCTGCGGCGTGTGCCGAGCCCATCGGCTGAAGCGGCGCGGCCGCCGCCATGGGCGCCGGAGCAGCCGCTGCGGCGGGAGCACGCGCTGCTTCTGCGACGCGGCGAAGCACCGCGTTGACCTTGTCGATCAGCTGCTGCGTGTCGAACGGCTTGTCGATGAAGTCGTCGCTGCCGACGGTGGCACCGCGCGCCTTGTCGAAGGGCTGCTGCTTACTTGCCAGAATGATCACGCCGACTTGCGGGGCCTCGCGCTTGATCTGCTGGCACAGGTCGTACCCGCTCTGCGCCCCGAGGTTCGCATCGACCAGGGCGACCGCGGGCTTTTCCGCGCGCAGCTTGCCGAGGGCGTCCTCACTGCTCTCTGCGAGCACCGTGCGATAGTTTTCCCCCGCGAAGGTGATCTCCAGCACCTTCCGCATCGTCTTGCTATCATCGACGCATAAGAGCGTGGCGGTGACGGCTCCTCCGGGCAG